>ERZ773077.2877-NODE-2877-length-10828-cov-3.956837_pt1 | contig 10828 bp, 8 predicted proteins | sample MGYA00580612_ERZ773077 | MGnify/ENA primary metagenome ERZ773077 (study PRJEB29015, sample SAMEA2737971) | human oral metagenome | biome: human oral; feature: human-associated habitat; material: dental | place: China | collected 2021 ...
GGCGAGCCAGAACCTTAAGGTCGCGTTTCATGGCGCGAGTAAGAGGTTCCTCCGAATTTTCCAACAAGTGCTCTGCATACAAACCAACCTCAATGGTTTGCGCCAGCTGCACTTCATCCTCCGCAGTCAGGAGCGCAGTTTTGCCGATCCCGTTCAGGTAAACACGCACTAAGTCAGCGGAAGGGTTATCATTTGTTTGCCCTTGGCGACTGCCGCGGTCGATCTCCTCAGCATCAAAATCCTGTGTGGACGGTAAAGTCATGCTATGCCTCCTGCTGATCGTCGGTCTCAGTGCGTTTAACGGACAGGACAGGAAGTTTGTTCCCACAGCGGAAAAATTTTTTTTAACACTCAACTATCACAGTAAAAGGCCCTTCGTTTGTCGAAGTGACCTGCATCATCGCTCCGAACATGCCTGTAGACACTGCAATACCTCGTGTCTGTAATCCCCGAATAATGCGATCAACCAGTGGTTCAGCAACATTGCCAGGCGCTGCGTCTGACCACGACGGGCGCCGACCTTTCGCTGTCCTTCCGTACAAGGTGAACTGGCTGACTACCAGTACTGGTGCACCCACGTCGGTGACTGACTTTTCGTCCGGCAAAATACGCAGTTCGGCGATTTTACGCACCATCGTGTCGCAAGCATCTGGACCGTCGTCATGGGTGACACCGATAAGCGCCAAGATCCCGCAGGTCTCGGGGCAGTCAATCGCACCAACCACGGCACCGTCTACCGTCACCTGTGCAGAACTAACGCGCGTCAACACGGCCCTCATGCTTCGGCCTTTCCATGGGTTGCTGTGTCGAGTTCAAGCAGGTCTGATGGCAGCACTATTCCGTGACGTAAAAGATCCACAATGGCGGCTATCACATCGTTCATCAGCACTGGTGAAACGTCAATTCCTTGGCTAAGAAAATAGAGCGATGCCGTTTCCTCTAGGTTTAGCCCATGGGGGTTAAGCCCTGCGAGTATGGCTGCAAGATGCTCATCAATATCGTGAGACCAACGCGGACCATCTGTTCGCGTGACGCGCACTACCGCAGGGGAGAAACCGGAGTTGATGTCGCTAGTGACATCAACATGTTCAATGGCCACACCAGGACGAACTGCCAGCTGGCTATGTGCAATATCGTCCATGGTTGTGTTCCGCAACCAGGCGCTTCGAACAAGGTAATCCTCAACCTCTGGACCCAGCGGATCGGAAAAATCGTGATGAAGCTCCTCGGCGACAACCTCTGACGGCTGTGAGCCATCATCAAGAGAACCCACTCGCTGGATCGCCACATAACCAAATCCGATGCCCGTAACCGACTGCTCGTGGAAAAAGTTCAGCCAGGTGGTTGCTTGCTCCGCGACGATAGGATCACGCGGATCCAGGGACTCGTCACGAAGCCACGTGCCTACATACAGCTCAGGATCAACAACATCACGCTGCAATATCCACGCCACCACACCATGATCAGGTAGCCACGATGCCACACGTTGTTGCCAGGATTCCCCCTCTTTATGTACCCATGCAGCAACAAGATGTGCTGTCCCGCCAACAGTCAGGTGTTCTGGGGCTTGAGAGATCATCAGCTGACTCGCACCGTCAAGGCTCAATCCCGAGTCGCGGTACACATGCCCCACCTCAGGCAATCCGACGACAAACGGTGGGTTTGACACGATCCGTTCGTATCGACGCCCTCTCACCGGCTCAAACCACGCTCCCTCCAGCAAATCGGCATGTAGGAGGCCCGCAGCCGTGCATGTCGCCTCAGCGTAATCGAGGGCACGTGGATGAATATCTGTCCCAGTTAACTGGGCTGCCGCGTCTGATTGTGCCAGCAGCTGAATTCCGCAGCCGGTCCCTACATCAAGTAAAGACTTCACTGGTGATGAAGGCACGGACTGAGCCAGTGACAACGACGCCGACCCAACACCAAGCACATGATCTTTACCTGGAATGTGTCCAGCCATGGTGGCATCAGCATCAGAGAATATCCACCGATCATGTCCAGCGATGACATGTGGGCGAATGTCGATCACGCAGCGCAGCGTCGGATCTAATGCGTCGTCGCTGGTGCCGTACGGTTCCAGCGAGCATGCGGTAGTCAGGGCGTCGACAAGCGGCTGACCAAGCCACCGGACCCATTCGCTGGCGGGGGCTGTGTCATGGAGGAGAAAGGAGCGGACGAAAAAATCGAACGCCGTGTCGTCGCTGGCTACGCGTCGGACCGCGGCAGGTTCGCCACGAAAAAGTGCAGCGTGCGGGCCTGTTCCGAGGCGATGAGCGATAGCTGATGCGGTAAAGTTGTGTGAACGAAACAGTTCAACAAGCTGAGTCGCGGCGGAAGTTAAAGCAGTACGCACAACCCCCGAGTCTAGTGCTCAGCGGTGTCGCCGTCAGTGTTGTGGTCGACAACCCTCGGTAGTTCCTTCTGCTTCCCAGACTCTAACGCCGCATGCGCCGCCTGCCGTGCCTGTTCGCGAGCCACCTGGGGCTTATATATCTGTGGACGTCGCGGGTCGCGGGGTTGCCCCACGCCATTAGCAATCACCACAGCGATCCAAGGCAGTGGCACGGAAATGAGGAACAATATGCCCGTGATTACCCAATTTTCCCACAACCAGTACACCGCGCCAGCGGTAAGCAAAATAGGGATGCGTGACCCCTGCAGCCAGTTGTACATGGTGCGACGGTACTGCCAGTTCTCCAGTGGGGACTGGCGGGCGTCGGTAATGAGTTCTACCTGATTGCGACGTCCCGCACGGTGGCGTGTGCGGCTGCGAAGCAGGTGAAACAGGTGAGAAAACATGAGGTGAATATGCCTAAACCTGGGTGGATCGAGGGACTCAATAAGGGCGGAAAGCGCAGGTACACCACCCGCCGCACTCCCAACTTTATCCCTTATGCTCGTCTCAGGGTGCCACAGGGGTGGGTGTTGGGGCATGATGGTTTAGGTGAGTACGACAACGCAGACCATCGAGCGCCCAGATGTCAGGGAAGACAACGCCACAAGCGATGACACCCCAAAGTTTTTTCACTACGTTAAAAAGAATCAAATCGTCGAATCTGCAGTGACCGGAAACATGGTTGTCGCCCTCTGCGGCGAAACATTTCCTGTAACCAAGCAAGCGAAACCGGGCTCGCCTGTGTGCCCCGACTGTGAACGCATTTACCGAGGTCTGCGCAAGAAGTGAGTGGTAATCTACGCGCTTGGCAGCGCGCAGCGCTAACAAAATACTTGATGAACCGCCCCAAGGATTTCCTTGCGGTGGCGACCCCAGGTGCCGGTAAAACCACTTTTGCGCTGCGAGTGGCTACCGAGCTGAAAAACAACAGGACCGTAGACCGTGTGATCGTCGTGGTACCCACCGAGCACCTGAAAATACAGTGGTCCCATGCTGCGGCACGGGCTGGGCTGGCGCTCGACCCGCATTTCACCAACGCTAACGGCGTGGTCAACCCGCAGTATGACGGCATTGTGGTCACCTACGCCCAAGTAGCCATGCACCCCTACAAGCACTATGCTGTGGCCACCGCACGCCGTACCTTGGTGATCCTGGACGAAATTCACCATGGTGGCGACGCAAAAAGCTGGGGCGATGGCATTCGCACCGCCTACGCGGACGTGGAACGCAGGCTAGCCCTCACGGGAACGCCCTTCCGTTCCGACGACGCGGCCATTCCGTTTGTCCGCTACGAAGATGACGGCGAAGGCTACCTGAAATCCAAAGCCGACCACACCTACGGGTACTCCGACGCGCTTGCCGACGGCGTGGTGCGCCCCGTTGTCTTCCTCGCCTACTCAGGTGAAGCCCGCTGGCGTACCAGCGCGGGGGAGGAGTACGCCGCGCGCCTCGGCGAACCCCTCAATGCCGAGCAAACGGCCCGCGCGTGGAAAACCGCCCTCGACCCGCGTGGCGACTGGATTCCCGCAGTTTTACAGGCCGCTCATACGCGACTTCTCCAACTGCGCAAACATATGCCTGATGCGGGTGGATTGGTAATAGCAACGGATAAAACCACCGCACGTGCCTACGCCAAAATCCTGGAAAAATTGTCGTCCACGCCAGTGGCGGTAATCCTTTCCGACGAGGAAGGAGCGTCAGACAGGATCGAAGAGTTCTCCAACTCTGCCGATGAATGGATGGTCGCCGTGCGCATGGTGTCTGAAGGTGTCGACGTCCCCCGACTTGCCGTCGGTGTCTACGCCACCTCTGCGTCCACCCCGCTGTTTTTCGCACAAGCCATTGGTCGCTTTGTTCGATCCAGAATGCCCGGCGAGACTGCATCTGTGTTCCTACCATCTGTCCCGGTTTTGTTGGATCTGGCAGCGCGTCTGGAAACATCGCGCGATCACGTCCTTGGAAAGCCTGATCGCATCAAAGAGGGCTGGGACGACGAACTCCTTGTCCAGGCAAACAAAGAAGAAAACGAACCGGACGACACACCCACCTACGAATCCCTTGGCGCTGAAGCGGAACTCGATTCACTCATTTACGACGGCTCCACCTACGGCACAGGTGCGATGGTCAACTCGGAAGAAGAAGCAGACTACCTAGGGTTACCCGGGCTTCTCGACGCCGAGCAAATGCGTGCCCTGCTCAAACAGCGCCAAGCTGATCAAGTGGAAGCTCGGGCCGATGAGGAACGGAAAAAACGCGAAGAACAACAAAAACAAGCCGCGTCAACACCAGCTACTGCCGAAACGGAATCTGCTGTGGCGAGTGATGAAATTCCGAAACTGCGCAAAGAACTCAACGCAATAGTATCGATTATGTCCTCGCGTACCGGGCGGCCACATGGGGCTATTCATAACGAAGCACGCCGCAACTGCGGCGGCCCTCCGACAGCTATGTGCACCGCCCAACAGCTCCGAGACAGAATCGCCTATCTACGCAGTTGGTAGGATCATACCCTAACAATTGGTAGAGTGGTGCGTGCACGAAGGTTCAAGTGCTGTTGGCCACATTCCTCGCGAAAATTGTCGAACAGTTTTATTTGAACCACATCCCGAAAGGATATGTATGAGCACACCAGACAACCCGTACGGATCCACTGGGCAGCCTTATGGCTCCAACGATCCCCAGAACACCGGCGCTGCCAATGGTGGCTACCAGGCTGGACAGCAAAACTACGGCCAAGAATTTGGCCAAGGTAGTTCTGGGCCAGAGTACGGCCAAGCAACATCCGGCCAGCAGGGATACGGTCAACAAGATTTTGGTCAGCCAAGTGCACAACCAGCGGGCACTGGGTACCCCAGTTACCCGGGTGCAGAAAATACTTCTGGCTCATATGGTGCCGGGGGATATCCCAGTGCACCGGCGTATGGCGGTGTTGAAATTCAGGAAAGAAATACGCTAGCGCCGTGGGCGCTGGGACTGTCCATTGTCGCAATCGTATGTGTTATCACTATCGTTGGCCTGGTCATCGCATGGATACCTGCGCTTGTTGGCTTAATTCTTAGCATTATTGCAATTCTGCGGGCCAAAAAAATTCAAGGTCCATATCGTCGCATGGGCATGTCTGTTGCGGCTTTGATCATCTCTGGCCTTACAACAGTACTTTTTGTTATAGGGATTATTGGCATCTCTATCTTCATGGCAAATTCTGGCGAAGCAATCCAGAAGTGCCAAAATGATTACCCTGCTAACTCATCGGCGCAGCAGCAGTGCATTAATGATGCCGTGCAAGACGCCTTAGGTGGCTAGTATTTAGCTGCCTCGTATAATTGCGCATAGCAGTGGACATGGCTGCACGTGCCCAATCGCTTTAATGTTGGGTGCGTGCAGTTTTTCTTCCATCAGTTGCTCTTGAGTTGTTTAGGTGGAAGAGTATCCTTGACTGTGCGCTACAAATGCAAAATTAGAGGAATGAAATGTCGGTATTACCCACGCAACAAGGTGCTAAGTCTGTTGCGTCTCAATCAGCATCAGCAACACGATTAATAGCACCTGATTTCGCTCGTGGATTAACGTTACTAGGTATTGCTATGGCGAACGCCACGACTGCATGGTTGCCGCCTCGGGCACCGCTGCCTGGTGCATCGTCAGGCGGGATCCTGAATAATAGTATATGGGATAAAGTGACTATTGTTCTGGAAAATATGTTCGTCCATGTTCGTGGATTACCCATGTTCGCAACACTGATGGGTTATGGCGTTGGGATGATTGCCATGAGCTTATATCGCAAGCAATACCCCATCGGAAAAGCACGAGGCGTGCTTGCACGACGCTACGGATTCCTTGCTCTTTTCGGGGCGCTTCATATGGTGTTCATATTTTTTGGTGATATCATGTTTCTCTACGGTTGTGTGGGTATTTTGCTGGGGCTGATGATTGGCGTATCGGACAAGATAATGTTGTGGATAGCCGGAGGCGTTGCTGCCTTTTGGGTGATTTTTGCCGTGGTGGGGGCTATGCTAGTGATGATCTTTTCTGATAGCATCGCCAATATTTCGAACAAAAATTCACAGAACTCATTTTTTTCTCAAACTCAATCGGGAATAGCTAACACGTATCCCGAGGTCTTGCAGACAGGTGCTCTTGTTTTACTGTCTCAAGTGGTCATCTTTTTTCTGGTTGTGGCACCTCTTATCCCGGTGATGATTTTGGGGTTCGTTGCAGCGAGGCATAATGTTCTTGGCCGCGTTGAGGAATTTAAAAAGCAACTTCTTATTGCTGCTTTTGTATCGGGTTTTATTATCATAGGTATTGGTATGCCCCTTGGTTTTAGTGATATTGGTGTTTTTTCCAATAAAGTGAATTCTTCCTTTACGCTGATGAATACCATGATTGGAATTTATAGCGGACCCGGTTTTGTTGCCATGGCCGCGCTTGCTACGCTTCCACTACAGCGTCGAATCAACACCGGAAGCCAGCAGGGGGAAACGCCGAAGATTCCGTTGTTTGTTCGCATGATATGTGCTTTGGGTAAGCGTTCAATGACGGGCTATCTGCTGCAAAGTATTGTCTTCTTCATCATCACGGCACCATTTATGCTGAACTATGGGCACGATAGAGGAGCCTTTTTTAGCACAATTATCGCTATCGGCGTCTGGCTCGTGACCCTTTTCGCAGCGTGGATCATGGAACTTCTCGGTAAACCTGGCCCCTTTGAAGCGGTGCATCGGCGGTTGTCTTACGGCAAAAATGGATTGTACAGCCAGTATCCAGGAGGTCTGATTGCACCGATGCGGCCCCTGCATGTGCAGCCCTACGCCCCCCATCATGACGGGCCATCAACGCCTGCACCACGGCCGGGGCATTTTCAACCGCCAGTTGATCGCTAGCTACGTGAGTCTTCTTTGGATAACAGAACCCGCCACCCTCAATCGTCAAGCAGGTGGCGGGTTCTGTTGCGCAAGCAAGAAGCGTCACTCACTCTAGGTAGTCACGCAGTACCTGGGAGCGTGATGGGTGGCGCAGCTTAGACATTGTCTTTGATTCGATCTGGCGGATACGTTCGCGGGTCACACCGTAGACCTGGCCGATTTCGTCCAAGGTGCGGGGCATGCCATCGGTAAGTCCGAAGCGGAGCTTCACCACGCCGGCTTCGCGGTCCGACAGCGTGTGCAACACGTCCTGCAGTTGATCCTGCAGAAGGGTGAACGACACCGCATCCACGGCGACAACCGCTTCGGAGTCTTCAATGAAGTCGCCCAGCTGGCTATCTCCTTCATCGCCAATAGTCTGATCAAGCGAGATGGGTTCACGTGCGTACTGCTGGATTTCCAGAACCTTCTCCTCTGTGATGTCCATTTCTTTGGACAGCTCGTAGGGGGTTGGTTCGCGGCCTAAATCCTGAAGAAGTTCACGCTGGATGCGGCCAAGTTTGTTAATGACCTCCACCATGTGTACCGGAATGCGGATCGTGCGTGCCTGGTCAGCCATCGCACGGGTAATGGCCTGCCGAATCCACCACGTGGCGTACGTCGAGAATTTGTAGCCCTTTGTGTAATCGAACTTTTCGACGGCGCGGATCAGACCCAGGTTTCCTTCTTGAATCAGGTCTAGGAAGGCCATGCCACGACCGGTGTAGCGCTTAGCCAGGCTCACCACCAGACGGAGGTTTGCCTCCAATAGATGGTTTTTGGCTTTACGGCCGTCGCGCGCGATGGCGCGCAGATCGCGTTTCACTGCAGGGGTAAGCTTGGCATCTTTGTCGCCAGCGGCATAGGCCTCCTCCATCTGTTCCATGCGGTAGGTGGCGTAGAGACCAGCCTCAATGCGCTTAGCCAGCGATACTTCCTGCTCAGCGTTGAGCAGCGCCACTTTACCTATCTGCTTGAGATAGGCGCGCACAGAGTCGGCCGAGGCTGTCAGTTCCGCATCTTTTCGGGCTTGACGTAGCGCGGCGGACTCATCCTCGTCCCACACTGAGGATCCGTCGTCATCCTCGTCTTCAGAGTCGCTGTCCTCAGTTGCTGAGCGGTCGCCCATGTCATCAAGATCGTCGTCAATATCTTCGTGATCATCGTCGGCGGGCAGGGGGTTACCCAGAAAGTCAGCATCGTCGTCATCGTCGATGCTGTCCGTATCAATGCCATCATTATCAATGGCGCCGCCGAAGTCTTGCTCGTCACCCATGCTGTCAGCGGAGGTGTCAAGTGTTGTACTATCCACAATTTCATCAACAACAGCGTCATCAGCTTTTTTGGCCGCAACCTTCTTGGGAGAGGTTTTCTTGACGGCTGTCTTTTTCGCTGCGGATTTGCGGGTTGTCTTTTTCACCGTTTTTTTGGCAGTTTTCTTTGCTGCCTTCTTGGCTGTCTTTTTCGCTGCCGTCTTTTTCGCTGGGGCCGCTCCCTCAGCGGCATCAGCGGTGGTTTCTGGGGTTGACACCGAGTCTGCGGCAGCAGAACGAGCCGCACGGGGTGAAGCCTTACGCGCGGATTTGCGGGCAGTTTTCTTTACCGCTGACTTTTTGGCAGCTGTCTTTTTGACAGCTGTGCCTTGAGCGGAGTTTGCTGCACCCTCGGATTGTGCCAAGTCTGAACGATCAGTGGCTGCCACGTACGCCCTTTCGCTTCAATTGCTCGTCAATATGGCATCACCTGCGTCCCGCGTGGCGCGATGTCCACGCATTGCGTAGGCAATGCTGATGGGAGAAATAGTTAAGCGCGTCGGTGTTTCTACCCAATATGCTGGTTGAATGCCTCATAAAAGGCGGGGGCGAATCTGAAACGACGGTCAACTGTTGTCCACGGTCAACGCACCAGTATATAGCAACATTCCCATAGAGGTTGAAATAAGGGGGCCTCGTGAGAAAAACCGCACGTCATCAAAGGGAGTGATAAGAACCACTCTCTTTGAGGTTGCCTGGCCTTTGGGCTAGGGCAGGAGGCCCTGTTCAACAGCCATTGCTGCACCAACAATACCTGCGCGATTGCGTAGTTCTGCAGCGACGACTGGCGTTGTGGATGTCAGTTTAGGTATCCATTTTTCTGATTTGCGGGAAATACCGCCACCGGCGATGAACAGCGAGGGCCAGAACAGGCGCTCAAACTCAGTGAGAACCTTTGAGACTCGTTTAGCCCATTGGGTGTAGGAAAGTTCCTCGTTATCTTTAACGGCAGATGAGGCATATTTTTCCACCTCAGAGTTCTTGAAAGCGAGATGCCCCAACTCGGTGTTAGGGAATAAGACACCATCTTGGAAGAAGGCTGAGCCGATGCCGGTGCCCAGAGTGGTGACGATGATGGTTCCGGGGACGTCCTTGGCGGCGCCGAAGGCGACCTCGGCCAACCCGGCGGCGTCGGCGTCGTTGAGCCCGGTGACCGGCCGGCCCAGGTGCTCACGCATGAGCTCGGTGAGGTTGACGCCCGTCCAGGACTTGTCGAGGTTGGCCATGAACGGGACGGTGCCGTGGACGATCGGAGCGGGCAGGGCCACGCCGACCGGGACGTCGTCGCCCACCTGAAGCTGCTCGAGGAGCTGGCGGCACACCCCCGCGACCGCCTCAGGCGTGGCCTCCTCGGGGGTGTCGATACGGACGCGCTCACCGATGAACGTGCCCGCGGTCAGGTCGACCAGGGCGCTCTTGACGCCCGACCCGCCAATGTCGATCCCGCATGCCACTGATGTTGTCGGTGCTGCCGAAGTCATGAGGTCCTCCTGGTACTACGCGTCCTCGCGGCCTCCGCCCAGCCTAGTGCAGGGACGGCGGCCGCGAGGACGGTCGGGGAAAGATCGACGTCGATCCTGAAGGGATCCGGTGGCCTCAGTCGCGAGTACTCTCCTGGCGGGCACCCCGGTAGAGGTACCACAGGGTGGCGATGAACAGCACTACGCCCACCCAGGGGGCGATGCCGGCGAAGCCCTCGGGCATGATGGCCAGCGGGTCCTCCTTGCCACCGAAGGCCACGACGACACCGGCATAGATGACACCGGCGAGGCTCTCACCGACGATGAGGCCGGTGGCCATGAGCGTGCCCATGCGCTTGGCCCGCTCGGGGTTGGCGGTGCGCTGAGCCCAGCGGTCGTAGAGGTGTCCCAAAGCAGCACCGATCGGGATCATGACGGTGACACTGGTGGGCAGGTACATGCCCATGCCGACGGCGAGCGGCGGCAGGAAGTACTTGCTGTTGCGCCGCAGGATCTCGTCGATGGCGATGATGACGGCGCCAATGAGGGCACCCAGTCCCAGTAGGCTCCAGTTGAGGTCGCCGCCGAGGACGCCCTGAACGAGATGCTTGATGAGGTTCGCCTGGGGCGCGGCCAGAGCGTCGGCACCGGCGCCCGGGGCGCCGGCGAAGCCGAAGGCCCCCTGCATGAGGCTGAGGACCGGCGGGATGACGATGGCGCCGAAGACGACACCGATGACGAGGGCCACCTGCT
>ERZ773077.2885-NODE-2885-length-10804-cov-3.599870_pt1 | contig 10804 bp, 8 predicted proteins | sample MGYA00580612_ERZ773077 | MGnify/ENA primary metagenome ERZ773077 (study PRJEB29015, sample SAMEA2737971) | human oral metagenome | biome: human oral; feature: human-associated habitat; material: dental | place: China | collected 2021 ...
CCAGCAGACGCATCAGTCCACCAGCAGCGCGTTACCATCCAGCGCATCCGGCACCAGCTTCTCGTCCTTGAACCACTGCACCTGTTTGAGCACATCGGCACGGTTCAGCGCCGCATCCGGCGAGACGCGCATCGCCCCCGCCTGAATCAGCCTGGCCGCCTCCGCTTCGGGCTTATCGACAAACACATAACGGTGCACATCGGCGACCACCGCCGCCACTTCCGCCTCAGAGAGCGACTTATCGACCAGCGCTGCGTTATAAAGTGCCGCGCCCTTGGCAAAACCGCGCCGGAAAGCGGCAAGCGACTGCGGGTTATCCTGCGCGCGCTTCGCTGAAGTAAACAGCACCGTTACCTGATAATCCGGCAGAAAATCGGCGACACGGCCAATCTCCACCGCTGCGCCCTGCGCCACCCAGTCAGCGGCAAACGCAGGCTGGGCGACAGCGGCATCCACCTTGCCCGCCTGCAACGCGGCGGCAATCGCCGGCATCGTATTCAGCGCCATCGGCTTGATGACGATACCTTCCTGCTTGGCAATCTGCGCGCCCATATACGCAAACGACGAGCCCTGGGTGGTGATGGCAAAACGCTTGCCGTCCAAATCCTTGGGTGACTTCAAACCGGCATCAAAGGCTGCCTTGCTGGCAAGCAGCACATGCCCCGGCGCGTCCTTCGCTTCCGTCAGCGCACCGCCGAAAATCCGCACCGCATCGCCACGCGCCGCAAGATTAAGCAGACCGCCGGACACCGCCGTCACGCCGAAATCAATATCGCCGGAAGCAATCGCGACCGCCATGGCCTGCGCTGCCTGAAACGGCACCAACTCCGCATCCAGCCCTTCCTCGGCATAAAAACCGCGTTCCTTGGCGAGAAAATTCGGCGCATGTGACGGCAGGGCGATAAAACCAACCTTCACCTTTGCATTCTCCGCCCCCGCTGTCAGCGCACACAACGCTGCGGCCACGGCCAAAAAACTCCGACGCAACATCAACATAATCCCCTCCTCAAACAGAAAACAAAACCGCGCGACGGCGCGGACAAAAAAACAGAACCGCTTTGTAACACAGCGGTAAGAGAGCGGCAAGAACGGCGGGGCGGGTTCGGCATTGACGCCGCTTGACGGGCTCGGTAACGACGTCGCTTGACGGGCCACACCACCTGTCCGTCTTTACCATCAGCGGTCCAGCCAGCCGAAAAAGACGCGCGGAAACACATCTGTGATGCCAAGCAGCACAACAGCGACGACAAAAACCTCCTCAGGCAGCGGCAATCTCTTGCCAAGAAGGATAAACAGCCCGCTATAGACCACGGCGTGCGTCCAGAACATCGCCACCGCGCCGCGCGGAATACCGCCGGGCTGCGCTTTTTCCCCGGCGGCAACAGCGGCATACCGTGGCGCACCGCATTCACCGCCACCACAATCTCCTCAGCGGTGGCAAAACTTTCCAGATGATCGGCGCTGATTTCCCGCGTGTTGCCGAGGCGGTCAGTCCACAGCAGATACTCGGTAGTGCCGTGCTTCGTGTGCCGTTGCACGGCCCTGATGTCACGCATCTCCGCCCAGGGCACATGCACACTGCGGCCATCAGGAAAATGTACGGTGAGCCCCTTGCCGTTGATCGCGGCCAGCAATACCTCCTGTCCAGCCAGATAATAGCGGTAATGACGCACCACCTGGCGCAGCAAAAAGAACACCACGACCACAGCGACGATGACAAAGAGCAGGGCATAAGGCGCGGGTTCATCGTCAAAAGGCGTTTTCGGCTTCTGTGCCTGCTGCCAGCCGTCGAACAGCATATAAGCAATGATGCAAATCAACATAAGAGAAGACGACAAATTGCGGACAGCGGCATAAGCGGTGTCGTTACGCTTGAACCACTGCCGCGAAACCGCCGGGACAGGCGGCGCAGCGGCGGTTCCCTGCATGAACGCCTGCGCGGTGCGGATGATGTCCGCACAATCCGCTGCGCTGAGGCGGCATTCGCCATACAAATAGCGGCCACCCGCGTGCGGCATGATGACGAGCAAACGACGCGCGGGCAGAGCATCCACCCGTTGCAACGCCTGCCAACGCCATTGCCCGACAATGCGATCGCGGCGGTACAACGTCAGCCCCTGCGCGTCGCAGACCACGCACGGCGGATGCACGACGCCGTGCCGCCACCAGAAGAGACCGCTGCCGAGCGCCCACAGCGGCAACCAGCACGCCCACCACCAGATAATTTCCTTGCTGTGCGCGCCGTAAAGCATGGCAAAGACCATCCACAGCGCACCGAGGCAGAGCAGACAAATAAAAACGATGGCGCCAACGGAAAACAGCCGGCGTCCGCCCCAGCCGAGGGTACGCGGATCGTCAAAAGCAGGAGAAAAAGTGGGAACAGGTGACATGAGAAGCTCCGATCGGCAAGGTTCGCGGCATGATAACAAGACCAAACCGGAAGAATCCTTTTGACAAGCCCGCGCACAAGCGTACAATGCGCGCCCTTTTGACGACATCGCCCGCGATCCGAAGCACGAGGCTTCCCCTGATTGTTGCCGATGAATTGAAATTGACCTCTCGGCAAACCATCAATATTCGTATCCCCCCTCATTACTAACCCCTGCTTACAACCGGGATTGGTATCAGGCGTTGCGGTCGTCACGGTTTGCCACAACCCATCGGAAACAACATGCAAACCTTTAGCGACCTCAACCTCCCCGAAGCCCTGCTTAACGCCATCGCTGCCAGCGGCTATACCACCCCGACGCCCATCCAGGCACAAGCCATCCCGCTTGCCGTCGCCGGGCGCGACCTGCAACTCTCCGCACAGACCGGCAGCGGCAAAACCGCCGCCTTCGTCCTGCCCATCCTCACCCGCCTGATTACCAGCGAACAACGCGGCAAAAAACCGCGCGCTCTCATCCTCACCCCGACCCGCGAACTCGCCCTGCAAGTGCAGGATCAAGTGCGCAAATACGGGCGTGAGCTGAAATGGCTTTTCTCCGTGCCGCTGGTCGGCGGCGCGCCCTATGGCGGACAAATCCGTGCCCTGAAAAAAGGCGTGCAAATCATCGTCGCTACCCCTGGCCGCCTGCTTGACCACCTGCGCGACGAACGCATCGACACCTCGGCGCTTGACATGCTCGTCCTGGACGAAGCCGATCGCATGCTCGACATGGGCTTCGCCGATGATCTCGGCGCCATCATTGACGCCCTGCCGGAAAACCGCCAAACCATCATGAGCTCCGCCACCTGGGACGGCGCCGTCGGCAAAATCGCCGCGCGCTACACCCGCGAGCCGGAGCGCATCAGCATCAAAGTCGAAAGCGCGCACATCGAAGAAAAAGTGTACTTCTGCGACGACCAGGGCCACAAAAACCGCATCCTTGAACACCTCGTCACCGATCCGGACATGGGGCAAACCATCATCTTCGCCGCCACCAAGCGCAGCAGCGAAGAAATCGCCGACAGCCTGCGTGACAACGGCCACCGCGCCCGCTTCCTGCATGGCGACCTGCCGCAAGTCAAACGCAACCGCATCGTTGAAGACCTGCGTAAAGGCAAATGCGACATCCTGGTCGCGACCGATGTCGCCGCGCGTGGCATCGACATCCCCGCCATCAGCCACGTCATCAACTACGACCTGCCGCGCCAAGTTGAAGACTACGTGCACCGCATTGGCCGCAGTGGCCGCGCCGGACGCAGCGGGGTAGCCATCAACCTGTGCAGTCTTGCCGACCGCAGCCAGCTCTCGGCTATCACCCGCTACCTCGAACGCAAAATCGACGAGCACCGCATCGAAGGCATGGAGCCGAAAATCACCAGCAAACCCAAGACCAAACCGTCAAAAAAATTCCGTGGCAACCCGAGCAAAGGCTACGGCAAAAAATTTGACGACAAGAAAAGCTGGGGTGGCAAAAAAGGCGGCAAACCCTTTGCCCATAAAGGCGGAAAACCCTTCGCCGCGCGCAAAGACGGCGGCAAAAACTTCCGCAAACAGCACGCCTCGACCTAAACTCACACCAAGCGACAGCGGCATCTCCGGATGCCGCTTTTTTTATGCCCGCGCACCGAGCCTCTTACTGGAAAAGCACAACAATCCACAGAAACGCCACCATAGCCACAACAAATTCACACTGCTACACTGGCACCGACCCCGACAGCCAAGGAAAAGCCATGAAAAACGCCGCCTGCCGCGTCGCCTTTGCCGCCTTTCTGCACAACCTCGGTGAGCTCGCCGAGCGCGCCCGCATGGAAGCCACGGACGATGCCCCCCACATCCGCCAACCACATGACGGCCACCACATTAACCATCCCGAAGCCCCGCCTAACGACCACACCACTCTCGCTTGGGACACCCTCAAGCAGCACCTGCCCAACCTCGTGCGCGACAATCTTGCCCCTTTTGCCTCACGCACGGCGACACAGCACCACCCGGACACCTTCCTGCAATGGGTCATCGCCACCGCCGACCGCGTCGCCGCCGGCTTCGAGCGCGACACATTCACTTCATACAACGACGCGCGCGACGATAGTCCTGAGAACAAAGCGCCGAACCACTACCGCGCCCGCCTGCTGACCCTGTTCGAGCAAATCGACCTCGGCGACAACCCCAAAGACAAAACCCGCGCCGAACTGCACTACCGTTACCCGCTGCGCCCGCTCAATCCGCACAGCATCTACCCCGAAAAACACGAAAACGGCGAACCTGCCGACAACGCCGCCGCACAAGCCGAATACCGCGCCCTGTGGCAACAATTCCAGCACGACCTGCAACACATCCCCACAGCGCACCGCAGCAACTGGCCGCTCTGGCTCGACCACTTCGACACCCTGTGGCAAAGCTGCACCCATGCCATCCCTGCCGCGACCGCTTTCGGCAGCAAACCCGAAGTCTCCCTTTACGACCACAGCAAAAGCACCGCTGCCCTCGCCACCGCCCTGTGGTTGTGGCACGACGCCAACGGCCAAACCGATGACGCCGCCATCGCCCGCCTGCGCAGCCAAAGCGACTGGGACGAAGAAAAAATCCTGCTCATCCAGGGCGACTTCTTCGGCATCCAGTCCTTCATCTTCGCCGCTGGCCGCGAAACCAACAAAAAAGCGGCCAAACTCTTGCGCGGCCGCTCCTTCCAGGTCTCGCTCTTTGCCGAACTGGCGGCGCTGCGTGTGCTGGACGCCTGCGCACTGCCACCAACCGCGCAAATCCTGAACGCCGCCGGCAAATTCATGATCGTCGCCCCGAACACCCCGGCCATGCACGACGCCCTCGCGCGCGTCAAAGCCGACATCAACCAGTGGCTGCTCGAACACTGCTATGGCCGCGTCGCCCTCGGCATCGCCACCCACGCTGCCAGCTGCCGCGACTTTACCGCCAAAGACCGCTTCCGCCAGCTCATCGACGACACCTTCGCCGAACTCGAAAGCGCCAAACTGCAACGCTTCGCCCTTATGGACGCCGCACCGGCCATCCTGCCCGCCGCCTATCCCGCCGGCACCTGCCCTTACGATCGCCACCTACCCGCGCGCGGCAGCAAAGACGCTCCAAAACCCGCCGCGCTGAGTGCGGATCAAATCACCATCGGTGCAGAGTTGGCGCGTAAAGAACGCCTGCTCATCCTCACCCCGGCGGCAGCGGTACACGATGCCCAAAACACCACCAAACTCGAACTGCCCATCTTCGGCTACCACATCGCCTTCACTGCTGACGAAGACATCAGCGGCGCATTCGGCGACATCGCGCGACGCGGCCAGCTCCTGCGCTGCTGGGATTACAGCCTGCCCCGCCTCACGGACGACAGCATCTGGCACGGCTACGCCCGCCGCGCCATCAACGCCTACGTCCCGCGCTTCAGCGCGGATGACGACCAGGAAAAATACCGCAGCCTCAATAAAGAAGACCACGAAGCCGAAGGTCACAACAACATCAAAACCTTCAACCATCTCGCCTGCGAAGAACGCCACCCTGACGAAAATGGCCACTACTGCGGCAAAATCGCCCTCGCCACCCTCAAAGGCGACGTGGACAACCTCGGCAAAATCTTCGAACGCGGCCTGAGCACGCCGACCTTCGCCAAAATGGCCGCCCTCTCGCGGCAGATGAACCAGTTCTTCAGCCTGTGGCTGCCCGCTTACTGCGCCGCCAAATACCCGAACAGCTATACCGTCTTCGCCGGTGGCGATGATTTCTTCCTCATCGGCCCGTGGCAGCAAATCCAGCACCTCGCCGCTGACATGCGCGCCCATTTCCGTGAATACGTCGCGGCAAACCCCGACATCACCTTCAGCGCCGGCATCGCCATCAGCAAACCCGGCCTGCCGCTGCCGAAACTCTCCGCCTACGCCGAAGAAGCACTGGAAAAAGCCAAGGCGCACCAACTGCGGGACAAAACAGCGAAAAACGCCCTCAACCTCTACGGCGAAACCGTCTCCTGGGGCGACTGGCCGCAGCTCGAAAAAACCGCTGCCCGCATCAGCGAACTAGAGCGGCAATACCGCTTGAGCACCGCCTACCTCTATGACCTGCTGCACTACACCGAACTTGCCGTCGCCGAAGCAGCAGGCGACATCAACGCCAGCATCTGGCGCAGCCGCCTCTACTACCGCACACGGCGCTACGTTAACGAACAAAAACACATCACCGCCAAAGACAACGCCTACCAGCAACTCAGCGGCGACCTTGCCGGCTACATCCAGGTACTGCACGGCACCATCCGCATCCCCCTATACAACCATTTCTACCAACAACGGGAGCAATAACCCATGGACCTCAACACCATCAGCCTCAAACAACCGCTCAACCCCAAAATCTACTCGGACATCGCCGAACAGGCGGCGGACTACATCACCCCCAAAGCCACCTTTGACCCGCGCAAAGGCAAAGAAATCATCAAAAACCGCGACGCCAACAAATCCACCCAACTGCGCAAGTACTACGACGAACTGGCCATGTGGGACGACAAAATCCACCGCGCTGCCGACAAAAACACCGAATACCAAAAATCCGCGCCCTACATCCACATGCTGAAAGCCAAAGCCGCCTACGCCAAAGGCCGCAGCCATGTCGATGACAACTTCATCGCCATCTTCAACCGCCTGCTTGATCAAATCGACAGCGCCGAAACCCTGCATCACGCCAAACTCTTCTACGAAGCCATGCTCGGCTTCCGCAAAGCCCAGGAAAGCAAATAAGGAGCCCCACCATGCAACTCAAACACATCCACCACATCACCGCCGACCTTGTCCTCGAAACCGGCCTGCACATCGGCGCGGGTGACAGCGAAATCCACATCGGCGGCATCGACAACGCCGTCATCAAACACCCCGTCAGCGGCGAACCCTACATCCCCGGCAGCAGCCTTAAAGGCAAAATCCGCAGCCTGCTCGAATGGAAAAGCGGCCGCGTCCAGGAAAACCCGCTCGGCAAAAAAGAATACGAAGAAGCGAGCGGCGCATCAAAAGAAGCCGTCAAACACATCCTGCAACTCTTCGGCATCAGCGGCGACACGGGTAAAGACGAAGACGGAACCAACTTCCAAAAACAAATCGGCCACACCCGCCTCGCCTTCTGGGACTGCCCGCTTGACGCCGCCTACGCCCAGGCACAGCGCGACAACGACCGTCCCTACACCGAAGCCAAAAGCGAGAACCGCATCAACCGCATCAGCGGCGTAGCCGAGCACCCGCGCCAGACCGAACGCGTCCCCGCCGGCGCCCGCTTCACCTTCCGCCTCAGCCTGAAAACCTACGACGGCGACGACGACAGCCTGCGCCACACCCTGTTGCAAGGCCTCAAACTACTCGAATGGGACAGCCTTGGCGGCTCAGGCTCGCGCGGCTACGGCAAAATCCGCTTCGAAAACCTCTGCATCGACGGCCAGCCCGTCACCGAGTACGCCGCCATCCAACCCTTCGGTACCTGACATGCAAGCCTACCGCCTCACCATCCGCCCGCAGACCGCCTTCGGCACCCCGCTCGTCGGCGACACCTGGTTCGGCCACATCTGCTGGGGCATCGCCGAACAATACGGGCACGACACCCTCGCCGCCTGCCTGTGCGACTACACCGCAGGCAGACCGTTCCTCATCATCAGCGACGCCTTCCCTGCCGGCTACCTGCCCCTACCCACCCTGCCCTCGCGCTACTGGCAGGCCGGCGACGAACAAGACCGCAAAAAACTCAAAAAACGCCAATGGCTGCCACAAGACGCCCTTGACCGCCCACTGCACGAATGGCAACAGTACGCCAAAACCAGCGCCGACATCGCCCCCGACCTCCTCCGCGCCCACAGCCAGCCGCACAACAGCATCAACCGCGCGACCGGCACCACCGGCGAAGGCGGCGGCTTTGCCCCCTACAACAGCGAACAAACCTGGTACGCCACAGACAGCCGCTGGCAGGCCTACCTCCTGCTTGACGAAAACCGCCTCAGCCGTGCCCAACTGGAAACCGTGCTCAACAACATCGGCGCGAGCGGCTACGGACGCGACGCCAGCATCGGCCTCGGCAAATACCAAACAGACGCCCTGGAACCCGAACCCGCCGGCCTGTTCGCACGCAGCGGCAACGCCTGCCTGACCCTCGCCCCCTGCTGCCCGCAAGGCCTCGGCTACGACAGCGCGCACAGCTACTACCAAACCGTGACCCGCTTTGGCCGCCACGGCAACATTCAGGCGACCGCTGGCAACCCCTACAAAAGCCCCATCCTCATGGCGCAGACCGCCGCCGTCATCAGCGCCCGGCCTGGGCAACTCTACCTCGGCCAGGGCATCGGCGGCATCTCGGCCAGCCTGCCCGCCACCGTGCATCAAGGTTACGCCCCCATCATCGCCATCGAGTTCGACCCCACCCGCCTCGCGCCAAGGAGAGCCCCATGAAGCCGCTTACCCGTCACACCCTGCACCTCACCCCCCTCTCCCCGCTGCACCTCGGCACAGGCGAAGACTACGAACCCACCAACTACCTCATCACAGACGGTGTGCTCTATGCCTTCGACCCCGCCCGCGCCATCCTCGAACCCGAACAAGAGCGGGAACTGCACGCTGCCGCGAAAAGCGGCAACCTGCAACACATCCAGCGCTACTTCCGCAAACACCCCGCGCCCTATGCTGCCGTCGCCACCCATGCCGCCACCGTCAGCGAAGACCTTACGGACGAATACAAGAAAAAAATAGGTAACACCGTCCAACAAGAACAAAACGGCAACAAAGTATTCAACAAATTTCAAATTGAGCGCACCACGACCAACCCGCAGACCCACCAACCCTACATCCCTGGCAGTGCCATCAAAGGTTGTTTCAGAACAGTACTACTGGAAAATAACAGCAAACAATATTCGGCTACCGAATTCAAAAAACAACTAACATTTATAGATAATAAAGGAAAAACCCAGAATAAAAATGAAAAAGAGCAAAGTAAAATAGGAGAAGCCTTCGAAAAAAAACTGATAGGTGGTGAATTTGAGCAAGATTTCATGCGCCTTTACAAACCATCCGACTTGATGCCGACAAATAACCTTGGCACCTACATCATATATGCCGTTAATCACGAAAAAGACCCTGAAGAAGCCGCACGGGACAATTCCACCATTTGCGTCCGCCGTGAAATTATCCCGCACGGAAAATACCGTGCATTCGTAGGTAGCATAACGCTTCAGCAACTACAACTAGAACATAATCCACATCTGACAGACAAGACAAAAGATAAACTTGTTGCTGAAAAAAACAGAAATCCAAATCTAACAGCTCTTGCCTTGCAAAGTAAAAATTACTATCTTCCCCGCTTTATTAAAGAAAACAAAATACTTAAAGAACGGGGGCTAATTGATACAAAGTGGCTTAACGATGTACAAACATTACTAGACAAACTAAAAACAGAAATAGATTCAGGAAAAATCATCTTGATGCGACTTGGGAAAAACACAGGTGCAGAAAACAAAACGCTAAAAAACTTCGCCAATATCAAAGTAAAAATCAGCCAAAAAGAGTTTGAATATCTGGAAGAAAGCACAACCGTTTGGCTGGCAAGCCCAAAAGAAAAAGCCTACCGCGATCTATTGCCCTTCGGCTGGGTGCTCATCGAAATCGACGCCAGCGGCGACAACCCCGCCCTGAAAAACTGGTGCGACAACAACAGCGCCCACCTCAAAAAAGCAGCGGAACAACTCGCCGCCTCAGCTGCAAAAATAGCCGCCGCAGTTGCCCAGTCCGCTGCAGCCGCCCAGGCCGCCGCCGCGCAAGCCGCTGCCGAACAGGCTGAAGCCGCCCGCCTTGCCGCCCTGCCTGCACACGAACGCCTCGCGCACGACATCCTGATCCGCCTCAGCGAACACGCCAAAACCTATAGCGACCGCAACCAGGAAAAAAACCTCCAGTTGCACCGCATCATCCTGGAAGAGCTGCAACAAGCGGCAAATAACCTTGACCCTGCCGTCCGCACCCAACTCGCCAACGCCCTGGCCTTCCCCACGCTAAACGCCGCCTGCAAAGGCTTTTACAGCGGCAAAAAAGAAAAAGAAATCAAAGCAGCCCTGCGCCAACTGCGCGGTGAAGCATGAAAAACAAAGCCCCCCGCCAAAACGCGCATTTGCACAGCAAAAACCCTTCCCCCGCTTGCGGGAGGACGGGGTACCCCAAGGACGGGAGGCGGGATGAAAAGCCCGCGCTTATCCCGCTTGACCATGAATATCTACCCATCTCAACCGTTGAAAAAACAGCCAAAAGAACAAAGAAAAACCCCTCGCCCGCTTGCGGGAGAGGGGTAGGGGTGAGGGCATTCGTCCGCAGGACGAATCTCGTCAAGCGAAACAGACAGGCGTTTTTT
>ERZ773077.2887-NODE-2887-length-10802-cov-6.225737_pt1 | contig 10802 bp, 10 predicted proteins | sample MGYA00580612_ERZ773077 | MGnify/ENA primary metagenome ERZ773077 (study PRJEB29015, sample SAMEA2737971) | human oral metagenome | biome: human oral; feature: human-associated habitat; material: dental | place: China | collected 2021 ...
TTCTTTTGTCATACTTTTTCCTGTTTTTAGTGTAAACCTATTTCAGGATATGACAGTGAGCAGGCGCAGCCGAGTATGTGACGAATATATACCCTAATCATTAAAAATTAAACATTATTTCGTATTTTTGCGGACTGACACTAACAACACCATACTATGGAAGAAACATCACAAGGAGAGTTGCTTCTCTATCAAGATGAAAAGGGGGCAACCCAAATAGAAGTACGCCTTGAAAACGAAAACGTTTGGCTTACACAAGCACAGTTGGTAACCCTTTATCAATCTAGTAAAGCTAATGTAAGCGAGCATATTAAGCATATTTTTGAAGAAGGAGAATTAGAGGAAATGGCAGTTGTTCGGAAATTCCGAACAACTGCCGCTGATGGCAAAAATTATAACACAGCTTACTACAATCTCGATTTGATTATCTCTTTAGGCTATCGCATTAAGAGCCATATAGCTACTAAATTCAGAATTTGGGCTACCCAACGCATCAAAGAGTACATCATAAAAGGTTTTGTAATTGATGATAATCGTTTGAAACAAAATGCAGGGGGTAACTATTGGTACGAACTTTTAAATCGCATTCGCGATATTCGTTCTTCTGAAAAAGTATTGTATAGGCAAGTGCTCGATTTGTATGCCACTAGCGTAGATTATGACCCTCGCACCCCCGAATCTATCACATTCTTTAAAATTGTACAAAACAAATTGCACTATGCAGCACACGGGCATACCGCTGCAGAAGTAATCTATGAGCGTGCTGATAGCGATAAACCTTTTATGGGACTTACCGTTTTTGCAGGCGATCATCCTTCACTAAAAGAAGTAGTAATTGCTAAAAATTACCTCACCGAAGAAGAACTAAAAGTGCTTAACAATTTAGTTTCAGGATATTTTGATTTTGCCGAAATACAAGCAATGAAACGAAAAGCTATGTATATGGCAGATTATATCAAACAATTAGACAATATCTTATCGGCTACAGGAGAAAAAATACTACAAGATGCAGGGCGTGTAAGTCATCAAAAAGCTATTGAAAAAGCCACTACCGAATTTAAAAAATACCAAGTAAAAACCTTATCAATGGTAGAGGAGGACTATTTAAAAACCCTAAAATCTTTAGAAAAAAGAATTAATAATTAGCAATAGATGAAAATAATAAATAGCCTCTAAACATTATTTCGTATCTTTGCACACCACAATTTTGATACCTACAGAAAAATGGAAAATATCCAAGCTATAAAACAACGATTTAGCATCATCGGCAACGACCCCATGCTAAACCGCGCCATAGAAAAAGCTATACAAGTAGCCCCTACCGACATTTCCGTTCTCGTAACGGGCGAAAGTGGTGTAGGAAAAGAAAGTATCCCCCGCATCATACATACCCTATCCAACCGAAAACACGGAAGATACATCGCCGTAAACTGCGGTGCTATCCCCGAAGGAACGATCGATTCTGAACTCTTTGGGCACGAAAAAGGAGCTTTCACAGGAGCTACTGCCACCCGTAATGGCTATTTTGAAGAAGCTGATGGAGGCACTATCTTCCTCGATGAAGTAGGCGAACTACCCCTCACCACCCAAGTACGCCTCTTGCGCATCCTCGAAAATGGCGAATTTATGAAAGTAGGCTCTTCAGTAGTACAGAAAACCAACGTACGCATCGTAGCGGCTACCAACGTAAAAATGCAAGATGCTATCAAAAAAGGACAATTCCGCGAAGACCTCTATTACCGTCTCAGTACGGTTGAAATACACCTACCCCCCTTGCGCGAACGAAAAGACGATATTCACCTGCTGTTCCGCAAATTTGCTTCCGATTTTGCCAGCAAATACAAAATGCCCGCCATCAAGCTCACCCCCGATGCTGTATCCCTCCTCACCAACTACCGATGGAGCGGTAACATACGCCAGCTGCGCAACGTAGCCGAACAAATATCTGTATTAGAACAGCAACGAGACATCACAGCCCCCGTACTGCAAACCTACCTGCCCACTCCCACCAGCACTCTCCCCACCGTAATACCCCAAAATAATCGTAACGAAAACGACTTTAGCAACGAGCGAGAACTCCTCTATAAAGTCCTTTTTGATATGAAAAACGACCTCAACGACCTGAAAAAACTCACCCTTGAGCTCCTCAAAAACGGAAATTCAACCAAAGTGCAGGAAGATAACCAAACGCTTATACACCGCATCTATGGTAAAACCCCAGAAACCCCAGTCCCCACACATTATCCCGAAAATACCACACCCTATACCCTTATCCCTGTGAAAACCAATGAAAATACCACTATCCACCCCGTAGAAGATACTTATACTTACGAAGAAGCTACCGAAGAAGAACGCTTTTCGTTACAACAACAAGAAAAAGAAATGATTAAAAAAGCCTTAGAGCACAACGAAGGCAAAAGACGCGAAACTGCCAAAGAACTCGGCATTTCCGAGCGCACACTCTATCGCAAAATAAAACAATACAATTTAGACAATTAGCCTATTTGCTAATTGATTTATCAGCAAATTATTATGAAATCATACAAAATAGGCATCATAGGGCTTGGCTATGTAGGATTCCCCTTAGCCTGCCTCTTTGCCAAAAAATACCCCACCATAGGTTACGACCCACAAGAAAAACGCATAGCGCAGCTGCGCGAGGGAATAGATATCACCAATGAAATCGATACAGAGGTGATACAAGCACGCCTAAATACATACCTGCAATGCACTAATGACCCCAATGCACTGAAAGACTGCAATGTATATATCGTAGCAGTCCCCACACCCATAGACCTTTATCAGCAACCCGACCTTACAGCACTGCGCAAAGCAAGCAAAACCGTAGGCACACTGCTCAAGCAAGGTGATATTGTTATCTATGAATCTACCGTCTACCCTGGCGTTACCGAAGAGGTATGCGTGCCTATATTAGAACAGACGGCAAAACTTACCTTCAATAGCGATTTTTTTGTAGGCTATTCACCCGAACGCGTAAACCCGTCCGACAAGCAGCACACAGTAGAAAACATCAAAAAAATAACCTCTGGCTCTACCCCTGCCATTGCTTCCGAAATAGATGCCCTCTACAACAGCGTCCTCACAGGAGGCACTTACCCTGCCGAGAGCATCAAAGTAGCCGAAGCAGCCAAAGTAATAGAAAACGCCCAACGCGATGTGAATATCGCCTTTATGAACGAAATTGCACAAATATGTAACCTCTTGAATATCGACACCCAATCGGTTATCAATGCCGCTGCCAGCAAATGGAACTTCCTGCCCTTTCGCCCAGGATTAGTAGGAGGGCACTGCATAGGCGTAGACCCCTACTACCTCATACAAAAAGCCAAACTACACGGCTTATCACCGCGCCTGATGATGGAAGCCCGAAAAACCAACGATAGTATGGGAGGGTATATAGTACATCAAATTGTGAATAAATTATGCACTCTTGGTATTAAAGTGAAAGACAGCAGGATACTTCTCTTAGGATTTACTTTTAAAGAAAATTGTCCCGATATTCGCAATACCAAAGTAATAGACTTATATCATAGCTTGGAAAGTTTTACACACAACATTACTATCTACGACCCTCACGCCAATGCAGAAACTGTGCAAGAAGAATACGGCATCAGCCTCATTACCGATATGAATAAGCTGCCCAAAAACAACGATGTTGCAGTACTATGCGTTGCCCATAACGAGATGTTATCTATAGATATTAATCAGTATATCAAGCCCGAAGGTATTATTTATGACGTAAAAGGAATACTACCCCTTAGCCCAAAAACTTATAGGCTATAAAACGACGAGGCGTGCAGTTTCACAACTACACGCCTCTTTTAGTATATAAATAATAGCGATTTCTGAAGAAATATTTCTCCTATTTTATTTAGAAAAATATTACATTCTTCAAGTAGAAACTCAAAAACCGTGCCAATCTTTTTTTTAATCATTAACATTAATCATTGATATTTAAACATTATTTCGTATCTTTGCCCCCGAAAACAACTACACACTATGGCTCTGCTAAAATTGAATAAAAACGAACTTATCAACTATCAGCTCATCGGGATAGAAACCCCCTTGCCCGACTATAAGCTCGCCTATAAACTAAACCAAAAACTACATATTCAATTAGCAAAACATAAAGACTATGAACCTCTAATAGCTACAAACCACCAATACCACTCTTATTACACTTGGCAAGACCCTGCTACCGACCTAAAATGGCACTGCATAAGCAATAAAATGCTCATAGAAGGCACCCCCAACCAGCTATTCGGTATAGAATACCTCATAGATAAGTATAAAACAATAGATTATTTCTTAAAAATAGACACCCTCGATACCGACTTATGCAATGCCAATACCATAATGCAGCAACTAATGCCCCTAAAATGCAAAATTATAGACCCTAATAAACTGAATTTAAAACATAATTACATATTTCAAGAATGCTAAATAGTAAAAAAACCAAAATAGTAGCTACCTTAGGTCCTGCTACCGCTGACCCCGAAGTTATCAAAAATATGATGATTGCGGGAGTAAATGTGTTCCGTATCAACTTCTCTCACGCCGACTATGACGATGTGCGAGAACGCATTGAGATGATACGCCGTATCAACCAAGAAAACGGCTTCCATACCGCTATCCTTGCCGACCTGCAAGGTCCTAAACTACGCGTAGGCGTAATGGAAGAAGGTACCGTAGTAACACCAGGAGATAAAGTTACTTTTGTAACAGGTGAACCTTTTGTAGGCAACAAAGAGCGCGCTTATATGAACTACGAAAAATTCCCTGCCGATGTACGCTCAGGAGAACGCATCTTGTTAGATGACGGTAAACTTATCTTCGAGGTATTATCATCAAACGGAGAAAACGAAGTAGAAGCTGTCGTAATACAAGGAGGTCCTTTCAGCTCTAAAAAAGGGGTAAACCTCCCCAATACTAAAGTATCACTACCTGCCCTTACCGAAAAAGATATACGCGATGCCCTATTTGCTATCACTCAAGAAGTAGATTGGTTTGCCCTCTCATTTGTACGCCACCCCGAAGATATTCAAGACCTTAAAGACCTTATCGAGGAAAACGCAGGGCACAAAATACCTATTATTGCCAAAATTGAAAAACCAGAAGCTCTAAAAAATATAGATAAAATTATGGCAGCCTGCGATGGTATAATGGTAGCTCGTGGCGACCTTGGTGTAGAAATCCCTGCCGAAGAAGTACCTCTTATCCAAAAAGAGTTAGTACACAAAGCCAAAGCACACCATATACCTGTAATTATCGCTACCCAGATGATGGAATCGATGATAAATAGCCTAACCCCCACCCGTGCCGAAGTGAATGACGTAGGGAACTCTGTCCTTGACGGTGCCGATGCGGTAATGCTTTCGGGCGAAACTTCTGTGGGTAAATACCCTGTACAAGTAATAGAGCAAATGAGCCGCATTATTCGTAGTGTAGAAGATTCTGATATTATCAAAGTACCACTCGTTACTCCTTTTATACGCTCTTTGCGCTATATTACCAACACCATTTGCTTTCACGCAGCCAAGATGGCTAACGATACCAATGCCAAAGTGATAACCTCACTCACCAATAGTGGCTATGCAGCATTCCGCATCTCGTCATATCGCCCCAGCTCACATATTTTGATATTTACCTCTAATAAGCGATTACTCACCCAGCTAAACCTATTGTGGGGTGTAACCACTTTCTATTATGACCGCTTTGTCTCTACCGATGAAGTTATAGAAGATATCAACCACGTAGCCAATGAAGAAGGCTATGTAGATATGGGCGACATAATGATCAACCTCGTATCGATGCCAATGCAAGGCAAAGGAATGGTAAATACCCTACGCGTTACCGAAATCGACTCTTGCGCCGTAAGTTTTGACAAGAAAAAACGATAAAGGTAATTTGTAAATTAATCAATAAGATAATAAATTAACACACAGAGGCTGTCCGAAAAGTTTTGTTTTGTGAAGGCGATTTGCCAATCGCCCCTACAATGTGAATAAAAGTGATTGATTATCAGAGTAATTAACTTTGTCAAACTTTCAAAGTTTGACAAAGAGTGTGGCGCAATCATACTTTTTAAAACTTTTTGGACAGCTTCTTTTAATGAATAAACTGTAAAAATGCAGTAGCATCACACTCCATTAGTAGCCAATTACCATTCACTCTCATAAAATAAAAATTAAAAGTATGAAAAACAGAGATTTAGGATTACTTATTTTGCGACTTACTATAGGCTTATTAATGATTCCACACGGGCTTCACAAGGTTATACATCCTATCGCCTTTCGTTTTATAAAAGAGACTGTAGAAGCCAAAGGGTTACCTATATTTATTGCTTATGGTGTATTTATAGGTGAGATTGTAGCCCCTTTATTAGTAGTATTAGGATATAGAGCACGTATTGCAGCCTTTGTGATGTTCCTCAATGGGTTAGCAACTCTTTATTTAGCCTATAGCAATAAGCTTATAGCACTCACTGAGTACGGTGATTGGTCACCAGAACTATCCGCCCTTTTCTTTTTAGGTGCATTGGCTCTATTCTTTACAGGAGCAGGCAAATACAGTCTTTCACATCGCAACACTTGGGACTAAAGCACTGCACTACACCCAAAACTCAAAAACAGCTGGTAGCCAAAAAAATGCTATTGGTAGATTTAAATCATAAATAAAAAGTGTTACTTCCGTAATTTTCTCATCTACATTAGCTAATTAGCAAATTATTATTATCTTTGCCTGAGAAATTTAAAAAACAGCTAATATAATGAGCAGTACTAAACAACGAGAAGAATTACAAGCCGCTATTTGGAAAATAGCAAATAAAGTACGTGGATCTGTAGATGGTTGGGATTTTAAACAATTTGTATTAGGTACCCTTTTCTATCGTTTTATTAGCGAGAATTTTACTAACTTTATAGAGGGCGGTGATGAGAGCGTGCAATACGCTCAGCTGCCCGATAGTGCTATTACACCCGAAATAAAAGACGACGCCACTAAAACCAAAGGCTACTTCATTTACCCTACTCAGCTTTTCGTAAATGTAGCTAAAAATGCAAATACCAATTCCAATCTCAATACCGATTTAGCAGCTATCTTTTCGGCTATCGAAAGCTCTGCCAATGGTTACCCCTCTGAGGCTGATATCAAAGGACTGTTTGCCGACTTCGACACTACTTCCAACCGCCTTGGCAATACCGTACCTGACAAAAACAAAACCCTTGCGGAGGTGATTAACGGCGTGGCAAGCCTTAACTTTGGCGATTTCGAAAACCACCAAATCGACCTATTTGGCGATGCTTATGAGTTCCTCATCTCTAACTATGCTGCCAATGCAGGCAAATCGGGTGGGGAGTTCTTTACCCCTCAGAATGTCTCTAAACTCATTGCACAGTTGGCATTGTTAGGACAAACTTCAGTAAATAAGATTTACGACCCTGCTTGTGGGTCAGGCTCTCTCCTACTACAAGCTAAAAAACACTTCGATGACTACCAGATAGAAGAGGGCTTCTTCGGGCAAGAAAACAATCCTACTACCTACAACTTAGCGCGTATGAATATGTTCTTGCACAATATCAATTATGACAAATTCAATATTGCATTAGGCGATACGCTTATCAACCCTTGCTTTGGCGATGAAAAACCTTTTGATGCCATCGTTTCCAATCCTCCTTACTCGGTGAACTGGATAGGCAGCGACGACCCTACCCTTATCAACGACGACCGTTTTGCGCCAGCAGGCGTATTAGCCCCAAAATCTAAAGCCGACTTTGCCTTTGTCTTGCACTCCCTCAGCTACCTTTCCGCTAAAGGGCGTGCCGCTATTGTGTGTTTCCCTGGTATCTTTTACCGCGGAAGTGCCGAGCAGAAAATCCGCAAATACCTCATCGATAACAACTATGTAGAAACCGTCATTGCCCTACCGCCCAACCTTTTCTACGGTACGAGCATTGCCGTAAATATATTAGTGCTTTCCAAACACAAACCCGACACCCTTACCCAATTCATCGATGCCAGTGGTGAGGAATTTTTTAAGAAAGAAACCAATAACAACGTACTGACCGATGCCCATATAGCGCGTATCGTTAGCATTTTTACCGACAAAAAGGCGGTACCTCACACCGCCGTACAGGTAGATAACCAGCAGATAGCCGAAAATGACTACAACCTATCGGTGAGTTCATACGTAGAAGCTAAAGACACCCGCGAGGTGATAGATATTCAGCAACTCAATGCCGAAGTAGCGCAAACCGTAGTGCGGATTGACAGCCTGCGTGCCGATATTAACGAAATTATTAGCCAATTAGAAGCGTAAACCTATGACACAAGAACCAAAAATATTCCCTTATATAGAACGCCTCCTGCAAGGCGCTGAAGTGGTATGGAAACCGCTGGGAGAAGTAGCGGAGGTTTCAGCAGGAAACTCTGCCCCTCAAGATAATGATTTATTCACGAATGGAGTTTATCCTTTCTGTAGAACATCTGATGTTGGTAAAGTACATCATTCCATAAATTTTCATCAAATACAAGATAAATTGAATGAAGAGGGAATAAAAGGCTTGCGTTTATACAAGAAAGAAACCATACTATTACCTAAAAGTGGAGCATCTACCTTGTTAAATCATAGAGTTATGCTCACTATAGATAGTTATGTATCATCTCACTTAGCAACCATTTATAGAAAAGAAGAAGTTGTATTAGCTAAATTTTTATTCTACTTTCTCTCAAAATTTGATATTGCTGAGCTTGTTCCTGACAAGTCTTATCCTTCATTAAAGGTATCAGAAATTGCAAAAATCCAAATCCCCCTCCCCCCTCTTTCTGTCCAACAAGAGATTGTTCGTATTTTGGACAAATTCACCCAGCTGGAGGCGGAGCTGGAGGCGGAGCTGGAGGCGGAGCTGGACTGCCGCAAGCGGCAGTATGAATACTATCGCAATAACTTACTGACTTTCAATGAGATAGGGGGGGGGTACTAAGGTAGAATGGAAAACGCTGGGAGAAGTTTTTACTTTGCGCAATGGTTACACCCCTTCCAAATCAAATAATGATTTTTGGGAAAATGGCACTATTCCATGGTTTCGAATGGAAGATATACGTTTAGGCAGTTCTATTCTAAAAAAAGCAATACAAACAATCACACCTGAGGCAGTCAAAGGAAAATTATTCCCTGCCAATACTATTATTATGGCTACTTCTGCAACAGTTGGTGAACACGCATTGATAGAGGTTGATTTTATGTGCAACCAACGTTTTACTTGTTTCATTCTCAATAAAGAATATCAAACTTTATTCGATATAAAATTTTTATATTACTATTTCTTTCTGTTGGATGAAAAGGCAAAACAATCTGTGAATGTATCAAGTTTCCCAAGTGTACAAATGAATGAACTGAGAAAGTGGGAAATTCCTCTCCCTCCACTCTCCGAGCAACAGCGTATCGCCACTATTCTCGATAAGTTCGATACATTGGTCAATTCTATTAGCGAGGGACTGCCCAAAGAAATAGCCCTACGCAGAAAACAATACGAGTATTATAGGGAGAAATTATTGTCATTCCCTAAGGAATAAAAATCATTAAGCAAGTTTTGCCCCTTGCTAAGCAAGGAAGAAATACAACTATAACTAATTGAAAATCAATATTAAAATTTAAATAAGCAAGTTTTACCCTTAAATAAGCAAGTTTTTTTATATCAATAAGCAAGGAAAAAATATGAATGATAAGAAGCTCATTATTAAAAATACTCTATACCAAGAATTAGTAGAAACCATAGGTCAAGTACTCATAGAGGGACGAAGTAAAGCACTCCAAACTGTGAATACAACTTTGGTACTTACTAACTGGCAAATAGGTCGTTATATTGTAGAGTACGAACAAAAAGGGAATGAACGAGCTGAGTATGGTGCTGAATTAATTAATTGCTTGGCACATGATCTTACTCTTATGTATGGAAAGGGCTTCAGCAAGAGTAATATTATTTATATGCGTAAGTTTTACTTGTGTTTTCAAAAAAGTGAGACACTGTCTCACCTTTTGAGTTGGAGTCATTATTTTGAAATATTAAAGTCTGAAGACCCTTTAGAAATGAGCTTTTATACTAAGCAATGTGAGCGAGAAAACTGGAGTGTAAGAGAGTTGAAACGACAAATGAAGAGCGGTCTTTTTTATAGGTTGGCTTTGAGCAAGAATAAAGAAGAAGTATTACAATTGTGCAAAAATGGTCAGGAGGTGCAAACCCCAAGAGATATTATTAAAGATCCTTTTGTATTAGAGTTTGTAGGAATACCAGAGAAACAGATTTATTACGAAGGGGAATTAGAAGAGAAATTAATAGCTAACCTGCAAGACTTCCTTTTAGAATTAGGTAAAGGGTTTGCTTTTATTGGAAGGCAGTATAAAATCAATATAGGAGCGCGCCATTTTTATGTAGACCTTGTGTTCTATCATCGTATATTGAAATGCTTTGTGCTTATAGACCTAAAAAGAGGAGAAATCGAACATAATGATATTGGGCAAATGAATCTGTACCTGAATTATTTTAAAAATGAAGAAAATACAGAAGGTGATAATGAACCTATAGGTATTGTTCTAGGAGCACTCAAAGATCAGGTGCTAATTGAGTATGCTATGCAAGGTATATCAAATCAACTTTTTGTTAGTAGATACCAACTCTACTTGCCTGACAAACAACAATTACAAGATGAATTACAAAAAATCATAGACAATAAATTATAATCATATTATGACCTACAACACTATCGCCGAAACACAAAACTAC
>ERZ773077.2888-NODE-2888-length-10800-cov-64.662820_pt1 | contig 10800 bp, 10 predicted proteins | sample MGYA00580612_ERZ773077 | MGnify/ENA primary metagenome ERZ773077 (study PRJEB29015, sample SAMEA2737971) | human oral metagenome | biome: human oral; feature: human-associated habitat; material: dental | place: China | collected 2021 ...
GGGTTTCCCAGTTTTGATAGTGTTTGGATTCGATTTCGGCGGGATTGTATTTGTCGAGCATCGGAGGCTACCTGAAAATTCGGTTGGTTGATTTAAATCGAAAATGAGCAATTATAGCGGAATTTTGAGGGTGCAGACTGCTTTGCCATTCATTTGGCATATTTGGCGCAAATATCATCAAATTCTAATTTTTCGCGACGGTCCGCACCCTGTATATATTTTGCCGAACCGCGCCGATGACTGCTGACGGCGCGCTGCCACGAGCCGCTTTCGTTCAGGCGGTTGTACCAGCCTTTAGCGCAATCGAATTGCCGCCATTTATAATAACCATCAGGATAGGCGGGGCTCGCTTGTTCTTTGATGATGGCGGACACGTCCCAAGCCGACACGAACGAATGACGGCGCACGTGGGTGACGGTTTCATCGGGCAGGCCGGAAACGGGCTCTTCGCGCGGCAATTGGTATTTCCGCCATTCGGCAACGCTGGCCTCGTCAATGAGTGTACGGTTGGCAAGCCATATTTCCGCCGCAGGAAGGGAGTTGTCGGACGCGAGTTCGTTGCGAAAAGACAGCAGCCATATTGCAAAAACAATGATGATGGCGGCAAGCAGGGCTTTGGAAAACGGGTTCATTGCTTTTCCTTGAGCGGGCGGCAAAAGCAAACTGCACTTTGTACCACAGGTGCAGGTTGCTTTGGGCATGAAACGGCACGCCTGCGGTATCGTTATGGATAGTGCACGGCAAATTCGGCTTGTCTGTGATTCTATCATATGTTTCCCACTGTTTATCTTGAGGAATCTTTTATGAAACGGCTTGCCTTGATGGCATTGCCCGCGCCCTGTGGCGGAAGGCTGCAAACCCCAATCCGCATTGCCGGAGAGGTGGACATCAATCGCTTCAATAATTCGCGTGAGATCGAAGTACGCCGTTTGGATATTGTGAAGTAAGCAGGTAAGGTTTTAAAAAGACAAAGAAAAAGCAGGCTGCCCGTTCCGAAGTCTCGGAGGTGCGGCCTGTTTTTTTGGTTTTACCATGTGCGGACTTCGGTTATCATCTTTACACATCATGTCAGGCTGCACGAATAACATTCAATCGAAACGAAAGAAAATACCATGAAGTATCCCATCCTCCTCGCCCTACTTATGGCCGCCACCGCTGCACAGGCTGCTTCAGCACAAGAATATGTGTTCAAAGACCAGCCCTTTGAAAGCGGCAGCCTTTCCACGGACGGCAAAAATTTTTCCATCAACACGGTCGGTTACAGTGGCAATCTGTGTGATCTCGGAGGCCGTTTGAAAAATAATATTTACCGCGATGATGGCTGTGAAATACATTTTGCTTTCAGCGGTAACAAAGTCCGCGTAACCACGCCGGAAACCGCACAGGAAGCCTGCTCGAAATATTGCGGCTTCAATGCCCATTTTGCCGACGACTATTACCGGCTCCCCGCTGCCTGTACGGAAACTGCGGCAAAAAACAGCGAACAGCGTTTTCAGACGGCCTACCGTGCTAAACAATACGCACAAGCCGCGCAAATTAAGCAGCAGTATCTGAACGCCTGCAACAGCTTTATGTTTATCACCGAACAGATGCGCGCCCGCAACGACTTGGCGGTCGCATACAAAAACAGCGGCAACAAAACCGCCTGCCGTGCCGCGCTTCAACCCCTGCGCCGCCATTGGAACGACAAGGCGGAAAATCACTCTTATCTTTACCGCGACGATTTCATGAAGGAACTGTCCGCCGCCAAATTCAACTGGAATGCGTGCCGTTGAAACCTTTTCAAGTTCCGGAACCGGAAGGCCGTCTGAAAAATAAGGCAGTCATAAGCTGCCTTATTAAATAATGATTTGTGTCGGATGTATTCTCAATCAAAAACTTTTTTGCTTTTCAAAACCCGCTCAAATGCCACCAAATCAAATGATATCCGTTTTCGCGGCAGAGTCAACAATACCGGTAATTTACCCAAACCGTTTGCGCCTGCACAAAAGGCATAGTTGCAATCTTTGGTGTTTATTTCTACCGTAGATTCCTGTTCGAGATATACCGCGTAGTCATGATGGTTTTTCATGCCGTATGAAATATCGATGTAACTTTCTGCCGCCAACACTTCGGCATCTTTTTTCAAACGTTTTAATTCTTCTTGTTGCTTTTCCTTTAAATGAAATAATTTGTCTATTAAAGAGGCGGGTTTGTTATATTTTTTTTGTTGTTCGGCTACTTCTTTCAGTGCTTTCCCATATTGAGCAGACTGCTGTTTGACGGAAGCCTGTAAATTTTCAAATGCGGTTTTCAATGACTGATCGATTTCATCACGTTCGTCCATTTCCAGTTTCACAAATACTTTGGTACGCCGTTTGTCCATCAACAGAGGATAGGCGGCTAATTTGCTGCCCGTGGAAATGGCAGACTGATTGAGTAAAACAGCCGAACGGCGCATAAATAGGGAAAATGCCTGCAAAATATTGCCGAACAGGCGGCGCATAGAGACATAAAGATAATCGAATTCATCCTGACACGAGGCTATATGGTTTAAGGCATAAACAAAAGGTTGAAGAATTTCCTCTTCAAGTTGCGTTTCGTATTCTTTAATTCGGGCGGAAACTGCCTCTTCGACATTCAAAAAATTTGCATCAAACGGAGCTTGTAGCAAGGCAACCAGATCAGCCTCATGTGTTTTTCCTAATTTCTCCATCAAGTCAATCAATATTTGATTGACTGAACCCTCTACAGTAACAATACATTCCATTTGGGTTTTAAAGATATTGTTATGGCCGATGTTATCTAAATGATTGATATCAATAACGGCGGCATTCAAATAGATGCGGGTTGATTCAAAAATTTTTTCTTCATATAGAAAACGTCGTAGGGAAAATGGGTTTTTGCTGACATCTGGCACAGGTGCGATGGCAAATAAATATTTTGAAGTCATAACCACTTCCAATCGGCGGACTTTCTGTTCATGGGGCAGATATGTCCGCAGCAGTGCATGGCTCATTTCTTCTACTTCATGTGGCCGCAAGGTGTTGAACCAGTAATCCAGCAGTTCATGTTTCAAATAAACTTCACTGATGAACACTTTAACCATGTCTACATTCAGATTGCGGAGATTTTTTGGCAAAACAAGTTCAGGTTTCTCACGAATCAGGTCGGCTGCCGCATAGATAAATTCGGCCCGCATTTTGTGTTTGGCTGCAAGCAACTCAGGATCATCACCGAGATTGATACGGTCGATAACGGCTAAAGTATTTTCCAACAAATCGGAAATCTCAAGGACATCATTCTGTTGTTTCAGCAATTCAAAATGGTCATTTACACGGAAAGCAAGCTGTCGAAGTTGGGGGAAATCGATAGATTGGATATAGGTGTGAAATTCGACAGGCCGGCCGGTAAAGGAAAAGGTGTTGTTTTTACGGTCCCAAGCAATTTGCTTCGACTCCAGTAGTTGGGAGGCCACATCTTCTCGTTGCTGCGGATTAAGCTCTTCAAATAATTTGGTTAAATTATGTTTCCAATAAGAATCTAAACGCGGGTCGATATGGGCTATCCGGCGTTTGATAGGGTAATCAATATATCCGGACAATGCACTATCCGCATATGTGGGGGAGGAAATATTCATGGGTTCTCCTATTTGGGGTTAAGCCGGCCTTTCAGGCTATTAAGATTGTCAGTTCTCATCTGTTTGGAATACATAACAAATAAAAAACCACCCTGGCAGGCCGTCTGAAAAATGTTTTCAGACGGCCTTTTCGGCTTGGTTGAGTTGTTTCAGCAGTTTGTCGGCCTTGTCGGGGTCTTCGTTGCGCAGGATGCGCAGGATTTCCTGTTCCAGACGGTCGATGTGGCTGTGGATGACGATATCCTTCACGGCCAGCAGGTTGTTGGTGTTCATGGAAAAACTGCGCAGGCCCATGCCGAGCAGCAGGCGGGTAAAGGTTGTGTCGCCCGCCATTTCGCCGCAGAGGGAAACGGTTTTGTTCATGCGGTTGGCGGTGCGGATGATGTGTGCCAAGAGGCGCAGGACGGCGGGATGGGCGGGTTGGTAGAGGTAGCTGACCGCGTCGTCGCCCCTGTCTACCGACAAGGTGTATTGGATCAGGTCGTTGGTGCCGATGGAGATGAAATCCACCAGTTTGAGCAGGCTGGATACGGTCAGTGCGGCAGAGGGGATTTCTATCATGCAGCCCGTCGATACTTCGCCGAAGGTTTCTTCGCGCTCAATCAGTTGGCGGCGGGCGGTTTCCAGGTGGGTAAGGCATTGTTTGAGTTCGGAAACGGATGTGATCATCGGCCACATCATTTTTACCGGCCCGTGGGCGGCGGCGCGCAGGATGGCGCGCATTTGGGTGCGGAACATGACGGGTTCGGCCAGGCACAGGCGGATGCCGGTCAATCCCAGTGCGGGGTTCAGGCTGCCATTGGGCGTGCCGTTTTGGCCGAACCAGCGCGGGTTTTTGTCCACGCCCAAGTCTACGGTGCGGATGGTCAGCGGTTTGCCTTTCATTTTTTTCACGATGTCGGCGTATACGCCGTATTGTTCTTCTTCGTCGGGCAGGGTGTCGCGGTTCAGGTAGAGGTATTCGCTGCGGAAGAGGCCCACGCCGTCCGCGCCGAGTTTGTGCAGGGCTTTGATGTCTTCGGCGTTTTCGATGTTGGCATAGAGTTCGATTTGGGTGCCGTCTTCGGTGGTGGCGGCGGTGTCTTTCAGTTTGTTCAGTTCGCGCTGTTTGCTTTTGTAGGCGCGCAGTTTGCGGCGGTATTCGGCAAGTACGATGTCGTCGGGGTTGATGATGAGTACGCCGTTGATGCCGTCGACAATCACCCATTCGTGTTCGCTGATGAGTTGGCGGGCGTTGCGCAGGCCGATGACGGACGGGATGTCCAGGCTGCGTCCCAAGATGGCGGTGTGGCTGGTGGGGCCGCCGGCATCGGTTACGAAGGCGGTAACGCGCTGTTCTTTCAGGTGTACGGTGTCGGCGGGCGAGAGGTCGTGGGCGATGAGTATGGTGTCGTCGAGCAGGTTGGCATCAAGGTTGAGTTCGTTGCCCGATCCGGCCAGGTTGTTGTGGATGCGTTCGACTACTTGCAGCATGTCTTGTTTGCGGGTGCGCAGGTATTCGTCGTTAATCGCGTCGAACTGCTGGCTCAGGCGGTCGGTTTGGATTTTTAACGCCCATTCGGCGTTGATGTGCTGTTCTTCGATGATGTCCAGCGGTTCGCGCGACAGGGTAACGTCGGTCAGCAGCATCAGGTGCAGGGAGATGAACGCGCCCAGTTCGGTGGGGGCGTTTTCGGGTATCGTGCTGCGGATTTGTTCCAGTTGGCGGCGGGTGGTTTTAATTGCGGCTTCGAAGCGGGCGGTTTCGGCGGCGATTTCGTTTTCGGCCAGGTCGTATTGCGGCACTTCTTCGTGTCCGCGCACCACCAGGTGGGCGCGGCCGATGGCGATGCCTTTGCCCGCCGCTACGCCGTGCAGCACGATGCCCATGTTATTCTCCTTCGCCGAAATAGTCGTTGATCAGGGCGGTCAGTGCCTGCATGGCGGCGGCTTCGTCCGGGCCGTCGGTTTCGACGGTGATGGTCGTGCCCTGTGCGGCGGCGAGCATCATCAATCCCATGATGCTTTTGCCGTTGATGCGGTTGCCGTTGCGCGTTACCCAGATGTCGCATTGGAAGGGGGAGGCCGTCTGAACGAATTTGCTCGATGCGCGGGCGTGCAGGCCGAGTTTGTTGATGATTTGGATGTCCTGTTTCTGCATGGCTTATGTCCCTTCGGGCGGTTCGGTCAGTGCGAGTATGCCTTTGACGGCGGCTTGGTGTACGTTTTCGGTAAAGGCGGACAGATCGTCGGCGGTGCCGGAATATTGCACGGCTTTGATCAGCATCGGCGCGTTCAGTCCGGTGAGCATGGCCACTTTGTGCGGTACGATCAGTTTTCGGGCGGCGTTGCACGGGGTGGCGCCGAAGATGTCGGTCAGGACGAGTACGCCGCCGGGGGTGTCCAAACCGTCGATTTCGGTGCGGATGCGGCGGATGACGTCGTCGTGGTCTTCCATGCGCTCTACGCCCAGCAGGCGGATGTGGGCGGGGATTTCGGGGAAGAAGTGGTTGGCCAGTCGGGCGTAGGCTTTGCCTATGCTTTCGTGGGTTACGATGATGATGCCTATCATGGTGTGGCTGTTCCTGCCGTTTCAGACGGCGTGTTGTCTGTGGGAGCGGGCATTATATAGTAAAGGCCGTCTGAAAAAATGCGTTTCCGCTCTTTTCAGACGGCCTGCCGTATCGGGCGGCGATACTGCGGCCGGTTGGGTGGGACGCTTTGTGTGCCGCCCGCTGTAATGGGTTTTCAGACGGCCTTCGGCTTCATAATCACCATGTGCCGTTCGGCTTCCAGCATCGGTACGGACAGTTTGTCCACTTTCACGATTTCCACGTTTTCCGGAACCTGTTCCAGCTCTTCGTAGGGATAAACCCCTTTCATCGCCACCCAGTAGCCTTGCCCGTTCAGCAGATGGGCGGTCAGGGAGATGAAGTCTTTCAGTTCGGCGAAGGCGCGGCTGGTTACTACGTCTACTTTTTTGTCGTGCATTTCTTCTACGCGGCCGGAGGCGACGGTTACGTTGTTCAGGCCCAATTCAATCACCGCCTGCCGGAGGAAGGTGGTTTTTTTGGTGTTGGCATCCAAGAGGGTGATTTGCAGGTCGGGACGGCAAATCGCGGCGGGGATGCCGGGCATGCCGCCGCCCGAACCCACGTCCATCAGTGTGGACGCTTGTTCGATATAGGGCAGCAGGGTTAGGCTGTCGAGGATGTGGTGGCTGATCATGGTTTGTTCGTCGCGCAGGGCGGTGAGGTTGTAAGTGCCGTTCCATTTTTTCAGCAGGGCGACGTATTCCAGCAGCAGCAATTGTTGGGCGGTGGTCAGTGTCAGGCCGAGCGCGGTCAGGCCTTCCTGTAATTTTTGTTTGTTGTCCATTTTCCGTCTTTTCGTTTTGTTCGGTATCGGGGCGAATATTAAAGGAAAACCGCCGCCCGCACCGTGAAATGTTTGCACTCCCTGCTGCAATCGTATTCATATACGGGCGTTCGTGTACAATCGTTTTTTTCATTTTCAGACGGCCTCATATGCTTTCCACGCTGCTTTATCCGCCATCACGCCCCGACACGGAACGCCTGCGCGCGGCCGTCGGCGGGAAAACCGTCCTGCTGACCGGAGCCAGTTTCGGCATCGGCGAGGCTTTGGCCGGCAAGTTGGCGGCGGCCGGCGCGAGGCTGCTGCTGGTGGCGCGCAGTGCGGACAAACTGGCGGAAGTGCAAACCCGTTTGACGGCGGCCGGCGCGCAAGCCGAATATTTTGCCGCCGACCTGCGCGATGCGGCGCAATGCGAAGCGGTTGTCCGTTGGACGGAAGAAAAAGGCGGGGCGGATATTCTGGTGTTGAACGCAGGGCATTCCATCCGCCGCGGCCTGTGGCAGTCGCTCGACCGTTTTCACGACGTCGAACGCTGTATGTCGCTGAATTTTTACGCACCCGCGCGGCTGACGCTGGCCCTGCTGCCCGAACTGGCGCGGCGCGGCGGCAGTATCGTTGCCGTATCGGCGGTGAATGCCCGCTTTCCGGCCGCACCCGGCTGGGCGGCTTATCAAGCCTCGAAAACCGCCCTCACGCAATGGTTCGGCAGCATCGCACCCGAGGCGGCCGCACGCGGCGTGTCGGTGGGGGTTGCACTGTTGCCGCTGGTCCGCACCCGCATGATTGAACCCACTGCCGCCTACCGCCGCGCCCCGGCCATGACCCCGCAGGCCGCCGCCGACGTGCTCGCCGGGCTGATTGTCAGCCGCCGCAGCCGCTGGCAGCCGTGGTGGCTGGGCATCGCCGCCGCAGCCGCAGCCGTTTTCAGACGGCCTCTGCTTCGGTTGGCGGCAAAGGGCGGGGGGAAATAACGGATTCAAATCAAAACGGCTTCTCTCGCCATCTATTATTCCTGTTTGGAAAAATTAACGGTAATGCCGCATCCGTTTGATTTTCATTGAAAACCTGTCGTCATCCGAACCCAATCCCCATTCGCGCGGTAAAGGCGGCAGGTCGGCTGTGTTCAATTTCAGCCCTATTCGGCAGGCCGTCTGAAACGCGGAAAACGGGTTTTCAGACGGCCTTTCCCCCTCGGCCACCGATACCCGCTACAATGCCGTCTTTTTCCACTTCAATCCCCAGCCTATGCGCCGCCTGTTTTCCATCCTGCCGCTCGCCCTGCTTCCCGTCGGATTCCTTGCCGTGATGGTTGCCGCCCCCTTGTGGGCGTTGGCCGACTACGGCGGCGGTTTGGATTGGGAAGGCGTGCTGGCGGACGCTTATCTGCGCGGCAAAATCGCATGGACGGCGGCGCAGGCGGCGGTTACCTGCGTGCTGGCGGTGTTGTTGGGCGTGCCTGTCGCCTGGGCTTTGGCACGGCTGGATTTTCGCGGGCGCGGCTGGGTGCTGCGGCTGTTGATGCTGCCGTTCGTGATGCCGACCTTGGTGGCGGGCATGGGCGTTTTGGCCTTGTTCGGCGCGCGCGGCCTGCTGCTGTCGGGCTGGCAGGACACGCCTTACCTGCTGTTGTACGGCAATGTGTTTTTCAACCTGCCCGTGCTGGTACGCGCGGCCTATCAGGGTTTGCGTTCCGTCCCCGCCGCCCGGCTTTTGGCGGCGCAGACGCTGGGTGCGGGCGCATGGCGGCGGTTTTGGCTGGTGGAAATGCCGGTGCTGCTGCCGTGGCTGGCCGGCGGGGCGTGCCTGGTGTTTTTGTACTGCTTTTCCGGCTTCGGACTGGCCTTGCTGTTGGGCGGAACGGAATACGGCACGGTGGAAGTGGAGATTTACCAACTGGTTACGATGGAGTTGGACATCGCGCGCGCGGGCGTGCTGGTGTGGCTGGTGTTGGGGATAACCGCGCTGGCGGGCGCGGCCTATGCTTGGTTGAGCCGCAGCACCGCAGGCGGCGGACGCATTGCGCCGTTGCCGCCCGCCAAAGCCGACAGCGCGGGCAAACGGCTGCTGTTGGCCTTTGCGCTCGCCGTCCTGCTGTTGTTTTGCGCCCTGCCTTTGGCGGCGGTGTTGGTGCAGGCGGCACAGGCCGGCGGGTCGTGGCAGGTGTTGTGGGAGGAAGAAACGCGGTTGGCGGCGTGGAATACCCTGCGGTTCACCGCAACGGCGGTGGCGGCCGCATTGGCATTGGGCATCAGCCATGCGGCACTGGCGCGCCGGCTGCCGTGGATACGCGGCATCACGTTCCTGCCGTTTATGGTGTCGCCCGTTTGCGTGGCCTTCGGCATCCTGCTGCTTTACCCCGAATGGACGGCTTCGCTGCCGCTTTTGACCGCGACATACGCGCTGTTGGCCTATCCGTTCGTAACCAAAGACCTGCTGGCCGCATGGGACGCGCTGCCGCCGCAATATGCCGCCGCCGCCCGCAGCATGGGCGCAAACCGTTTTCAGACGGCCTGTTACGTTACCGCCCCGCTGCTGCTGCCCGCCATGCGGCGCGGCCTGACGTTGGCCGCCGCCACCTGCATCGGCGAATTTGCCGCCACCCTGTTTTTGTCGCGCCCCGAATGGCTCACGCTCACCACCCTGATTTATCAATATCTCGGCACCGCCGGCGCGGAAAACCACGACCGCGCGATGGTGCTGACCGCCGCCCTGATGATGCTCGCCGCCGCCGTTTTCGTGCTGCTTGATGCGGCGGAACGCGAAAAGGCCGTCTGAAAAAAGGCCGTCTGAAAACGCAAAATCTCTGTACAACCTATCGCCTGGCGGCAAGCATTCCGTAAATTTTCAGACGGCCTCAAAATGCGGTATCGGCTTTCCAATCGGCCGTTTTCATCTTTAACGGCTTTATCATAGAATTTAACAAACATATCGATTGTTTGATTTAAATCAGCATATCTAGTATTCCCACCCCTTAAAATCGGCAAAATTTTACTAAATATAGATTTTGCCGTTGGATTCAGTTTGCAAAGCGGCGAAAACGCAAAGGAACCGCCGCATGAAAAACATCCCCGAACTCGTCTGCCCCGCCGGCAACCTGCCCGCCCTGAAAACCGCCGTGGACAACGGCGCGGACACGGTTTACATGGGGCTGAAAGACGCGACCAACGCGCGCAATTTCCCCGGCCTGAATTTCGACCAAAAATCCATCATCGAAGGCATACGCTACGCCCACGACCGCGGGCGGCAGGTGCTGATGGCCATCAACACCTACGCGCAGGCCGGGCAGGTGGAACGCTGGCGGCGCGCGGTGGACACGGCAGCCGATTTGGGCGCGGACGCGGTGATTGTGGCCGACCCCGCCGTGATGGCCTACGCCTGCGAAAAACATCCGAACCTGCGGCTGCACATGTCGGTGCAGGGTTCGGCCACCAATTACGAAGCCATCAATCTAATGAAGGACTTGTTCGGCATCCGCCGCGCCGTACTGCCGCGCGTGCTGACGATAGACCAAGTGCAGCATGTGATTGAAAACACGGATGTGGAGATTGAAGTGTTCGGCTTCGGCAGTTTGTGTGTGATGGTGGAAGGCCGCTGTATCCTGTCGAGTTACGCCACGGGCGAATCGCCGAATATGCAGGGCGTGTGCTCGCCCGCCAAGGCTGTGCGCTGGGAGCAGCTGCCCGACAAAATGAACGTGCGGCTCAATCAGGTGATGATCGACCAGTTCAACAAAGACGAACCGGCAGGCTACCCCACGCTGTGCAAAGGCCGTTTTGAAGTGAACGACGAAACCTATTACGCGCTGGAAGAGCCGACCAGCCTGAACG
>ERZ773077.2892-NODE-2892-length-10797-cov-2.915937_pt1 | contig 10797 bp, 11 predicted proteins | sample MGYA00580612_ERZ773077 | MGnify/ENA primary metagenome ERZ773077 (study PRJEB29015, sample SAMEA2737971) | human oral metagenome | biome: human oral; feature: human-associated habitat; material: dental | place: China | collected 2021 ...
TTGTCATAAGGATGGTGAGTGAGCCTACGCTGTTGCGGTTTGGTAACAGCAGTAGGGCACGGACCTCTCAAGCCGCTTGTCGATCTGGATGTTGCACCTTAAGTGGTAGGCATCCTAGACTGATCGGTACTGCGCTGGAGTTGCGCGCTTCTTAATGACAATCAACTCATTGGGTGCAAAATCGCTCTGTGAAAACGGTGGTGCTGCTACGCCGCCTGCAACCTGCTCTCAACAATTGTCACCCGGCCAGCGAGATCCTCATGCTGCGTGGTGAGCAGCCGTAGTGCGCCTTGAGCTTGAAGGGCGTCTTCCCGCTGAGTTTCGATGTCTTTACTGAGTGTGTCGATCCGCTTGGTCACTTCCTGATGATTGCGGTCGATCTTCTTGTCCAGTTCTGCGAACTGGTTGTCAATCTCATTGAACTGGGCACCAATGGCGTCGAAACTTTCCTCCATGCTGCTGCGTACGTCTTTTATCTCACCACGTACGTCCTTTATCTCGCGCTCGAGTTTGTCAATTCGATCATTGATTCGCCCCTCGACAGCGCTGAGGTTAGTGGTTAGTAATTCTTGTATGCGTTGAAAGTCTTTTTCAGTCATACTTCTATTTAAGCATGTTGGTGTGCGGGTGTAAACCACGATATCGTGGCGATTGGAAAAAGATTGGCCTGATGGCAGTGTATCTTTGATTCATCTAGTACGTCTTTACGTGTTCGAGAAAAAGGTGAGTCATGTCAAAATCGAGTAAAACTATTGACAACTCAACCGAAAAGCATATAATCATAACCAGACACAGTTGATCGCCGTGTCACCCGAAATCTCCGGCATGTAGTTTTCAGGCTACCCCGCGGGAGATTTTTATTTTGTGCGCTTTAGCGCGGTTTCCTATCAAAAACTGACATGAAGTCCTTGCGGCCAGTGCGCTTGTCCTCCTTGACCTGCACGCAGAAGTGTACACCATCTTTGGTAACTCCGTAAAAGCGATGGAGCAAGATGTTACGATCATCGGCATTGAAAGTTATTTCCGGCGTGATCTGCGAGTGACGCAAGACGTCAAGTGCAGCGCGGTAGAATCGGAGCCGTCTTGTGCGTTCCTTCAATCGCTTCTGCATTACGTGATCCCAAAACACCTTCAAAAATACTTTGTTGCCATTGAAGTACTTCGACTTGACATAGGGCTGCCGTTTGGTTGAGTGCGCGATTACGTTATATTCCCGGCGAGCGTGGTTCAGTGATTCGTTATAGGACGATCCAGGTAAACGCGGATATTTCGATGTATAGACATGCATCACTTCAATCAGTATACAATGATTACATGCCCATGAGAAGGCCACCAACGCCGCCATTTTTCAAAGAAGACAACTTCGATGGTTATGAGTCCGAATCTTGCGATGGCCGCTTCTCCGCAAACACTCTGAGGTCGTCCAGCATTTGCGTTGCTCCGGTCATGAGGCGTGCGATGTACTCCTGTGGCGTATCATTCCCGAGTTCTTCCTCTAGATAGGCCTGTCCACTGCTGCCTGATGAGTGTGCCGCAATGCGTGAACGCATCCTCTGGATTCTTTGCAGCAGACGGACGTCGCGTTCGGTATGTTGGTATGACTGGGCCGTGAGGAACTTCTTGAGCTTGGCGATGCCTTTGTCGCCCTTGACGTCCGACAGGTACGACGCCAACTTTTTCTCGTTGAGATAATCTACTAAGACAAGTGCGAGGTTTATCGACTGCGTGCGAAGTTCTGCATCGGTGTCATTGACGGGGATACGCAGGCGCTGAAGCACGCCAGCGTCCGGCCCTTCTGCCGTGCGATGGAGCCGCCATCCCCAGTGCTTGTCCCAAGAACTCTGTAGTTGGTTGTACGCTAGTTTAAAGCAGTGTTCTGGGTTCTTGCTGTTGGTTGGCTGGTTAAGGAATGCCCGACGAAAAGCTACTTCACTCATTTTCTGTGTCGGAGGAACATTATAGGCAAGCCAATGAACCCAGTGCTCTGATGGGATATCTCGACCAATGTCTCCAAGAAACACCGATATGACGTCGAAGAACTCATTGTCTATTTTAACGCCCCACAGGTGGGAACACGATAGGTACCCGTCACTCACCGTGTACAGCTCGGAATCATCATAGTATCTCTGGAGTGCCTCTCGTTTAAAGAATACTGGCGTGAGATAATGTGGCGCGTCCGGATTCTTGCCGAAGTAGTTGGCAAGACAATCTGGATCGCATGTGTACTTGACTGGCTTGCCGTGGTCGTCTTCGCCGATGATGAACTCTGGGTAGTCTGCAGGATCAGCCTCGTCCCAAGGCCAGATTCCGCAGGTGTCTTGGGGCGGAGCGGGAATAATTCGTTTTGCTAACACTCGAGAGAAGACTCGTCTCTCTTCTCCTGATATCTGACCAACATTCAACGAGGCAAAAAGTAGGTCGATGTTACTGTTGCCCTCAAACTCGAGATCGGAGAACTTAGTTGAGTTTTCGTTGCATGGTATGAAAGTAACGGAGTCGACGAATAGAACTGCGTCGAGTTGTCGCGCAGCCATGTAGCGCTTTAGTATGGGTGTCCGTACTTCTATTCTATCATCCTGAAATCTGATAGCAAGATTTTTTGATCCGTCATTTTTGACTTCGTAGTAGTTGCCGGACTTTGGATTCTGCCACAGGTTCATCAGGAGTCTGAATTCTTCGGACACTATCCAAGCGTCTGGTACAACGCCGTGAAATTGGTGAAAGATAATCAATGGTTCGAAGTCTGGCAGTTTATTGCTTCTCGTATACGAGATTTCATCTCCGCTAGTTGAAAATCCAGGAAATCCGTCGCCCCTCGTGAAGTCCCAGCCAGCGTCTGAAAGAATTTTGTTGCGCATCCTTGGCTGAGCAAACGCCATGTAGCGACCGCCGTTGTTATCATTATCGAGGTGCCAGTCGTCGTACACGACTGTCCACGGGCCATCGCCGTTGATGAAAGCGGATTCGATCATCCGCTCTTGCTTGAGCCGATCCCTTATCTGCTCACGTTCGTCGTCGTCCAGTTCGCTGTGCTTTGTCATCGTGATTCCTTTAAATCAGTTGCGCTTTGCCCGGATGGCGTGTTGTCTGCGAGAGGACTGTCCGTCTTTGCAATATCTTCAACTGTTTCGCCAATCACTGATTCTTCTATCATATGAGATTCGTGAGGAAATGTAGCGGTCTTCAGGGATATTGTGCTGGAAAGGATCTTGTTCGCTTCCGACTATTTGTCCGAATGTCTGAACCAGAGACACCAGCACTTTTCGCAGCGCCGATAGGCCGTCATCGTCGGTGCGAGACGTTTGCGTTGATATGCGACGTGTTGTGTGATGTGATGACCGCATTTGCAGAGTGGTACTATCGCTGCAGGCCGTTTGCCGCTGATCCGCGTCTTCTTGCCGAGCACGACGCACCCGTCGCCAAGGAGGACGTACGGCACCAGGGGGAGTGGCCCGCCTGACTGATCTTGCTTGAGCCAACCGTAGTAGCGCTTGATTACAACTCGCTGGCTCTCGAGTTCATAGTCACGCAACTTCTTTCCTGGAGGAAATTGTTGTGGCACGAGGAACGACAGGTGGCGGCCCGGCTCGATGGTTCTATAGATGCTGGCAGATGCCGTCTCAACGAGGAGGGGTCCTCGGAGATCGCCCTTGGGATTGATTCGTTTGGTGTACACAGACCACAGTGGTCGCAACTGTGCGGGCATGACCCCGACTCGACTGATGTGGTGCTCGATAGGACCGTAGTTGGTAACGTGGACGCAGCAGCCTGGGTCGCCGATGGCAGGCTCGAGCCCAAGCCGGAGTCCCCTAGGTTTATTGATGGCGTTGGGAATTGTCCGAACGAGAAAGGCAATAGCGGCGACCGCAACGGGAACGGCGCTGATGATCGTGGCCCAACTGGCAACCGTATTCAGCATGACCGTCCTGTCCACTTGAGGGAGTGCAGGCCAGCGGTGGCGCTGGTGGCCTACGTGGGGCGTCACTGTCGCTGGTCAGTCTGGCGTCATCGCGTTCGTCTGGCCTCGTGCAGCGGCTCCCCATCATCGTACGTCACCGTCCAGCTGCTATCCCTGCGCCTCCGTGACCTACACAGATCGCACTCTGGTAACGACGCATACGGACCTCAAATCGATCACGCTCTCCGTGAGCGACCTGCACTTCGTCAAGAGCAGACGCCAAGCAGCAGCGTTGGTTCGTGCTACCAACTTCCGCGCAGAGGCTGGGCTACCACCCTGGTCGCTATCGCCCAGCTCACCACGTCTACGCCCCGCCATGACGCGCGTTCCTCTCAGTCATCGCTGCCTGCCGTAGTGCCGCATCAGCATTGCTTGTGCTCATCCTCGACAGACCACCAAGCAGTTTCGTGGATAGATACGACGCTGCGCACACCTGCATGGTCATGCGGCGCACACAACAGTTCCGCTCAGTCGGAGCCCCAGACTCCCGTCAATTGACGCACGCCGCCTCGCTAATCGTGGGCTTCTTATGGCTGTTGCCTATATAGCGAAGGGCTAGACACGTCCACCCTGGCTTTGCACGATGTTGCTGCATGTCACGACGTCGTCACAGCAGTTCTAGAGATTGGATCATCATGTCTGCCATCTTCGCATCTCTCGACAATCGCTTCAGTGTGGCCAGCTTGCGCAGGCCCAGCCAAGGCTTGTACGCCAGTACCATCACGCCCGACCAGGCTGCGCCAAGCCAGCTGGCGCGCATGGCGGCACTCTCCGTCACGCTCGTCCGCATCCCCATCATTCTCTTCGGCATTGCTGCTTTGAACATGGGCTGGCAGCTCATGGCCTGCACGTCATTCGTCGCCTTCGCGCTGCTGGACTACTTCGATGGTGTGGCCGCCCGCAAGGTAGGCGAAGACACTGCCTCACGCCGGCTGGGCGATGTACTGCTCGACCGTGTCTCCATCCATACCGTCATCCTTCTGACATGCCTGTACTACGGCGGGGGATGGGCGGCCTGGAGCGTGCTACTCCTGCGCGACCTGCTGCAGGGCGGCTTCTCCTCCTACCTGCTGGCCAAGTACCGCGTCATTGTCATTGGAGCCTACTGGCACATGTCGTACGGCATCGCCATCCTCGTCTGGGAGTGTGCCTACGTCATGGCAGGATCCGTGTCTCAAGCGCTGACTGTGTGCACGGCTGCCATCGTGTACGCCACTGGAACAGATTATGTTGCGCGCTGCTTGAAGTTGGTTCGATCATGAGTTCGCTTTTTAGTCGAACCTGCGATGCCATTGTCTCTGTTATTGGAAGTGTTTACTCTGAAGACGATCCAGGTAAAGACAAGCCCGACGCGATATGGCTTTCGGTGGTTCACCCAGTGACGCAGGCGGGATTTGTATTCCTCTTTACCGCAGTCACAACCACTCTATATGTTGTTTCTTTGTGGTCCGCGAACGAACGTAATCGAATTCCTGCGGACTGGAAGTTTTATGCTCTTCTGTTGAGTTATGTAGTGATTTGGTTATCATTCCGTTTAGAGCGATTCTCGTATCTCGCGGATAGGAGACTAGGGATCGCATCTGGAAGAGAGATTAGAGTGCAAACTGACTCACTACAGTGGCCTCCACCGGATATTGAAATACACTCACAATATTACAAAGTCAAGACGGGCGTGGCAATAAGAGTTTTTCTGCTAGTGGCCTCCTCTATTGTAATTGCCTGCTGGCTAACTCTGTATTCAGGTGGGCCCTTTCAAAGCGCATATTCGCAAGTAATTATAGCCTATCCGTTGTTTGCCACGAACATCGCAAGAAATAGAGAGTCCCTTGCGGCAGTGTACATTTTCACTTTTTGTGCAATGGCTGTCGCGGAAGTAATTAAATTCAAGCACTACAGTTCATATGCGACACAAGGAATACTATGGTATGGCGGCGTTGCTATGCTGCTACTTTTCGCGTCCTGGCTTGTCGCCTATGACAATCGAAAGGCGATCCGGCAAGCGGATCAAGTCGCCCAAAGTGTTCATGTTTCCGCAACTAAGTAGAAACTAGGAAGTTGCTGCACCTCCTCCTAGTGTGTTCTATAGCGGTACTATTTCTTCGAAATTCTATAGAATTGAGAAACTACTACAAAAGAGCAGGCGACGCTACCGACCGCTGCTCTCGGTACACTGGCTCCTAAAATGATCAGCAACACATAGAATGTCGCTAACAATAGGCAGGTTGCCCCAACCGATAGGGCAATCTTGGGATTCTTAATTTTCATGGCCCCTCGTTTCCGGAAAGGTGCAGCATTTATTATTGTAAAACATTCAATGAAATATTTCTAGAACTCTCATTAGAATTATGATTTCAACATTCGCTGTCGCGCGACGTCAGGAAGATCAAGCACTCGAAGTATCTCTGCCCTGACGATTTTGTGGAGGATGGCGCAGATCTTCTCAAGATCGTTAGGGTCGTACGCTGATGAGCCATGGGAGAGACTGTTGCGTACCTTCGTCAAAGCTTCTGCAGAGGATATCTTTGTGTTCTCGCATCTGGAGCGGACCTGGGCAACAATCTCATTGTTATCTATCTGAGTCTGAATGTCCCCAGGTAGTGTTTGGATAGTGGCGGACAGTGCACCTACCAAGCCACTGGCTGGCTTGCGAAGCAAATTTTTTCTTAAAAATTTGAAGTCCTCGCTGCCAATTTCAGTTTCGATTTGTTTAAGGACTGCTTCGCGCTTTTCTGTGTACATTTTGCATCGCTGCTGATACTCTTCTTCGTGTTCATAGCCGTATAGCCCTTCTAGAGCTTGGATCAAGAGAAGGAAACGTGAACGTGGGTGCTGGTCATCGGATACTGCATTACTACGGTACGTTTCTATGAGTGGGTGTCGTGACGCTTCGAGTTCGCGACGTTTGGCGATGAGGTTGAGAAGATTTATGTCGTCTTGCTTTAGATTAACAATAGCGTGAGTGTGGTTGAACCTTTTTTCGTCGATTTTTATGCAGTCTTGCCGGATGTCATAGCGGAAAACTTGGTCGGCTCGCCGTTTTGATCCCGTTGCATCTTTGTCTTCGAAAGCGAGCAGATACATGATGTCGAGCGGCTTGCCGTTGATTACTTCGAGAATGTCGCACAACGGGACAACCCACTGAAGCCACCAGTCGACGAGGCTAATTGGCTTATCAAGGTCGATACGCAGATAGGGTGCGAATGACGTGCGGAAGTTAAACCTGTCTGGACGGAGTTGCCTAGCATATCCGAGGCGCATCTGCGTGCCTTGATTTTTCCACTCCAGATAATTCTGTATTGGTATGTTGATTATGCACTCCTCATCGTCGTCATCTGTATGTTTTTTGAATGCTATGGACGTTGGAGGTATGTCAAATATCGCATCTAGGTCGTCAATCTGCAGTTCGATGCTTTGGTACTTTCGATACTTGTTGTGCTCAAAAGGCGTGGTGGATAGTACTGCGAATGCCCCATTTGCCCCGCCGCCGTTGTGGAGCCAGTAACTCGTCTGGCCGTTTATTAGTGCAACATGAATCCCGGAGGGTAGAGTGCCAGTTAGGCAATTAAAGTCATTGGTTTGAGGAAATTCTGCTACCCCATTGACTGACGCGTAGGGGAGAACTCCCTGAAATAAGGCTGTGGGGTTGCGGCGTACGCCAAGGTCGATCACTCCCAGCACATCGACAAGCTGATCGTCCTCGCTATCCTGCGCTGCTTTTGAAAGATGCCAGGTGCACATGTATTCGCGTGGTTCGTGCGGTAAGTTTACTGCCGTTATATCGTTGGTGGACTGACCCATAGTGTCTCCCTAAAATGAATCACCGATTAAAATAAGCGCCTGCTTCGTCGCACGGCGCTGCGAGGGAGTCTACTACGGATGTCCAGTAGCTTCGGCGAAGCGATTCGGCTGCATGGGGCTACCTACTAGTGGTGACGTAGGGGGCCAACTGGAAACGTGCCAGGTGTGCGCACGCCGGCCTACTTCCCCAGTAGCGTCAGCGCCTCCACCCCAATCTGTTCTGCCATCTTCTCTAGGCTCTTGAGGGTGAGGTTGCGTTCGCCGCGTTCGACACCGCCCATGTAGGTGCGGTGGACGCCAAGAACGTCTGCGAAGGCTTCCTGGCTCAGGCCTCTCTCCAGCCGGTAGGCACGCAGGTTCCTGCCCACCGTCTTCTGGAGATCACCAACAGCCACATCTCTCAGCCTGGCCACCTGCTACTTGAAGGTCTACAGACTGATGAGTAGCATCAAGCGAAACGGGCGGCAGACGATGCGCGGTAGCAGAGGGGGGAACGCCATGGTCATCACTCTCCAGGCGCTGGCCGAGGCCCACATCCCCACCATCCTCGAGGCGTGCGCAGGCTGGCCGGAGCTGGCGCAGTATGGCCCGCCGTACTGGCGGCCGAGGAGCAGTGCAGAGCTGCGCCGCAAGATCGCCGATACAGCGGGCCCGCAGCCGGCCACGGCTTACAGCTTCGTGCTGGTGGCGGATGACGGTCATCTGGTCGGTGAGGCCTCGATCCATGCCATCGACTGGCGCAGCCGCGTTGCTCAGGTAGGCATCTGCATCTGGCGGCCGAGCGATCGAGGCCAGGGCTATGGCGCGACGGGTAGTCGGGCTGTCATCGACTGGGCGGTTGGCCACTTGGGGCTGCATCGCCTGGAGGCATGGATCGTGGCGAGCAACGGTGCGTCGCTTAGCCTCTTCCGCAGCCTCGGCTTCGTCGAAGAAGGCCGGCTGACGCAGCGCTACCTGGCGGATGGCCAGTACATGGACATACTGGTGCTGGCACGTATCACTGGGGTGTAAGGAAGGTGGGCGCGGGGGAGTGGATGGTCGGCGGCTCCCTATTCCCTACTTCTCAGTCCACTATGGCTGTTCTCCGTTGGCTGCTGCCGCTGGTCTGGCTTTCGCGCCTCGCGCTGCGGTTGGCTGCGGTCGTGCAAGCAGGCGGAGCTTGGGGGAGAGGAGGCAGCATGCGGCCTGAGCAGCCAGCAGGTGAAGCGGAGTACTGCCCTGCGTGGTGCGTCGTCAACCATGATGTAGCGAGCGATGAGCTTGATGGCGTCGTCCACGAGAGTGCGCATCTCCCCGTAGCGGGCGTCGTCCCCCAGTGCGGGCACGGCAGCGACGATGGGCCCGGGCGACTGGCTGTGCCAACCGAACTCTACCTGGTGCGCTACCAGCACGCCGGTGAAGCGGATGAGTGGCTCTACCTCGGCGACGGGCACCACGGGCTGGACGTCAGCCCCGAGACGGCACAGCGGCTGAGATGGGCGATTGGCCGGCTGATGGATAGTGAAGCTGAGCGCAACTGACGTTAGAGACAAACACAAAGTGGGCGCGCAAACAACGTCGGGATGCTTATTTCTGTCGTATATAAAAGCGGTTCTGATCCGCGCAAATTCAGGGAGCCACCGTGTGTGAGCTCCCTCTGTCGACACTCTTTGCGGACGGATTATCTGCGGCGTCTCGCCCTGCTAGCCGACTTATTTGCACACCATTTGCGACGCTCAGATAATACTGCTCGCGTTTGATCTTCGCGCCCGCAGTTTGCTATACTATATCTATTCATGGCCAGCAAAGATGTACTGTCACTGTATCGTCGGCTGCTCAAGACCAAAGCAGCGTTGCTGGCTGTCTCCTTCACCTTGATCGGTATTCTGCTCATCATGCTCAACGCCTGGCTGGCGACGCTGAGCCTGGGCGACTGGAGCTGGCTGCATCATCTGCCGCTGGATGAGGTCGGTGGCCCATTGCTTGGGGCTGGCCTGGTCTCCACCGTTCTGGACTACTCCTACCGGCGCGACCAAGAGGACGTCGCCATCCAGCGCACCCAGCAGGCCATCGTCGACCTGTCGCCGGCCAAGCTGTGGAGCGTCCTGTGCGAGGGCCTTACCCGCCACCCGGCAGAGCTGGCTCGCCTGACCACGCCCGAGCGGCTTGACGATGCGGCGGCGGCCATCATGGCGCAGCGCCTGGGCGATGAGCAGTTCGCCCGCGAGATCTATGCCGACATCCGTGACCAAGCCATCCGCGCCGCCGAGCGGTGGTACGACGTCGAGGCGCGCGTTCGGCTCTCTACTGCAGTAGAGAGGAGTACCGCAGGTACTCCTCTGCTCGACGTGACGGTAGAGTGGGAGTACACCACCGTGCCCAGCGGTGGTGAGCGCTGCTTCGCCTGCGTATCCGATCGGGCGGCGTACAACGCGCTGCGCGGCGACATCCCTGCCACCTCCACCTGGTTTATGGCACCGCGCCCCGGTATGGACGCACGCAGCCAGGAGTCTTACGAGTTGCTCGAGCTAACGGTCGATGGCCGGCCACAGCCGACCCGCCGCACCGTCCAGGCGACGGGCCAGACCTACCGCGTCCAGTTGGACGACGCAGCGCAGAACGGTAAGCCGGTGAGGATCCGGCAGATCTTCCGTACCAGCACGCCTGCCTGGGGCCACCGGCTGTTCTTCGAACTGCCACAACCTGCGCGAAACATGTCGCTGGCAGTGGACTACACCAACACGCCCATCGCCGACATCCGTGTCAGCGACACCGTTGCTACGTTCCAGCCTTCCCAACTCGTCCGCACGCCCGAGGCAGCCGTCGGCAAGGTCATATCCCTCAGCGCTCGTGGTTGGCTCCTGCCCAAGACCGGCTTTGCAGTGACTTGGACGCTCGAATCAGAGCTGCCCCACGACGTCGAGCACCGTGAGGCAGCCTGATGGAATGCAGTCACTCTCCACCGCTCATCTCTCTCACCTCCCCACCGCTCGGTATGCGTCTCGACCTTGATGCTACTCATCAGTCTGTAGACCTTCAAGTAGCAGGTGGCCAGGCTGAGA
>ERZ773077.2893-NODE-2893-length-10797-cov-2.816980_pt1 | contig 10797 bp, 7 predicted proteins | sample MGYA00580612_ERZ773077 | MGnify/ENA primary metagenome ERZ773077 (study PRJEB29015, sample SAMEA2737971) | human oral metagenome | biome: human oral; feature: human-associated habitat; material: dental | place: China | collected 2021 ...
CGTCCCTGGTATTTTCCGCAATAACCAGTACACGAATCCCGGAAGAAATACCAGAAACGACGGGGACAAAAGGGCTGGGGGACATGGGAGGCCTATCAGAGCACTCGCGCTTCATCGCGCAGACATCTGATCAACTCGCCGACATCGGCGACGCGAACGCCCGCGCGGCGTGGCGGTGGTGCGCTTATCGATACCTGCGCCAACCGCGAGCCAACATCGATACCCAACGCCTCCAGCCTCAGCGTATCGAAAGGTTTTTTCTTCGCTTTCATCAGATTGGGCAACGTCACGTAGCGCGGCGTATTCAGCCCCAATTCAACGGTTAAGAGTGCCGGGATCCGCAGCTGCCAGGCTTCGCATCCATCGTCAGTTTCGCATGTCGCCAAAATCTGCCCTTCAGAAACATTTAGATGGGAAACGCGCGTCGCCAGCGGCCAGTCAAGCAAGGCAGCGAGCATCGTACCTGTCTGACCGGCATCGCTATCGATCGCCTGTTTGCCGCAGATGACAAGACCCGGCAATTCTTGCCGGCACAGCGCTACCAGCACTCTGGCCACAGCCAGTGGCTGAAGCTCGATGCCGGTTTCAATGAGGATGGCGCGGTCAGCCCCCATCGCCAGTGCAGTGCGCAGCGTTTCTGCGCAAGCGGGTACACCACAGGAGACGGCAATGATCTCATTTGCCGCCCCGCTTTCCTTGAGGCGAACGGCGGCCTCAACGGCAATTTCATCAAACGGATTCATGCTCATCCTGACCCCAGCCGTCTCTACGTCCGTGCCATCGCCCTTGATGCGGATCGCCACACAGGAGTCGATGACCCGTTTGACGGGCACCAGGATTTTCCCGATTTCAGGCCGCTGCATGGATTATTCCTTCATTGCTTCGGCAGATCAGACGCTTGTCTGGCGCGATTGCACGGGACCAGCGGAAATTCGACAGGATGGATGGGAGGATTAGCAAAAACACGCGCAAAGCACACAGGGAATGCGATATAAGAAAGAAGAAGCAAAGAAAAAGCCAATCCCAAAGGATTGGCCCAAACACTTCGTTGGGGCGATGTAGCGGGATCGAACCGCTGACCCACGGAATCACAATCCGTTGCTCTACCAACTGAGCTAACATCGCCATCGTATCTATTTCTGGCGCGCCCGGCGAGACTCGAACTCACAACCCCCGGCTTAGAAGGCCGGTGCTCTATCCGGTTGAGCTACGGGCGCCAGGTGCCGATGAATACGTATCCCTAGGGACATACCACAAGCCTTCGGCGAGGACTTGCCATTCTATTCTGGTCGGGGCGGTGGGATTCGAACTCACGACCCTCTGCTCCCAAAGCAGATGCGCTACCAGGCTGCGCTACGCCCCGAAGAAGCGCGCATTTTACCGATAGCATTGATTCTGGTCAATCCTGGAGCAAAAAAGCACACGACCCAGAGAAAAAGGCAAGTCAAACCAGTGACACATTTTTTCGCTCATCAGCTGACTAGAAAAAAGTGGAGAGAGCAGTTATTGTACACTTTTGATTTGGCTGCTATCTGAATATCGCCTGCTCAGCAAGTTGCAGCACGCGCTATTTTTTGATATGAAGCCGGTTTTCCACCACGATTGCTTGACTTTCAGATATGCCAGAACGATCGCGCTCGAAAGAGAAAAACATTCCCCCTTATGTCCCCAAAAAGGGAGAGGAATACATGAATCCACGCCAGCTCGCCCATTTCCGGAATATTCTGGAATCACTCAAGGCTGGCCTGATGAAGGATATTGAGCGAACGGTGCAAACCATGCAGGACGAAGCAACCGTTTTTGCCGATCCCAACGATCGCGCCAGCCAGGAAACTGATATCGCCATCGAGCTGCGTAACCGTGATCGCGAACGTAAGCTGATCAAGAAAATCGACGACACGATCGCCATGATCAATAGCGGTGATTATGGTTATTGCAGTGCTTGCGGTGTTGAAATCGGCATCAAGCGCCTGGAAGCACGCCCGACGGCCTCGCTGTGCATCGACTGCAAAACCCTCGAGGAAGTGCGCGAAAAGCAAGTCGCCAAGTAACACGGCCGTGGGTTGCGGGCTGTAGGCTGTATTTTTTTCCTGCACCGCTCGCCGAAACTTACCAAGAAAAAAGCCACCCGGAACAGGGTGGCTTTTTCGTCTTCAGGCAAAATTTAGTACTGAACTACTGGGAACCCCCTGCCGCGCCGCTATCCTCCGCGGTGATCGCTTTCATCGACAGGCGAATACGCCCTTTTTCATCCGCCTCAAGCACTTTGACGCGAACCTTCTGGCCATCCTTGAGGTAGTCTGAAACCGCATTGACGCGCTCGTTGGCAATTTGCGAGATATGCAGCAGACCGTCACGCCCTGGCAAAATGCTGACGATAGCGCCGAAATCCAGCAGCTTGAGCACGGTGCCCTCGTAGATCTTGCCCACTTCCACATCCGCCGTAATCGACTCAATGCGCGATCTGGCGGCATCTGCCGCTTCAGCATTAACCGAAGCGATCGTGATCGTACCATCTTCCTTGATATCAATCGTTGTGCCGGTTTCTTCGGTAATCGCACGGATAACCGCGCCGCCCTTGCCAATCACGTCGCGAATCTTGTCCGGATTGATCTTCATCGTATACAGGCGCGGCGCATAGTTCGAAACTTCCTGACGCGGCGCAGCAACTGCTGCCTGCATTTTTGCGAGGATATGCAGACGCGCCTCTTTTGCCTGAGCCAGCGCCACCTGCATGATTTCCTTGGTAATGCCCTGGATCTTGATGTCCATTTGCAAGGCGGTCACGCCTGTATCAGTACCGGCCACCTTAAAGTCCATATCGCCGAGATGATCTTCATCGCCCAGAATATCCGTCAGCACGGCAAAGCGGTTACCCTCCTTGATCAGCCCCATAGCAATACCGGCAACGTGCGCCTTGAGCGGCACGCCGGCATCCATCAGCGCCAGCGTCGAACCACAGACCGAGGCCATTGAGCTGGAGCCATTTGATTCGGTGATTTCCGAAACGACGCGCATGGTATAGGAAAAATCTTCGGTTTTCGGCAGCACGGCAACCATCGCCCGTTTAGCTAGACGTCCGTGACCAATCTCACGCCGCTTCGGCGACCCAACACGACCGCACTCACCCGTCGCATACGGTGGGAAATTGTAATGCAGCATAAAGCGCTCACGCGTTTCACCGGACAGTGCGTCGATAATCTGCTCATCGCGGCCCGTTCCGAGCGTCGCGACAACCAGGGCTTGCGTTTCACCGCGCGTAAATAGCGCCGAACCATGGGTACGCGGCAAGACGCCGGAACGAATGGCAATCGGACGCACGGTGCGCGTATCGCGCCCGTCAATACGCGGCTCTCCGGCCAGAATACGGCCGCGAACGATGCGTGATTCGATATCAAACAGCAGGTTGCCGATGGTTGCCGCATCCGGCGCATTCTCACCCACTGTCAGCGTTTCGATCGCCCGGGCAGAAATTTCACTAAGTCGCTGCGTACGCTCCTGTTTACTGGTAATGCGGAAAGCTTCCTGAACATCCGCCTCAACCAGCGCATTCAATTTGGCGACAAGTTCTTCATCTTTGGGCGCGGGTGTCCAGTCCCATTCAGGCTTACCCCCTTCGTCAACGAACTCATTGATGGCATTGATGGCAGTCTGCATCTGCTCATGGCCGAAAACCACCGCACCGAGCATAACGTCTTCCGGCAGAATATCCGCTTCCGACTCGACCATCAGTACGGCCGCCTGTGTACCGGCGACAACGAGATCAAGGCGACTATCCTTGAGCTGCGTCTGGGTCGGATTAAGTATGTACTGGTCATTGATGTAACCCACGCGCGCAGCGCCAATCGGTCCATTGAAAGGAATACCGGAAACCGCCAGCGCCGCCGAAGCACCGATCATTGCCGGGATGTCCGGATCGACCTCAGGGTTGAGCGAAACGACCATCGCCACAATTTGTACTTCGTTAAAAAAACCGTCAGGGAAAAGCGGGCGCAGTGGACGGTCAATCAGACGCGAGGTCAGCGTTTCTTTTTCTGACGGACGGCCTTCACGCTTAAAGAATCCGCCTGGAATACGTCCGGCGGCATAGGTCTTCTCAATGTAATCGACAGTCAGTGGAAAAAAATCCTGCCCGGGCTTGACCGACTTGTTACCGACCACGGTCACCAGAACGACTGTATCATCCATCGACACCAGCACGGCTGCACCCGACTGACGAGCAATCTCGCCCGTTTCCAACGTAACCTGGTGCGCTCCGTAGGTAAAAGTTTTTTTGACAATATTAAACATTTCTTCCTTTCTCGACAGTTCGGCACATCGGCAAAATCCAAGTGCCATCTATACACATCTATACAAGCCTACTGCGTAACACGACAAACCCCAAAACAAAAACAGCGGCGCAACCCTTGCGGGTTGGCCGCTGCCAGTCAATCATCATTGTCTGCTCTCCAACCGCAATGCGGCGTTTGCAGACAGATTATTTACGCAAACCGAGACGCTGAATCAGCGCGCGGTATGAATCGACATTCGTACGCTTCAGATAATCCAGCAACTTACGGCGACGGCTCACCATCCGCAGCAGACCGCGGCGTGAGTGGTGGTCCTTGGCATGTTCCTTGAAATGGACAGTCAAGTCATTGATACGTGCGGTCAGCAATGCCACTTGTACTTCAGCCGAACCGGTATCGCCCTTGGCGCGCTGATAATCAGCCATGATCTGCGCTTTCTGCGCCACAGTAATTGCCATGTCAAACTCTCTCTAGAAAAATGACGCGCCCCAGTTTGATAGAGCTAACGTCTGATATTGATCAACAAAAGAAAATCCCGCTCCGGCTTGAGCGGGGTTGGCATTATAGCCTAGCCGCCAAGGTGCGACAACCAAGCTTGGAGACATGTATTCGCCAAGATCATCTACAAAGCTGGTGATCACTTGGCGCATTATGTCCAGAAAAAACTAAAAATGAACGCTTCTCGGGGAATCCGTAATCTACATGCCAAAGAGAGCAAGAACACCATTGCGTATTGTGATTCGATAGGTTTCCCAGCCCGAGTGACCAATGGTCACGCTTGGAAAGCATGCCGCCAAAAATTCAGGAAGATTTCTGTTCCGCAGCCAACAACCTGACCGGTTTCAGTTGACCATTGAAATCAAGCGCACCAATGCCCAGCAACTGGGTGTCACAATAAACGCGGCATTTTTCATAATGATCGTTTCCCATCAATGCACTGCGCAGCCTGGTTTCAGACAGCGTGACCGGGTTGCCGTGTAAAAACCGCTGGGCGGTCGGCGCATCGAGACTCACCGGCATCAGGCTTTGTAGCAAGGTATCCACCGGCAGCAGTGCCTGTCGGCACATCGTTTCACCGCCGCTATCCAGCACCGATAACGGAACAGCAGCATTGAGTGTCAGATCGCCCACGGCAGTACGCCGCAAGGCCGTCAAATGGGCGCCACAGGCAAGCATTTTTCCAATGTCTTCGACCAGCACGCGAATGTAAGTCCCCTTGCTGCAAACCACACGCACCTTGCAACGTTGACCAGAAAATGCCAGCAATTCCAGCGAATGAATGGTCACGGTGCGCGCAGCGCGCTCGACCGTAACGCCTTGCCGAGCCAACTCATACAGCGGGCGACCATTGCGCTTCAATGCCGAATACATCGGCGGGATCTGGCGGATCGGGCCACGAAACGAAGCTAGCGCCCGTTCAAGCTCAGGTTGCGAGAATTCGACGCAGCGGCGCGCCAACACTTCGCCCTCGGCATCGCCAGTCGAGGTGCTGATGCCGAACAGAACATTGGCTTCGTAAGTCTTTGGCGCGTCGAGCAGATCGGCGGAAAACTTGGTCGCCTCGCCAAAACAGAGCGGTAACAGCCCCGTAGCCAACGGATCAAGTGTCCCCGTATGGCCGCCCTTGGCAGCAGCATACAGGCGGCGAACTGCCTGCAAAGCAGCGTTGGAAGTCATCCCCGCCGGTTTATCGAGCAGCACAACCCCATCGACGCGCTGCCAGCGGCGCGCTGTAGCAGTCAAGGTTCGTCGGAAGCGTTTTCCGCCTCGGCGTCTTGCGAAATCGTCACGGCCTCTTCGATCAACTTTGTAAGTTCCGCGCCGCGTTCCAGCGACGGGTCAAAGAGAAAATGCAGTTTCGGCGTCGTATGAATGCGGATGCGCCGACCCAGCTCACGCCGCAAGAAACCCGCAGCGCTTGCCAGCCCGGACAGCACGTCATCGACATGCTCGTGGCCAGCCAGCGTACTGAAAAACACCTTAGCGTGCGCATAATCGGGCGTCACTTCGACACCGGTGATACTGATCATGCCAATGCGCGGATCTTTCAGCTCACCATCAATCAATGCCGCCAGCTCGCGGCGAATCTGTTCGGCCACACGTTCCTGGCGCGAAAATCCATGCGAGCCGTGATGACCTTTATGACGGTTCACTTACAGCGTCCTCGCCACTTCGGTTACATCGAACACTTCAAGCTGATCGCCCGACTCATAGTTGGTGTAATTCTTCAGCGACACCCCGCATTCAAAGCCGGCGCGGACTTCCTTGACGTCGTCTTTAAAGCGTTTGAGTGACTCCAGATCACCTTCCCAGATCACCACGTTGTCGCGCAACAAACGCGCGCGCGAAGTCCGCTTGACCACGCCTTCCAGCACATAACAGCCCGCGATCGTACCGATCTTGCTGGCACGGAAGACTTGGCGGATTTCGACCAGCCCGGTGACTTCTTCGCGTTTTTCCGGCGAGAGCATGCCTGAAAGCGCCGCCTTGACCTCATCGACGGCATCGTAAATGATATTGTAGTAACGGATCTGGATACCAACGTTTTCTGCTGTCTTGCGCGCACCGGCATCGGCGCGCGTGTTGAAACCGATGATGACGGCATTGGACGCCTGCGCCAGATGCACATCGGACTCGGTGATACCGCCGACGGCCGCATGAATGACATCGACCTTGACCTCGTCGGTCGTCAATTTCTGCAGCGATTGCACGAGCGCCTCCTGTGAGCCCTGGACATCGGCCTTAATGATCAGCGCCAGTGTCTTCACATCGGACTCGCCCATCTGTTCAAGCAGATTTTCCAGATTGGCCGCCTGCTTATTAGCCAGCTTCACGTCACGGAATTTACCCTGGCGGAACAGGGCAATCTCGCGCGCTTTGCGTTCATCAGCAAGCACCACGGCTTCCTGCCCGGCCGCCGGCACATCGGAAAGCCCAAGCACTTCGACCGGAATCGACGGCCCCGCATCCTTGATATGCTTGCCATCTTCATCGATCATGGCGCGAATACGGCCAAACACTTGGCCGGCAAGCAGAATATCGCCCTGACGCAATGTCCCGGATTGCACCAGCATCGTCGCCACGGGCCCGCGTCCGCGGTCAAGACTGGCCTCAATGATCAGCCCCTTGGCCGGCGCATCCTGCGGCGCGGTCAATTCAAGCACTTCGGCCTGCAAAAGCACGTTTTCCAGCAGATCGTCGATCCCTTGCCCAGTCTTGGCGGACACCGAAACAAAAGGCGAATCGCCGCCGTATTCCTCCGGCACCACTTCTTCGGCCACCAGTTCTTGCTTGACGCGCTCCGGATTGGCTTCCGGTTTGTCGATCTTGTTCACCGCCACGACGATCGGCACTCCCGCCGCCTTGGCGTGGTGAATAGCTTCGCGTGTCTGCGGCATCACGCCATCGTCAGCAGCGACGACCAGAATAACGATGTCGGTCGCTTTGGCGCCGCGCGCGCGCATCGCCGTGAATGCCTCATGCCCCGGCGTATCGAGGAAAGTCACCATACCGCGTGTCGTATGGACATGATAGGCGCCGATATGCTGGGTAATCCCCCCCGCTTCCCCCGAAGCAATGCGCGTGCGACGGATATAGTCGAGCAGTGAGGTCTTGCCATGATCGACGTGCCCCATGACGGTCACCACCGGCGCACGCGGCAGTTGCGGCGCATCCTTGTTGGTCGCCTCATCAAGGAAAGCATCGGGATCGTCCAGTTTAGCGGCAAAGGCACGGTGCCCCATTTCCTCGACGACGATCATTGCCGTTTCCTGATCGAGTACCTGGTTGATGGTCACCATCGACCCCATCTTCATCAACGTCTTGATGACTTCCGTTGCCTTGACAGCCATCTTGTGCGCTAGATCGGAGACTGAAATCGTTTCGGGCACATGCACATCATGCACGACTGCTTCGGTCGGTTGCTGGAAGCCATGCGTCGATTCCACAGCATCGCGTCGCCCTGACCGTTTGCTGCCCGCCTTGCCTTCGCGCCAGCCGGAGGTGCCGGTCGCACCGCCGCGCACTTTCAATCCCTGGCGCTTGCCGCTACCTTCTTCCTTCCATTGATTGTTTTTCCGATCACCGCCTTTCCTGTCCCCCTTCTTATCCACCTTGTCGGAGGCCCCTTGTTTACTGGCGGATTTCGTTGGTTTTTCTTCGCTTGCCGGACGTTCAGCAAGGGTCTTGGCCGCCGCCGCCGCCGCTTTTTTGGCGGTTTCGGCAGCGCGCGCCGCTTCAGCCTTTGCCTCGGCTTCCTGCTTCAGACGCGCCAGTTCAGCAGCACGCTGCTGTTTTTCAATAAATTCGGCCTCTTGGCGCGCACGCAATTCAGCCTTGCGGCGCTCTTCCTCGGCACGCAGGCGCTGCTGTTCTTCACCGATGATCGAAGCGCGTGTGACTTTTTTAACTGTCGGTTTTACGTCGCTACGCTTTGCCTCTTTCGCTTTAACCTCTCCTGCCTTGTCTGCTGATGCTTTATCGGCTTTGGCTGATTTGCTGGATTTAGCATCAGCTGCCGCCTTTTTCGGTGCTTTGGCGGCGACAGGATGATCCTCTACAGCCGGCGCCAGCGCCTCCGACGCAGTAACTACCGGCGTTTCTTGTTCTGCCGCAGCGGCTGGCTTCACCGGCATTGCCGCCGGCACTGCGGATTCGGCCGCGGGGGTAGCTGCCGGCCCAGACGAAGGCAAATCTACGGAACCGGCCTGCGACACAGGAGCCTCCGATGTCGCCAGCGCAGTAGCCGGCGCTTCTGTATCCGCCGATTTAGGCATCGTGGGCGACTGCATTGCGTCCGCCACCGCCGTCTGGGCACTGGCAGGCTGTTTTGCCGTCGGTTTGAGTGAAAGAGGATCACGCTTGACCAGGATGCGCTTCTTGCGCACCTCAACCTGCACCGTGCGCGATTTTCCCTGAGCATCCTGCGACTTGATTTCCGTCGTTTCCTTACGCGTCAACGTAATCTTGGTTCTTGACTCGGCCGCACCATGTGCGTGGCGTAGAAAATCCAACAGACGGCTTTTATCCTGTTCAGTCAGCAGTTCATCCGGGGCGCTTTTGCTAACACCTGCCTTTTTCAACTGCTCCAGCAGGGATGTCGCCGGCATCCCAAGACTGTCGGCAAATTGGGCAACGCTTATTTGCGCCATAAGAATCTTCCCCCTCCTCTTTCCTTATTCGAACCAGTGCGCACGCGCCGTGGTAATGAGCTGCTTCGCCCGCGCCTCGTCGATACCGCTCATTTCCACCAGCTCATCCACGGAAAGATCACCCAGATCGTCAAGGGTCTTGATATCGTGGCTGGCTAACTGGCCGAGGAGCGGTTTGTCCATGCCTTCCATATTCAACAGCTGTTCATCGACGCTGCCAATACGTTCTTCGGTCACAATCGCCTCAGTTAATAATGCATTACGGGCGCGTTCCCGCAGTTCCTGCACCATGGCTTCATCAAAGCTTTCTATTTCCAGCATTTCCTGCAGGGGGACATACGCAACTTCTTCCAGCGTCGAAAAGCCTTCGTCAATCAGCACGTTCGCCACGTCTTCGTCAACATCGAGTTTTTCCATGAACAGCACGCGGATGGCTGCCGATTCGGCCTCCAGCTTGGTCCGCGACTCTTCTTCAGTCATCAGGTTAATCGCCCAGCCGGTCATTTCCGAGGCCAGACGCACATTCTGACCACCGCGGCCAATCGCCACCGCCAGATTCGCTTCATCGACCACAACATCCATGCTGTGTTTGTCCTCGTCAACCACAACGGAGATGACTTCCGCCGGCGCCAGCGCGCCAATGACGAATTGCGCCGGATCCGCCGACCAGAGCACAATATCGACGCGTTCACCCGCCAGTTCATTGGTTACTGCCGTCACGCGCATACCGCGCATTCCGACACAAGTGCCGATCGGGTCGATACGCTGATCATTCGACTTGACGGCAATTTTGGCACGCAGTCCTGGATCACGCGCCGCTGCCTTGATTTCCAGCAAGCCATCCTCGATCTCCGGCACTTCCATCTCAAACAGTTTGACGATGAATTCCGGCACCGTGCGTGACAAAACCAACTGCGGGCTGCGCGCCTGACGGTCAACCCGCAGGAGGAAAGCCTTGACGCGATCGCCAACGCGCAGATTCTCGCGTGGAATCATCTGATCGCGCGGCAAAATCGCTTCCACCTTGCCAATTTCGATGATGGCGTTGCCGCGCTCTATACGCCTAATCGTGCCATTTACCAGACTTTCCTTGCGACTCAGGAAATCGTTGAGAATCTGGTCGCGCTCAGCATCACGGATTTTCTGTAGGATGACCTGCTTGGCCGCCTGTGCGCCAATCCGGCCAAAATCGACAGGCTCGATCGTCTCTTCAAGAAAATCACCGACGGCAACATCCGGATCCTGCTTCTGTGCCTCGGAAAGCGGAATTGTCAGCGCCTCGTTCAGATAATCCTGATCAGCAACGACTTCCCAGCGGCGGAAAGTTTCAAAATCACCCGTTTCACGATTGACCGCGA
>ERZ773077.2894-NODE-2894-length-10796-cov-8.149986_pt1 | contig 10796 bp, 9 predicted proteins | sample MGYA00580612_ERZ773077 | MGnify/ENA primary metagenome ERZ773077 (study PRJEB29015, sample SAMEA2737971) | human oral metagenome | biome: human oral; feature: human-associated habitat; material: dental | place: China | collected 2021 ...
AGTTCGACGTAACCCGCGAGCGCATCCGCCAAATCGAAGCCAAAGCCCTGCGCAAGCTGCGCCACCCCACCCGCAGCGACAAGCTCAAAAGCTTCTTGGACAGCGAAGACGCGAAATAAGCCCGTCAGGCAGCCTGAAAACCCGTTTCAGGCTGCCTTTTTTTGTTTCAGGCTGCCTGAACCGGACGCACCGGCGCCTGCAAAAGCGCGTAAAGCAAACACCGCGCCGCCGATTACAAGCCGCGTAGGGTTGCGCACCGCGCACCGCGCACCAACCGCCAACCGACTCCCACCGGATACTAACCGCAGCCCAAGCAGCCAAACCAAGCCCGCCCGACCTTTCAGGCAGCCTGAAACCCTGTTCCCCTTTTCCCATTCCAAGCCCAAACCGCCATGAATCCCTTTACCCCGCCGCCAGTATCCGGCCTGCTGCCCGAGCGCTGGCAAAACTACGCCAGCTGGCTGGATGCGCAGGAAAACCCGCCGCCCTTCCCTGACGGCCACCCGCTGCAGGGCACCGCGCAGCAGGCGGCGCTGGCTGCCGATTTTGCCCGCTGCACCGGCACCAGTATTGCCGACTATGTGCGGCTCAAACGGCTGTCCCACCTGCTGCGGCACCCGCCCGCCGGCGGCAGCGGCAAACTGCTGTGGACGGCGGCCGACAGCCCGCTCGGCTCCATGCTGGCGGTGTTTTCCGAACGCGGCCTGTGCCTGCTCGAATTTCCCGAAAGCGCCGGCACCGAGCGCGAACTGCTGGCGGTGCTGGCCGCGCGGCCGGGGCGTCTGCAGGCCGGCGACAGCCCGCTGGTGCGCGACACCCTGCAGCAGCTTGCAGCCTATTTTTCAGGCAGCCTGAAAGACTTTTCGCTGCCGCTCGATCCCGTCGGCACCCCGTTCCAGCAGCAGGTGTGGGTGGCGCTGCAGCGCATTCCCTACGGCGAAACCCACAGCTACCTGCAGCAGGCCGAATCACTGGGGAACGCCAAAGCCGTGCGTGCCGTGGCCGCGGCCAACGGCCAGAACAAAATCTCCGTCATCATTCCCTGCCACCGCGTCATCGGCAGCAGCGGCACCCTGACCGGCTACGCCGGCGGGCTGGAGCGCAAAGCCTGGCTGCTGGCGCACGAGCGCCGCCACACCGCACCCACCGGAGACCTGTTCGCATGAACTGGCTGCTGGTGTTTCTCGGCGGCGGGCTGGGCAGCGTGTGCCGCTACGCCTTAAGCCGGATGCTGCCGCAAGTGCAGCCGGGCTTTCCGTGGGCTACCCTGTTCGCCAATCTCGCCGGCTGCCTGCTGATCGGCCTGCTTGCCCACAGCCTTGCCCACGACAGCGCCTGGCGCTGGCTGCTGATTGCCGGCTTCTGCGGCGGCTTCACCACCTTTTCCACCCTGTCACTCGAATGCGTGCAGCTGTGGCAGGCGCAGCAGTTTGCCACGCTGGCGCTCTACTTGGCCGCCAGCCTGATACTCGGCCTGACCGCCGTCGCCGCCGGCCTGATGCTGGGCAGGCCGTAAACCGCTGCCGGCATCTTGCAGGCAGCCTGAAAGCACAAAAAAAGCAGCCTGAAAACCGGTTATCCGGTTTTCAGGCTGCTTTTTGCCGTATCGCCGTGGCGCCCTATTCTTTGGGCAGACTGTCTTTCACCGCGCGCATAATCGACGCCATATTGTGCGACAGCACTTCTTCCACCAGCTGCGGGGTTTCGGCGTTGAGCACCATCTGCAGATCGTAGGCCAGGGTGGCGAGTTTTTTCTGCAGCACATGGCGCACCATGCCGGCGACGGCGTTGCTCAGATGCACTTTCAGCCGCTCTTCCAGCGACGCAACCAATTCCTGCTCGGACAGCACGCGGATGCGGCGGGTGGACGGCAGCTCCGGCAGGGCGTAAACATAAACCGCAGCAGCGGGCAGCGCTTCGCCGCTGCGGGCGGGAACAAAGCGGTTGGGCAGATTGTCGGCATCGGCTTCGGGCAGGGCGTCGTTTTCGCGGCCGACATAATCGGGATTGAGCACCAGCGTTTGGATATGTTCCTGATGGCGGCGGTTGTATTCGCTCTGCAGCGCGCTTTGGGCGTTGAGCCAGTCTTCCTGAATCAGGATGCCGACGTCTTCTTCGGCGCCCTGCTGCTCTACCCGCGCATTGTGCTCGGCTTCGTTCTGGCGCAGAAATTCGCGGTAGGCGCTTTCCAGTTCGGCATCGCCGAAAAGCTTCACTTCGTCGCGCTGCAGCTCTTCGGCGGTGCGCGCCACCGGACGGGTCAGCGCGGAATCGGCGCCGGCATCGCTGCCGCGGATGTGGCGCAGCTGGTCGAGCGAGTGTTCCCAATCGCTGTAATGCTCGGCGCTGCCGCTGCTCTGGCCGTCTTCCAGAGTGAAAATCATATTGTCCTTGTTGTCGTTGGTGGGCATGGTCATAAATCGGATTCCGTTTGATGGTTCGGCTGGGCGGTTTTACAATGCGCGTTTTTTTGAAAGGCGATACCGTGGAACAGTTGGAACAGCGTTTAGACTATCTCGAGCAGTCGATCGATGAGCTGAATATGCAAAACCGCGTGCTGGCGGCGGCATTCAAAGGGCTGCTGCGGGTGCTGCCGCCCGAGACCGCGCAGGATGCGGCCGAGTCGATTCAGGCTGCTTTTGAAGACGAAGTGGCCGAGCTTTCCTACGGCAACAGCCTACACGCCGAACTGTTCCAAGATGCGGCCTACGCCTTTTTCCGCGAGAAGGGATAAAACGGGCGGCAGTTTACCCGAATTTGCCGTTTTTTAACATCTGCCCGCAGCGTTTTCAGGCTGCCTGAAACGCCTGCTGCGGCAGCATTGCAACGAAAGGCCGGCCATGTCCGCACCCAGCGTTTACCTTTACACCGACGGTGCCTGCAAAGGCAATCCCGGCCCTGGCGGCTGGGGGGTGCTGATGCGCTACGGCCGCCACGAAAAAGAGCTGTTCGGCGGCGAAGCGCAAACCACCAACAACCGCATGGAACTCTCGGCGGTAATCGAAGGGCTGGCCGCGCTCACGCGCCCCTGCCGCGTGGTGATCTGCACCGACTCGCAGTATGTGAAAAACGGCATGGAAAAATGGATACACGGCTGGAAGCGCAACGGCTGGAAAACCGCCGCCAAACAGCCGGTGAAAAACGCCGAGCTGTGGCAGCGGCTCGATGAACTGGCCGCGCAGCACCAAATCGAATGGCAGTGGGTGCGCGGCCATACCGGCCACCCCGAAAACGAGCGCGCCGACGAACTGGCCAACCGCGGCGCGGCGCAGGCGGCGGCAGCCTGAACCCGCCGCCCGCCGCAGCAAAAGGCAGCCTGAAAAGCAGATTGGTGCTTTTCAGGCTGCCTTTTGCTTGGTTTGTTATCCATTCGCATGCGGTTTTTTTCAGGCTGCCCTTAGCTCGCCGCTTGCCGCAATGCCCAACCGCAGCCGTTTGTATCTTCCGGCTTGCCGCCCGCCACGCTGAGCGATTAAGGCAGCCTGAAAAACCGGCTCCGCTTTTCAGGCTGCCTTTGGCGGCGCCGATAACGGCAAAGCAGCCTGAAAGGCGTTTTTTTGCTTTCAGGCTGCTTTGGACGGTAAAAAAAGGCTTTCAGGCTGCTTTGCTTTTGTTCTAAGCAAAGCAGCCTGAAAGTTTGGGCGCCGGCAGACTACTCGGACGGCGCGGAAACGGCGGCGGCGGAAGCAGCGGACGCTTCGTCGTCCAGCAATGCCATATCGGCATTCAGGCTGACTGCCGGCCCCTTCTTGGGCAGCCATTTGTTTTCCACCCGCCATTGGCCGGCGCCATCTTCGATGCGCACATACCAGTGCACGGCAGAGGGCAGCGGCGCTTTGAACACGGCGCTGTATTCGGTCATGCCGTCTTGGCCGGCATCGGGCTTGATTTTAAGCTCGATGCTTTGGTCGTCTGCTTTGCGTGCAGGATGCAGCAGCAGCAGCTTGAGCGGGACTTTGCGGTCGAAGCGGCCGCCGACAAACACTTTGGCGCCGCTGCCTTCGCTGTCGAACAGCACATGGGCGCTGATGTCGCGGCGGGCGGCTTCGCGGTCGCGGTCAAGCTGCAGATTGATGTGTTTGCCGTCTTTGTAGTAGTCGTCGCTAACAACGTCGCTGTTGTTGTTCAGGGCGATTTTCAAGGTGATGAAACTGGCGGCCACCACAATCAGCGGGCCGGCAAACAGCAGCCACGGGATGGGATGGCGATACCACGGTTTTTTGTCCGGCTGCGGCGCTGGCATGCTTATTCTCCGATAAAGCTGGCGTTTTCAACGATGTTGCGCGCCTGGTCGGCGGGGGCTTTTTCGTTGCGGTAGCGGAAGGTGAACTGGATGGGGTGGCTACCTTTGTCGGCGTATTCGGGCTGGGTGGATACGCGGATCGGCACCGACAGGGTGTCGCCGCCTTTGACGGCGATGCCTTTTTCCGGCAGGCCGGTCAGGTAGATTTCGGGGAAACCGCTGACGCTGGCGGTAACAATTTGGGTTTCTTCGCTGGCATTGGTGATTTTCAGGCTGTAGGTGTTTTCCAGCAGCCCCTGTTTGTTTTCGCGCACCATCACGCCGCGGTCTTTGACGATATCGACATTGAGCGTCTGGCGGGTGGCAACGCCGATAACCAGACCGATGGCGGCTGCCAGCAGTATGCTGCCGTAGCCGACGACTTTCGGCCTCAGCAGGCGTTTTTTGATGTCTTTGTCGGTGTAGTCGTGGTTGAGGACGGCTTCGGTGGTGTAGCGGATCAGGCCGCGCTCGTAGCCCATTTTGTCCATGATGTCGTCGCAGGCGTCGATGCAGGCGGCGCAGCCGATGCATTCGTACTGCAGGCCGTCGCGGATGTCGATGCCCACCGGACACACCTGCACGCACATGGTGCAGTTGATGCAGTCGCCCAGGCTGGTTTCTTCTTTGGCGGCGGTTTTCTTGCGTGCGCCGCGCGGCTCGCCGCGTTCGGTGTCGTAGGAAATCACCAGCGTGTCGTGGTCAAACATCGCGCTTTGGAAGCGGGCGTAGGGGCACATGTGCTGGCAGACTTTTTCCCGCATCACATGGCCGAACAGCCAGGTCATAAAGCCGTAGAAAACCGCCGCGCCCACTGCCGCGCCGCCGGCGGTGCCGTTAAAGATGGCGGGCACGAATTGGCGGATGGGGACAAACCAGCCTGAAAAGGAAATGCCCGTCCAGGCGGCAACGAAAAATATCAGCAGGTATTTGAGCGCTTTGATGCGGATTTTGCGGAAGTTCCACGGCTCTTTGTCGAGCTTAAGACGCTTGTTGCGGTCGCCTTCTACAAAGTGATCGATCCACAGCATGATTTCGGTATAGACGGTTTGCGGGCAGGCATAGCCGCACCACAGGCGGCCGGCGATGGTCGTCCACCAAAACAGGCCGAATGCCGACACCATCAGCAAACCGGTGAGATACAGCAAATCGGTTGGCACCAGCACGGCGCCGAAAATGTAGAAATGACGGCTGGGAATATCAAACAGCACCGCCTGCCGGCCGCTCCACATCAGCCACGGAATGCCGTAGAACACCAGCTGGGTGAGCACGATCATCACAATGCGCAGGTTGGCAAAGCGCCCTTTGGCCAGCTTGGGGTGGATCCGTTTGGCGCCCTGGTGCACCTGGATCACCTGCTCTTTCATTTTCGGCTTGGGTTTGGGGGCGGCTTTTTTGGCGGCGGGGGCGGCAGCTTCGGTGCCGGTGTTTTTTTCGGCGGCAGGGGCAGCCTGAACCGCAGTTTCGGTGGCTTCGGCAGTTGGCGCCGGTACAGACGCCGCTTCGGGCGCGGCGGCGCTTTCTGCGGCGGCAGGAGCGGCTTTTGCCGCAGGGATTTCTTGGTTTTCCTGAGGTGTATGCTGTGTTTCTGACATGGTTGTTTCCTGAAATGCCGCTCTTTGTAAAGAGCTGTTATCTGTCGGTATGAAACCGGGCGGGATTATACGCTTTTCACCTGCCGCAGCCATGAATTTATTTAATCGCCAAAATGGCTTGGGCAGCCTGAAAAAACCTGTCCGGTGGCTTTTTTTCAGGCTGCCTGCGCGCCAAAGCAGCCTGAAAACGCAGAAAAATGCTTTCAGGCTGCCTGCATGTTGCGAAAACTTTTGTTAAGAATGGCAGTATTTGTGTTGGATTTTCGTAAATCTTAAGCAGCCTGAAAACGGCGTCCGGCAAAAAGAAGCGCAATATCAACACGGTTTTTCAGGCTGCGCCTGCCTGCAGGCAGCCTGAAAAAGCATCGGCAGCGCTTCGGGCATCATCTTGAGTATTTTAAAAAATACGCTACAATCCGCGTCCCCTTATTTTGCGAATCCTTTTTATTCATTATGAAATTGAAAACACCCACACTCGCCGTGATGATGGCGCTGGGCATGGTGCCCGCCGCCTTTGCCGACGATGCCGCACCAACCGGCGACGGCCAAGAGCTGCAAACGGTCAAAATCAAAGCCGATCCCAAGCGCGTGCGCGCCGCCAAGTCTTACTCCATCGCCAGCGACGGCGACTTGCGCGACCGCGTGAATCTGGGGCTTCTCGGCCGTGCCAATGCGTTCACCGCACCGATTACCGTGGTGAACTATGATGAAAAAGTTTTGGAGAACAATGCGTCTCGCACACTGGTGGATACCATTGCCAAAACTGATGCGTCAGTTATGCAGTTTGGCGGTGAAAGCAATACCTTGCAGGGGCTGTATGTGCGCGGTCTGCAATTGGACGCCAAGCAGTTCAGTATCAACGGTCTGCCCGGTCTGTATTCCTACTGGCATACGCCTACCGCCAACGTGGCTTCCGCACAGCTGATTAAAGGCGCATCCAGTTCGACCACCGGCATGGATCCCGAAGGAGCAACCGGCTCTTCCGTCAATATCGAAACCAAAAAAGCGTCCGACGAAGGCAACCGCAAAATCGGCTTGGGCTGGTTTGGCAAAAGCCGTCCGCAGGCTTCGTTTGATTTCGGACAGCGTTTCGGCACGAACAAAGAATGGGGCGTGCGCGCAACCGGCAAATACCGCCACGGCAACACACCGCGCCACGGCTATAAGGAAGACAACCAGGAATTCGGCCTGAACGCCGATTATCGCGGCGAGAAACTGCGCGTGTCCTATGATTTCATGTACAACCACCGTAATACCGAAGGCAGCCGTGCACGATTCCAAGATATGCAAAATTATAAGTTTGCATTCCCCGCAGCACCCGACGGTAAAGTCAATCTTGTTCCAAGCTGGCAGGAGCAGACCACCAAAACCGTGACCAATATGGCTACCTTCGAATACGACACCGACTGGAATATGCAGCTTTCCGGCGGCATCGGCTATATGGAATCAAAATATGCGGGTGGCTTTACCCAGTTGCGTATGATTAACCCGACTACAGGGCAATATGCGGCTGCCGCGGCATCACCTTGGGATATCCGCTCCCGCACCACCAGCGGTACTTTAAAAGCGCGCGGCGAGTTTGAAACCGGCCCGGTTGTGCATAACTGGGCAGCCTCGTTCGACTATGTTTCCCGTTCGCGCGACCACAAAAGCGGCCCGCTCAACTACGGCGACCCATTGCGCGGCCATACAATTTACGCGCCCGATTTCTCCGGCCTCACCCCGCGCATCTCATCCGCCACCCGCCAAACCGTTGACATGAAACAGACCACCCCGAGCATCGCCGTATCCGACACTTTGGGTTTCAACAACAACACCATCCGTCTGACTTTGGGCGGACGCTACCAGTGGGTGAAACAGGACGACTACCGCACAGGCGACAAAAACAGCAAAAAACGCTTCGGCCCGATGCTGGCCGCCTCGTGGGTGCCCTCGCCGGATTTCGTGGTTTACGGCAACTACATGGAAGACCTTGAACCTGGCGAAGTGGACGAAGACGGCAATGCTTCCAAACCCCGCGTCAGCAAACAAATCGAACTGGGCGTGCGCAAAAACTGGGGCGACATCGTCACCTCCGCCAACATTTACCAAATCACCCGCCCGGGCTACTGGCGTGGCAACACGAGAAACGGCACGGATTACGCCCGCCTAAACGCAGCAGGCTTGGCCAAAGCCGGCGAAGAACACGGCAAAGAGCGTTACCGCGGCCTGGAACTCAACGCTTACGCCAATCTGCTAGGTAAAACCCTGCGTCCCAGCGTCGGCATGAGTTTCATCCGCTCCGACCTGATTAACTTCCCAAAATGGGACGACAACATCGTCCGCAAAGGCCATCAGGTCACCAGCCCGAAATTCATCGCCAAAGTCGGCGTGGAATGGGACACTCCGTTTGCCAAAGGTCTGACGCTCAACGCCAACGTGCAGCACTACGGCAAGTCCTATCAGGACGCCGAACAGAAATACAAACTGCCATCCTACACATTAGTTGATATTGGCGCACGCTACAAAACCACACTGGGTGGCAATACTCTTACTATCGGCACTGCAGTAGAAAATCTGTTCAACAAACACTACTGGCAAATTCAGCGTGGTCGCTTTGACCGCAGCTTCGCCGTAGTCGGTATGCCGCGCACCTTCTGGCTGAAAGCCGAATACGCGTTTTAAAGCGTCGGCAGGCCGCAGCCGTCCACTGCCGCCTGCCGCTTTCCCTTTTCAGGCTGCCTATCCGCCATAGGCAGCCTGAAAACCGTTTTTCCCCTTTTTATACTGGTTTTCTCCATGCAGAAATGGCAAATCGAACTGAATTCCAGCCCGATGTGGCTGCTGCAAAGCCTGCTCGGCGTGGTTGTTGCGCTGGCGGTGGTTGTCCTGCTGGTGTCGCGTACCCGCTTCGGCCGCGAATTCTGGCAGATCACCCGCCCCTGCCTTAACCGCAGCGGCAGCCTGAAAATCGCGCTGTTTATGCTGTTTATCCTGGTGCTGCTGCTGACCGAAATCCGCCTGAACGTGCTCAACACGTTTTTCTACAACGGCCTTTACAGCGCTTTGCAGGACGCCAAAGCGCAGGCTTTTTGGTTTTTCGCCCTGATTAACGCCGCGGTGGTAACCCTGCGCACGCTCAACGGCATCATCAACGATTTTCTCGATCAGGCGCTGGCAATCAAATGGTCGCAGCGGCTCAACCAAGTGCTGGTTTCGCGCTGGATGGCCGATAAAAACTACTACCGCCTGCATATGCGCCGCGCCGCGCCCGACAATATCGACCAGCGTATCCAGCAGGATGCGCAGGACTTTATCGCTTCGTCCATCGAATTTGTGCGCGGCATGATCGAATCGGTGGTAACCGCCATCGAATTTACCATCGTGCTGTGGGGGCTTTCCGGCATTCTCAGCATCTTGGGCTACGAAATTCCGCGCGGCATCGTCTTTTTCGTCTTTATCTTCGCCCTGCTTTCCACCGTTGGCGCGATGTGGGTCGGCCGGCCGCTGATCCGCCACAATTTTGAAAACGAAAAACTCAACGGCGATTACCGTTACGCCCTCATCCGCGTGCGCGACCATGCCGAAAGCATCGCGTTTTACCACGGCGAAGCCGGCGAAGAAGCCAAACTCAGCGACAGCTTCCGTGCCGTAATCCGTAACCGCTGGCGTATCGCCCGCCAAAGCGTGGCGCTGGGCGGCTACAACACCATGCTTACCCAGGGCGTGCAGCTGCTGCCTCTGATGCTGCAGGCGCCGCGTTTTTTCGCTGGCCAAATCAAAATCGGCGATATGCACCAAACCGTGCAGGCCTTTACCCGCCTGCAGCGCAGCCTGTCTTTCTTTCGCAATTTCTACGGCAAATTCACCGCCTACCGCGCCCGCTTGGAGCGCTTGAGCGGCTTTTTCGACAGCATGCAGCCTGAAAGCAGCCCGGCTGAAGTCCGCCGGCAGGTAAGCGAAGGCAGCCTGAAAGTCGATAAACTCTCTCTGTACCGCAGCAATGGCGATGCCCTAATCGAAAACATCAACCTACAAGCCGCCCCCGGCGACAGCCTGCTGATACAAGGCGCTTCAGGCTGCGGCAAAACTTCCCTGCTGCGCGCCCTAGCCGGTTTGTGGCCATTCGGCGTCAGCGGCGAAATCAGCGCCCCGCCGCAAGAAGACATTATGTTTGTCCCGCAGCGGCCCTATGTTCCGCAAGGCAGCCTGCGCGAAGCGGTGTGCTATCCCGATATTGATCCGCAACACCCTGATTTGGAAAATGCCATGCGGGACTGCTGCATGGAAAAATGGCTGCCGTATTTGGATATTACCGACGACTGGCAGCACCGTCTTTCCCCGGGCGAACTGCAGCGCATCGCCTTTATCCGCATCCTGCTCGCCCGCCCCCGCCTGGTTTTGCTGGATGAATCCACCGCCGCCCTCGATGAGCCGACCGAAGAAACGCTCTACCAGCTGTTACTCAAGCGCCTGCCCGACAGCACCTTAGTCAGCATCGGCCACCGCTGCACACTCGCTGCCTATCATAAACGCAGCATCCTCATCGCTTGAAGATAAAACAAACTCGGGCTTCCGTCACCGAACGAAATCCCGAGTAAATTTTTGCGGTAAAGATATAGGAACCGGCTGCGATTGCGATTCTTGGCGTCTTTCAGGTTTCAGGCTGCTTTGCTGTTGCTCCTCCTATACAAAGCAGGCTACCGGCAAACCGGGTATCCATTTGGTAGCCCATACTATTGATGAACCGCTGCGAATCACGCCTACAAGGCCGTGAACTGGTGGCACTTCGGAACGACACCTAAAAAAGCAGCCTGAAAGCCGGTTTCAGCCTACCTTTACAGCGGGGCGGTTGTTGGATTTCCAAGCTGCCTTTCCGCAAGCAGAAACCCCCTGCCTATGATTTATTAGGCAGGGGGTATGAATAAGGGTTTGGCGGT
>ERZ773077.2895-NODE-2895-length-10793-cov-2.543677_pt1 | contig 10793 bp, 13 predicted proteins | sample MGYA00580612_ERZ773077 | MGnify/ENA primary metagenome ERZ773077 (study PRJEB29015, sample SAMEA2737971) | human oral metagenome | biome: human oral; feature: human-associated habitat; material: dental | place: China | collected 2021 ...
ATTGTGGCCGCTGCCTGCCTCTTCGGCGGCCACGGCGATAACCGCGGTGCCGTTGGACGCGATTTGCGCCTGCCCCTGCGTGCGGTAATACCGTTTGTCCAGCCGAATCAGCACGTCCGCGCCCATGACCGCGCCCGCCGTGCCCTGAATGGCCGCCGTGCCGCTGGCGCGGGTGGCATTGCGCCGCGTAATGCCGCGCAGGGCGGCGTGGCGCTCCAAATAGGCGGTGTCGGCCGTGTCCGGGAAAATCTGCCGCACAATCCACGCCTGATGGGCGTATTGGCCTGTGGCGCAGGCCGCCAAACGGCTGGCGTGAACGTAATGGTCGCTGTCGGGGCTGATGTCGGCGGTCGGGTCTAGCGACTGCGTGTCGCGCAAAACCGCTTGGCGGATTTGCTCAAAATCTGGGATGGCAAACATGTTTAAAGGCGGGTTTAAAAGGGGTTAAACAATCGGGACCTCGTGGCGGTAGTCAAAGCTGCCGCGTGCCGTCTCAATGCGCACATGCAGCAGCACGCGCCCGTCGTGCGGCTGGGCAGCGGAAACGCTCAGGCGGGTGGCGCGGCCGTCGTCCACAATCGGCTGCAGCGCCTCGCGCGCGTATTGCTCGGCCAGCAGGCCGACCCGCGCAAGGTCTTTCTCGCGGTGCAGCAAGTGCAGGCGCGAGCCGACGGCGGGGTCTGCCCACCATGTGCCCAGCGGCGTGACCAGGCGGATATACACCGCGTTTTGCAGGTGGTCGATGCGGCCGCCCGTGTAGTCGCCCGTGAGCGGGTTGAGTTCTCTGTCCATGCTGGCATTGTGCCGTGTGGGCAGGCACACCGGGCAGGCGCAGGGTTTCGCCCCGCAAAAAAGCAGCCTGCACTTGGAAAACCAAAATGCAGGCTGCCGCTCGGACAAGCCGTTAGGGTCAATGCGGGGCGGATACGTCCGCGCCGTCGCCCTGCTCGGTGTGGGTGTGGCTTTGCAGCGAGATATTGCCCGCCACCACGTCGCCCGTGGTTTCCAGGCGGCCGGTCACATGCGCGCCGCTGCCGCCCGATCCCGCCAGCCCGCCGTTGCCGTTGATTTGCCCCTGTGCGGTCAGCACGCTGCTGGTCTCCACCAGCGGGCTGTCTATCATGACCTTGGTGGCGGCCTTGATGTGCAGCGTGTCGCAGTCCACCTCAATCAGCCGCCCGTTTTTAAGCACGATGCTGCTGCCCGACTGGTCGTACACCGCCACCTCGCCCGGGCGCAGGTTTTTGATGCGGTAGCTGCCGTGCTCGGCGGCCACCACGATGCCGTGCGAGGTGTCGCCGCCGAGCGGAATCACCACCACGTCCGTGCCGGCGGGCGCGTGGCTGGTAAAGCCGAACTGCTGCAGCTGCTCCAAATCCTGCAAAGTCTCGTCCGCCAGCCCTTGCACCTGCACGCGCTGGGTGGGCGTGTCGGCCTGCGTGAGCGCGAGCCGCCCACGGAAGGCTTGGCGGATGCCGTCGGACACGGTTTGCGCCGCCTGGCGGGTCTTTTGGGCTAATTTGGCTAAACTATTCATCGGCTTTTTAACTCCTGCGCTTGATTCTTGCCGTTGGCGGTGCGCCTGCGGCCGCGCCGTTTGCGCGCGCGCTCCGATTTGACCGGGTAGGCGTCGGGCGTCCACACGCCGTCCTCTTTCAGGCGCAGCTCGGTCTGCGTTCCGCCGCTGCGGCTCAACATATAGCGCCTGCCCATGACAAAAAATATTGCGTCGATACCCTCCTCGTCATCAATCAAATGCACACGCTGCCCCGCCTGCCACAGCGTGCCGTCCAATGTTTTGTGGTCGCCCACGGTCACGGTAATCGTCATGCCTTCGAGCTTCCAGTCGGACAACTGCTTTTTCGCCTGCCGTTGCAGGTTGTCCAAGTTTTCCGCGTTGGCCACCACCACGGTTTTGGGCTTGTGCAGGGGCATGGCGGGGTCTTGCCACACCCAGCGCAAATCATGCTTGCCGCCGCTGCCGCTTTTGGCCGCGGATTGCGCCAAAAAGGTTACCTCGGAATACCGGTTGTCGCTGTCGTACTCAATCGCCAGCCGCTCCACATTGCAGCGGCGGTCGGTTTTGCTCCACAGCAGCGTGGCCACGGGCGGCGTGCTGTAATCCGCGCCGCCCACCACCAGGCTGCCGTCGGCCTCTAGCCACACGTGCAGCCCCACCGAATTGGCGATATGGGTCAGCGCCTGCCACACACTTTCGCCCGGCTCGATGTCGATTTTGCCCAGGGTCGGGTTTTTGTCGGCTTTGAGCCGCACGGTTTTGATGTGAGTTTTCCACGGCGCGGCCAGTTTTTGCGCGGCGGCCAGCACCGTCATGCCCTTAACGTTGAGCTGCGGCGCGGAACAATCCACCAGCAGCCCGGCCAAATCGCGCCCCGTCAGGCGCAGGCTGCGCTGCCCCTTGGCCTTGTCGTGGTGCTGGTTGCCGATAATGCCTGTCAGCACCGTTTCGCCGTTGAGCACCACCTCGCAGCGCTTACCCGCCAAATTCGGCACGGCGGCCTGTATCGCGTCCACCCCCAGCTCAAACTCGAAGCCGTCTGCCGGAATCAAAAAATCGCTGTCGATGTCGTAGGCCAGCCAGTCGCGGTGCTCCTGCCCGTCAATGCGGACGGCCACCGTGTTGCCGTATAAATTATCGGGCGTAGCCATTGATGTACTCTCCTTTGCGGACAAAGTTAGGGTGGACGATATGCGGGTTTAACCGCACCAATTCGGCGCTGCGGCCGATGTCGCCGTAAAAGGCAAACGCGATTTGCTGCACCGTGCCGTCGTGCGGGGCGGGGCGGACAATCAGCGGCGGTTTTTGGTTGATGGCCGCCGTGATAAACCGCTGGCTTTGCCCCGCCATTTGCCGCAGCTGCTCTACCAAGTTTTGCGTGTGCTCGTACTGCTCCGCCCGGCCGCCGGATTGTGCCAGCCATGCGCGCAGGGCTTGGATTTCGGCGCGGATTTGGCGGCGCAGCAGGCGCTGCATGTGCATCAGGTCGGGCGCGGTGGCGGTGTCGTATTCCTGCTCGATTAAGGCTAGGGCGGCCTGCACCAGCACGCCCGCGCTGTTAAGCCGCATCAGCAGGGCAATCAGCGCCATATCGGCGGGCGATACGCCTTGCCCCAAACCGTTGCCCGACAAACCGACCCATTGCTGGTGCGGGATGGCGTGCAGGCTGCTTTGCTGGAGCGCCAGCGCGTCCAGCCGCTGTTTGGCGTTGCGGCTTCCGTCGGCGGCGGGCTGCCCGGTATCGTCAATGCCGGCGGCCTGCCACAAACCGGTGCGGCACATATCGTTTTGCGTTTGCTGCAGCCGCGCCAAACCGCGCGCGTCCACCCGCCCGCTGCCGCCTGTGCCAAAGCGCAGCACGTCCAAATCAAACATCGTGCGCACCGCGCCAAATACGCCGCGCACCGCGCCGATAAAGCCCCACATGCTGCCCGTGAGCGCGCCGCCCTGCACCTTGGCCGCCATCACGCTGTCGATAAAGCCCTCCAGCAGCGCGCGGTAGCGGTCGATGTCCGCCGTCAGTTTTTCCAGCTCCATCAAAAACTGGTTTTCAAAGACAAAGATTTTTTGCGGTGCGCCCGACTCGCGGAAGGTGATGTCGATGGTGGCGTAGTCAATATTGTCCGCATCGTGGCGGTATTGCCAGCCGCTGGCCACCATTTGGTTGAGCCGCCCCCAAACGGGGTGCACCAGCACGCCCGCGCCCGGTTCCGCCAGCGTTTCCAGCAGGCGTTGCAGGCGGCTGTGGTAGCCCTTGCCCCAAAACACGGCGGACACCTGCATCTGCCGCCCCGTGGTGCCCATATCCTCCAACACCGTGCCGCTGACAAACGGGCGCGCGTGTTCCGCCAGCGCCTTGCCGTCCGATTCGTCCAGCGATACCACGTCAAACGGCACGCCCTTATACGATGCGTCCTGCAAAACCGTGTGCCACATGCTCATTGTCCCGCCCCCTGCCGAACATGGCCACCGTGTGGCGCGATACCTCGTTGGCCACCACACGGCCGTCCACATGCACGGCGATATTGTTTTGGATAGTCTGGTTGGCGCTGGCCAGCGCGGCGCGCACCGCGTCGAGCTTACCGCCCACCGCCGCCGTGTCGGCCTGCAGCGCGGCCTGAAATGCGGCCGTCTGCGTTTGCAGGCCGTTTTGATAGGCGGCGGTCTGCTGCGTAATCACAGGCGCGAGTTTTTCTGTGGGCTCGGCCGCCTTGCCGCCCGCCGGGGGCATGGTCAGCATCTTACCGGCCGCCCGACCGGCACCGCCGCCGCCCGCCTCACGGGCTGCCTGCAGCCGCCGCACAAACTCCGCCTCGCCCTTGTTGAGCTCCTCGGAGTGCAGCAGCAGCCCCAGCCCGCCCGCCAACCGGCCGCCCATGCCGCGCAGGAAGCCCATTGCGCCCGAACTTGCGCGTGCCAGCCAGCCCGAAGCACCCGCGCCTGCCGCACCTGCGCCCGCCGCCATTGCACCGCCTTTGCCCAGCAGGTTCATTGCCCCCTGTGCCAGCGCCGATGCCGACACGGCGGCGGTAAAGGCTTTTAATGCGGTGGTGGCCACAGGAAATTCTGCCGACAGGCTTTTTAGTTGCGTCTCCGCTTCTACTAGTGTTTCAAAGGTTTTGGACTCTTGCAGCGCCAAATCCTTTTGCGCGGCGGCCTTTTCCTGCCGCGCGGCGGCGCTGTTGCCCATAAAGGTGTTTTTGCCGCCGATAACGTCGGTTTTGTTGCCCATCAGCCCGTTAAAGTAGTCGGACATCTGTTTGGCATCAATCATGGCGTTCAGGCCGGCGCGTGCCTGCATGTCCGGCAGCAGCTTGGACACCATAAACGCCTGCATGGTCGCCACTTGCTGCTTGGCCGCCTCGTCGCCCTTGTCGGCGCGGGCTTTGGCCAAATCGTAGTACTGCTTGTCCGCGCTCAATAATTTTTGCGCAAACTCGCCCAATACCTGCACGGCGTTTTTGCCCTCGCGCTGGCCGGCCAGCACCATTTGCTGCCAGTTCACGCCCGCGCGCTGCCCTTTGAGCAGGCTGTCCATGCGTTTGGTCGTGTCGGCGCTCAATGCTTTTTGCAGCACGTTTTTAACGTTGTTGGCCGCTTCGTCCGGCGTGCCCGATTTATTGGACGCGGATTGCAACGCGGACAACAGGTAGGCCAGCCCCGCCTCGCCCTTAAACCCCGCGGCGGCGGCATCGGGCAGCAGGCTGGGCAGCTCGCGCACCATGTTGGCAATCTCAAACGTGCCCTGCATGCCGGACTGTGCCGCCATGCGCGACGCGCGCGCCACGTCCAGCCCGTTGTCTTCAAAGGCGCGGGCGAGTTTGGCCGCCGCCGCGCCGTCGAATTGGCCGTTTTCGCCCGACGCCATCGCCAAAGCGTGCGTGGCCTGGGCGTTTTGGCGCACCTTGTCCCAGCTCATACCGTTGGCCAGCATGCCCTGCACGGTGTCGATGGCCGTGTCGGTGCTGCCGCCGTTGGCATCGACCAGCGACTTAATCAGCGCGCGGGTCTGCGCCAGCCCTTGGCTCTCCAGCCATTGGGTATCGCTGCCGCGCGTTTCGCCGTGCGCGGCCCAGGTGGTTTCCCGCAGGCGGTAATCCAGCGTTTTGTAGTGCTCCATTTCGGGCTGCACGGCCATATAACCCGCCGTCGCCCCCGCCGCAGCCGCCGCACCGAACCGCCCGATGCGCCCCATCGCGCGCCCGAAGCGCCCTTGTGTCTGCAAACCGCGGTTAAGCTCGGCATTGAGTTCCGCGATGCGCTGGCGCGTGGCGGTGGCGGCGCGGGCAAGGTCGTTGTGCGATGCGCTGCCGCTCTTGGCCAAACGGTTGTAGGCCGCTTGCGTCTGGGCAATCTCGCGGCGGATTTGCTGCTCGCTGCGGATACCGGCCAACGTGTAAGGCCGCTGCTCGCGGGCGCGGCGCTGCTGTGCCTGTCGGGTGCGTTCCAGGCTGCGCTCCGTTTCGCGCAGCAGGTTGCGCGCCCCGTTGTCGCGCCCGGTCAGCGTCAGGGTCAGGTTCATATTTCCTGCGGACATAAAAAAGCCTTTAAACAATAAACTAACTCAAGGTCAATTATCGTTTAAAGGCTGTCATGGGTAGGAGCGGCAGGCTTTCGCCCCGCGCGGGCATCACGGTTGGCGGTCTTTGACCGGCAGTCGGCGCGACACAATCACGCCGTCATCGGTCGGCACTTTGACGCCCAGGCTTTGCAGCACGTCCGCCAGCCATGCCGACAGTTCGGCGTGGCACATGCCCGCCACCGCGTCCGCGCCGATGCCGGACTTGGCCATGATGATTACGGCGCGGCGGTAGTTTTGGTGGCTGGTTTGCCAGCTGCGTTGTGTGTTTGCGCCGCCCCGTCGGTTTCGGTCGCCGAAGCGGCGGGCGATTTTGCCCGCAGTGCGTCCTGCTCGTCCAAAATCTGCGCGTAATCCGCGCCGCTCAAATTTGCCAGTAGGTAGTCGGCGGTCAAATCCGCTGCGGGAATGCCGTCCACCTCCAGTTGGCGCGCCCAATAAATCAGGGTTTCCTGCACTTGGCGGCGGGTTTTTTGCGATTCGGCGGCGGTGTCGGGCAAATCGCCCAGCGCCTCGATTTCCGCCAGCGCGTCCAATTCCGCGCCGATGGTCAGCGGTTTTAAAGCCGCTTTAAAACGGGTTTCGCCGTCCCAATCCAAGCCGTATTGCAGCGTGAATACGTGTTTTAGCATGGCTCAATCACTCCAAGATTTTGTGCAGCGCAATCATCTCAATATCGATGCGCGCCTCGTTGTCCGCCTCGTACTGCTCGCTGGTCTCCACCGTAAAGCAGTCCAGGTACGACACGCGGCGTTCGTTCTTGTTGATGGGGTACACCGTGATTTTGGCTTTGGTGATGCCGTCCCAGTTGATGGACGACGCGCCAATCGGGATGGCGGCGGTAATGCTCAATTTGTGTTCGGTCACGCCGTCGGCATAGCCCAGCACGCGCCCTTGGCGGTTCATGGTTTTCACGGGCTTGCGGCCGGTGGTTGTGGTCGGCTTGAGGCTCACAATCTCAATATCGCGGCCGTCCACCTCCATAATGATGGCGCCGGCATAGGTGGCATTGCTCATGGTTCATTCTCCCTAGCCCGCCCGAAATGGGCGGGGCTGATGTGTTACAAAATCAGGTCGATGCGCCCTGCAAACACGTGCAGGCCATTGACCACGTCGGAGGGAATCAGCGCATTGACGCGGTTGGCGTCCTGCGGGCTGCGCGCCACCACCAGTTTTGCCTTGTTGGCTTCCGCGTTTTCGATGATTTCGGCCTGCTCCATTTTTAAGAGCACGTCCAAAATCTCGCTGCGGATTTTGGGCAGCAGGCGGTCGCTCAATTTGTCGCGGGGGAAGCGTAGCGCAATGCGCTCCTTAACGGCGCGGCGCACATAATCCAGCGTGCGGATGGTGGTAATGTCCAACAGGCTCGGGTCGGGCGTGTTGGTGGCGGATTTGGTGTAGGTGGACACCGCGCGCATAATCTGCACCTTGCCCGCCACCACCGTCAGCGGGGTCAGGCCGTTATACAGCGCGCTGTTGCACTCGTTAAACAGCGGCCACTGCGCGTCCGGCGTCACCGCCAAACCTTTGATTTCCAGCGTGTTCAATGGTCGGGCGGGGTCTTCCTCGGCCGCCAGCACCGCTGCATAGCCCGCCGCCAGAAGGCCGTTGGCCTCCGCCGCGCCCTTGTACCATGCGCAGGTAATGCGCCCGTCGTTGAGCTTGGCGGTAAACGCCGTGCCGGTGGCCATCGTGCCGCGCCAGCCCAGCACGCCGATACAGCCGCGCTGCTCGATGGCGTTGCTCACCTGCTCGATATGCACGGACAGGGCTTTGGCGTTGGCGTCGTCCGAAAACGGCGACACGATGATATGGTAGTGCTTGCCGGCCACTTTTTCCAGGGCAGCCTGCACCTCGGCATTCTTCGCGCCGTTCGCCATGGCGGTGGTTTGCAGTTGCAGGCCGCTGTTGCCCGGGTCGGCGGCCAGGCGGATTTCATTGCCGATTTCGCCTTTCGACTTTGCCGTCAGGGTCAGCGTGGCACCGTTGGCGGTGGCGCTCACGGGCAGGTCGGCATCATTGACCGCCGTTTGCAGCTTGGCGGCAATATCGGCCGCGCTCTGCCCGGCGGCGGCCGCCACACTGACGGTTGTGCCGCCGGCGGAAACGTCCACCGATGACGCCGTCTGCACCGTTCCGCTTAACGTGATGCTGCCGGTTGCGGCTACGCCCGCGCTGTGGTCGGGCAGGCCGATAACGGTCAAATCCAAATAAGGGTTATTGGTAAACGCCTGTTTGACCATCAGCTGCGCCCACGAACCGCGCCCGAACATGTCGCCCGCCTCGTCGTCCGAATAAAGCTGCACCGGCTCGAGTGGTGCCTGCCAGCCGCTGTCCAGCATGGGGGCGAGCAGCAGCACCGATTGCGGGTTTTGCGGCAAGCCCTGCACCGCGTTGCGCGTGTTAAATTCAATATATCGCCCCGGTACGCGGATGCTGCCGGGGATGGTGTCAAAACTGATAAAGTCGGCCATGGGTTATGCTCCTTTGCCTTTGGCGGCGGGTTTTTCGGTTTTCGGCGCGTCGTCCGGCGCTTCCACCGCCAGCAGGTCGCCGTCGGCCAGCAGGCGGCGGTAATACATATCGTCGCCGTCCACGTCCACCGGCACGTCGTCGCCGATGTATTCATGCGGGTGGTGCGCCATCGGCACACGCAGGCCGGGGGCAGCCTGCACTTTGATTGTCGTCATAGTCTTATCTCCACAGGCACGGCGGCCTGTTGTTCGGGGTCGTACACTTTGCCGTCCACACCCTGCAGGGCGGGATACGGCGCGGACAGGGCCGCCTGATAGCGGCTAAACAAATGGTCTGGGTGCTGCGGGTCGGCCTGCGGCTCCGGAAAACGGCCGTTTTCCAGCACGGCGCTGTCAAACCGCACCGCGTATTCCACGGCATAAACGCTTAAACTCATGGCCTGCACGCTGGTTTGATTGACAATCGAGCGCACCGCGCGCGGCACCATGCCGCGGCTGTCGTCAAAGCCCAAACGCTGCGCGTCCAGCAGGCGGCGCACCGCCCAAACCAAATCATTGCAGCCGATTTCGCGGCTGTCCGTTCCGCCCTGCCGTCCCGCCACCTCGTGGCGCAGGTTGCGTGTGGCGCACATCACGGCAAACGTGGCCGTGTCCTGATAGCGGCGCGCGCCCGATACGGTCTCTATTTTGCTGCCGCCATACGTTACCCACACCGCGGGCAGGGTCGGGATTTGGGCGGCAAGGTCGTCCAACTCGCCGCCGTAGCTTTTGACTTGGCGCACCATCTTGCCCAAACCGGCCGTCAGCCGCGCCACAATCGCCCGCTCAATTTGAGTAATCACGGTAAAACACCTTGTTCTTCGGCCGGGCAAACACAATGCCCGTGTCGCTGCTTTCCGCCTCTTTGCCTGCCGAATCCACGCCCAGCTGCACATCGCCTTTGGCTAGGGCTTTGAGCAGGTTGAGCACGTCGATTTGGTAGCGGTTGCGGATTTCTTCGGTAATCAGCACGCCGGAGGCGGCGCACAGGCGGTAGCGGGCAATGTCGCAGCACAGCCGCGTTAAAATTGGCGGGGTCTCTTTAAAGGGCTGTTTAAACCGCCCCAAATAGGCGTCGATTTCCGCCGTCGCGTCCGCCAGCGCCGTCTCCACCACCGCGGTGTCGATAACGCCCTGCTGCTGTCGGTCGGACAGTTGCAGCACCTCCAAATCGCCAAAGCGCGCCACCATGTCCTGCACACCGGCATACATACTATGCCCCTTGGTGTTGCAGCATGGGCTCGTCCAGCAGGCGCGCCCATTGGGCAGCGTCAAAGTCCGCGCGGTTCAGGGGCTGCCATGTGCCGTCAAACTGCACGCCGCAGCGCCAAAACGTCGCGCCGGAGGCCGTGCGAAATTGCAGGGTTTCGGCGGCGGTTTGCGCCTTTGATTCGGCAATTTCGGGCTGTACGGTTTCGGGCTGTTCGGTTTCCACTTGCTCGGTTTCCGTTTCAGGGATGGGGTTTGGTTTTGCTTTTGCCATATCGTTCTCCGTGGGCGCGCACGCGGCGCACCCGGCTTAATCGTTACAGGTGCACGCTCACGTGCAGTTTCAGGCGGCCTTTAAACGTGTTGGTCGTGCCGTTGATTTTGTCGGCCTCCAACAGTTCGCGGGCGGTGTCCTCCAGTTCGGGCGGCACCACCAGCAGCGACGGTTTGATATTCAGCACATAGCCGCCGTCGGCCTTAACCGTCATCATCTGCGTGATGATTTTGGCCAGATTGGCGCGGTTGAGCTTGGTTTTTTCCGCGCAGTGCGCCAGCTGCCACAGGCCGAAACCCGCATTGCAGCGGCGGCGCACGCCGTAGAGGTACTCGTCCTCCAAAAACACGCGGTCGGATTTGGACGGGTCAAACTTGGTTTCAAATTCAGGTGCGGTGCGCTCCTGAAAAATCAACGGTTTCATGGTTTTTGTGTCGTCAATCACATAAAACGTCGGCGCATCGTTGTCCGTGCCGGTGGTCAGGTTGGATGTTGGGGTGTTCGCGCCCGTGCCGTCGTTGTTGGCAAACACAGGGTGGTCGGTATCAAAAAAATACTGGCCGTCGTAGCACAGCGTGGATTTGCCGCGTTTGAGCAGGCTCCAAACCAGCGTGTCGGGCAGTGCGGCGGCGGATTCACCCATCGCGGCCATCATCGGGCGGTACATGCCCACTTGGTCGTCCTCGATGTCGGTACGCG
>ERZ773077.2898-NODE-2898-length-10781-cov-26.295730_pt1 | contig 10781 bp, 8 predicted proteins | sample MGYA00580612_ERZ773077 | MGnify/ENA primary metagenome ERZ773077 (study PRJEB29015, sample SAMEA2737971) | human oral metagenome | biome: human oral; feature: human-associated habitat; material: dental | place: China | collected 2021 ...
CTCGCGACCTCAACCTTGGCAAGGTTGCGCTCTACCAACTGAGCTATTCCCGCATACTTTGCAAATCCAGCAAAAGAAGTCGGCATTATAATGCTTGCGGAAATATTGTCAAGCAGTTTGTACCAATTTTATTGAAATTCTTTCCATGCCAGTTTCAGATAGTAAAACATCGACCAAATGGTCAATACAGAGGCGATAAACATCAACAGGTTGCCGGCTTGGTTGAAATTGATGCCGTAAAAGTCGGGAAAGTTGAGCAGCAGTGCAAAAATAGCGGCCATTTGCGCGGCGGTTTTGAGTTTGCCGATATAGGCGACGGCGACGCTGTTGCGCTTGCCCATTTGCGCCATCCATTCGCGCAGGGCGGAAATGGTGATTTCGCGTCCGATGATAATCATGGCGTAGATGGCGAGTGTGCGGTCGAGTTTGACCAATAAAATCAGCGACACGGCCACCATGAGTTTGTCGGCGACAGGGTCGAGGAATGCGCCGAAATCGGAGGTTTGCTTCCAATGCCGTGCCAAAAAGCCGTCCAGCCAGTCGGTGATGCCCGCCAATGCGAAAATCAGCGCCGCCGCAATATTGACGTGGGTTTGCGAGATGTAGGTCTGGGGGAGGTAGAAGAGGGCGGTGAAGATGGGGATGAGCAAAATCCGCAACCATGTGAGCAGGATGGGAATATTCCACGGCATAATGTTGTTCCATGCGGGTTGGGTGGGCGATTAGGGGGGCTTTGGTTCGGGCAATTCTAGTGCGTTTTTGTTCAAGCGACAAGATAAGGCATGGCAAAACCACGTTGCTGGGCGGGGAACGTGGTTTTGCCAGGGTGCAGGCTGATTTTAACGCCGTTTGGCAGGCTGTGTGGGTTTGCTTTGGGTGTTGTTGCCGCGCTGGTTGCTGCGGGCAGGCTGCGCGTTGGGTTTTTCGGCTTGGCGGTCGGTATTGCGCGTGTTGGGCGCGTGATGCTTCTCGGTTTGCTGGTTGCGCTGGCTGCCGTTGCGTGCCGCGGGTACGCCGGCTTTTTCGGTGCGGCTGTTGTTCCGTGCGGTCGGCGTATCCGGTTTTTCGGCACGGCCGTTATGCGCGGGCTGTGCATTGGGTTTGGCATCGCGCTGGTTGCCATGGCGCGCATTCTGTTCGGCAGGTTTGGCTGCGCTGTTGCCGCGAGGCGCGTTGCCGTTTCGGGCAGCCTGCACATTTGCGGCCGCATTGCCGCTCACTTTCAGCGTTTGTCCGACGCTCAAACGGTTATTGCGGATTTGGTTGGCGGCAATCAGTTCGTCGGTGCTGATGTTGTAGCGTTTGGCGATGCTGTACACGGTATCGCCTTGCTCGACTTTATACGTTTGCGCGGGGGCAGGGCGGTTGCGCTCGGCAGCGGGCTTTTCTGCCGCCCGAGTGCGTTCTGCGGCTGGTTTTTCCGCCGTTCTCACGCGTTCCTGTGGTGCGGGTTTCGGAGCTGCTGCTGTGTTGGCGGTGCGGCGGCGCGTTTCAGTGGCCGTGCGCTCGCGTGTTGCGGCGGCATCGCTTTGGGCAACGGTGGCGCGGACGGTTTCGGCAGCCTGCATTTTGGCTTGTGCGGCTTGCGCGACAACCCATAATTCGTCATCGTCGTATTGGGTGCTGCTGTCTGAATGGTTGGCGGCAACGTTTGGTGTTTCGGGTGTTTTGTCGGCGGCCGGTTCTTCCAAAGCAGCCTGCACTTTGGGGGCGCTTTCGGCTGGTTCGGGTGTTTTGGCCGCTGTTTCGGTATCGGCTTGCGCGATGCGGATAGGCGGCTCTTCGGCAGGCGCAGGCGCGCTGATGTGTTCTGTCGGCGTGTCAGCCGTTTCGGTCGATGCGGTTTGCGTTGTCGGCAAAGGTGCAGGCTGCTTTTCGGCGACTGCGGTATTTTGGGGCGGGGTTTCAGGCGCTGGCGGCGTCAGGGTTAAAGGCGGGGTAACGATGACGACATCGGCCGCTTGGGGCGGTGCGGCAAACGTGTTGGCGGCCAAAGAAGGGCGCGGCGTATGCGCGGCAGCCACGGGCGGTGCCAACACCGGCGCCTGTTCCACAAACGTATCCGGCACGGGGTCGAAATCGGCTTTCACAAACGCGTTCACATTGCCGATGCCCTGCATAGTGTTGCGGTTCACCAAAACGGTGCGGCCGGCGTTCACATAATTGCCCGAAATGCCGTTCAGACGGCGAAATTCGGCGGGGCTGCTGCCGGTTTGGCTGGCCAAATCAGCCACTGAAATGCGCTGCGTGGGCGTGAATACGTCCCAAGAAAGCAGGGTTTTCGGGTCGGATTCACGGTAGTTGGCTTCAAATGTGTTGGCAGCCTGCACGGGAAGCAGCATTTGGCGGTTTTCTTTGGGGATGAAAACCGGTGTTTTGAAGGCGGGATTCAACGCCAAAAATTCGCTTTCGGAGATATTGGCCAAATGCGCGGCGGCCATAATGTCCAACGGCGCGCTCACGGTAACGGCGCGGAAATAAGGTTCGTGCTTGATGCTGGGCAGTTGCAGCCCGAACATGTGCGGATTATTGACCAAGTTGCGCACGGCCAGCAGTTTGGGGACGTAGTTGCGCGTTTCGGCCGGCATGTTCAGGTTTTCGTATGTGGGTGCGAGTCCGGCGGCTTGTGCGCGGCGGATGGCGCGGCTCACGTTGCCTTCGCCCCAGTTGTAGGCGGCCAGCGCGAGCGTCCAGTCGCCGAAGAGTCCGTGTAGGTATTGCAGATAGTTCAATGCGGCATTGGTGGAGGCGGAAATATCGTGCCGCCCGTCATACATCGGGGTTTGTTCCAAGCCGTAGTGGCGGCCGGTGGCGGGCATAAACTGCCACAAACCCGATGCGCCGACATGGGAGCGCGCTTTGGTCACATAAGCGCTTTCGATGAAGGGCAGCAGGGCGATTTCGGCCGGCATGCCGCGTCGCTGCACCTCATTGACAATGTGGTACATATAAGGTGCGCTGCGTGCCAAAGTGCGGTTGAAATAACTGCGGTTGGCCACGAAGCGGCTTTCATGATTGCGCACCAAATTCGAGTTCACTTCGCTCAAACGGAAGTCCTGACGCAGGCTCAACCAAATTTCGCCGCCCGCTTTCGGCGCGTGGGCGGAATAGTTGGATTGGTATAAACGCATGATTGCCAAGCCGGTTTGTTTGGGCGACGGAGACGGCGCGGCAGAAGCAGCCTGCACCATGCCGGCGGGCAAAACAAAAAGGCTGCTGACGGCAATTGCAATGGATTTAATGCTTTTCATGTCGGGTATAAACGCTGTGTCAAACGGACAATTCGTAATCGTAAGGGCAAGGGGTGCCGCTGTCAATCTGAAACCTTGGACGGACACTGTCTTTCGGCACACGGAAAGTGCAGGCTGCTTTGATTTTGCGTTGGCGCAAATCCCGTTCAAAAGCAGCCTGCATTCTTTGCATTTCGTTGAGTGTTGTACTAATATAATATTTGCGGAGTTTATCGCAAAATTACACGTTTACACGTTGACTCTCAATGACCGATAAGCATTTTAACCACAACTTGATCAATCTATATAAAGGATTAAGGAAAAAAATCATGTTTGCCTTTGCCCAAACCCAAACCAACCCCTTGCGCCAAGCCATTACCGCCGCCTACCGCCGCGACGAGGAGGAAGCCGTTGCCGACATGCTGCAACGCGCGGCGATGAGCGCTGAAGAAAAGCAGGCTGCAGACCAACTGGCGCGCTCGCTGGTAAAAAAAGTGCGTGCCGACCGCAGCAAAGCCAGCGGTGTGGACGCGCTCATGCAGGAATTCACACTGTCCAGCGACGAAGGCGTGGCGCTGATGTGTCTGGCCGAAGCCCTGCTGCGTATTCCCGATAAAGAAACGCGCGACAAACTGATTCAGGACAAACTGGCAGACGGCGACTGGAAACGCCACTTGGGACGCAGCCCATCCATGTTCGTGAACGCCGCCGCATGGGGCTTGCTGATTACCGGCAAACTCACTCAGGACAAACCGAACGAAGAAGCCTTGTCGGGCAGTTTGAGCCGTCTGTTGGGCAAAGGCGGCGCACCGCTGATCCGCGCCGGCGTGGATGCGGCCATGCGTATGCTGGGCAAACAGTTCGTTACCGGCCAAACCATTGAAGAAGCATTGGCCAACGGCAAAGAGCGCGAAAAAATGGGCTACCGCTTCTCGTTCGACATGCTGGGCGAAGCGGCCATGACCGAAGCCGACGCACAGCGTTATTACAACGATTATGTGCAGGCGATTCACGCCATCGGCAAAGATGCCAACGGAGCAGGCGTTTACGAAGGCAACGGTATTTCGGTGAAACTCTCCGCCATTCATCCGCGTTATTCGCGCGCGCAGCACAAACGCGTGATGAAAGAGTTGCTGCCGCGACTGAAAGAACTGTTCCTGCTTGCCAAACAATACAACATCGGCCTGAACATTGACGCGGAAGAAGCCAACCGTCTGGAATTGTCGCTGGATTTGATGGAAGCCTTGGTATCCGACCCTGATTTGGCCGGCTTCAACGGTATCGGCTTCGTGGTACAGGCGTATCAAAAACGCTGCCCTTTTGTGATTGATTATCTGGTGGATTTGGCGCGCCGCAACAACCAAAAACTCATGATTCGCCTGGTGAAAGGCGCATATTGGGACAGCGAAATCAAATGGGCGCAGGTGGACGGCATGAACGGCTATCCTGTATACACACGCAAAGTGCACACCGACGTTTCCTATTTGGCATGCGCGCGCAAACTGTTGGAAGCGCAAGACGCCGTGTTCCCGCAATTTGCCACACACAACGCCTACACACTCGCCTGCATTTACAACTTCGGCAAAGGCAAAGATTTCGAGCACCAATGCCTGCACGGCATGGGCGAAACGCTGTACGACCAAGTGGTGGGCGAACAAAACCTGGGTCGGCGCGTTCGCGTGTACGCCCCGGTCGGCACACATGAAACCCTGCTGGCCTATTTGGTGCGCCGCCTGCTGGAAAACGGTGCGAACTCGTCTTTTGTGAACCAGATTGTGGACGAGCATGTGAGCGTGGACGCATTGCTCAAATGCCCGCTGGATGCCGCAGCGGAAACCGGCGGCAAACCCAACGCCATCCTGCCGTTGCCACGCCACCTTTACGGCGACGCGCGCCTCAATTCGCAAGGCTTCGATTTATCGAATGAAACCGTGCTGAACGATTTGCAGGCTGCCATGAACAAAGCGGCGGAAAAAGATTACCAAGCCAAATCCTTGGTGGTCGGCCGCATTAAAAACGAAACCGCGCATGAAGTCCGCAATCCGGCGAATCACGACGACGTGGTGGGCAAAGCGGCGTTCGTGCAGGCGGACGAAGTCGATAAAATCGTGGCCAATGCCAAAAAGGCAGAAGCCGAATGGGCGCAAAAGCAGCCTGCACAACGTGCCGAAATCTTGCGCAACATTGCCGATTTGTACGAACAGCACGCCCCCGAACTGATGATGCTGGCCGTGCGCGAAGCCGGTAAAACGCTGAACAACGCCATTGCCGAAGTGCGTGAAGCCGTGGATTTCTGCCGCTATTATGCCGACGAATGCGAAACTACCTGCGCCGAACGCCAAGCCTTGGGCACGCTGGTGGCCATCAGCCCTTGGAACTTCCCGCTGGCGATTTTCACCGGCGAAGTGGTGGCCGCATTGGCAGTGGGCAACACCGTGATTGCCAAACCTGCCGAGCAAACCAGCCTGATTGCCCACCGTGCCGTTCAGCTGATGCATGAAGCGGGCGTGCCGGAAGAAGTGTTGCAACTGGTGCTGGGTGCGGGCGATGTGGGCGCGGCCTTGACGAAAAACCTGAACATCAACGGCGTGATTTTCACCGGCTCCACCGAAGTGGCGAAACTTATCAACCAAAGCCTGAGTGCGCGCGAAGATTTGCCCGTGTTGATTGCCGAAACCGGCGGCCAGAACGCCATGATTGTGGACAGTACCGCATTGGCGGAACAAGTCTGCGCCGACGTGCTCAACTCCGCATTCGACAGCGCGGGACAACGCTGCTCCGCATTGCGCATCCTGTGCTTGCAGGAAGACATTGCCGACCACATGGTGGCGATGATTAAAGGCGCGATGGACGAATTGCGCGTGGACAACCCGATGGAGCTGACCACTGATGTCGGCCCCGTGATTGACGCAGAAGCGCAAGGCAACTTGTTGGCGCACATTGAGAAAATGAAAACGGCCGCCAAGTCTTATCACCAAATCAAACTGCCGGAAAATGCCGACAAAGCCACTTTTGTTGCCCCCGTGCTGTTTGAATTGGACAACTTGAACCAGTTGCAGCGCGAAGTGTTCGGCCCCGTGCTGCACGTTGTCCGCTTCCGCGCCGACCAACTGGGCGAATTAATCAAACAAATCAACAGCAAAGGCTATGCGCTCACGCACGGCATCCACAGCCGCATCAACCGCACCGTGGAATTTGTGCAGAAAAACATTGAAGCGGGCAATATTTATGTGAACCGCAATATCGTCGGCGCGGTGGTGGGCGTGCAGCCGTTTGGCGGACACGGCCTGTCCGGTACAGGCCCGAAAGCGGGCGGCCCGTTCTACCTGCAAAAACTGAGCGCAGGCAAAGCATGGACATTGCCGCAAAACCTGACCAAATTGGGCGCGGCAGATGCAGGCAGCCTGCACATTTTGGAAGGCATGATTCAGCAGCTGCCGGTATCGCACGAAGAAAAAGTGCGCTTGGGCGGCATTTTGGGCGAGGCGCGGATTCACACGCTGAATCAGGCGGTTGCCCTGCTGCAAGGCCCGACCGGCGAATGCAACGAGCTGACTTGGCACGCGCCAAAACAGGTTTACCTGGAAGGCGGCAGCCTGCAACAGGCATTGGAAGGCTTTATCCGCATTGCCGCCACCGGCGCGCAAGTGGTGGTGTCGCAAGACCATCCGCTGGCCGCATTGGCTGATGCCGCAGGACAACTGCTGAAAGTGAGCGCGTATCCCGAACAGGAAGCCAAAGTGGTGCATTTGGTGAGCTTGGACAAACCGAGCGCGGCACTGAAAACCACGATGGCGAAACGCGACGGTGCGATTCTGCGCGTGATCGATGCCAGCAGCGGCGTGGACATCCTGCCGTTGTACGAAGAAATTTCGTGCAGCGTGAACACGACGGCCGCCGGCGGTAACGCCAGCCTGATGGCAGCGGCAGAAGCGTAAACACGTTGACGGATAAAAAAGCAGCCTGCACTTTGGTTTTGAAGGTGCAGGCTGCTTTTGAACGATGGCGTGAGCGGCAGGGATGCTGTTATGATTTAAACTATTGATGTATTAGAGGGAAATACGTATGTTGAACAAGATATTGGCCTTTGCGGTGCTGTCGTTGGCATTGCTATTGCAGCCTGCATGGGCAAAACCGCAGCAAAACGACAGGGAGGATGACTCATTTATGCAGGCCCTGCCAACGTTGAATCAGCAACAGAAAATCCAGATACTGGACGAAGTGGTGCGCCAATTCAACGAACGTTTTGCGCAGCTGCCGGAAACGGATATCGATAGCCTACAAAGCATGCGTTTGAGCCATGATTTTCCGGAAAAGGAGCAGATAACGTACACGGTTCAGTTCCAGCCTGCTTTGCGTCCATGGCTGGATAGGAATAGGAAGCGGGTTGTGCAATCAATGGAAACGGACATAGAACAGAATATATCTTGTTCCCCAGGCAAGATAGTAGAGGTAATAAACCGGCTGGGCGTGCGCCAAATACACATTTTGTTCCGCCTGGAAAACGAAACCGTGTGGGAACAGGTGCGGGATTTGCCCGTGTGCCGTTAAGGTGCAGGCTGCTTTTGAACGATGGAGTGGGTGGCAGGGATGCCTGCATGATTTAAACTATTGATATATTGTAGGGAAATGCGTATGTTGAACAAAATATTGGCCTGCACGGCGCTGTCGTTGGCATTGCTGATGCAGCCTGCATGGGCGAAACCGCAGCAAAATGACAGGGAAATGGACTCATTTATACAGATCCTGTCAACGTTGGATCAGCAACAGAAAATCCAGTTGCTGGACGAAATGGTGCGCCAAGTCAATGAACGTTATGCGCAGCTGCCGGAAACGGGTGTCGATAACCTACAAAGCATGCGTTTGAGCCATGATTTTCCGGAAAAGGAGCAGCTAACGTACACGGTTCAGTTCCAGCCTGCTTTTCGCACAGTGCTGGATAGGAACAGGGAGCTGCTTGTGCAATTAATGGAAACGAGCGTGGAACTGGCCGCGCCTTGTTTCTCAAGCAAGACGGTGGAGATCATGAACCGGCTGGGCGTGCGCCAAGTGCGCCTGCTGTTCCGTCTGCAAAACGAAACCGTATGGGAACAGGTGCAGGATTTGCCCGTGTGCCGTTAAGGTGCAGGCTACTTTTGAACGATGGAGTGGGCGGTAGGGATGCCTGCATGATTTAAACTATTGATATATTGGAGGGAAATACGTATGTTGAACAAGATATTGGCCTTTTCGGTGCTGTCGTTAGTCTTGCTATTGCAGCCTGCACGGGCGGAAACGCAGCAAAACGACAGGGAATTGGACTCATTTATACAGGCGCTGCCAACGTTGAATCAGCAACAGAAAGCACAGTTGCTGGACGAAATGGTGAGCCAAGTCAATGAGCGCTATGCGCAGCGCCCGGAAACAGAAGTGGTGCAAAGTATGCGTTTGAGCCATAATTTTCCGGAAAAGCCGCAGCTAACGTACACGTTTCAGTTGCAGCCTGCGTTTCGCACAGTGCTGGATAGGAATAGGGAGCGGTTTGTGCAATTAGTGGAAACGGGCGTGGAGCAGAGCATGCCTTGTTTCCCAGGCAAGATAGCGGAGGCCATGAACCAGATGGGTGTGCGCCAAATACACATTTTAATCCGCCTGCAAAACGAAACCGTGTGGGAACAGGTGCGGAATTTGCCCGTGTGCCGTTAAGGTGCAGGCTGCTTTCGGATTTCGTTCACAAGTCGCGTAAAATCGGCTATAATCCGCGCTTTCGCACAGGCACGTAGCTCAGTTGGTTAGAGCATCACCTTGACATGGTGGGGGTCGTTGGTTCGAATCCAATCGTGCCTACCAAAATACCGAAACGGCAGAGGTTTGAAACTTCTGCTGTTTTTTTGTCGGGCGACGGGTTTGAAGGCAGAAAAGCAGCCTGCACTATCGAAAACAAAGTGCAGGCTGCTTTTTGTCGTTTCGGATGAAGCGAAACCTTATTTCAGCAATTTCTTAAAGAAGCCGATGCGCGACACCAGCAACCAGTCCAGCAGCGCCACCAGCACAATGGCCGCTGCCGCCGTCGGGAAAATCAGCGCCACGACAAACAGGCCGACAGCCGCCGCCGTCCATTGCGGCAGGGTTTTGCCTTGCGCGGGCGGACACAGGGCGGAACCGCTCGGGCGGCGTTTCCACCACATCACATAACCGCTGATGCACAGGAAAATCACCAGCAGGCAGAACACCACGTTCAGCGCAATGCTCCAAACGCCCATCGTGCCCATGTGGAAGGCAATGCTGGCGGCCATGAACTTGCCGAACCAGTTGTAGTCGTCAAATTTGATGTCGGCCAGCACTTTGCCGGAGTATTGGTCGATGTGCATGGTGCGGTCGGCCGTGGGGCTTGGGCTGTCGTAGCTCATCGAGTCGCGGTTAATCGTCCAAACGCCTTTTTCGCCTTTGGGGAAATAGATTTGGTAGCGGTCGGTAAAGCCTTTTTCGCGGGCAAAACGGTCAATCGTTTCAAACGTGAGCGGTTCGCCGGCTTTGATGCCGTCTTCGCCCAAAGTCGTGCCGGAAACGGGCATCGGGGTGAGTTCCAACGCCCAAGGGATGTCTTTGGTTTTGCCATCGTTCAAATCGCCGTGCGTGGGAACGGTGGATTCGGGATTCGGCGCAACGCCCCATTTGCCGGCCGGGAACTGCGACCATGACTGCACCATTTTGCCGCCCCAAATGCCGGCCCAAGCCATGCCGGAAATACAGAACACCAGCAGCATCAGCGAAACATAAGTGCCGAACATGCCGTGCAGGCTGCGCCACAGCGAGCGGCCTTCTTTTGTCCTGCCGGGCAGCAGCATTTTCACCACGCTGCGGCGGCGCGTCGTCCACCAGAGATACCAGCCGGTCAGCACCATCAGCACGGTCAGCGCGGCGGCGGTTTCCAAAAGATAATCGCCCGCCGTGCCCATCAGCATATCGCCGTGGATTTCATCCATCAGATGATAGATGCCTTGCCTGCGCGGATAGGTTTTCACTACTTCGGCGGTGTATGGGTTCACGGCGACCATGGTTGCTTTGCCTTCGGCATTGTTCACACGGAAAATTGCCGCCATATCGGGCGCGCGCGGCACCAAATATTGAATCACTTTGCCGTTTTGCGCGTCTACCTTGTTCAAAGCAGCCTGCGCCTGTTGTGACAGCGGCTGTACCTGTGCCGCAGGGGCAACGTATACATATTCCCCGTCCTTGCCTTCGGTGTGGGCGAAGAAAATCATGGCCAAGCCCGTGATGGCAAGCACCATCAGCAGCGGCGCAACGAAAATGCCCGCATAAAAATGCCACCGCCAGATGGTGAAATAACGCTGGCTGGCGGTGTTGCCCGTGGTCGCAGTCGTGTTCTCAGACATAATTTGTCCTTCCTTTATGGTGTTGTTGAAAAAATCAACGCAGTTTACCAAAATTTTCGGGGCTGTACATAAATTAAGCCGGAATGCAAGCGGTTTAACATGAAAATTTGTCCTGTCGGTGTGAAAATCTTTAATTAAGCATTGTGCCGCATCCCCGCATTCAAAGCAGCCTGCA
>ERZ773077.2899-NODE-2899-length-10781-cov-3.872832_pt1 | contig 10781 bp, 9 predicted proteins | sample MGYA00580612_ERZ773077 | MGnify/ENA primary metagenome ERZ773077 (study PRJEB29015, sample SAMEA2737971) | human oral metagenome | biome: human oral; feature: human-associated habitat; material: dental | place: China | collected 2021 ...
GTTACCCTCAACGGTTTTCAAGACCGCCGCATTCAACCGCTCTGCCATCTCTCCATTTGCACCAACATTCCGTTGTTTCATTTATGCGGGTGCAAAGGTACGACTATTTTTTAAACTTGCAAATTTTTTGTCAAAAAAATATCAACTTTTTTTACTGCAAAAATATAATACATTATTAATCAGCGCATTTAATCATTCATTGTCAATAAGAACTCTTCATTGTTCCTACTCTGTTTTATCCTATTTTCCATAAATTCCATTGCCTCAATAGGGTTCATATCTGCCAAATATTTTCGTAGCACCCAAATTCGGTTCAGTGTCTTTTCGTCAAGTAAAAGGTCATCACGGCGTGTAGAAGAAGCCATTAGGTCAATAGCAGGGAAAATACGCCTATTAGCAATACGGCGGTCTAATTGCAGTTCCATATTACCCGTACCTTTAAATTCCTCAAAAATAACCTCATCCATTTTAGAACCTGTATCTGTCAGCGCTGTAGCTATGATGGATAAAGAACCACCATTTTCTATATTACGAGCAGCTCCAAAAAAGCGCTTCGGACGATGCAAAGCATTAGCATCCACCCCTCCAGTAAGTATTTTGCCCGAAGCAGGTTGCACCGTATTATAAGCACGCGCCAAGCGAGTTATCGAATCCAGAAGTATCACCACATCGTGTCCACACTCTACCATTCGTTTTGCTTTTTCCAACACAATATTAGCTATTTTTACGTGTTCAGCAGCCTCTTTGTCAAAAGTAGAAGCAATAATCTCACCACGCACATTGCGTTGCATATCAGTAACCTCTTCAGGACGCTCATCTATCAGCAGTACCATCAAATACACCTCAGGGTGATTTTTGCTAATAGCATTAGCAATTTCTTTCAGTAAGGTCGTTTTCCCCGTTTTAGGCTGTGCCACAATCATTCCTCGTTGTCCCTTACCTATGGGTGCAAAAAGGTCTATTAAGCGTGTTGAAGTAGTACTTCCCTTGCCAGCCAATTCAAATTTCTCATTAGCAAATACAGGCACTAAGTGTTCAAAAAGCACGCGGTCTCTCACCACTTGAGGGTCTAACCCATTGATTTTTATAACTTTTAATAACGGATAGTACTTTTCTCCCTCTTTAGGCGGACGCACCTCTCCGTGTACCGTATCACCCGTTTGCAATCCAAATAAACGAATTTGTGAAGGGGAAACATAGATATCATCAGGCGAAGCTAAATAATTATAGTCCGAAGAACGCAAAAAACCATACCCCTCAGGAGCAATGTCCAACACCCCCTCACAATCAACAATACTATCAAATTCAAAATCAGGAGCGCGATAACGATTCTTTTTCTCCTTATCAAAGTTATAAGAATCTATATAGCTATCATAGCTATTGTTATTGCTGTTATTATTGTTATTGTTATTGTTGCTGCTATTATAGCCGTTACCATTACCATTATTATTGCCGTTGTTATTATTACTATTATTAGTAGTGCTAACAGCAGTATTATTAGGGTTTTGATTTTTGTTTTGCAGATTATTCTTTTTCTGATTATCTTGGTGTGAGCTACCTACTTTTTGTGGAGTATCTATTTTTTTCTTCTTTGTTTTCTTGCTCGTAGGCTCTTTTTTAGCAGTAGGCTCATTAGCTTGTGCTTTGGGTAGAGTAGTTGTTTCTTTTTTAGCAGCAGCTTCTTGTGGTTGGTCGTCAGCCTTATTATCTTCAGCAGGAACTGTTTTTGCTTGATAATTAATAATTTGTTCAATTAGTTCAGGCTTATTTAGCGACCTATATTTAGGTACATTTAGCTGCTTAGCCATTTCCTGTAATTCAGTTAGCTTTTTTGCTTTTAATTCTGTAAAATCAGACATTTTAGGTAAAAAATAGTTGTTATTAAGGTGAATGATTATATATTAGTAGTTGAAAATTTTTGGTTTTTCATTCTTGTTTTTCAGAAAGTTACGTGGTTATTCTGATATAATAAGGAAGTGGAATCGGGCGCAAAGATACAAAATAATGTTTAATGTTCAATTTTTAATAAATATTTTTTTTGCGCTGCCAATGCCACCCCCAAGTAATTTTTTTAGTTTGTCTTTTGGTAAAATAAATCTTTAGGTTCGGTCTGTTATTAATTTTATATTGATATTTCTTTATATCTTCAATAGTCATTTGTAGTTGTTTGACAACAAAGAAAAACATTTATTTTTGTTCAGTAAATTGCATTTACTATTAGAACTTACAAAAAACAAAATTAAGCACTAATCATTGATAATTAAACATTATTTCATATCTTTGCCCCGAAAAATAGTTTCAATAATGAAAAGAACAATACGACATATTTTAATAACAGGTAGTATTATATTGATGTCAGGTTTTTTAGTGAATGCAATGTCAGTAAAAAAAGATGAAAAAAACATCTACGAGCAGGCAGAAGAGTTGCGTTCAGGCAAAACAACTACCTTAGAAGATACTGAGGATTCCCCTTTAAAAGAGAGCTTTTTTAATAATTATAAAGTATATGCAATAGATTTGCCTGAAAAATTAGACTTTGCAGGCGAAAGAGTTCCTATTGAAGATCCCGATGTATATGAGCGTCTTGACCGTGAATTTTTGGTAAATACCTATTGGCAATCAAATGGATTGTTGTATATCAAGCGAGCTAATAAATACTTCCCTATTATAGAGCCTATTTTAAAACGCAATAATATCCCCGATGATTTTAAGTATTTAGCTCTTATAGAAAGCGGACTTACCAATGCGGTATCACCTGCAGGAGCAAGTGGTTTTTGGCAGTTTATGAAGTCGGCAGCTAAGGAATATGGTTTAGAAGTAGGTGATCAAGTAGATGAGCGTTACCATTTAGAAAAAGCCACTCAGGCTGCTTGTGATTATCTAAATGCAGCCAAACGCAGTACTGGCAGCTGGACAATGGCTGCAGCAGCTTACAATGCTGGCGTAGCAGGAATGAACAGGCAAGCCAATCTGCAAGAAACTAATAATTATTATGACCTTTGGCTAAACAATGAAACCTCTCGCTATGTTTTTCGTATTTTAGCAGTGAAAGAAATAATGAAAAACCCTAAGAAGTATGGTTTCATATTTGATAAAAGACATTTATATAACGAGCAGCCTACTTATAGTGTAATGATAGATTCTTCAATAACCAACTTAATCAGCTTTGCTAAGCAGTACAATATCACTTATAAAGATTTAAAAATATACAATCCTTGGCTGCGTGATAGAAAATTAGAAAATAAAGCTGGTAAAACCTATTATATAAAAATACCAAAAAAGTAAACCTATAAAAAGATGTAAGCACAACAGCTTACATCTTTTTTATTTGTAGATTAGGAATATTTTTTGGGGCAAACATTTCTAATATAGGTAAATTTCCATTAGTAATCCATAAATGCGAAGGTGTAGTTGTTTTCTCATTCAATAGGTGATATTTAGCAAGTATATTACGGGTCTGTTTAGCAACTGCGTAACCCGAATCTATTACTTTTATATGAGAAGGTATAATTTGTTGTATTTGAGGTAATAAATAAGGATAGTGCGTACACCCCAACACTAAATAATCTATTCCTTGTGCAACCATTGGTAAGAGATATTTGCGTAACAAAACTTCCATTTCAGGACTTTCTATAGCACCAGCTTCTATCAAATCTACAAGCCCCTCCCCTACTTGCTCTATAATTTGTACTTGTTCTTCTTGTTTCAAATGCTCACTTGTTTGGGCAAATAGGCTACTTGTGAGCGTACGCCGTGTTGCCAGCACACCTATTTTTTTAGTAATACTTTGCAAACCAGCAGGTTTAATAGCTGGTTCTATACCTATAAAAGGTATTTGTTTATATTTATCTCTCAAGTAAGTAATAGCATTGGTAGTACCTGTATTACAAGCTACTACTATTATTTTAGCTCCGTTATCCAATAAAAATTGTGTGTTAGCGTCACATAAAGCTATAATCGCTTCTCGACTTTTTTCACCATAGGGAGCATTTTTATTATCTGCCAAAAACAAAGTATTTTCATATGGCATTAGGCTAACAATTTCTTTCCAAATAGTACTCCCCCCTACTCCCGAATCAAAAAGACCTATAGGTGCTGTATTTTTATCATTCAAAGTGTCCATTCTTAATCATCTTTTACAGTACAAAATTAAAAAAAGTGTTCTAATTAAGAACACTTTTCCAAAAAATTAACTTACTATGATTAAAATCCTAATTTCTTTTTTACTACACTATACAAGTCTTCACCTGTAGCTACAATTACGCTTGAGCCTGTACTTGAATCTAATACATACTGAAGTCCTTTTTCTTTGGCTACATTTTCAATTGCTGTTTTCACTTTCTTAAGCAAAGGTTCTACTAGCTCTTGTTGTTTCTTTTGTAGGCTTTGTGCAGCTGTTTGTTGTGATTGACGGATGTTTTCTTCCATCTTTTGTAACTCTTCTTGTTTTTTTAAGAACTCCGTTTCACGAGCTTTTAATTGAGCTTCTGTAAGTGCTGCTATTTCCTTTTGATACTTTTCTGCACGAGCTTGTAGTTCTTTTATAGCTGCCTGAATATCGTTGGTATAGCTTTGTTCCAATTTCTTCAATTGGGCTTCTACCGATTTTCTTTCGGGCATTTCTTCCAAAAGTTTTTGCACATCAATATGTGCTACTTTCACTTGTGCAGTTACTGCCGTAGTAGCTCCTATAAATAGAGCTAATGCTATCATCAGCGTTCTAATTTTTTTCATCATTGGCTTTATAATTAATTGTTTTTAAAAGTTTACTATTTTCCTTGTTGTTTTTTTGCTTCTCTTTCTTGTTGCAATTTTTGTGCTTGTTCAGCTTGTGCTTTTTGGCGTTGCGCTTTTTGGGCTTCCCGCTCTTCTTTCAGTTTTTGCTGGCGTTCTTCTTGCTCTTTTGCTTTTTGTAATCGCAAGGCTTCGCGCTGTTGCTTCATTTCTTCCGTTTTTCGCAAGCGTTCTTGCTCATATTGCACTCGGCGCTCTTCACGTGCTTTTTCAGCCTCTTTTCGCTTCTTTACTCGTTCCTCTACAAACTCAAAATCATAACTCTCTTTTAGCAGTTCAGCCATATCTTTATTCCTATCTTCGGCATTATCTTTCTTCTTTAATGCACGAAGTACTACTTTGCTCAAGTTATGCTGTTCAGTAGAATATAGCATTGTAGCTTCGCTTTTTTCAAATATAAAGTCATATTTGCGCATTTTGCCTATCTCTTGCACTATATTGAATACTTGATCTTGTATAGGCTTTGCCAACATAAACTTCTGGCTTATATACTCTCCTTTCTCAGGGTCAAATTTTTGTTCTTTATAAGCATTCAAGTTTCGTTCCAATAGGGCTATTTCTTCTTCTTTATCTTTGATAAGTTCAGGAGTAAGAAGAGCACGCTCTGCTTCCAATTTTGCTTTTTCGGCTGCTATTTTTTCTGTTCTTTTGTCTATTTCTTGTTGCCATTGGGCTACTTGCAAAGCAAATTGCTCACTTGCCACTTTATAGTCTTCTAATTGCCCCAAAATGTATTCCATATCTACATAACCTATCTTAGATGGTTTTTGTGAATAGGATACCTTTACAGCGCATAAGAATATCAAAAATAATATCTGTATTTTTTTCATAGAAAATATCGTGCCAAAAATTAAAATTGCTGACCGAAAATAAAATGTGTTTGCCAACCACTGCGATTATTAGAATTAGCAGGATTATCAAAACCATATCCAAAATCTATACCAAGCATACCAAATTGTGGCATAAAAAGTCGTAATCCTAAACCAGCAGAACGTTTTACCTGAAATGGATTAAAATTGCTCAAACCATTATACACATTCCCTCCTTCGGCAAATGCCAATCCGTAAATTGAAGCCATAGGTTTTAGCGTAATAGGATAACGCAGTTCTAATGAGAATTTATTAAATACATTCTCTCCATCATCGGTAGATAGTCCATAGTTTTCATAACCACGTAATTGTATTGTTTCGCGGCTATCCATATTGTAATAGCTCAAACCATCACCTCCCATAAAGAAACGTTCAAAGGGAACAATACCACGTTGTTTATTATAAGCCCCTAAGTAACCCATTTCAGCACCAAATTTCAGTACAAATTTGCTATACAAATTGGTATACCAAGCCGAAGTGAATTTCACTTTGTAAAACTCTAACCAGCGGAAGCGCTGTTGGTCTATTTCAGATATTCTATCGGCGTTTTGTGCAGTTACAGCTGCTGTGCGTTCATTGGCAAGTTGCTCATAATTTACACCATTAAAAAGCGAATATGGAGGGGTAAGCTTTAAGCTAATATTAAAGTTACTGCCCGACATTGGATAAATAGGGTTAGGCCCACTTGAGTTTCGTGATAATGAAAGTGTATAAGCCAATGAGTTTGATACGCCATCTTTGAAGGTAAAAAGCCCTAAGTTAGCATAATTTTTCAAATCGTAGTGGGTGTAGCCCAAGCTATGTGAAATCTGAAAATAGTCATCGGGAATGCGCAAGCGTTTTGCTAAACCTACACTTGCCCCTGTGATATAAACACGTCTGCTTTTATCTACATCATAATTGCGGTAATTGTAACCAAATTGCTCGGTACGATTAAACGACACCGAAAACTGCACAGGCTGTTTGCCTCCCATCCAAGGTTCTGCAAATGTAAAGCCATAAGTGCGGTAATACCTACTCACTTGTACACTAAGTGAGAGCGACTGTCCATCGCCCATAGGTACAGGGCGATATTCCTTAAAGTTAAAGAGGTTCTTAATAGAAAAATTGTTGAAAGACAATCCCACTGTACCTATAAAAGTACCACCACCATAACCACCTTGTAATTGTACTTGGCTAGAACCTGTTTCGGTAAGATTGTATTCTATATCTACCGTTCCTGCATTAGGGTCGGCATTTTTAAAATCGGGGTTGATGTTTTGCGCATCAAACAATTGTAATTGCCCCAACTCACGCACGGTACGCACTACTGCATCTTTGCTGTACAAATAGCCAGGACGGGTGCGCAACTCTCTATATATTACATAATCATTGGTACGCTCGTTTCCTACTACTGATATTTTATTGAAATAAGCAGGTTTCCCTTCTACTATGCGTATTTCAAAATTAATAGTGTCATTAACTACTGATGTTTCCACAGGGTGTACCTGAGAGAACAAGTAACCACTATTTTGGTATAAATTTGCTATATCTTCAGAATCGGGTTTTGAGTTGTCTTGAATACGTTTTTTCAACAATACTCCGTTATAGACATCTCCTTTTTTTATACCCAATACTTCATTTAGTACACGGTCGTTATATACAGAGTTACCTAAGAAGCGAATATCGCCAAAGTAGTAACGTTTTCCTTCTTCAATAGCAATTTTCAAATCAATATTACCATCTTTATTGCGTATAAGGGTATCATTCACTACACGAGCATCGCGGTAACCTCGCTCTTTATAGAAGTCTACTAATTTCGTTAAATCTTCCTCAAAGTCTTTTTTTACGTATTTTGAGCGTTTCCAAAAGCGTCCCGCAAAGCGTTGTTTTGTCTTTCTGAGTTTTTTACGCAGCTTTTCTTGTTTAAATTCCTTATTTCCCTCAAAAGTAATATTATCTATTTTTACTTTACTACCTTTATCTATATGGATAAGCATTGAGAGCCCGTTAGCATCAGTAATTGTATCTACGGGTTTAGTATTTATTGTTACTTTGGTATTTAAAAAACCTTCTTTTCTATACTTATTAATGAGATAATTTCGGGTATTAGCTATTAGGCTTTCATTTACCTTTACTCCTTTTTTGTCAAGACCGACATCCTTTAGCAAACTTTCTTTCTTTTTTTTGCTAACTCCTGATATTTGAGCATCAACAAGTGAGGGTGTTTCCTGTATAGCCAATTCTAAGAACACCTTATCGCCTTCGGTACGTTGTATATATATATTTACATCGCTGAACAACTTATAGCCCCACAATTTATGTATAATAGCACTAAATTTTTCACTTGGTATTTCTATTTCGTCACCTACTTTTAGTCCTGAAGTTGTGAGTATTGTTTGAGAGTTATAACGTTTTGCTCCCGTTACTTCTATGCCTCCTATAGTATATTTTTTTCCTTGTCCTAATGAAATTCTCTCTTCTTCTTGAGCATTAGCTAAGCTTATGAGCGTTATAAATGCTACGAATAATATTTTTTTCAACATAGTGTTATGTAAGTTGTTCGCTAATTTTTCCAAATCGTCTTTCTCTACCCTGATAGCTTAACAAGGCTGTTTCTAAATCTTTTTTAGTAAAGTCTGGCCAAAGTACATCAGTAAAATAGAGTTCGGCATAAGCTATTTGCCACAATAGAAAGTTACTGATGCGGCATTCGCCGCTGGTACGTATCAACAAATCTACATCAGGTAAATTGCTGGTATACAGATGTTGTTTAAATAGTGTTTCATCAATATTTTCTACAGCTAAATCTCCTTTACTCACTTTATTGGCTATGTGTTTTGCAGCTGTCAGCAATTCTTCGCGAGCACCGTAGCTAAGAGCCAAAGTAAGTGTAGTGCCTGTATTATGTTTTAGTTTCTCTATGGTATTTAATAATACTTCTTTTGTTTTATCAGGAAATCTATCCAAATTACCAATCACATTCAGCCTCACATTATTCTTATTGAGGTCATCAAATTCTTTCTTCAAAAACTTGACTAATAAATCCATCAAAGCTTTCACCTCATCAGCAGGACGATTCCAATTTTCAGTCGAAAAAGCATAAAGTGTAAGATACGGAATCTTATGTTCTACACAATACTCTAAAGTTTGTCGTACAGAACGTGCCCCATTCTCGTGACCAAAAATACGTAGTAACCCCTGCTTTTTTGCCCATCTACCATTACCGTCCATAATGATAGCCAAATGTTTAGGATATTTCGTTATTTCCATATAAATTACTATTTCCTACAATAACACGGTTCTTCTCCGAATGTATAAGTGAGTGTAAATCCTGTAAATGTATACCAATCATTGGTAGCTTTATTACCAAAGGTAAAAGTGCGCCCTTGTGGGTCGCTACCGTCTAAGTTATTGGTAAGAGTATATCTGAATCCTACTTCTCCCGCCAAGATAAGTCGGCTTGTTATTTTCTTTTTAATTCCGAAAATAACGGGTACGGCGTATCCTGTGGAGCGTTTTGTAGTATCGGTAGCATCTACAGGGGGTTGTGTATGCGCATTAAAGTACAAGTCATCTTGCCAAAACCCCGCGATGCCCATATATACATAAGGTGTCATTGGTTTATCCAGCAGGTGTTTTATACGAAAACTATAAAAGTTAAATTCAAGCCCTGTTGTAAATTCAAGCAAGTGGTTTTTGTAACTAAATTGTCTATTTATTTTTCCCCGTATATCGGAGGTGCTGTCATCGCCTCGCAAAGATGCAGCTGTGATTTGAAAGCGGAGGGTTAGGCGCTCGTGCATATTCCATTTTACTAAGCCTCCAAAAGCAGGCTCATTAGGATAGACATAATAAGTGCTACCCACATCCGATATAGGATTGCTTCCTCCTAAGAAAGCTCCTACTTCATACCTTTGTGCCGATGCGATTTGCACCGTTAATAGTATTCCGATAATATATAAACATCTATACATATATACGCTATTCTATGCAAGGTGCAAATATAGGGGTTTTATATGAAACAACATCTTTTTTTTACTTTTTTTTTTTGATTTTTTTGTATTTAACATTTTTATAATATATATCTTGCTGACTTATAATAATATACAATTATTGTGCCATTTTGTTAAGTTTAATGTTTAAAGTGCATAGTACTACCGTACTTTTTAAGAACGAATAATAATTGCTTGCCAATCCTTCGTTACATATTCGGCTACACCTGCTCACCTACTTTCCTTCGGTACGAGCCGCATAGGCTTTTATGCTTCGCTGAAATTTCAAATGCTGGATTGGGTGATGTACTTTATAGTGTTATTAGCTTTTATTATCAATTTTTTATTGTTTATCAGTATTTCTTTTGTATTTTTGCACATCAAAAAAAATTAATCTTTATTATGGCAAACATTGAAAAAATAAAATGCCTTATTATAGGCTCTGGTCCTGCTGGTTATACAGCTGCTATTTACGCTTCTCGTGCTAATCTTTCCCCTGTGCTGTACCAAGGAGAACAACCTGGTGGACAGCTCACTACTACTAACGAAGTAGAGAATTTTCCGGGATATCCTGAGGGAGTAATGGGTAGCGAAATGATGATGCAGTTAGAGCAACAAGCTAAACGCTTTGGGGCTGATATTCGCAACGGCTGGGTGACTAAGGTAGATTTTTCGGCTCACCCCCACAAAGTATGGGTAGATGACCAAGAGCTCCACGCTGATGCTGTGATCATCGCTACGGGTGCTTCGGCTAAATACTTAGGTTTACCCTCAGAACAGCACTATTTGCAAACAGGAGGAGGCGTATCGGCTTGTGCTGTGTGCGACGGTTTTTTCTACCGCAATCAACACGTGGCTATTGTAGGGGCAGGCGACTCGGCTTGTGAGGAAGCGCTTTACTTAGCGAACCTTTGCTCGAAAGTAACAATGCTCGTACGTCGCGATGAGTTCCGCGCTTCACAAATTATGAAGGAACGCGTGCTCAATTCACCAAAAATAGAAGTGCTTTTCAATACTGAAACTGAAGAGATATTAGGTGACGGACAAGTAGTTACGGGCATTAAAGTGCGCAACAACAAGACAGGGGAGATAAGCGAAATAGCTATCACAGGTTTCTTTGTAGCTATCGGTCACAAACCTAATA
>ERZ773077.2900-NODE-2900-length-10779-cov-3.638661_pt1 | contig 10779 bp, 8 predicted proteins | sample MGYA00580612_ERZ773077 | MGnify/ENA primary metagenome ERZ773077 (study PRJEB29015, sample SAMEA2737971) | human oral metagenome | biome: human oral; feature: human-associated habitat; material: dental | place: China | collected 2021 ...
GAGCGACTGCAAGAAGGCACTGGTCGAGACCGACGGTGACTTTGACAAGGCCGTAGAGATCCTGCGCATCAAGGGTGCCAAGGACGTCGGAAAGCGTGCCGAGCGCACCGCAGCCGAAGGTCTTGTTGCCGTGTCCGGCAACACCATTGTTGAAATCAACTCTGAAACCGACTTCGTGGCAAAGAACAGTGAATTCAAAGAGTTCGCTGCCAAGATTGCCGCCGCCGCAGCAGCCGTCAAGGCCAACACCGTTGAAGAGCTCCACAACGCTGAAGTAGAGGGCAAGAAAGCCGTCGATGCCATCCAGGAACTTTCCGCCAAGATTGGCGAGAAGCTGGAACTGCGCCGCGCAGCTACCCTCGAAGGCGACAAGCTGGCCGTCTACCTGCACCACCGCGCCGCCGACCTGCCCCCGGCAGTGGGCGTGCTGGTCACCTACACCGGTGAAGGTGACGCAGCCGCTGAGGCTGCTCATGGTGCCGCCATGCAGGTTGCTGCTATGAAAGCCACCTACCTCAACCGCGAAGATGTTCCTGCGGAAGTCGTTGAAAAAGAACGTGCCACCCAGGAAAAGATCACCCGCGAAGAGGGCAAGCCGGAAGCAGCTCTGCCGAAGATCGTGGAAGGCCGCATGAACGGCTTCTACAAAGATGTTGTGCTCAACGAGCAGGCATCTGTCGCTGACAGCAAGAAGACCGTCAAGCAGGTCATGGATGACGCAGGCGTCACCCTCACCGGCTTCGTGCGCTTCGAGGTTGGACAGCACAACTAAGCTTTTGAGCTAAAGCCAGAATCCCCCGCAGCTGTGAGTGGCTGCGGGGGATTTTTATGGCATATACAAAGCTATGGAGGCTTTCTTGCCTGGTCAGTTGACCGGACAGAAAGCCTCCATAGCTTTGGCTCTGATAAATACTGCTAAGATGCTACAGCTTGGGGCGCAGGTATCCTACCAAACTGGTCTTGGGAAGGGGCATCTGCCTAGTTGCTCCTGGGTTTTGCGAAATGACGTTGAGATGATCACCGGCATCGCTTTCGACAACGGCTACATGCCCGTAAGGGCTGTATTGCCAGGTGTGGCCCCAGATTGCTACGTCTCCTTTACGGGGCGTGGCGCTGGCTGGCAGCTTCTCCCAATCTGCATCGGGAGCAGCTGCATGTAGATCTTTGGCGGCTCCCACCTGGATGAATCCATGACCAAGAATTTGCTCGTTGTAGTGGTTGAATAGTGCAACGCACTCGCAGGCACCATGGTTACAAATTGGCTTGCCCATGGTCTGGTCGGTGAATTCCTTGAACTTACCTTCTGCGGGATTAGCCTCGGGCTTTGGCTGATCGTTTTTCGGGGGGTCAGCCTTCGGTTTATCGTCCTTCGGAGCGTCGGCCTTTGGCTTGTCGTCCTTCTTAGGCGCATCAGTTTTCTGTGCGTCCTTGGCTTTGTCGTCCTTCTTGGCGTCTTGGCTTGGTGCCTTGTCGTCTTTCTTGGTGTCAGTCTTGTTGTCGGCCTTATCACCAGACTTTGATGAATCCCATACAACGCTCTCATCTTTCTTGACCTGGAGGGCACCCTCATTGGTCAAGGTAAGGCAGTTTGCGTTGGAGGTTTCGGTGTGCGATGCCCATACAGCTTGATGGTCAATGTAGAGAACTAGGTTGCCATCTTGCTGCATGACTAGCTCTTTGAAGTCACCAGTCTTCTTGACGTTTGTCGACCAAGTGACGGTCTTATTCTCTCCCTGGATGACCAGGTTACCGTCTTCCTGCATCTGAGCTTCAAACTTGCCGTTCTCTGAGCGGAGTGACTGGCCAACACGAAGCGTTTCATTCTGCTTGAGAATGCTCTTGCTGCTGACTGAGTTCTGTGAGTCCTGCCCGGTCTTGGTCTTATCGGTTTGATGCTTGCTTGCAGATCCGTTTGAGGAGAGTGAGCCTAGATCACTTGACGATGATGATTGAGCCATGGCTTGTGGCGAAAGGATGAAGCCAGTAGCAAGTACCGCAATGATTGCGCTGGGCACCGCTCTTTTGAGCGATCGTTTGGTGTTCATTTGAAAGTGAATCCTCCACTTTTCGATGTGAAAATGGCAATGAAAGGATAAGGTTGTTCCCCACATGATGTTGGCATGGTAGCGCCAACGAATCGGTATGTCGCAAATGTCGCAGACTAACTTTGTGCTGTCCCCGCAGCCTATGATGTGGCTTACTCTGCGTTGTTCAATAAAGGAGCTTGTATTTGGGTATATGTGTGCAAGACACTTGAGTTGCTAAACAAATGCAACTTGCTGTCTGCAATGGTCATACTATGCAAGTCTGTTGGGGAATAAAACCTTCACACCAAAGCGGGGGTAGCGAAATCGCGTTGACCTGCATTGCTACTGCTACCGGCGGAGTCGATGTAACACTTTGGCGGGGTGTATCGAGACAGGTGAAGTAGATATTTTTGCTGCGGAGATTGCTTTTTTGATAGAAAAATGTGCTCTGACGTGGTCTTTTAATGGAACTGCTGAGCGATGGTCGCTGTAATGTTTGGAGTGGGACGCTCTATGAAGGTGATCACTCTCTCGATATCGAATATGCAGGTAGTGGTACGCCTGACCATGATGAAAGGAGTTATAGAATATCGATGTTATTACACGGTGTCATGTGTGGTAAAAACATTATTGAGTCTTTGCTCTGTGGCGGTTGCGTGCGTGATTCGAGTCTTATGGAGTAGTGTAGCGTCGTGCGGGAATATTATTTTCGCTACATGGCTAATAGAGTTTATTTGCACTCTACTTTAAAAAGTGTTGTTCAGAACGCAAGAGAATAATCTTAATATCCTGGCGGAAAACGGGGATGTCTCAACCGTTTCGGGTAGTACGAGGAGATAATAATACGCGTCTTTAAATATCAAATTTATGTCGTAAGGGTCAAAATCATTTAACGTGTCAAATGTGTGTAAAGTTGCTACGTGATTCATGCTGATATTTTTGCTCTCGATTCCAAAGCAGCCTTCGTCATTGTGGTCAAGGTGATACCCGTTTTCGAGATGTGAATCAAGCATGGCTGAATCGCAATAAAATGTTCTTCTCGTCGTTAAATTCTATGTAGTCATGAGTAAATCCTAGCTGTGATCCTACTGATTTGATCATTTCCTCATAGGTGGTTACGGTGTCCTTGTCTGTGTAGAATCTGTAGAGTTCACTTTCGGTCCATGTTATCGCATTTTTCCTTTATTGTAGCAGCTCAGGGGTATTTTTAAGCGCGGAGAGCTTGTGTGCAATGCGCTATCTATTCCATCTGCGAAAAAGTATGATATTCCCCTGGTTGGCGTGAGGGAATAGGGCGTACATATACAATTTTCAAAATTTTTTAGTTTCGTAAATATCGGTGCGTTATAGTTACAAAGTATGCCGTTTTCTTCTGCCATGACTTTGTGTATGGTGCATAGCGAGAATGTGACGCGCGTGGAACATATCCTTCGTTGAAAAATATTAAGATAAAAGAAAAGCGGCGGGAAATTGGATATGGGGTAGGTGAGTGGTCACACTATCATTACCCCCGACAGTGTCTGATAGTACGCTTAGCATGCGCCGAGGTGGGGGTGCGGTAGGATTGGGTGCGATCATTGGCGCGGCGTCGATAAGCGTGATTGCTGTGTGCAGCACCCACGGCGTCGCTCAACAGTGACCGCAGTAGAGCCGAGACCACAGCAGAAGAGCAAGGAGACCGGACGGTGACCGCACCTGACAATAAGAGGCGTCGAGCTTATAAGCGAGTAATGCTGAAGTTGGGTGGTGAGATGTTCGGCGGCGGGGGAGTTGGCGTTGATCCTGATGTAGTTCAGAATGTGGCCCGGCAGATTGCTGAGGTGGCCAAGAGCGGCACGGAAGTGTGTGTGGTCATCGGCGGCGGTAACTTCTTCCGCGGCGCGCAGTTGCAGCAGCGCGGGATGGATCGCGCGCGTTCGGACTACATGGGCATGCTCGGCACAGTGATGAACTGCCTGGCGTTGCAGGATTTCCTGGAACAGCAGGGCGTCGATTGCCGTGTGCAAACCGCCATCAACATGGCGCAGGTGTCGGAACCGTACCTGCCGTTGCGTGCGAAACGTCACCTAGAGAAGGGGCGTGTAGTAATTTTCGGCGCGGGCATGGGCATGCCGTACTTCTCTACGGATACCACCGCAGCGCAGCGCGCTTTGGAGATTGACTGTGAGGTGCTGCTCATGGCGAAGGGCGTGGACGGCGTGTTCACCGACGATCCTCGCGTCAATGCGGATGCGGAGATGTTCTCGGAAATCAGTCACCGCGAGGTGATCGAGAAGGGACTCAAGGTCGCGGACGCGACAGCATTTTCGCTGTGCATGGACAATGACATGCCAATTTTGGTGTTCAATCTGCTGACGGATGGCAATATTGCCCGGGCGGTTGCAGGGGAACACATCGGCACGCTCGTGCGTTCCTGATAAATTAGCTGATAGAAGAAATCATCACGCTGCATCGTGAAGCCTCTCGGGCTTGTGACGCTAGCTTAGGAAACCAGTCAAGGAATTTTCACCATGATCGATGACACTCTGCTCGACTGTGAAGAGCGTATGACCAACTCGGTGGAGCACGCCCGCGAGGAGCTCACCACCATCCGCACTGGGCGCGCCAACCCGGCAATGTTCAATGGTGTGCTGGCCGAATACTACGGCACGATGACACCGATCACTCAGATGGCTACCATTTCTGTTCCTGAGCCGCGGATGTTGCTGATCAAGCCGTACGAAATGTCGGCGATGGGCGATATTGAGAACGCTATTCGCAACTCTGACCTTGGCGTGAATCCCACCAACGATGGCCAGGTACTGCGCGTGACCATTCCTCAACTCACCGAAGAGCGTCGCCGCGACATGGTTAAACTTGCGCGCTCCAAGGGAGAGGACACGAAGATCGCTATCCGCAATGTCCGTAGGAAGGGCATGGAGGAGCTGAAACGCATCCAGAAGGACGGCGAGGCCGGCGAGGATGAGGTCCAGGCCGCAGAAAAAGAACTGGATAAGGTCACCCACAAGTACGTGGCTCAGGTTGATGAGCTTGTGGCCAAGAAGGAAAAGGAACTCATGGACGTGTAATACGTTCTGTCCTGCGGCGCTGCGTGTGAGCAGCGCCTTTAGGCATACCTGGACCTGGTTGACGAGGAGAACCTGATGAGCGTACCTGCGCAAGGGCACCATGATGATGACAGCTATGGCGCCCCAGAGGGTGGCCATGGCGCCGGCGACAGTGCGCCACAGGGGACTCACGAGCATTCAGTGACCGCTTTTCGACGCCCCGACACGCAAGGCTCAACTGCGCACGAACATCGCATCAAACCCCGCAACTCTGCCGGACGCGACCTCAAGTCCGCTATTGGCGTGGGTGTGGGGCTTGGCGCAGTGGTGCTGCTGGCTATTTTTGTTATTCCGGGCGGTTGGTATCCGCTGGTCGCCTTAGCTGCCGCAGCAGCAACGTGGGAAGTGCACAGCAGGCTGAAGGAACACGGTTACGTGGTGTCCTTGCCCACTGTGCTGGTCGGTGGCCAGGTGATGCTCTGGTCGTCACTGTTTTTTGGGGTTGAGGGGCTGATTGCCGGTTTTGTCACCAGTGTGCTGGCGCTCATGTTTGGCCGCTTGTTTTACCATGGCAGACATTCTGCGCCGCAGAATTATCTCCGGGATGCGGCCATCGGTGTTTTTGTATTGACGTGGATTCCCCTGTTCGCGAGCTTCGCTGCCATGTTGTCGCAGATCAGCGGAGAGGCGGTATCAGGCCGCTACTACATTGTGACGTTTATGCTCTGCGTCATCGCGTCGGACACCGGCGGCTACATTACTGGCGTGCTGTTCGGTAAAAATCCCATGGCACCTGCGGTGAGTCCGAAGAAATCCTGGGAGGGTTTTGCGGGTTCCGTGCTATTTGGCGCGGTCACTGGTGCGTTGTGCGAACATTTTCTGATCCACGGGTATTGGTGGAGTGGAGTAATCCTTGGGCTGTGTTTGGTGGTGTGCGCCACGTTGGGGGATCTTGTGGAGTCGCAGTTCAAGCGCGAACTTGGAATCAAGGATATGTCCAATATTTTGCCTGGCCACGGCGGTGTGATGGACCGGCTGGATGGGATGCTGCCTTCCGCCATGGTCACATGGCTCATTCTCAGCTGGACAATGCCCATGTGATTGAGCAGGGCTATCTAGCTGGTCGGGCAGAGGCTTGAGCTGTGTGTGTCACGGGATCGACACCTTCCAGAAAGCGTGGATCCTGTGACAAACGCCTGCTCAGAGGGTTTCTCCAACCCCAATTAGGAAACTTCCTAGTGCTCGCGGGAAGCGAGTAGTTTCTTTTCCTTTTTCACTTGGCGACGTAGCTCCAACATGCGTACTCCGCCGACCAGGGCCATGATGAGCGCGCCCGCTATCGCGGAGAGCAGGAATCCGACCCCAGACGGGAATTGGAAGTGCCAGGAGAAGAAGTTCAATTCAGCGGATTGCTGATTTTGCAGGATGAACACCAGCAGCAGAATTAACAAGAGGCACCCAGCGATCAACGCGAGCCAGGTTCCTCCGGCGAAAGAACCCTGCACGGTCGGACGAGGCTTTTTGGGTTGTTTCGGCTGCTTGGCTGGTTGTTTGTCACTCTCACTGTGCTGTGTTTCTGCGGTTTCCGTGGTGGCGATTTCACCTGGTGTTGTGACGGGTACGAGGTCCCCGGTGGGCGTTGATACTTCTGGTACGTCGTGTGCTGTGTCTAGGGCATCCGACATGCCAGATTCTGCGGAATTATTCACGCCATCAGTGTTGTTCATATGCTCTATTCAACGTGGCTATGTCGTTTGTGACAAGTTTGACCTTGTAACAATTCCACTATTCCGGTATGTCCGTGCGATGATGATGGAACTATGCCTTCCACCTCACCCACTACGCTTCCCCTTGTATTTACAGCTTCACGTCGCGGAATGCCGCCGACGCATTTCGCCGATTTGAGTGCTGAAGAGCGTATCGACGCCGTGACCGAACTTGGTTTACCTAAGTTCCGCGCCCAGCAGATTGCGCGTCATTATTACACGCGTTTTGAAGCTGATCCGCTATCGATGACTGACCTACCGGAATCGGCGCGCGGAAAAGTAAAAGACGCGCTGTTTCCTGAGTTGATGGCACCTATCCGCGAGATTTCCTGTGATGATGGGCAGACGCAAAAGACCTTGTGGAAGCTTCATGACGGCACCTTGTTGGAATCCGTGCTGATGAGGTACCCGGATCGGGCGACGCTCTGTATTTCTTCGCAAGCTGGGTGCGGTATGGCCTGCCCATTTTGCGCGACGGGACAGGGAGGTTTGGATCGTAATTTGTCCACGGGTGAGATTGTGGATCAGGTGCGTGCTGCTGCAGCCACGATGCAGTCCGAGGGTGGTCGCTTGTCCAATGTTGTGTTCATGGGTATGGGAGAGCCCCTGGCTAACTATAAACGTGTCGTGAGTGCGGTTCGTCAGATCACCCAACCATCGCCGGAGGGATTTGGCATCTCGCAGCGCAATGTCACGGTGTCCACCGTCGGCCTGGCTCCAGCGATTCGCAAACTGGCCGATGAGGGGTTGTCGGTTACGCTGGCAGTGTCGCTGCACACCCCAGATGATGAGCTCCGCGATACGTTGGTTCCGGTGAATAATCGCTGGTCCGTGCAGGAAGTGCTGGATGCTGCACGCTATTATGCAGACAACACTGGTCGCCGTGTGTCCATTGAGTATGCGCTGATCCGTGACGTGAATGACCAGGGTTGGCGCGCGGACATGCTGGGTAAGAAGCTTCACAAGGCGTTGGGGTCGCGAGTGCATGTGAATCTTATCCCGCTGAACCCCACACCGGGGTCGAAATGGGACGCCTCGCCGAAAGATCGCCAGGACGAGTTCGTGCGTCGCGTTGCTGAACAGGGTGTTCCTTGCACGGTCCGAGATACCCGTGGTCAGGAGATTGCGGCTGCTTGTGGGCAATTGGCTGCTGAGGAACGATAGGAAAGAAGTTGCTACATAGCTGTCGATCTATAGATTTTTAGTATAATAGTGGTAGATCCATCCGATTTCTTTCTTTGGAGGAGAGTCTATCCATGCAGCCGATGCAGCCAGATCCCACGGCCTCAGCCTTCGCAGTCCGTGGACTTACAAAAGTCTACGGTGACAAGGCGGTGGTTGATCACCTGAACTTAGATGTTCCCCGGGGCAGTATCTACGGCATTGTCGGACCCAACGGTGCAGGTAAAACTACCATGCTGGGAATGGCAACAGGACTGATTCGTCCCACCGAAGGCGATGCATACATTTGGGGCCACAACATGTGGACTGATCCGATCGCCGCTAAATCGGCTATGGGTTTGCTCGTCGACGACTTGCCAGTTTTCGACCGCCTCAGCGCCACCGAACTTCTCAGCTACGTTGGTGCCCTACGTGGCATGGACCCTGCGGTGGTACAGCAACGCAGCGCCGAACTTCTCGACGCCCTGGGCCTAGCCGATGCCGGTACCAAACAGGTTGTTGACTTTTCTGCAGGCATGACCAAGAAAATGCTCCTCGCCTTAGCGTTGCTTCACAGTCCTGATGTGCTCGTGCTGGACGAACCCCTTGAAGCCGTGGACCCAGTTTCTGGGCGCGTGATCCAACAGATTCTTCGCTCGTTCGCAGCATCGGGCGGAACCGTGGTGCTGTCCTCGCATGTCATGGAATTGGTCGAGGGACTCTGCGACCATGTGGCCATCATTGATCACGGCAAAGTCCTTGTTGCCGGTCACGTTGATGAGGTCCGGCAGGGACAATCCCTCAGCGACATCTTTGTCAGCTACGTGGGTGGCGGCACCCTTGATGAAGGCTCCCTAGCATGGTTGCATAGCGAGCAGCAGGGCAATGGCGGTGGGCAATCATGACCCGCACACTACTAAAACTCCAGTTTGTGCTGTGGGGACGTTCCCTGCGTAAAAACCCCAGTTCAATGATCATGTCTGTGCTGGTATTTGTCTATGCGCTCTTGGGGCTGTTCAGTATCGGAGCGATGACTGCTTTTGCGATGCATGAGGGTGCTTATGCAGCGGTGGCCGGCGCGGTGGGCGTCGGAACCCTGGCGTACCTACTGGCCAGTGTGATGATGCCGTCAGGAGAGTCGCAGCTTAGCCCCGAATCCTTCGCGATCTATCCCATAAGAGCAAAGGAACTTATCGGCGGTTTTGCCCTTGCTGCTATTGCGCAGTCCCGTGGTGTTGCTGCCCTGATGTGCACGATTGGCACCACGCTGTTTGTCTTTGTGCCTTTGATCGTAGATGGAAAGGGCTGGCTTATTGCTGTGATTATCCCAGCAATGATTCTGCAGTTCCTGATCACCATCGTGTTGGGGCTGTGCCTCACCACAGCGCTTGGTGGAACATCTACTCGAGCGTCTAAAGAGCGAATGACCATCATTGGAACGTTCTTAGCTTTTATTGGTTACTTCGCCTTCATGGCCATGATAAACAGTGACAGCAGCGGGAACATGAACCTCGGGCAACTTGGCCGATACATCATGTGGACCCCTCTTGGCGCGGCAGGCGGTGTCATCTCTGGGGCCGCCGATGGAAACGCCGTGACTGCCTTAGGCTGCCTACTTATCGCCGCCCTCACCTTCGGGATTGCCCTCTGGTTCTGGTTGCGCGGAGTGGCAAACCAGCTTGAAGCACCCCTCGAAAGCGTTCAGAAAACCAACAAGAGGAAGGAAAAAGCAGCCACCACCGGTGTGCCGCTGCTGCTACCGGGACTGCGCTATGGACTTGGATCCATGATCTACTCCAGAGCCCTTGTCTACTCTCGCCGGGACTCGCGCCTACTTGGCTCCTTCCTGCTCATGCCCGTGTTCAGTATTTACTTCCTCTATATGGGTGCGGTTCAACAACCTGGCACAGAATACCTTGGTGCCTTTGTCATTGCCTTACTGGGTAGTGCGCTCGCCGCAAATGACTTTGGATACGACGGCCCCGCAAACTGGCTCCACATCAGCGCCAACGTTCCAGCGCGGACACTAGTTCCGGCCAGGCACTTCGCTTCCATGACAATCGGATATCTTTTCCTTACCGGCTATCTCATCGCAATGAATATTCTGGCGAACAATCATGTGCTTGCCCTTATTCTCACTCCTTGTTTTCTTGGACTTGCTATGAGCGGTGGGGCAGTAGGGGTTATTCTCAGCAGTTATAACCCCTTCCCAGTCGCCAAACCAGGAACCAACCCGTGGCAAGACAAAAGCAGTTTCTCAGCTGGAGCGCTTATCTCCAGTTTTGCATCGTTGCTGATCGGCTGGATCCCTAGCGCGCCGGGTGTTGCACTTGTGTTGATAGGACACTCCACAGGCATGATCTGGCTGACTGCTGTAGGAATGATCGTGGCGATTGCTCTTCCCGCTACTTTGTATTTCTTTGCCATCAAAGCAGCCACCAAGCGTGTAACGGTGCACTACCCAGAGATCTTTGAGCGGGTACGCTCCTTTGCCAACTAGCCATGCGAAGCCTGCCTATCGTCAAGCCCAAAAATGCCTCGTTTTTGTGCTTGGAGGTGGGCAAACTTTACACAGGCATTGGTTTCTCATGATTGGCTTACGGTTCTGAACAACATAAAAGCCGCCGACGCACCCTCCACGGTGTATCGGCGGCTTTTATGTGTTGCTTGAAGACTTTAGCCCTCAACTGCCTTGCGGTTTTTCACTGTAGATGGCTCGATGTTTAGAGAACGGATCTGAGAGTCAGTCAACTCAGCGTAAGGGCCAGCCATGGTGTG
>ERZ773077.2906-NODE-2906-length-10766-cov-5.511904_pt1 | contig 10766 bp, 16 predicted proteins | sample MGYA00580612_ERZ773077 | MGnify/ENA primary metagenome ERZ773077 (study PRJEB29015, sample SAMEA2737971) | human oral metagenome | biome: human oral; feature: human-associated habitat; material: dental | place: China | collected 2021 ...
CTGTATCTGCTAGTCTAATTTTGTCCCCAACTGTTGGTCCATACATTGAGGCATATTTTTGTCTATCTAATTTAGCCATGATTTTAAATTTTAATCGTTAATAATTATTTTTTTAGTGAATTAAGAGCCTCTCTGTTTCTTTCTAAGTGTCTAAGACTAAATCCTCTTACTGATCTAGCTCCACCGTAAGGAATCAACTCTACTTCTTTAGATTCACCTGGTTCAAATCTTTGTGCAAGACCTGCAGGAACATTCAATCTGTGAGCTTCAGCTGCTTTTCTGTCAAACTCAAGAGCAGAGTTAGTTTCAGCGAAGTGGAAGTGAGATCCAACTTGGATTGGTCTGTCTCCTGTGTTAGTAACTTTAAGTTTAAGAACTTTTTTACCAGCGTTGTATTCGATGTCACCAGAAGCTAAGATGTATTCTCCTGGAACTACATATTTATTATTACTCATAACTTTAATTTTTTTAGAAGTTTAAATTAGTGGATTGGGTGGTGTACTGTTACCAATTTTGTTCCGTCAGGGAAAGTTGCTTCGATTTGCACATCGTGGATCATTTCAGCAACTCCATCCATTACATCTTGACGACTCAAGTATGTAGTTCCTTCTTGCATTAATTGAGCTACAGATTTTCCTTCTCTTGCACCTTCAATTAATTTGTGAGCGATATACGCTACTGTTTCAGGGTGGTTAAGTTTCAACCCTCTGTTTTTTCTGTCTTCAGCCACTTTACCAGCTAGATAAAGCATTAGCTTCTCAGTTTCTCTAGGTACTAAATGCATAATTAAAAATTTAAAATGTTAATATTAAGTTATTATACAATATCAAAACACAGGTTTTGAATATTTTCTTTTTTTATTAAGGATTTAATGATTTTACTAATTCCTCAGTATTTGGGTTTGATTTGTTCACTGCTTTTTGAACAGCTTCCATAATCCAAGTTGCTACGATGAAACCAATAGTGTAAGTTGCTAATCCTATAGAATTTACTCCATAGTGGATTAATACTGCTAACAGAACTCCTACAACGATATAGATAAAGTCTGCTCTAGACACTCCTGATTTTGTTACAAACGCGCACGCTACCAAGATTGGAGAGAATGAGTAAATACCATTTGCTAAAGTATTTGCATCTACTCCCAAAACATAATGAGCAAATAAACCTCCCAATGTTGCAGCTGCTGTTCCCCACATTGCTACAGAAGGTGAGCTGATTGCCAATCCTAAGAAGATGAACACCCCTGTAAGGAATTTAGCACCGAAGTTTACTTCTGCCCATCCATAGAATGGAGTTGTAATAGCATCTATTGTTCCTGTGTAATCAGGCAATGCTGGTGTAGTTTGCTCTAATCCTAAGATTCCAAAGGTTGAAAATCCCCAGCAAAGAACCCAACATGTTACTACGAATGGGAATGTAAATGCAGTCCATCCTTTAGTTACAAAAACATGCATAATTACTGTTGCTATCACTGCTGCTACTGCTCCAAGAACCCAAAGGATTGGATTTGCACCATTTAATGTTGCATGAGCATCGTTAGTTGCAAATGTGAACATTACACACATGTAAGCCAAACTTGCATTGAATCCATAAAGACCAAACTCTATGTCTCCATCTTTAGCTTTTAATGCTTTTGCTGTAAGGACTCCTATCAAAGATCCCAAGAAGCAAGTTACACCTAATGTCCAGTGGCTAAAAAACATACCGATTGTAATTAGCAATCCAGACCAACCATTGTCTTGTAGGAAGATTTGTCCTATCCCAACAAGCGTTGTTTTAATCAATTTCATAATTTTCTGTTTTAATTGTTATAATTTAGAATCTGTTATTTATTTTCGTTTCTGTTATTTCTTAGCTTCTTTCTTTTCTTTGATTTTTGCTAGAATCCAATTTACCCAATTCTCCATGCCAACATCTGTAAGAGTTGAGATTTCCATTACCTCAATATCTGGGTTCACGCTTCTTGCATCTTTTGTTACTGCATCCACTGAGAACGGAAGATATGGAAGTAAATCTGTTTTGGAAACAAGCATCAACTCACTTGTTAAGAACATTTTAGGATATTTACTTGGTTTGTCATCTCCTTCTGTCACTGCGATCAGAGTTACTCTGTAATCTTCACCTAGGTCAAAAGAAGATGGACACATTAGGTTTCCTACATTTTCAATGAACAATACATCTGTGTTGCTAAGATCCATATGGTCTATCGCCTGTAAGATCATCTGTGCTTCTATGTGACACATTCCTCCTGTCACTATCTGAAGGGCATCTATTCCCACATCCTTCATTCTTTGTGCATCTCTGTCTGTTTCTGGATCTCCCACTAATACAGACATTTTTGCTTTTCCTTTTAGTAACTCTCCTGTCTTCTGCATTAGAGTAGTTTTCCCACTCCCTGGCGAAGAACAAACATTAATTACTAATATATCTTTTAATTTTTCACGAATTGTTCCCGCAACAAAATCGTTTGCTTTCAGCAAGTTAAGTGACACATGCTCTGTATCTATACTCCCTGCTGTAAGTCTTGATGATTTTGGTTTAACTTCACTCATTTTTCCTAAAATTTATTTCATTAATATATAACTCCTCTCCTTGTATTATGTTCCTTGTAGGATGCCCACAATTGCCACATACAAATTTATTCTGTTTTACTTCCGTGACTTCTCCACATTCTTCGCATTTTATCAGTACAGGAAGTACATCTACTACCAACTCTGTATGATAAAACTCTGGACACTCCATCACATAGGCTTTATAAGCATTCTGGATAAGAATAGGCTGTACATTACTCAGCAAACCTACCTTTAAATGAACACTTGAAACATCTTCATATTTTTCTGGAAATTCCTCCTGTATTCTGTCAAAAATATTTTTGACTAAATAAATCTCATGCATTTTACAAATCTTTTCTTCTCTAAACTCCTTTCAAGATATATCCCAAAAGAATCTAGCAGTCTACTTTCAAAGATTGGTAAAGTAAGAATAATTGAGGTTTAGAATATTCAGCAGATTGAGAATTATAGGATATATGCTGACTATTTATAGTGTTTAGAATTCTGTTATTATTATTTTCAAATATTTTATCTGCCCCTTCATCATCAAAGTATTTAACTTTTAGCACTCCTGTTTCAGAGTCATCCCCACCTGTAATATCTGCCAAGGATATTTTTTTAGCCCCCGTAGCGTTTCCACCTTTTGCGGCAGAACCGTTTTTCAAAAGCAACTGTAATGATCCCGTTACTATCATTACAACCAGCATCTGAAATACTACTTTATGGATTCTTGTTCTTTTCATTTGGACTAAACTTTCTTATCCTTTTTTGATGTAACAAATGTAGAGATTATTTATGACATTACAATATTTTTCCCATTTTTTAGTTTATGATATTTAACATATTAAATGAATTTTACCAAGAAGCCTTTTATTGGCAAAACAATGTTATAAAAATAAAAAAAATAACACAAAATGTGTTATTTTAAAATTTAGTGTTACAAAACGGTGTTTTTTTAGCTTTCTTTTTTAACCATTTTTTAACAAAACATAGGGTTTTTGGCTTTCATCTCGTTCCATATGCGTTTTTTCATCAAACTCATTATTCCTCTGGAGGTGGCGGCGGAGGAGGAATTGTATATATAAAAACCTCTATTCTTCTATAATATTCTTTGCCTATTTTAAACAAACCACTTCCCCAAAACGAACAATCCTTCGGCAGACTACAACTCATAAAATCTTGGAGGGCATATACTACATCATTCTTTTTTGATCCATATTCTTTCTTATTTTCCCTTTTTCCTCTGGATACTCTTTCTACATAAAGTATAAGTTCCTTTTGGGTTGATGCAGAACAATTTTCTATCTCCTTTATCTTATCATTATAAATAATCAATTTATATCTATCCTTATAAAGATTATCTCTCCTCTTTTCTATTTCATATTTGTCTTTTTCTTCAAGCTGAACTACACAGGTCTGTGAGCTGCATAATGATATCTTTAATGAAAACATTAATATCGTTATATACTTTCTTATTTTTCCCATAGATAATATTATAAATGCTCCCTGCCATTATTCTACAACAGTTCCTATATAGGAGTAATACTTCTTTCCTATTTTGAAATAATTAGCTTCAAAATTATTTCGTTTCCATATTTTAGCAGGGATTATTATTTTATTTTTTAGCTTTCCGACAGGTTCTAATATAAAATACACCATTTCTATTTTACATTCTTTACAATACTCATAAGAAGGATCATAGATATTATTCATAAGAACAAGTCCATTTCTTTTATTGTAATCTATATTCTCCTCAAAATAGATGTACACTCCAATAGAATGGCTGTTTTCTTTTTCTATTTTGATAGAATCTTTTTTGTCAAATTCTATGACAATATCATCCCTGCTGATAATGCTAGAACCAATCTTAACTTTATCAATATTCTGAGCATTGAATAAATAAGAAATCTGCAATGCTATTATCAATATTATTTTTCCCATGTCCAATAATTTGTTTCATAAGTATTTTTATAAAGTTCTTTTTCCTGATTGGTAAGATTATTCCATGCTTTTGAATCCATTAATCCTCTCCGTGCAATAGATTTATATTCTAAATCACTATAAACATCCTCATGTCTCTATTTCTTGAGCATAGGCTCGTATTTTTTTCTTAACTCAGCATGCATATCACTTTCTATAGAAGTAAAGTTGAAATTATCCCAAAAAGGAGGGAAGTCCGTACGCTCAGAATAATATTTAACTCCTTCTTTTCCTATAATTATATAATAAACTTTTTTATTGTCGTGTTTGTTCATATAGCCACGGTATTCGTCTCTGCTTAACACATCATAATTTCCAGAAGGTATAGCATCCAACGCATCTAATGCACATACCATACAAGCTTGGGTATAATACGGAGGAGCAATAGGAGCACCCTTCCCCCCTTTTTTTTGATCTTATCACTCTATTCCAGTACTGCTCTACCTCTTGACGGCGTATATTAAAACGCTCTGAGTTACATAATTCTAATACTTTTTTTTCTTCCCATTCGTCTTTCTCATTTTTAGCATGCCATAATTTATCTTTTATTCTTATAAGCGGATCATCCTCTTGCAGTAGTACAAGGGCATTCTGTGCATTAGATAAACTAAAAAAGAAGACCATACCTATGCTAATTACATTCCTTAGATGATTTTTTTTCGATTTCATGAGCTGTAGTATTATATTTTTTTCTTTCTTTCTTCTTCTGTTAATTCATTCCATGGGGCAGTTCCATAAAAACTTTGCCAAACATAGGCTTTTAATTCTTCTGCCGTAAGACTTTTATCAAATTCTGATAAGAAAGAGGTCATTACCTCAAATTTTATATCAGCCATATATCTATGATGATAACCCTCTCCTTCTTTATATTTTGAATAATAATCCCATAGCTTATAATATGTTCTTTCTTTCAAATACTTTTCTAATTTTTTTTCATCATTAGGAAATTTTTCATATATAACTCTATAAATTTCTGCATGCAAAGCCTCATGCATAAAAGTGTCTGCAATAGAAAGATTACTTTTGGTGTCAATATATTTTGGATTAAAAATAATAGTAATTGTTTTATTATTCAATTCTGTTTGAGCAAGTACTCTATCTTTAAGTTCTCCAACATCAAATATTAAATTTACAGTAGAAAACTTGCTATCAAATTTAGATAATATTTTTTGGAACCCTCCTATAGATTTTATTTTATTATAGATGCAGTTTAATCGTTTATTATTCTTAAACTTTATTGTTGGCTTTATTAAATTAGGGTCTTTCCAATCTTCTATGGTTTCTTTTAAGAGGCTGACATTATCTATTTTCTCCAGCCTTAGCGCTTTTTCTATTTTAGACCAATTTTCATTGGGATATAGAGAAACTATTTTACTCAGCCCCTTGAAAATAGACAGATAGTCTTCCCAAGAAAGAAATCTGTTTTGGTCTAAGTATCTTATACTGTGCTTCATTACTTTCGCATCTGTGGCAGTACCATGTTTTAAGAAATAAGAAAACATCTTCGCAACTCTAATGCTGTAATCTGCCACTTCTTGATTCGCCACAGTAGGAGTTCGCCTATTATATGTTTCTAAATCATCAAACATACTTTCATGCCCCGCTCCTATGATATAACCTATTTTATCATTTAACTTTTTGATATTATTAGGATTATCCATATCATTGTCTTTCATCCAATTTCTCACTTCATTTAGAAGAAGTGAATGTTTAGGCTCTCTCAAAAAATCTATATAATAAAAGTGTGGGCTCTGGGCTAATTTATTTAATTGGTAATCTGCAAATGCTCCACCCGAAACACTTCCACCACCTTCATTACCTCCTTCTACACCTACATAACTCTCTGTAAAACAATGTTCTATAGTTTCTATTTCATAATGAGCGTCGTTTACATATCCAGCTTCACAGGATTGCCCCACTCCATGCCCTCCTCCATTACTACATAAGACCTCATAAGCATAAATCTGCTCTCTGCATTTTCTGCCCATTGTATCTATTTGAGAGTCTGTTAGATTCCTGTTCTTTTCTCTAATTCTTCCTGCTATAGAAGCAGGAGAGTTTATATCATTTAGATCTTCATCTAAAATTATAATTTCATTATGTGGATCTTTGAATATATCATTCTTATCTGGATTAGAGGATTTTGGGATTATTTTCAGATATTGTACTTTTAACCTATTATCCTTATTTACTACTATTTGCTGAATAAGATGATAAGGCTTCTGCGGAGTATAAAAATGAATAGGCAAAGTATATGTAATGGTTTTCTCTTTTGGATTAATAATCTTACGATATAAAACAGCATCATTAACCTGATTGACAAATCCTTTTTCCTTCAATGATAAAAGAGATTTTTCAACCTTTTGCCAATCAATTTCTTTTTTCACTTTTCGGACATCTATCAATTCCGAAGAAAAAACCTTATTACTTTGCTCTAAAATACTATTCTCCTTCTCTTACTGAAGAACATCATATTCATTTCTACAAGATGATAATGCAAATAAAACTAATGCACATATTGTTTTTCTCATAACCTTTTTATAAAGAATAATTTGGTGCTTCTTGTGTAATAATCACATCGTGAGGATGAGATTCTTTAAGCCCAGACCCTGTAATTCTTACCATTTTAGAATCCTGCTGTAGTGTTACGATATCCTTCGCGCCACAATAGCCCATTCCTGCTCTCAGCCCTCCCGTAAGCTGGAAGATAACATCCTCTAATTTTCCTTTATATGGAACCCTTCCTTCTATTCCCTCGGGAACGAATTTTTTCGCTTCAGACTGGAAATATCTTTCTTTACCTCCTCTCTTCATTGCAGAAAGCGACCCCATTCCTTGGTAAGATTTGAATTTTCTTCCTTGGAAAATGATTTCTTCCCCTGGTGATTCATCCGTTCCTGCCAATAGAGAACCTAGCATCACAGCACCTGCGCCGCTCGCGATAGCCTTCACTATATCCCCTGAAAGCTTGATACCTCCATCGGCAATGATCGCCACATTGTGTTTTTTAGCAACTTCATATACATTATATATAGCAGACAATTGCGGAACTCCTACTCCTGCTACCACTCTCGTAGTACAGATAGAACCAGGCCCTACACCTACTTTTAGCACATTTGCTCCTGCTTTTATCAAATCTTCTGCTGCCTCAGCAGTTACAATATTTCCTCCAACAATATCCAAATCAGGGAAATTTTGTCTAATTTCTTTTATTTTATCCAAAACCCCCTTGGAATGTCCGTGCGCAGAATCCACCGCGATAATATCCACGCCTGCTTCCACCAATGCAGAAACACGCTCAATGGTATCAACTCCGATTCCTACACCCGCTCCCACTATCAGTCTTCCTGATTTATCTTTGTTTGCATTCGGGTATTCTAGTTGATTATCTATATCTTTAATGGTAATCAGACCTATAAGTTTATTGTTTTTATCTACAATAGGAAGTTTTTCTACTCTGTTTTTCAGTAGAATTTCCTTAGCTTTTTCTAAATTAACTTCTTCATTAGAAACGATGAGATTTTCCTTGGTCATAAGCTCCTCTACTTTCACAGAGAGGTTTTCTTGATATTTCACATCTCGGTTGGTAATTATCCCTACGAGCTTATGCTCTTCATCCACTACTGGAAGCCCAGAAATTTTGAATTGAGCCATAAGCGCCTTCGCCTCTGCAAGAGTATGGTCTTTAGAAAGAGTAACAGGATTAGCTATCATCCCGTTTTCGGAGCGCTTTACTTGATTAACTTGGGAAGCCTGCTCCTCTATGGACATGTTTTTGTGAATGAACCCCAGTCCGCCGACTCTTGCAAGTGCAATCGCCATATCCGCCTCTGTCACGGTATCCATTGCCGCAGAAACGATAGGAACATTTAGGGTTATTTTATCCGAAAGTCTGGATTTTAAAGAAACCTGATTAGGTAAAACTTCTGAATAAGAAGGAACTAGAAGCACATCATCGAAAGTGATGGCTGTCTCTACAATTTTATCATAAATAGACATAGCACTTTCTTTGCAAAATTAAAAAATTTAATTTAAAAAAGAAAGTGCTATGGGTAATGAATTCAAAATCTAACTCTAATCGTCTATTCTAAGGAAATCTCCTTTTAGTGTAAACTCAAGGTCTAAATCGTTATCAAGTTCTACTTTTTGTTTATTCCACTCTTTTTCCCAGTGTACTATTTTATTCTTTGGATAATATTTTCTCACATAAGCCTGAACTTTAGAAGGAACTACGGAAGAAGGAACACCACTGTAACTTTTCACTTCTATTATATTTCCATTGCTGCTAAATTCAGCTTTTGTACCATCTTCAAAATAAACATCATAAACGATTCTTCCATCTTCTCTATCTTTGGTAACAGAAGAAATCGCTTTCTTCCCAAAATACCTTGTCACATTTCTCTGCACAGACGAAGGCATATCTTTTTTTGAAATTGGCATATCATCCTGCGCAAAAAATAATCCTGTTGCAAACAGCGCGAACATCGCACCTAAAATTCTCTTTTTCATATCTTTTATTTTTATAATTGATATAACAAAAATAGTACCTTTTATTACATAATAGCAACTAGATTGATAGATTTTATCTATTCATTATATAGATGAGACAATATAACCCTATCTTCATCAGTCAAATCAACCTTTCTACGAGCCATCACTTTTTCTATAGTTTCAAATGCCTTATTCAGATTATACTTTTCATCATCTTTCATACCGCCCCAGCTAAAACTATTCACTAAATTCGGCGGAAATCCACTTTTGAAAATATTAGCAGCCACGCCCACCACTGTTCCTGTGTTCAACTGTGTGTTTATCGCTGTTTTAGAGTGGTCACCCATTATCAATCCGCAAAACTGAAGCCCTGTATCTATAAATTTTTTCCATTTATAATTCCAAAGTTTCACATTGGCGTAATTGTTTTTCAAATTGGAAGAATTGGTATCTGCTCCAAGGTTACACCACTCACCGATAACCGAATTTCCCACAAAACCATCGTGACCTTTATTAGAATATCCAAAAATAACAATATTATTCACCTCGCCGCCTACTTTTGAGTGAGGGCCAATGGTAGTTGCACCATAAACTTTGGCTCCGAGATTAAATTTAGAACCTTCACAAAGAGCAATCGGCCCACGAAGATGGCAGCCCTCCATGATTTCTGCATCTTTCCCAATGTATATTTTTCCAGTTCTGGTGTTGAGTGTAGAATATTCCACCACTGCGCCTTCTTCTATGAACAAATCTTCGGTTTTTCCCAAAAACCCATTTGTAGAAGAGAGCGGCTGCGAAGTTCTTCCTTTTGTAAGCAGTTCAAAATCAAAATCTATCGCTTTATCATTGAAAGAAAATAAATCTGTAGGCTGTTTAAATAACAAAATTTCTCCTTCCACATCCATCATCGTTGTTATTTGATCCAAACTAAAATTTCCCACATTGACCTTTGCCGCCAAAAGTTCATTTTCATAAACCAAAGCCTCACCGAGCTGAAGTCCCTTTATCTGCTCCAAAACTCTATCCGAAGGAATACAATTAGGCGTGATGAACAAGCTTTCTTTTCCCTCTGGTCTAGCGAATTTTTGTTGAAGATAATCCTCCGTGATGTAGGATATTTCATCCGTGCTCAAAAGCTTTTTCCAGCGTTCAGAAAAAGTAAGAATTCCACATCGCATCTCCGCCACAGGTCTAGTGAAAGTCAGCGGAAGGAAATTTTCCCAATAATGGGCATCAGAAAATACTAACTGCATATTTTTTTATTTGTAACAAATTTAATTCTTTTCCTCTTCTAAACAAAAAAAACCTCCTGAAAAAATCAGAAGGTCTTTTAATATTTTCCTAATGTTACTTAGCAAATTTTTTGTACTTGTTCATGAACTTGTCTACTCTACCCGCAGTATCTACCAATTTCACTTTTCCTGTGTAGAATGGGTGAGATGTAGAAGAGATTTCCATTTTTACTAATGGATATTCTTGTCCTTCGTATACAATTGTATCTTTTGTTTCTGCTGTAGATTTGCAAAGAAACACCTCGTCGTTACTCATATCTTTGAAAACAACAAGTCTATAATTTTCAGGGTGGATTCCTTTTTTCATAATATTCTAGAAATTATTTTTATTTTTAAATTCAATTACTTGGATAAAATGGTAATGGACATCTTATCCTTATACTAGGTATTTCAGTTTGCAAAAATATTATTTTTTTTTGAATTCACAAAAACTTTAAATATTTATCTCAAA
>ERZ773077.2907-NODE-2907-length-10764-cov-3.537398_pt1 | contig 10764 bp, 3 predicted proteins | sample MGYA00580612_ERZ773077 | MGnify/ENA primary metagenome ERZ773077 (study PRJEB29015, sample SAMEA2737971) | human oral metagenome | biome: human oral; feature: human-associated habitat; material: dental | place: China | collected 2021 ...
TACTTCGAAGCTGTGGAAATCAAGCTGGATGACTTCACCCGACCGACCAGGAGAGAAGATCGTGACCTGATCGGTATTGCCTGGGGAATAGTGCCCATAGGTCATCGTCGGCGTGAAGGTCCAGTCCGAATAGACTGGGATCTCCTGCTCTCCCTCATGACTGCGGTGGGTGTTCTTGACTACATAGGGCGTACCCTGTGGCGTGAGGCTGAGGCTCTCCTTCTTACCCGAGAGGGTGATGGTCTGGAGCACAAGGGAGATCTTGTCGCCTGTCTTCGCTTCGGGCGAGACGTCACCCGTGAGGAGGAAGGTATTCTCTCCGAAGGAAAGCGTCTTAGCCTCTGTCAGCTGGAGCTGGATGGTCGTCCCTGTGATCTCGACTTCGCCGATCTTGGCCGAGGGCTCGGCACGAGTACCAGCGTAGAGGGGGAGGTGCTTCAGCACGCCTGCCGTCGAGGCCTCAGTGCTGAGCTCAAGGGACTGAAGGGAGAGTGGATCACTGACCCCTTCGGTCTGGAGGGTGAAGGCTAAGAGTTCCTTGCCCTTGCCACCAGCAGCGACGGGCTCCTTCTCCTTAGGATAGGTAGCGGTAGCCGACACGAAGTGCATCGGCTGGGGATCTACCGCCTTCACCCGAGCTACGAAGCCATCCTTAGGAACGCCCGTAGTACTCTTGAGCGAGACGGTAAGCGATCCATCCGCCGCTCCCGAGAGGAGGGTCACGGGGACGGGGTCTGTCAGGAGGCGCTTGAGGAGCTGGGCGGGGTCTACATTCCGCCCATTATATACGTTGAGCTGGTCATTCTTAGCGGGATTGGTGGAGAAGAGATCAAGCTTCTCGAAGGTAATCTGGATACGCTGACCCACACGCTCGGGGATGAAGGTCACCGAGCCCTCGAACTGCTCCGAGATCTTCTTATCTGGTCCTCCATCATCATAGAAGGCAATGGGCGAAGAGCCGACCTGGACATCACGAGGCCCGACGACCATATATACCGAGCCAGCGGGCTCCTGAGGTACGGGCTGGTCGGTGGCGAGCTTATCGACGCTCTTGACCTCAGCCTTCCACCCAGCGCCCGAGGGACTAGCACCCACGAAGACAAAGGTCAAGGCTCCCTCGGGAGTCGTAGCATGGAAGGTCTTCGTCGTGAGATCACTCCCCCGAAGGGCAAAGAGCTCCTTGACACGAGGCTTGGAGTAGGTCGTCTCCTCAGCCTCGTCATCATACTCCTCGACGAGCTTCTGGCGTCCCTCATAGACATAGAGGACACCAGAGCCTAGGTCGAGTTCAGAGAAAGTGACTTCGATCGCCTGCCCATAGCGAGGGGTGAAGACCACAGCGGTCGTCCCTGTAGTGGGAGCTTTGGCACTCGCTCCGCCCGCATCGTAGAAGGTCTCCGAGGTGCGGACGAGGACAGACTGCTGCTTGCCATTGGTGCGAGGCATGAGGATCTCTGCCGAGAGGCTCAGCACACAGATGAGTAGGCATAGTAGGGATGATAAGAATCGTCTCATCGTCAGTTGTGGTTAGTAGTTGATCGGTATGGATCGAGATAGAGACTGGTGTATCAGGTCTTGGCTCGGTGCGTTACACAGAGCAAACTTACAGATAAATAGGGGAATAAACAAGGCTATAAAGCACCGGCGGGCAGGGAGGTATCACCTCTCTGCCCGCCGATACACGGGGGCTCCCTTCTGAGGAGCGCTAAGCCCCCCAGACTAGAAGGGATAACCGATGGCTAGATGGAAGCCCAAGGCATCTCGGAAGCGGGGGATATTGTACCAGCCCTTGCGGGTCGTCTCATAGGGCAGGTGCAGACCTACCCCTACGTCGAAGCGCACGACGAGGAAGGAGAGGTCGTAGCGTAGACCCGCCCCCGTGCCGACAGCTATGGCGTCGAGGAGCCCTCCGACAGAGCCCGCTTCACGGAGGGATGCTCCAGGGCGAGCGTTGTCTGGCCTGAGGAGCCATACATTACCAGCATCGACGAAGAGCGCACCGTAGCAGTTGCCGAAGAGGCGACTACGATATTCAACATTCGCCTCGAGCTTAAATTCCCCTACCCGATCCATGAAGGAGTAGGCGCTCTCCTCAGATGCCCTGTAGCGCCCAGGCCCTATACTGCGCACCGTGAAGGCACGTATGCTATTGGCCCCACCGACATAGAACTGCTCGATGTACGGAGCCGTCGTAGCATTGCCATAGGGATAGATTGCTCCTGTGGCGAAGTGTGTCGCTAGCGTCGACTTGCGACTGATGCGGTAGGAGTAGCGGAGATCAAGGGCGGCCTTGGCGAACTGTGCAAAGGGCACGCCGAACATCGTCTTCGTCTCATTGTATGACGCTCCGGAGAGCTTCATCACGGCATTCGACAGATTGCCCGCCTCACTGACCTCGGCAGAGACCTGTAGGTAGTGAGGACTGTCGTCGGCACGGCGGGTATAGGTGACGGAGTAGCCAAACTTGGGGATGAACTGGTCTCGGAGGCTAAGACCCAGCGCAGGGTTAGCCTTGATCAGTTCGTCGAAGCGTGATGTCGTCCTCAGTAGCTGGGTATAGTTCAGACTCAGTGGGGTGATCCTGTGGCTCCACTCGCTCGACGGCTGGAAGCTGTAGTCCATCGTGAAGGAGAGGGAGCGGAGCGTATAGTAGCGGGCGTGGTTGATGCCCTGCAGGGCTACCTTGAAGCTCGTCGAGGTCGGATACTTGTAGTAGGCATCCATCAGGCGAGGGAAGAGAATCGAGGGGAAGGTCAGCGCCACATCGGCTCCGAGCTGGTAGCTATTGATCGCTACCGAATAGCCATCAATAGGGTTACGACCCGTCTGCCATTCGTAGGAGCCCGAGAGACTCGCCGAGAGCTTCTCCCCTCCCCCAAAGACATTGTTACGCTCAAGCGATGCTGACAGCCCTGGGCCTATATAGTTCGTCGACTTGCGCATGAAGGCAGCCCCGAGGTAGCTACTCCAGGGCTTGTCCTTCCTCAGGAGAATCATCAGGTCCAGCGTCCCGATACTATCGGGCTGGGCGGAGAAGGTAGGACGCTGGAGGGCGACCGAGTCCGTAGCCTCGGCCGAGGAGAGCGTATCGACCTCCGCCTTCTTCGACAGATCCTCTCGGGGGGAGAAGTACATCTCTACCGAGGAGAAGGCACTCAGCCCGGTCAAGGCCGAGAGGGTACGCTCCTCATCGGTACTGCGATATACCTGTCCCTGCTTCATCCTGATCCGAGTCTTGAGGACACCAGGGCGGACGATCGGACGCCCCGAATAGTAGAGCATCACGCTGTCGGAGAGGGCGACGCTATCCGTGGCAAGGGTCGTAGGCGCCTCGGCGTCCTCTGGGAGCTGACGGAGCATGACCCGACCGAGCTTCCACTGACGGAGGGCCTCGGGAGGAGTGTTGGGAGAGAGGACGGTGCGAAGCCACACCTTGCGTGGGGAGATGAGCGTATCGGCCTCGTAGGTGATGTGCTCAGGCTTGAGGTAGTAGTAGCCATGCTCTCTCAGGAAGGCTCGTGCTATCGTGCGGTCATCCTCCAGAGCCTCTAGCGAGAAGGGGCGCCCCCGCTGTAGAGCACTCAGACGATGGTGGTAGAAGTAGCGTCCTGGGCGGATGTACACCCGAGGGAAGTAGCGTACACTATCCAGAAGGTAGAGGGGCCCTAGGTCAAGCTTGTAGTCCACCCGAGCCTGTAGGGAGTCTGCCTTCTCGGGGATGATCTCCGAGCAGACCTCAGCCGAGAGGTAGCCGAAGGCTCTCAGGGTCTGCTGGGCGACCTTAGCACGCAGACTGGGACTGACCTCACGCATCCAGACAGGACGAGGGGTGAGGCGTCGGATCAGATTGCCTACGAACGTCGAGTCCTCAGCGAAGCGCATGTGGATCGAGGGACCCAAGAGGGGGAAGGGGAAGCGAAGGGTGCTACTGCCGAAGACCGATCCATTGGGGGCATAGCCGAGACGCTCTTCGGCGGTAGCGATGACTCGGTCGGCATAGAAGCCCTTGGGACGATCGACGACCTCGATCTTGCGTATCCCGATGTAGAGCTGATCGTCTGCCGTCTGATACTGCCGGAGAGAGCACCCTCCGAGGGAGAGGAGTATGAAGAACCCAAGGAGGGCAAAGGTCGTGCGAAGGAGCGGAGTATGACGGTGCGTGCTTTGCCCCTTAGATGGGGGTGCAAAGGACCCCATGCATGGGTCACCCGACCGACCCATGTATGGGTCGCTCGAGGGAGGCATGCATGGGTCGCTGGTGCGACCCATGATCGGGCTATGATGCGGGGGTATATCGAGGCGGTGCATAGAGACTGGGAGGAAGCTTAGGAAGGGGATCACTTACTCTGGAGACGAACGAATGGAGTAGAATCCGTAGAGTGTACCGTCGTCGTATCGCCACCGAGTCGCCACTCCTGGATGGAGGTCTTGGGGAGCGTATCCCGCTTCACCTTCTTTGCTCGAGGGCGGAAGAGGTCACGGAGGCTGGAGAGCTTGCGTCGGAGGACATACCCGACCCCTGTCTCGGAGAATTCCCCCTCGAGGATATTGCCCGTGACTCGCTTGTGATACAGGCTAAGGTACTGCTCTCCCGACTTGTCGAGCTGGTACTGTAGGGAGACATTGTCGAGGAAGGTCTGCCCTTGATTCGAAGCCCCTGCCCCACTCTGCACCTTGCCCCCGACGATGATGCGGATACGGTCGTTGTAGAAGCGACGGCTGAAGCTGTAGGTATAGTCGGTACGAGCGGCCTCACCTGAGGAGCCATCGTAGCGGTCCATCCCGAGGCTGAGGTCAGTACCCTGCAGGAGCTTGCCCGCTGCCTTATTGATCTGGGACTGGAGGAGGGAGGTCAGGGCAGAGTTGAGATTGAGGTTGCCCGCTCCCGTGCCACTACCGAGATAGATACCCGTAGCCATGAGAGCGATGGCCTGCTTACTCTGCTCCTCCTTGGTCATCGTGGAGAGGGTATTCTGCATGGAGAGGTTCTCCGGCGCAGCGAGGGAGAAGCCGAGGTTCATTCGATTGACGTAGTCCTTGATCTCGATGCTGACATTGAAGTTCACACGCTCGGAAGATCCCGAGGACGAGGTGACCGTAGCCTTGACCTTGTTGACAGCAGAGAAGTCGAGATAAGGGTTGGATATCGAGCCGTACCAAGAGAGGGTGCTCGTCGGGGAGATGGTGAAGCGCTTGTTCCCCACGACGGGCAGGGTATAGCTCAGTTCGCCTCCCCCACTCATCTCGTAGCGTCCCGTCATGCTCATCTCCCCGTAGGGCGGATAGGTGAAGTGGAGCGTCCCTCCCCCTTGGGCATGGAGGTAGTCGGCGCCATCGGCCGTGAGGTCCGCACCGATACGCACCGAGGGGTCGACATGGATGGTGAGGTTGACATCCAGCCCACCGAGGGTAGGTGGGACGACCTCGGGGCTCTTGGTGAAGAGGGTATCGGAGAAGTCTACGAACTGTACCAGCTCATCGCTCTGCTCTCCTGTCTTCAGCGGGTCTTCACGTAGGATATAGGTGCAGTTCGTCCCGCTGAGGACATTGATCCCCCCACGTACACGAAGCGAGGTCATCGGCCCCGATACGTTCATGTTCGTCGAGGCGATGATGCGCCCATAGAGGAGCTGATCATCCCTACGAGGGCGGGGCTCATCGAGCAGGGTGAGCTCATCGGAGGTGATGCGGAGCGAGGCAGTAGCCTGAGGCGTCGTGCTCTTACGTATCGAGCCGTCGAGGTAGATCGCCTTCTTGGTATCCACCGAAGGGCGGACGGCGTAGTGATCGAAGTAAATATCGGAGTTCTCCATACGTACGGGCATGGAGTCGAGGACGAGGTGCATCCCGTAGGAGTCGAGATGCACCATGGCATCCGAGAGATTCATCTTCCCTGAGAGGAGGGGCTCAGTAAGCTTCCCCGAGAGACGGATAGAGCCCTCGGCTGTCCCCTTGAGTGAGGTGGCATTAGCCGCTAGGAAGGGGTTCGCCAGCTCTAGAGGGAAGGCGTTGAGCGTCAGCGTACCACTCAGCGGGGAAGTCTTCTCCCGTGGATGATAGATCCCGTCGATCGTCATCGCCGACTGGCCGTTGTAGCCGATATCCGCCGTGATGTAGTGCGAGTCGCCACTACGAGGCTCATAGAAGAGCGAGGAGGTGAAGTGGCCGAGCTTCTTGTCCTCATAGCGTAGATCAGAGATGGAGAGGTCGCCGGAGATCGTCGGCTGTTGGCTGAGGTCTCCCTTACGCTGGTAGTGTACATCTCCGAAGAAGATCCCCCCGATATCGGGAAGCCCCAGACTACGGTAGTCCTCAAGGTAGAGCTTATGGATCCCCAGCGTGATGTCCTGTACCCCAGGGGTAGACTCCTCTGCGAGGAGGGAGAATTCCCCTCGCTTCTCTCCTGCGAGCTGGAGTGATCCGAGGAGGAAGTAATCCTTCTTCCTTAGGCTCAGCCTATTCTCTGGGTTGATCTTATAATCGTTGTAGGCCAGGCGCAGGCGGTCACCTATGAAGTGGAGCTGGTAGGCCTCTCCCGACCAACTGCCCTCTACCTCGGCGGTATGGCGCACCTCGCCACGCTCGTCCTGCCAGGAGAAGTCTAGGTGCCCGCTCTGTAGGCTGGTGCGTAGGTCCGTGCTGATGGTGAAGCCCTCCTGCGAGCGGTAGCGTGACTTCATCACGGTGCCGAAGAGCACGAGTGAGAGGCTATCCCCACGGGCGATCGTCTGGCGCTCGGTAGAGAGGTTGAGCTGGGCAGAGTTGATACGCAGGGTATCGACACGAAGGTCAGAGAGGGCGAGCGTACCACTGATTCCCTCCCTAGGTGAAGTCTCCAGCTTCATCGAGAGCGACCCTAGAGCTACGTGCTGATCTGCCAGATAGTAGCGCAGAGGATTGTCCTTGCCCATCGTGAGGCTGATCGTCGAGGTGGGCAGGTGTACGACCAGATCCTCTAGGTACTTCGTCGCTGACTTCCCCGAGGTGATGAGTCGTACCTGCTGGAGCGTCTCATTCATCAGCTTCGTGAGCTGCACCTGTGTGGAAGTAGGCCCTGCACCTACATGGAGCGAAGCCTTCATATCGCCCGAAGTGAGCTCTGCATGCATATCCTCAGGTGAGGTGGAGAGCTGTAGGTCGGCACGAGGCGGAGCCAGACGCTCCCCACCGAGGACAAAACTGATCCCATCGGCAGCTGCTGTGAAGCTGTGTGTCTCCTTCATATCCGACCGGAGCTCACCCTCGAGGCGAAGCTTAGCCGAGAGGGGTGTATCGGAGAAGCCCAAGCGCTGTAGATCCAGCTCCACGAGGTCTAAGCCAATCCCCGTCGTGAAGCCTTGGCGAGAGAAGATACCATCGAGCTGCAGGGAGAAGTTCGCCCCGGGGTTCATGCTGTTGAGGGAGAGTCCTAAGTTGCCGTCCTTGAGCGACCCATCGAGCGTCACATCGTGGAGGGTAGTACTGCCCCAAGAGGCTTCATGGACACGCCCCCTGAGGCTCAGCCGTGTCCGAGGGCTGAGTGGGTCAAAGCCCCTACCCTCGGCATCGAGCTCCAGGCTCATCCGTCCTATAGAGTCTCGGGGCATGAAGTGGCGTAGGTCTAGCCCCGCCGCTTTGAGGCTAAGGCCGTAGCTCTTCGTTGCCTCGGTGAAGTGCCCCTTGAGAGCTACCTGTCCAGAGCCTTCGACAGCCTTCATATCCCCCTTATACACACCCCGACGAATATCCACCTCACCTGAGAGCGTCATCGGTGAAGGGATCCTATAGTCACGGGCTAGTTCAGGGGAGACGAGGCTAAGCAAGGTCTGTGCCTTCGCACCTACCTGCCCCGTCAGACGGAGCTTCCCGGAGCGTCGGTGCTCATCGAGGAGACTCGTCAGGTGCCCCTTGAGGGAGAGGCGGACGACATCGGGCCAGTGGAGGTCGGCCTCGGTCAGCTCCAGGGCACTGAGCGTACCATGTGTCTCGAGAGAGAGGCGGATAGGAGCAAGGAGCTGACGGCGGGTAATCGCCGTGAGGAGCTTCTTCCCCTCGGGGAGGTCATCGAGGGCTGAGTAGGAGAGGAGTAGGAGGTCCCTAGTGCCAAGGGAGGCCTTCATCGTGAGCTCGATCCCCGCCTTAGGGTCTGAGCGAAGTACGCTCCACGGCATGGTGAGCGCCCCCTGCATGCTCGAGCCGTCGGTATCGAGGATGAAGTCATCGAGGCACATCCCGAGACTATCCATCTCGTAGCGTCCCGACAGGTGGTGGAGCTTCAGCCCCGAGCGTTCGTTGAACTGAGCACGACTGAGGAGGAGCGACAAGCGCATTCCCTCGGAGTCGATACTCTCCCCCTCAAGGTAGATATCCCTGAGGTGAATGTGCGAGGGATCGAAATACGGGGTGCGTGGCGGAGTACGATCGACGGCATAGCTTAGCTCCCGCCCTTCGATACGGGCACGAGCTATCTGGAAGCGCATCTTCGCTAGATCCGCTTCTCCTCGGTCCAAACGTAGGCGAGTGACATCCGCTCCGATGAAGAGCGAGTCCAGAGGCATAGCGACATCGATCCGTGTCATCTGTAGGTCGACCTCCCCCGCACGGATGAGCCAGCGAAGGGGCTCAGAGTTGTCCTCCTTCTTCGTCGTATCTGTGCTGGTGTAGGAGACCGAGCCACCCCGAGTCACGAGACGGCTTAGGTCGACCCGCTCCTTCTCTAGATCGACATAGAGCTCCTCTACTGAGGCCTTCGGGAGGCGTGCTTTCACAGTGCTTAGCCCCGTACTATCGGTATAGTTGAGGGCGAAGCGATCAAGGGTGATGTGGGGGACTTCTATCTGCTTGTCTAGGAGCGGACGAAGGGAAGGCGACAGACTGAGCTCACCTACCGAGAGCAAGGTATCACCAGGGGCACGGACGACGTCTAGCCCTTCGACAGAGAGATCTAAGGGGAAGGAGAGGTGGATGCGATCAAGGGTGATCTTCATCCCCGTCTGCTCGGAGAGGTAGGAGGCGAGGCGATGGACGACGAAGTTCTGTACAGGGGGGACGTACAGCAAGAGCGAGACTAGGAGAACTAAGACAATGGGTGTGAGGAGGAGTCCCCACAGGATACGCTTGAGATACTTCGATCGTCGTGACATCTGAGCTAAGATGCTAGGCAAGAGGGAGGGAGAGTGATCAGTGCGTGCGGTACCAGTCGAAGAGACGGCGTACCCCTTCCTCGATCTCTACCTCGTGATGCCAGCCCAGGGCGTGAAGCTTCTCCACAGAGGTCAGCTTGCGCATCGTCCCATCGGGCTTGGTGTTATCCCACTGGATCTCTCCGGTGAAGCCCACCGTCTCGGCGATGAGCCCAGCTAGCTCAGCGATGGAGAGCTCCTTACCCGTACCGATGTTGATGTGGCAGTTACGGATCGGCTCGCCCGCCTTGGGACATAGATCCTCGAAGTCTACATAGAGGAGCACGTGTACCGACGCATCGGCCATATCCTCACTCCAGAGGAACTCCCGGAGCGGACGACCAGAGCCCCAGAGGCGCACCTTCGAAGGGCTGATCCCGAAGCGACTAAGGAGCTCAAGGATAGCCTGCTCTGAACTCGTACCCGACTCCCCAGCGACGGGGCGCTTCTCGAGGTCATGGCGTACGGCCTCCCAGTCCCCTGCCCCCAGACGATCAGCCAAGTAGATCTTGCGGATCATCGCAGGTAGGACGTGACTATTCTCTAGATGGAAGTTGTCATTAGGCCCATAGAGGTTCGTCGGCATCACCGCTAGGTAGTTGGTGCCGTACTGGAGGTTGAAGCTCTCACAGAGCTTGAGGCCTGCGATCTTGGCGATGGCATAGGGCTCATTGGTGTACTCCAGTGGGGCGGTCAGAAGAGCTTCCTCACGGATCGGTTGCTCCGCATCTCTGGGGTAGATGCAGGTACTACCTAGGAAGAGCAGATCCTTCACCCCATGGCGGAAGCTCTCCCCTATGACGTGCTGCTGGATCTGTAGGTTATCGTAGATGAAGTCCGCACGATAGGTATTGTTCGCTAGGATACCACCGACATGGGCGGCCGCTAGGATGACTGCCTCGGGACGCTCCTCGTCGAAGAAGGCACGTACAGCTATGGGATCTGTCAGATCCAGCTCGCTGTGGGTACGTCCGACGAGGTTAGTATAGCCTCGGGCCTCAAGGTTCTTCCAGATCGCTGAGCCTACCAGACCTCGGTGGCCTGCGACATAGATCTTGGTCGAGGGGGATAGCTTGGAAGCTCTCATAGCATTAGTGCTTGTGGGACTGGACATAGGCTACATCGTGGCGAACCATCAGGCGAACCAGCTCCTCGAAGCTCGTCTTACGAGGGTTCCACCCTAGGAGGGTCTTCGCCTTGGTAGGATCACCCAAAAGCGTCTCTACCTCGGCAGGACGGAAGTACTTCGCATCGACCTCTACAAGCACACGCCCCGTAGCAGTATCGATCCCCTTCTCATCCACACCTTCGCCCTCCCAGCGTAGGGTGATGCCCACCTCTTGGAAGGCTCGCTCGGTGAACTCCCTCACCGAATGCTGCTCACCTGTAGCGATGACGAAGTCCTCGGGAGTCTCGTGCTGGAGCATGAGCCACATGCACTCGACATAGTCCCGAGCATAGCCCCAGTCACGTAGGGCACTGAGGTTGCCCAGATAGAGCTTGTCCTGCTCACCGGCGGCGATACGGGCAGCAGCCAGTGTGATCTTGCGGGTGACGAAGGTCTCTCCTCGGCGCTCACTCTCGTGATTGAAGAGGATACCAT
>ERZ773077.2908-NODE-2908-length-10763-cov-2.963765_pt1 | contig 10763 bp, 5 predicted proteins | sample MGYA00580612_ERZ773077 | MGnify/ENA primary metagenome ERZ773077 (study PRJEB29015, sample SAMEA2737971) | human oral metagenome | biome: human oral; feature: human-associated habitat; material: dental | place: China | collected 2021 ...
TGGGGCCCCCCGGCGTGTTCCCGGTTGTAGCGAATGATTGCCCGGGACAACGCCGGGGTAGGGGTGTATTCGTCGTCCCGTTCGGCCAGTACCTCGACTCCAGCCGCGGTCAACACCTCGATGGCAGTCTGCCAGGCGGGCAGCGACAATCCGTGGGTGTCCTTGGCGATGAACAGCGGACCGGCGATACCCTGCGCCGCCCGGTACTCAACGATCGCCTGGGTGATGGCCACGATATGAGCCTCGTTGAACGCTGAATCGAGGGAAGAACCCCGATGACCAGAAGTGCCGAAAGATACCAGCTGATCCGGGTTGCTGGAATCGGGTACCAGGTCGTAGTAGGCGGCTATTACCTCGTCAATATTGATCAGATCTGTGGAGTCGGCCACTTGGCCAGCGCGTGGATGAGCCATGTCTCCATCCTGCCGTGTGAGTTGGAACTACGCGGGGGAACTGCGAAGACGATGGAACAATAGGGCCATGAATGCCGATCAGAACTTCACCCGGCCCGGAGCGGTTGACCTATCCGCGCTGGCCTCCGCTCCTGCCACCTCCACCGCTCCGGGCGGCGGCGGGAGCTTTGTCACCACAGTCACCGAGGCCAATTTCGAACAGCTGGCCCAACAGTCCATGCGGCATCCGGTCGTTCTGGCGTTCACCAGTGACCGCGACGCAGGCTCCGCACCTACCGTGGCTGATCTGACCGAACTCGTCAATGCCTCCGACGGCCGGCTGCTGGGAGTGACCGATGTGGATTCCCAGCCTCGGATTGCCCAGGCGCTGGGGGTGGCCGCGGTCCCGACGGTGGTGGCCTTGATCGGTGGCCAGGTAGCGCCCCTGTACCAGGGCACCCGTGACCGGGCGGATGTCAAGGCATTGCTCGACCAGGTGATCCAATTGGCAGTTGCCAATGGCATCTCCGGCCGGGCCACACCGGTTGCCGGGGAGGCGTCGGTGAACGACTCGGCCGCACCGGCGGCGGATCCCAGATTCGCAGCCGCAGAGGCCGCCCTGGCAGCGAAGGATTTCGAGCAGGCGGTGGCCGAGTTCGACAAACTGCTGCGAACCAATCCGCGCGATTCCCAGGCTCGTGCCGGGCGCGCCCAGGCGGCGTTGCTGGCCCGGACAGCCCACGTCGATGAGGACTGTCTGCTGCGGGCGGCGGCTGCTCCGGAGGATCTGGAAGCCCAGTTTGTAGCTGCCGATATGGAACTGATCAGTGGGAACGCGCAGGCTGGGTTCGACCGACTCCTTGAGATGATTCGCCGGGCCCAGGCAGAGGAAAAAGAACAGATCCGCGTTCGTCTGGTCGAACTGTTCGACACGATGGATCCGGCAGATCCCGTGGTGCAAAACGCACGCCGTTCATTGTCGATGCTGCTGTTCTGAGCCGGCTGCTGAGCGGATAGGGCCGGCGATAGGCCCTATCCAGCGGTCAAGCCCGTGATCGCGCGCAGGTGCTACTGGCGACCGCCCCGCCGGTCAGCGCAACTCTCGACCGTCTTCGGTGTAATGGCTGCCTGGGTTGTCGAGCAGCCGACGGATTCGCCGGGCGGATAGCGCAGTGACCCGGGCATCCAGCTCGGTCGGAAGCACCCAATGCAGTGCGGCGATCTCGCCATCGGCCGGCCGCAGCTGTGCACGCTGCGTGTCGTCCAGAACCCCACCATCCTAACCACTTCAGGCGAACTTGTTCAACAACCCCACCATCGAAAACGAATTCGAGCGCGTCGTCCCAGCCCAAGTAGGGAGGCATCCAATCGATCACTTGGGGCTCGGCCAAGGCGATGACCAGTCCTGTCTCCTCCAGCACCTCTCGTTCGGCACCGAGTCGAGGGGTCTCGCCGGCCTCGATCACTCCGCCGGGCAACTCCCAGTCCTGCTTATAGGTGGGCTCTACCAGGAGAATCCGACCAGAATCATCGCGAAACAGCACATGCCCGATGACCCGGTGAGTGGGCAGCACCGAGTTCATCACTCCACTGAACCCGTTTGGCCCATAGACCTGATCGACCGCAAGACGGGCGTAGATCAACACATCGGCCCAGCCGCCATCGGGAGATTTGATCGCGCTGCGCCGACGCCCTTCACGTCGGAAACGCGCCGCATGCAGGGCGCGGATGGCCATCCGATCCCAGGCGGGAATCTGCACCTCCACACGGTGGGCGCCTCGCCCTATCAGGGCATCGTCGGCGGCCAGGCTGATCGCCCGATCGAGCGTTGCCTGATCAACCTGGCCGGCCCACTCCAGCACCCCGATGCCCTCGGTCAGGGTGAGCTTCACCCCGAACTGGTCCGACAAGTGATCAATCCTCGCTGTAACGCAGCCACACCGCCGCCAGCGGAGGCACCGTCACGTTTGCCCAGGCCCAGGAATCCGGATCCGCACAATGCGCGGTGGCCACAATGGGCTCGGCGTTGTTGAACTCGCCGGTACCGTTGAACTCACTTAAGTCGGTATTCAGGATCTGTATCCAGCGTCCCGCCCTGGGCAGATTGACCGGGTAATGCGGATAGGGGTTGGGCGAGAAGTTGATGATGGCCGCAATCGACTCGCCGTTCCGGCTGGTACGCACCCAGGAAAAGGTGTTGTGCCCGGTATCGTCGGCATTCATCCAGCTGAATCCCGCCGGCTCGCAGTCCAGTTCGTAGAGTGCCGGGTGCGCTGCCTGCAGGTGATTCATAGTGCGAATCAATTGACGTACTCCGTCATGCCCCTGCAGCGAGTCTACCCACCATTCTAGGCCGTCATTCTCGTTCCATTCTGGGCGTTGGGCAAACTCTTGACCCATGAACAGCAGTTGCTTGCCCGGGAAACTCCACATGAAGGCATAGAACGCCCTCAGAGTAGCGAATTTGCGCCAGTCGTCCTGCGGGATCTTATTCAGCATCGATCCCTTACCGTGCACGACCTCGTCGTGGCTGATAGGCAGAATGAAGTTCTCGGAGTACTGATATACCATCGCAAAGGTCATGTCGTTGTGATGATATTGACGGTATATCGGATCGCGATTCAGATAACGTAGGCTATCGTTCATCCAACCCATATTCCATTTGAATCCGAAGCCCAGTCCGCCCCAATTGGTCGGTTTCGTGACACCACCAAAACTGGTGGATTCCTCGGCTATCATGATCACGCCGGGCGTGCGCTCGTAAAGGTGGCGGTTCACATAGCGGAGGAAATCGATAGCCTCAAGATTCTCGCGACCACCATAGATATTGGGTACCCATTCGCCTTCCTTGCGGGAATAATCGAGGTACAGCATGCTGGCGACCGCGTCCACACGCAGGGCATCGATATGGAACTGATGCACCCAGTACAGGGCGTTGCTCACCAGGAAACTCTTCACCTCATTTCGACCGTAATTGAAGACATAGGTGCCCCAGTCGGGTTGCTCGCCCTGACGCGGATCGGCATGCTCATACAGGGCAGTACCATCGAATCTGCCCAGCGACCAGTCATCCTTGGGGAAATGACCCGGCACCCAGTCCAGGATGACCCCTATGCCCTCGGCATGCAGGGCTTCGATGAGCACCCGAAGGTCGTCGGGATCACCCAGCCGGGCATCCGGGGCGAAATATCCGGTAACCTGGTATCCCCAACTGCCCGGGAAGGGATGGGCCATTACCGGCATTAATTCGACATGGGTAAAACCCTGCCATTTGACATAGGGGGGCAACTGTTCGGCTAACTCGCGGTAGGTCAATCCCTTGCGCCAACTACCCAGGTGCACCTCATAGATACTCATCTGGGATTCGTACACATTCTTCTGGGACCGCTCGTCCAGCCATTTCTGCTCGGCTTCACCCCATTCATGGCTGGACTCCCAGACAATGGAGGCATTGCCGGGGGGAACATCGGCGAACCTGGCATAGGGATCAACCTTCTCCTGCCAGGTGCCATCGGTGTGCTGGATCTTGTACTTATATTGAGTGCCCTCCAGCACATCCTCCTTCCACAGTGCCCAGACCCCTGATCCGGGAACCAACTGCATGTCATCGCCCTGCCACCAGTTGAAGTCGCCAATGACCTGAACTCGGTGGGCATTGGGTGCCCACACGGCAAATCGAGTCCCACGCAGGTCACCACGTTCGTCGTCGTGCACGGTAACGACGTGGCTGCCTAGCCGGCGCCAGGCCTCGGTATCGCCTCCAGTGTGGAAACCCTCCAGATCCCAACCGGTCAGGTTGCCGAATATGTCATGCATTGTTGCCTCATTCCTGGTTGGTATGGACGCTAAAAATATGGGCCGGATTGGCGGGATCCAACCCAACGTAATTGCTTGCCCCCCACACATAGTTGGCACCGCCTAGTTCGTCATGGACCCCGTACATGTCGGCGAGTTCCAAAGTTGCCAGATCGACCTCGACCTGGCCGGCGACTGGTTCATGGGGGTTGAGGCTACAGACCACGATCACTAGGTCACGCCCATCGCGTTTTGCAAAGGCAAGGATCTCATCGTGGCTGGTCTGCAGTATCGTGGTACGGCGCAACTGCTGGAGTGCCGGATGCGCCCTGCGGATTTGATTCAACCGGCCCATCAGAACATTCAGATTGGGTTCGGCTTTGAAATCGCGCGGTCGGTATTGGTACTTCTCGGAGTTGAGATACTCCTCGCCACCGGCCTTCAACGGCTCGAACTCGAACTGCTCGAAGCCCTGGTAGATACCCCAACTGGGGGACATTGTGGCGGCCAGGATCATCCGGATCGCGAATGCCGCCGGGGCTCCGGAACGGACCGATAATGGATTGATGTCCGGAGTGTTCACAAAGAAGTTGGGCCGCATGAAGTCGATGGTCTCGGTGGAGATCTGGCGCAGATAGCTGGCCAGTTCATTCTTGGTGTTGCGCCAGGTGAAGTAGGTGTAGCTCATGTGGAAGCCCGCCTTGCCCAGAGTCTCCATGATCTCGGGCCGGCTGAAGGCTTCCGCGAAGAAGAGCACCTCGGGGTGGGTCTGGTGCACCCGGCTGATCAGCCAATACCAGAAGTTGAGAGGCTTGGTATGCGGGTTGTCTACCCGGAATATCTTCACCCCGTGTCCGATCCAGAACATGATCAGGCGGAGCGCCTCCTGATAGATGGCCTCGCGATCGTTATCGAAGTTAATCGGATAGATGTCCTGATACTTCTTCGGTGGGTTTTCGGCATAGGCGATCGTCCCGTCTAGCCGGGTGGTGAAGAACTCGGGATGGGATTTCACCCAGGGATGATCGGGTGAAGCCTGGAGCGCGAAATCCAGGGCTACCTCGAGCCCTAGTTGGTTGGCTCTGGCCACGAAGGCATCGAAATCGGCCAGCGTCCCCAGATCGGGATGAATCGCGTCATGCCCGCCCTCGGGCCCACCGATGGCCCAGGGCGAGCCCGGATCATTCGGCCCGGGAACCAGAGCGTTATTGGGGCCCTTGCGGTACTGCATGCCGATGGGATGGATCGGGGGCACATAGGCGACGTCAAAATCCAACGCGGCTATGTGCTCGAGGATTGCGTGGCAGTCATTGAAGGTACCCGAGCGCCACTCGCCGCTCACCGGATCCTTGACCGCACCCTGGGAGCGGGGGAAGAACTCATACCAGGCACCGAACAATGCCCGGCGGCGATCCACTTGGAGCGGGAAATCTAGCGTGGGGGTGGTAAGCCGGCGACGGCCGTGCCGGCTCATCACGGCGTCCAGTTGCGGATCCAACGCGGCTTGACGCAAAGCGCCCGGATCCAGGCCGGGATCCATGGCGGCCAGCGCATGCTCGATCACCCGGCCGTCGGGTTCGGCGCCCGCCGCCCGGGCGGTGGCCAATGCGGCGGTGAACAATTCGCGGCCTTCCGCGCAAACTAGTTCTTTGTCGATATGGGCGGCGTACTTCACATCGGCGCTGTGCTGCCAGGTATGCCAGTCATCCGCCCAGGCTTCGATCCGGAAGGTCCAGTCGCCCTCGGCCTCGGGCCGTACCCAGGCCTGCCAGATATCCAGGCCGGCGGGCCAGATCTGGGTCATCTCGGTGGCATGCTCGACACCGTGCGGATCGGTCAGGATCACGGTGGCACCAACCCGGTCATGACCCTCCCGCAGCACCCTGGCAGTGATCGGCAGTTCTTCCCCTACCACCGCCTTTGCCGGGTAGGCCCCATGCTCGATGACCGGCGCTACCTTGCCGATCGGCAACCGGCCAAAACGGTAAACAGAGAAGTCTGGCCGGCATCCGGTGGTCGAGGTCGGTTGCGGTGTATCTGGAGCGGTGTTCGCGTGATCTGTCACGACTCCAACGCTAGCGTTCCTAGCGCCGGCGAAAGGACAGATGACGAGGAAATTCCCGGGCGATCCCGAAGGAGTAACGGTTATCGGCCGGGGCCGGCAACCGATCGGCGAATTCAGTAGCCTGGATGATGTGCGAGCGATCAGACGATTCATAGTCCAGCCAGTCCTGCCAGAGCCTCTCCGCCCGTTGGCCGAGTTGGCACGTAACCTGCGCTGGAGTTGGCATGAGGAAACCCAGGAGGTCTTCCGCGGCGTCGATCCAAACCTGTGGGCAAGTACCGGGGACCCGCTGAAAATGCTTTCCCAGGTGGCTCCCGAGCGACTGGCGGCGTTGGCACGTGACCGCCGCTTCGTCCGTGGCCTGGAGTTGGCGCACAGCGATCTGCAAGAGTATCTGCACGGTGACCGCTGGTATCAGGCCCATGCGGCGGAGCATCCCGAAGCGCCCAGGGCCATCGGATATTTCTCCGCCGAGTTCGGTATCGCTAAGGTGCTGCCGCAATACTCCGGTGGTCTGGGCATCCTGGCCGGCGATCATCTGAAAGCCGCCTCCGACATCGGTGCGCCACTGATCGGGATAGGCCTGCTCTATCACCACGGCTACTTCATCCAATCGTTGAATGCCAGCGGCTGGCAACAGGAACGCTATCCGTTGCTGGATCCGAACGAGTTGCCCATTTCGCAGTTGCTGGATGACCGCGGCCGTCAGACGTATATCTCGGTGGAGATCCAGGGGACACCGGTCAGGGCGCAACTGTGGGTTGCCCAGGTGGGCCGCGTCCCGCTGGTATTGATGGACACCAATCTGGAAGACAACATAGAGCGGGAGCGGCTGATCACCGACAAGCTCTACGGCGGAGGCACCGATCACCGCTTGGCCCAGGAGGTATTGCTGGGTATCGGCGGGGTGCGGGCCATCCGGGAATACTGTCGGGTTACCGGCCATCCAGCGCCCGACGTCTTCCATGCCAACGAGGGACATGCGGTCTTCATGGGCATGGAACGGATCCGGGAATATATGGTCGATTGCGGCGACGACTTCGACACCGCCATCGAGAAGACCCGAGCCGGCATGCTGTTCACCACGCACACCCCGGTGCCGGCCGGCATCGACCGGTTCACGATGGACCAGATCCACGCCCAGTTCGCAGGATTCCAACCGGTACCGGTTGAGCGGGTACTTGCCCTCGGCGCCGAGACCTTCCCGGGTGGAGACCCCGGGCGTTACAACATGGCGGTGGTTGGCCTGCGGCTGAGTCAGCGAGCCAACGGGGTCTCCCGGTTGCACGGTGAGGTTAGCCGGCAGATGTTCCAGGGCCTGTGGCCTGGTTTCGACATCAGCGAGGTGCCCATCGGATCGGTCACCAATGGCGTGCATGCCCGGACCTGGTTGCATCCCAACCTCAAGGAGGTACTGGAGTCGCCTACCGAGGCAGCCGAGGGGGTCGTCGATGGCTGGGATTGGAATGGCCTGGAGCGAGTCGATGATCTATTCATCTGGACGCTGAAACGCCAGATGCGTGGTCAGATGATCGGCATGGCCCGCGAGCGGTTGCTGAGGAGTGCCCGGCAGCGGGGCCAGAGCGGCGATTGGGTTGCTGGGGCGCTCAATCCGCACACTCTCACCATCGGCTTCGCCCGCCGGGGCGCTTCCTACAAGCGACTCACCCTGATGCTCAGCCAGCCGGAACGTCTCAAGAAGTTGCTCAACCATCCCGACACGCCCATCCAGATAGTGATCGCCGGAAAGGCACACCCGGCAGACGACAGCGGTAAGGGGCTTATCCAGCAAATGGTGCGGTTCGCCGATCAGGACGAGGTACGCGGCAAACTGGTCTTCCTGCCCGACTATGACATCTCGTTGGCCAAGCCGCTGTATCCGGGCTGCGATGTCTGGCTGAACAACCCGCTGCGCCCGATGGAGGCTTGCGGTACCTCGGGCATGAAGGCAGCCATGAACGGCGCTTTCAACCTATCGATTAGCGATGGTTGGTGGGACGAATGGTATAACCCGGCCTTCGGCTGGGCGATTCCATCGGCCGAGGCCATCGGAGATCAGGCCGAGCGAGATGCGGCCGAGGCCGAGGCGATCTACGAGATCATCGAACGCGAGATCATTCCGAAGTTCTATACGCGGGACGCAAATGGGATACCCACCGAATGGGTGAAGATGATACGTGACACCGTGGCTGGACTCGGTCCGAAGGCGATGGCCACCCGGATGGTGCGCGACTATGTCACCGATTACTACACCCCAGCCGCAGCCGCGGCGGCACGCATGCTGGACGACGCGGTGGCCAGGCAACTAGCCGCATGGAAGCAGCGGATCCGGCAAGCATGGCCCGCGGTCACGGTGACCAAGCTGGAATCGCAGCTACCCGACATCGTCGAGGTCGGTTCCAATGCCATCTTTGAGGCCACCGTGCAGCTGAATGGCCTGACTCCCGACGATGTGGCAGTGGAGTTCGTAGCCGGTGATGTCGATGCCACCGATCAGCTCCGCAATGTGCGCATCAGCCTGTTCAGTCACGACCGGGCCTCCAGCCAGGGGGATGTGTTCCGGCTCGACAAACAGGTGCAGATTCCCGGCCTGATTGGCTTTACCGTCCGGGTGGTACCCAGCCATCCGCTGCTGGCCAACAGCGCCGAGATGGGATTGGCCACGCTTGCGTCGCAGTGAGTGAACCATGCGAAACCCGGCTGGGGCGCGGGAATCGCTGCCGGCCTGCGCCGCCCAACCGATTCGGCGGGCGACTGGCTCCCGCAGTTTAAGGTAGCGTGCCCCGGATACTGCGGGCGGCGGGTGGGGGACTGCGCCGGCCCGGCAGCGGAGAGCGCCCCGACCGACCGCCAGCCGGCCAGGTGCGGATCATCCCGATGCCTTGTTGGCTCGGGCGGATCCGTTGGCTCGGGTGGATTCAGGCGGCCCGAATGCCTCGACCGCGAGGTATTCGGGTTAGGCCGGCTTCTCGGCTCTTAGCGCGGCGGAACGGGCGCTGCCGACGCGGGCCGATCGCGCGGTGCTGGGCACCTCCACCTTCATGACCACGACCGTGCGACCGGGGAGCCGGCAATGCTGCATGGGCAGCAGAGCGTGGGCGGGTAGCTCACCGGGGTCGGCGGTCGAGGCGATGATCCGATACCTGGTGCCCCACGGCACCGGCGGCATGGTCAACTGAACTGGGTCGGCGCCCGAGTAAAACCAGATCAATATCGCTTCGGTGCGATCTGACAGATACATGCCCAGCAGGCGGCGCTCCGGGTCGTTCCAGTCGGCATTGCCCATCTCGCCGGAGTAGCCATTCATCCAGGCCAGGTTGTAACGCTGTAGCGAGTTGCCCTCCGCATCGAGCACCTCATTGTGGTACAGGTAATCGTCGTAGTAGAGCAGCTTGTTCCGGGCGCGCAGCCGGGTCAACTGGGCGGTGAGTTCGCTGACATCGCGCCACCGCTCGCGGTCCTCCCAATTCACCCAACCCAACGGGTTGTCCTGGCAGTAGGCGTTATTGTTGCCGAGCTGGGTGCGACCTAGCTCATCGCCCGCCGTGATCATCGGCACCCCGCGACTGAGCAGCAGCGTCGCCATCAGGTTGCGAACCTGTCGGTGGCGCAGCGCATCGATCTGTTCGTCGCCGGTCTCGCCCTCGACGCCACAGTTCCAGGAACGATTATCGTTGGAGCCATCCTGGTTTTGTTCGCCATTGGCAAGGTTGTGCTTGTGGTTATAGGTGGTCAGATCACGCATCGTAAAACCGTCGTGGGCGGTGATGAAGTTGATGCTAGCCGAGGGCGGTCGATCCTCGTGATCGAACAGGTCTGCCGACCCCGACAGCCTGGTGGCAAGTTCCTGCACCCCACCGGCGCCACGCCAGTAATCTCGCACGGATCCGCGATAGCGGTCGTTCCATTCGCTCCAGCCCGGTCCCCAGCGGCCGACCTGATAGCCGAATGGGCCGACATCCCAGGGCTCGACGATCATCTTTATGCCGTCAAAGGTTGGATCGGCGGCGATCTCCTGTTTGAACCTGTGCCGTTGATCGACGTGATGGTTGGCATCTCGAATCAGGGTGGTGGCCAAGTCGAAGCGAAAACCATCCACGCCCATCTCTTGCACCCAATAGCGCAGCGAATCGAGTACCAGATGCAACACATCGGGATTCGAGGTGTCCAGCGAGTTGCCGCACCCGGTAACGTCATAGTCATTGCGGAGATCTGGGGTCAACCGGTAGTAGCCGCGATGATCGATGCCCCGGAAGCTCAAGGTGGGACCCTGATGGGACGCCTCGCAGGTGTGGTTGTAGACCACATCGAGCAATACCTCGATGCCCGCCTCGTGCAGGGCCGAAACCATCTGTTTGAACTCGGTTACCTGCTGGCCGAGCGTACCGACCGAGCAGTAGGCCGCATGCGGGGCAAAATAGCCAAGGGTGTTGTAGCCCCAGTAGTTAGACAGCCCCCGCCGGATGACGAACGGTTCGCTGATGAAGTGTTGGATGGGCAGCAACTCGACC
>ERZ773077.2915-NODE-2915-length-10735-cov-4.465637_pt1 | contig 10735 bp, 6 predicted proteins | sample MGYA00580612_ERZ773077 | MGnify/ENA primary metagenome ERZ773077 (study PRJEB29015, sample SAMEA2737971) | human oral metagenome | biome: human oral; feature: human-associated habitat; material: dental | place: China | collected 2021 ...
ACAGCAGCGCGATGAGACTGGCCGCGGCCAGGAAGACCAGCACCGCCGCCGCGGCCGACAGCAGGTACTTGCCCAAGGCGGCCTCGCCCGCACGTTTCCTGATCGCGTCCAGGGACGAGTACCTGGGTTTTGGGGATTCGAGTATCTCGCTGAGGGGCGCATCGTCCGGGCTCCCGGGTGATGACGCCCCGGCGTCCGCGTCCCGCATGAACGGCTGGGGCTTCTCCGCCGCCGGTGGGGAAGGGATCGTCCCGGGCAGCCGGGGAGGTGAGGGCGTGGACGTCGGGGAAGCGGACCGCGTCAAGGAGGGGATCGATATCTGTAGCGGGGTCGGGCCGGTGGCGGTGGGGCGGGGTTTCTTTGCTGGCGGAGACACGGTTGGTTTTGGCGCGGCAGGGGAGACCGGCGACGCGGTCTCCTGTGGCGCTTTCCAGGGGCCGGGCTCCAGCTTCCCCAGGTGAGAGATGACCACGTCCACCCTCGATGCCAGGCCGTCGATAGCCCTGATCACGTCGCGCAGACTCGGTTCCTCGGGGGCCGGGCTGCTGCTTGTCGGGTGCTTGTTGATCTCCATGCGCGGAGCCTTTCCAGCTACTCTGCGGGATCTCCAGCCTAGGCGTTCCGAGGACGGTTGGGGAGGGGCTCGACGAAAAATTGAGGCTCATCGCACAAGGTCAGGTCGCCCAGTCGGCTCGTTTGAAGCTGGCTGAGCCAGCTCGTGAGCGTTAGCGAGCGGCTGCGTCGAAACCATCTGGCGGCTGGGAAGCAGACCTGATCACCAGTCTCCGGATATGCGTACGGTGGTTTCGACACGGACTGCTCGCCTAGGGGCTCGCGGTCCGGCTCAACCAGCGTGTGGAAGGAATGGTTTCGACGGACTAGGGAAGCAACGGAGCGAACCCCGTGTGTGTTCGGGGGTTTCCCTGTGGTGATGGCCCGACACCGAAGTGGCCAGCTGGCTGGATGGTACTGGTGGTTGGGGGCTGGGAGGGTGGATGTTATGGATACAACGATCAACAACACCAGATCACGACGCCGTTACAGTACCCGATCGGTACGGACGCTCGCAGCGGGGGTGGCTGTCGGACTCGCGGCCACGGCCCTCGGGGTCAGTGGGCCGGCGTCTGCGTCGACTGCTGAGGAGCTCTTGGCGGCCCGGATGCAGCCTATCGTGGATGTCGGCTATCCGGGCGTGTTGGCTACTCGTACTGATACGTCTGGTAGCACGGTGGGTGTCGCGTTGGGGAAGGGGGATGTGGAGACTGGTCAGGCGCCGCCGCTTGATGGCGAGGTGCGGATTGGGTCGAATACCAAGACCATGGTTGCGGTGATCGTCATGCAGTTGGTGGAGGAGGGCAAGGTCGCTCTCGATGAGCCCGTCGATACCTATCTGCCTGGGTTGTTGAAGGGGGAGGGTATTGATGGCTCGAAGATCACGGTGCGTCAGCTGCTTCAGCACACCTCCGGGCTGCCCGAGTACACCGACACGGTGATGGGGGAGACGACGAATATCTTCGAGGTCCGGAATGACTATTATTCGCCGCGGGATCTGCTCGATGTGGCGTTGGCTAAACCGGCTCAGTTTGAGCCCGGGGCTAAGTTCGCCTACAGCAGCACCAACTACATCGCTCTCGGTTTGTTGGTCGAGAAGGTCACCAAACGCACCCTTGTCGAGCAGATCGATCAGCGTATTGCCAAGCCGCTCAGCCTGGCACACACGTACCTGCCCGTCCCGGGGGATCGCAGTATTCATGGTGATCATCCGAAGGGCTATCATCGCAATGCTCCTGGTGAGCAGTGGCGCGACATCACCGACATGGACCCGTCGTGGACCTGGGCTGCTGGGGCTGCGATTTCCACTCCGGGTGAGCTCAATATGTTCATGCAGAAGACCCTCGACGGTACCCTGGTTTCGGCGGAGAGTCTCGCAGAGATGAAGAAAACCGTCCCTATGGATTCTGATAGCAGCTACAACCATGGCTTGGGATTGATTTCCACGTCGTTGAGCTGCGGCACCGGGTGGCAGTATGGTGGCACTATCCCCGGCTACCGAACCCGGAACATGGTCGGTCCTGATGGCAGCGCCCTCACCATTGTGGTGACCGCGCCGCCACATACCTTCGCAGACATCAGCAGCGAGGATGGGTCCGCTCAGGCGCAGAAAGCCGAGCAGCCGATCGACGACGCCTTGGAAGCCAGTCTGTGTGGTACGTGAGCTCCCGACCATAAGTCACTAGATATCTGTGGGGTGGTTTCGACACGGACTGCTCGCTCCTCGAGGTCCGGCTCAACCGGATCCCCTCCCGGTCGCACACCCACCTGATCGACCGCGCGGGCAACCGCAAGCCCGGGCTCGGATTCCAAGACATCCCCGGCGGGCCGTGGATGATGCTGCGCGGCGACGTCGAACGAGCCGCCTTCGACTCCCTCCCCGAGGACACCGAGGTCCGGTTCGCGACCACCCCGACGGCGATCGTGCAGGACGCCGACGGTGCCTCGGTGACGTTGAAGAACACGCTCACCGGGGAGCTGACGACGCAGCGGTTCGACCTGGTCGTCGGCGCGGACGGTATCCGCTCCACGGTCCGGCAGCTGGTGTGGGGGCCGAACGAGAACTACCTCGACCGGCTCGGGTTCATGATCTGCGCGTTCGAGCTGCCCGCCCCTCTGCCGGGCCTTCAGCAGCAGGAGGGCGCGATCCTCTCCGAGCAGGGACGTGCCTTCTGGGTGTTCTCCTTCGCCGATCACGTCCCCACCGTCCTGTTCTCCTACAAGATCGACGACGTCGACGCCGAAAAGGCCCGGGCCCGCCAGGCCGGAGTGGCGCAACGGCTGCGCGAGGTCTACGGCCCCGAGTCCCTGGGCGATCTCATGGAGACCGTCATCCGGCACCTCGAACAAACCGACGAGTTCCTGTTCGACTCGGTCGAGCAGGTCAGGGTCGACCGCTGGCACGGCGACCGGGTCGTGCTGCTAGGGGACGCCGCCTGGTGCCCCACCCTGTACTCCGGCATGGGTGCGACCTCCGGGCTCGCGGGTGCGGACGCGCTCGGCATCATGCTCGCCAGGCATCCCGGCGACGTGGAGGGTGCGCTCGTGGCCTGGGAGAGGCAGCTGCGCCCGGCCATCGAAGATTTTCAGCGGTCGGCGCTTCTGATGCGTTCCCTATTCGTCCAGACCACGCCGGACGAACAACGCAGGCAGGTCCGTTCCATCGGGCTGCGGCGATTCATGATGAAGATCCCGCTGCTGACCACGCTCATGACCAGGTCGAAGCATTTCCGGCTGCGCAACGGCGACCTCGCCGCCCTGCCCTCCTGAGGTGGTGCACCATGACCTCGACGATCGTCGCACGCCGAACCGGCAAGGCCGCCAAGATCCTGACCGCCGCGGAGGAGCTGATCCTCAAACAAGGATTCAAGGGGGTCACGATGGCCGCCGTCGCCCAACGTGCCCACGTCGGCAAGGGTACGGCCTATCTCTACTGGCGTACGAAGGAGGACCCCTTCCTTGAACTACTCGTCGACAGCCTCGCCGGCGTGCTCGCGGACCTCGCCGACCGGGTGCGCGCCACCCCCGGCCTCGCGATGGCCGATCGGCTGTGCCCAGCCATCGCGGACGCCTGGCTGGCGCGTCCGCTCGTGCGCGCCCTGCAGGTCACGGACAGCGATGTGCTCGGGGCGTTGCTCGACGACCCGCGCTCCCACGCGATCGTCGTCGAGAACGGAATCCCCGCGCTCATCGGGACGCTGCTGCCGCTCTGGCGCGACCGCGACCTGGTCCGCGCCGACTGGTCGCTCGACGATGTGACGGCCGCGCTCGAATTCCTGTTCGTCGGTTATTTCGTCACGCGGACGCGCGGTGCCGTCGGCGGTAGCCACGGTGACCACATCGACGTCCTGCGACGCGCGGTCGCTGCCGTGCTGCTGACTCGCGAGTCCGCTGTGCCGGACGACGACCTCACTGAGACCGTCTGCGAGGTGCTTGAGAACCACGCGCAACGCCTCCGAGAACTCGTGGTCTGAGAAGGTCTGCGGCTCCGCGGCAGTCCGGAACAGGCCGCGTCAGAACCAGGGGGTGCTGCGGGGGTCCCCTGGTGCTGACGAACAGGACCTCAGCGGGCCGGGCGGCTGCTTAGTCTATGAGCCGAGCCGACCGGCGCCAGCAGGCGCCAACCGGCGTGGAGTCGGTGGGTGTGGCATCGGGTCGCTTGGAAACGTTGTGACAAATCCCGTCCGGGAGCCTACAATCTCCGATGTTAACGCTAACTTCGGGCACTCGGACGAGACGCAGCAGCCCCACCGTTCCGGAGACCGACCGATTACGACAAGGGAGTTCGTATGAAGTACCGCCGTGCAGCAGCCGCGCTGCTGTGTGCCACCCTGGCCCTCGGGCTCGGGGCCTGTTCAGGAGGATCCAAGGACAAGAGCGCGCAGGCGAGCAAGATGTACACCTGGGTGTCCAACGAATCCGACCGCGCCCAGTGGGACACCTTCGTCAAGGGCGTCCAGGAAACCGACCCCAACTTCAAGCTCGACATCGAGGGGCCCAGCTTCCAGGACTACTGGACCAAGATCAAGACCCGCATGTCGTCGGCCGACGCGCCCTGCATCGTCACGACGCAGGCTGCGGAGAAGCAAAGCCTGGCAGTACGGATGACACGCGACGAGGTGAAAGCGCTCGCCGATGCCTACAAGGCGCTCGGCGCCGAAGTCCCGCAAACCTACCGGCAAATGACGGACGGCGAAAAAGCCGTCACCGACGCCCTGCAAAAAATCGTGAGCCAGACCGAACTGACCGCCGGACAAATGCAGGGACTGTTGCAAAACGCCTTTGCCAAAGTCGATAGCACGGAGGCGCTGGCGGCGATTGACCGCATCTATCAGGGCTGGAAAACGACGCGCACCCTGACCGAAGCCGAAGCAGACGCGCTGGCGCAGACAATGGTGCGCGGCGTCACCGCCGTCAGTACCGGGTTGAATCAGGCGCTGAAAACCCTCGGTATTGAGGCCGAACAATACGCCAGCGGCATCAGCGACAAGGCAGGCAAGGCGATAGAGGCCTTTGCGGTGGTCGCCAAAGACGCCGGAGAAGACACCGACAAACTGGCACGGGCGTGGGCGGCGATGAGCGGTGCGGCCAACAGCAGCGCGCAAGAAGTGAGGGCGGCAGAAGCGGCCTTGCGGCAAAGCGTCGGCGGCGACGCAGCCAAGGCGGACGCTATCAAAAAAATCGCCGACGCCTACAAAGACACCGGCGATGCCGCCGCCAAAGCCCTCGCCGCACTCAACATCAGCAGCGCCGACCTCGCCCGTGGCCTCTCCACCGGCGTCTCCGAAATGCTTGCCAACTGGCAGACCGGCATGGCCAGCTTGAAAACGAACGGCGAGCTGACGGCGCAGGCGGTGCAGACCGCCTTTACAAGCAGCCTGTCGAAGCTGTCAAGCGCAGCGGATTTCAAAGCGCTGCACGACGAGATGCAGCGCACCGGCACACTCTCCCGCCTCACCGCCGAACAAATGCAAATCCTGCGCGCCGGGATGCAGGGCGGGGCGGAGGCGGCAAATGCGATGCGTAGCGCCTTGGAGCAGCATGGGCAGGCGACGCAGGCGCTCGCCGACGCCTCCGGCAAAGTCAAAGAAGCGAAAGAAGCCGAAACACAGGCGGTGCGTGATAACGCTGCCGCGCACAAAGACGCGTCCGAGGCCGAAGCCGCCGGGGCAGAAAAAAGCGCTGAAGCCACCGAGAAAAAGAAAAAAGCGCTGATAACCATCTACGACGCCTCAAAGCTCAACGCCGAGGCCATCGGGCTGGTTGATGACGCCATCAACAGCATGGTGACCAGCCTGGGACACATGGATGCCGACGACTACCTGCGCAAGGTGGCGGCGATGTCGCAGGTGGGACAGCAGTACGTCGCCGATGTGCAACGCGCCGAGAAGGCGACCGAGCTCCTCAACCAGCGTACCAGCGACGGCACCGTCTCCATGCAGGACATCGCGCGTGCCGCACAGGCCGCGCACTCCAATATCGCGGCGCTGGACAGCACCACCTTGCGCAACCTCAACGCCAGCATCGACGCCGCCAAGAAAAAACTGGAAGACCTGCAACAGCAGGCCAAAGACACCGCCGCCGATCTTGATGCCGAACTGGCGCAGCTCAAGGGCGACGACAGCAAAACCGCGAAGCTGGAGCAGCAGCGCAAGCTGCGCGAGCTGGAGGGCAAGCTGCAAGAGGCGCGAATCCGTGGCAACGCCGAAGAAATCGCCCAGTACGAGCGTGCCCTCGAACTCCAGCGGCAAATCGGCGCCGCCAAGGCGCGGCAGGCGGCGGACAAGAAAGCCGAGGCGGCAGCGCGCGCGCAGGAATCGCGCAGCCGCGGTAACGCCACGCCGCGCAGCACGACGGCCAGCAGCGCCACCAGTCACGGCGCAGGCGACATCAGCCCGCAGCAGGTGGTGGACGTTTGGGACGACCGCATTGCCGCCGCCGAGAGACGCGGCGCACAGAATTTTGCCAACGAACTCTACAACGCCGCCAAACGGAGCCCGCGATGACACCTTGGACACTCACCCGCAAAGACAACAACGCCACCCTCGAACTCCCCGCCGACATGCGCTGGCGTGACGAGTTTGACTGGCAAGCGCTGGCGCAGTCGCAGGTGCAATACAGCCTCGGCGGCAGCGCCATCATCCAGCAGGGGACGATGCTCGCCGGACGTCCGGTCACTCTCGGCGGCGAGTGGATCTGGCTTGACCGCGCGACGCTCACCACCCTTGCCGCCTGGGCAGACGTGCCGGAGCTGGAAATGACCCTCGCCCACCCCGACGGGCGACAGCTCAACGTCTGTTTTGCCCGCCCCGCGCTCTCTGATTTGACCCCGGTCGCCTACCGCGCCCCCGAAGACGGCACGGCGCAGTACGAGGCGCCGACCCTCCACCTGATGACCATCTAATGCAACCCGGTAACCAATAATGACCCAACGCCACACCGAACTGACCAAGCAAAATCTCCAGTTTTATCCGACCGAAGACCTGACCGACAGCGACAGCGGCGGCGGGCTGATGGTGCGCGACCCGCTCACCGGTGCCGACAACGAGCTATTTAATCCGGTCTCCGACCAAGACCGCACCATTGGCCGTTTTTCGGCGCGCTCGGTGCATGCGGCGGTGCGCCGACCCGATGCCGCCAAACTGGGTGGCGCGCACGTCATCATCAGCAAGCCCGCCAAGGCGGCCAACGTCTCGCACCTGCTCTACCGCGGCGTGCGTTATGGCGAGCGGCGCAAGGACATCATCAAGCGCATCGCCGCCTACGCCGTCTATACCATCGAGAGCAAGATGACCCTGCTCTCGACGCAATCGCTCGGCTCACGCATCGTCCAGGCGTATCAGCGCACCGATGAGGCCTTGCCGCTGGTCGGTGATGTCTATTGCCTGCGCCAAGTCAAAAATGGCTACCCCACCGAGGAGCAGTACATCCAGGTTATCCGCGTCTCCTCCGAAAACCGCACCTTTACCACGCCGGACGGCAAGGATTTTGTCCGCACGGTCGTCAAGATGGAGACCTCGACCGCGCTCACCGCGGATTTTATCGGCGCCGATTATCCATCCATCACCCATGCCGACCCGCCGTGCCTCTTAATGGAGACGCACATCTCTGACAGCGCCTCTTACTATGGCGTCAAACCGCTGGTTGAGGCCATCCGCGCCAACACGCAGACCATCCGCCTGCCGAGCATCATGGAAAAACTGGTGCCGACCTCGCAGGTGGAGACGCCGCTGACAGATTACACCGCCGCCGGGCAACGCCAGCTCATCTTTGACGCGGCCAAGGGCGAATCGGTGCTCTCCGCCTACAACGCCCTCAACGATGCCAGCGTGCTGCACGCGGGCAATGCCATTACCCCCGGCAGTCTGCGTCTCACGACGAACGGCATCACCGTCAGCGACCGCGGCGGTACGCTCTATCGCGGCGATACCGCGGTCGGCACGGTCGATTACGCGCGCGGCGAGTTGCGCTTTAGCGAGACATTGAGCAGCGGCGCGTCGTGGACGCTCTACTTTAGACCGGCGGCGGAGCTGTTGCAGGTGGCAGACACCGCCAGCATCCCGGTGTTGATTAACAACCGCAGCTACAACTATGTCCTCACCATCCTGCCGGTGCCTGCGCCCGGCTCGCTGCAAGTCTCCTATCGTGCGCAAGGTCGCTGGTACGACCTGCGTGACGACGGCTCTGGCGCCTTGCGCGGCGGCTCGGCCGGGCATGGCAGCGGCACCCTCAACTACCGCACCGGCTCGGTGTCGCTCACCTGCGGCGAGATGCCCGACGTCGGTAGCGAGGTGCTGTTTTCTTGGGGCTCGCAGGCAACCGTCCACAACCGCGCCGATAGCCAACCGACGGCGACGATGCTGATTGCCACCGAGGCCGGCCTCGCCCCCAACACCGTCAAATTAAGCTGGACAGACAACGGCGCGGCCAAGACGGCGCAGGACGACGGCGCCGGTAATATCACCGGCGACTGGACGGGGACGGTCGATTACCGCAGCGGCGACATCACCCTGACCAGCTACCCCGGCGGCGAGCAACGCCTCGACGTCAAGGTCGATTACAGCGTCGGCGCACCGCAAAACGCCGAGTGGAAAGCCCCGCTGCGCGACGGCAGCGGCAACGTCAACCTCACCCTCGGCCAGACACAAATCAAGCCGCGCTCGGTCGAGCTGGTGTACAACGTCCTCATAGAGGACTACGACACCAAAGTGCAGGCGGGCGAGGCCTACACCCGCCAGGTGGACCCCTACGTGACCGTGCGCGACGACGGCGCGGGCGCGCTGCGCGATGCCGGTGGCGTCAGCCGTGGCACGATTAACTACACGACCGGCGTCATCAAACTTAAGCCGGACGCGGTGGTCAAAATCCCCAAAGCCATCTACCGCAAACAGCCGATGGGCGAGGAGATAGTCTCCACCCAAGGCACGACGCAGACGGTCAAACCGCTCTACCGCATGGTGTTTGCCGGTTACGAGTACGTCGAGGCGCTCGCCTCCGCGCCGATTGACGACAGCTTTGTGGTGAGCGCCAAGTTTCGCGGGCAGCAGTCCGAGGACGCACGCAGCAAAAAGGCGGCCTCCGGCACGCTGCGCATCGACCTCCTGCCCGGCTACGCCGAGCGCATCGTCCCCGGCTCGGTGCGCTTTGCGATTGGCAGCGAGGTGTATTTTGACCGTCGCGGCGAGCTCTACTACCGCCTGGAGCCTGCGACCGGGGCGGCGACGCGCATCGGTAGCATCAACTACGAGAGCGGCATGGCCACCATCGAGCAGGCACCCGCCGGGGCGGTCAACTTGCAGGCGCTCGCTGGCACGGTATCGGCCAACCCGGTTGATACGGCGGTGTGGCGCATCCCGGCCTCGCCCATCCGCCCGGCCTCGCTGCAAATCACCGCGACCCCGCTCAGCGGCGGGCAGCTCAACGTGCGCGCCGACAACGGCGGCAAGATTACAGGCGGCAACGTTGAGGGCAGTATCGACTACGAGACCGGGGTGGTGCGCGTCCGCTTTGGCAAGTGGGTGGTGGCTGCCGGCAACGAGGGCAAGTATTGGTACAACCCGGACGCAGTACGTCCGGACGGCAAAATCTGGCAACCGGCACAGGTCTATGCCGACACCATCCTCTACAACGCCGTCTCCTATACCTACCTGCCACTCGACACCTCGGCCATCGGTATCGACGCGGTGCGCCTGCCCGCCGATGGCCGTGTGCCGATATTCCGCCGCGGCGACATGATAGTCATCGGCCACCGCTTGGAGGATGACCTCGGCAGCGCGCATACCGCCGGGCAGACGGTGCGGCTCTCGCGCGACCACATTGACAGCCTCTGCCTGCGTGACGCCAAAAATCAAGCCATCGAGGCCAAGTGGTACGACTACGACCTCGACGCTGGCACCCTCACCTGGGCGACACCGCTCGACCTCTCTGCCTATCAGATGCCGATAACAGCCCACCACGCAAGAGAAGAAGAAAACCGGGTCATCGTCGCCGACATTGACGGCACCTTGCAGCTGCAATTTCCGACGGCGCGTGACTACCCGGTCAATGATACCTACGTCTCCAGCGCGCTCATCGGCGGCGATTTGGAGGTGCGGCACAGCCCGCCGTGGTCGCAAAAACTCTTTGACAACGTCTGGAGTGACGACCCCAGAGGCGACGTCATCACCGCCAAGCTAAATCTCAAGGACTACCCGCTCAAACTGACCGATGACGGTGCGACCACCGACCGCTGGGCTATCGTCTGGCGCGACGGCACGCAGTTTGACCTCTACAGCGAGGCGCTCGGCTTTGTCGGCCGCTTTGACGCGCTGCAAGACCTCGCGCCGATTAACGCCGCCACCGGCAAGCCGTACTTTGTTTTGCCCAAGGGGGCGTTTGGCATCAACAACGGCGCCTCACCGTGGGCGGCGGGCAACGCCATCCGCCTCAACACCTGGGGCACGCACCTCGGAGTGTGGATACTGCGCGCCGTACAACCCAGCGCGCAGAAGCAGACCGAGACCGACGGCTTTGTCATCTGTTTGCGCGGCAACACGGTGGAGGTGTAACCGACACTTTCCCCCTCTCCCTTTGGGAGAGGGGACGGGGGTGAGGGCTGCCCGCATACCTCGCCGCCGAATAAACCACCCGAACAACAAAAGGAATCCATCATGTACGCCAACAACCTCGAAATGCCGGCGCATCT
>ERZ773077.2918-NODE-2918-length-10726-cov-16.369319_pt1 | contig 10726 bp, 8 predicted proteins | sample MGYA00580612_ERZ773077 | MGnify/ENA primary metagenome ERZ773077 (study PRJEB29015, sample SAMEA2737971) | human oral metagenome | biome: human oral; feature: human-associated habitat; material: dental | place: China | collected 2021 ...
GAAGGCGCGGTCATCGCCAGGATGGTCGATGGAGAAGTACGTCCCACCGAGGTAGCTCTGGAAGAGGGCGTAGTAGGCGGCAGCGCCCTTGGGGTCGCTGAAGATGTACTTGCTCGTGAGGGTGTTCTTCAGCTGCGTGGAGAGCGAGTCGATACGTGCCAGAGCGATGCCACGGTCGAGAGCTCCATTATTGAGCTGTGTGAGGATCGCCTCGATAGCCTTGTCGGTGGCGGTGCGCAGCTGACCGATCTCACGGATCTGCTTATTAGCCTCGTCGCCCGATTTGATCTTGTAGGTCGAGAAGAGGTCCTTGCCCGAAGCCGAGAGGGTGAGGTGTGTGACGGAGTCGGCTGCGAAGGGGATGAAGCTCTCCCCGAGGCGCAGACGGTAGAAGGCGGGATAGCTATGTGCCTCGTGACGGAAGCGGAAGCGACCCTTCTCGTCAAGGGTCACGGAGTCGATGAGCTGAGGTTCGTCGGTGTCGGTCGTCTCGAGGTAGAGCGTCTTGCCTGCGGCGTCGGTGATGGTGCCTTCGGCGGTGAACTCATTGCCTCCGCTCTTGGAGCAGGAGCCGAGAGCGAGGGAGCCGAGGAGAAGGAGGGAGAGGCGGAGCTTCGTCTTATTCATTGTCTGCCGTGTGAGGTATGTGATAGATGGGGCTATTAGAGTGTGGGGCCGTCCCAGTGCTCGCCGGTGGCGAGGAGCATCTCCTCAGCGCGGGCGACCTCGGCGAAGAGCTCTTCGCGTGTGGCAGCCTTGAGCATGGCGATGCGTACGGGGCGGAAGTTATCGATACCCTTGAAGATCGGGCTGGCGGCTATATGGCGGCGGCTGTGGAGGATGCCACGGCGCTCGTCGAGCTTGCGGATGTTGTTGTCGACGAGCTGACGGAGTACGTCGACGTAGAAGGCCTTCGGGTGGCGGGGAGCAGGCTCGCCCGTCTGGAGATAGTGCTTCATCTCCTCGAAGATCCAGGGCTGGCCGATGGTAGCACGTCCGACCATCACGGCATCGACGCCGTAGGTGTCGAAGGCACGCTTCACCTCTTCGCCCGTGGTGATGTCACCATTGCCGATGATAGGGATGTGCATGCGCGGGTTCTCCTTCACCTTCCCGATGAGCGTCCAGTCCGCAGAACCGGTGTACATCTGGGCGCGGGTACGGCCGTGGATGGTGAGGGCTTGGATGCCCACGTCCTGGAGGGCTTCGGCGAGCTCGACGATGATCTTACTATCGTTGTCCCAGCCGAGGCGGGTCTTTACGGTGACGGGGATCTTCACGGCCTTGACGACCTCGCTGACGATGCGGAGCATGACGTCGGGGCAGCGAAGCATACCGCTACCTGCGCCCTTGCCAGCGACACGCTTGACGGGGCAGCCGAAGTTCAGGTCCAGCACCTCGGGGCCAGCGGCCTCGGCGATGCGGGCGGCCTCGACCATGGGCTCGACCTCGCGGCCGTAGATCTGGATGGCTACGGGGCGCTCTTCGGCGCTGATCTCGAGCTTGCGTGTCGTGCCAGCGACCTGACGGATGAGGGCGTCAGCACTGAGGAACTCGGTGTAGACCATGTCTGCACCGAAGCGGCGACAGAGGAGACGGAAGGCGGCATCCGTCACATCCTCCATGGGGGCCAGTAGTAGGGGGCGCTCCCCGAGATCGACCGTACCTATTTTCATTCGCTTATCTGGGCTATGTATTGGGAGGCCGTCGTGAGGGCCTCGTGGATATTGGGGCAGATGTAGGTATCGCCGATGAGGTCAGCGATGCCTGTGGTACGCAGGGTCTCATGGACGCTGGGGCGTACGCCCGAGAGGACGAGCTGGATGCCCTCAGCCTGTGAGGTCTCGATGAGAATGCGGAGGTTGCGCACGGCCGTCGAGTCCATGAAGGGCACCTGACGCATACGCAGGATGCGCACCTTCGGGCGCGCCTTGGTGGCGAGGACGATCTCCTCGAAGCGGTTGGCGATACCGAAGAAGAAGGGGCCTTCGATCTCGTAGACCTCGACACCCTTCGGTAGGTCGAGGGCTTCCTCACGACCTGCGAGCTGGCCGTCATCCTCGGAGCTGTGCACGTGGAGCTTGTCGCGAGAGACGACGATGCGCGTGGACTCGATGATGCGGCGCATGAAGAGGAGCATGGAGAGCAGCAGCCCCAGCTCGATGGCTATGGTGAGGTCGAAGAGTACCGTGAGGAAGAAGGTCACGGCGAGCACCGCGATATCGCTCTTCGGGCCACGCAGCGAAGCGCGTACCGAGCGCCATCCGCTCATGTTGTACGAGATGACGACGAGCACCCCCGAGAGGCAGGCCATAGGGATGTAGGCCATCAGGGGCATGAGGAAGAGGAAGATCAAGAGGAGGACCAGAGCGTGGGTGATGCCTGCGATGGGCGTGCGGGCACCGTTGTTGATGTTGGTCATCGTGCGGGCGATAGCTCCCGTGACGGGGATCCCACCGAAGAAGGGCACGATGATATTGGCTACCCCCTGGGCCATCAGCTCGGTATTCGAGCGGTGGCGCTCACCGATGACCCCGTCAGCGACGCTGGCTGAGAGGAGGGACTCGATAGCGCCAAGGAGGGCGATGGTGAAGGCGGGGCCGATGAGGTGCTGCATCGTCGCCCAGCTCAGCTCGGGCACGACGAGGTCGGGGATCTTCGAGGAGATCGTGTAGCGGTCGCCGATGGTGTCGAGGCCCGTGACGCCAGCATACTCCTTGAGGAGGTAGCAGACGATGGTCATCACGATGATGGCGACGAGGGAGCCAGGGACGACCTTCGTCAGGCGTGGGGTGAGCTGGATGAGGAGGATGCTCCCCAGACCTATGGCGAGCGTAGGTAGGTGGACGGAGCCGAGCGAGGAGAGGAGGACGCCCCACTTCGGTACAAACTCCTTCGGTAGACCCGTCAGCCCGAGACCGAGGAGGTCATTGACCTGCGTGGTGAAGATGGTCACAGCGATACCCGCCGTGAAGCCTAAGATAATCGGATAGGGGATGAACTTGATGAGCGATCCGAGCTTCAGCGCGCCCATCAGCAGGAGGAGGATACCCGCCATCAGCGTGGCGATGAGTAGTCCGCCCTGACCGTACTCGCCGATGATGCCGAGGACGATGATGATGAAGGCCCCCGTAGGCCCCCCGATCTGTACGGAGCTACCCCCGAGAGCCGAGACGATGAGCCCCCCGAGGACGGCGGTCACGAGCCCCACCTCGGGCGATACCCCGCTGGCGATAGCGAAGGCGATGGCCATAGGTAGGGCGACGATCCCCACGATGAGCCCCGCTAAGAGGTCACGAGTGAGGCCCTGCCGCGTGTAGCCCTTGAGGCTATCGATGAGCATGGGGCGGAAGTTCAAGCGCTGCATGTCGAGTAAAAAGTAGGTTTTCTTCCTATACGATTAAATAGCTGTTAGGTTACAAAGATAAGGAAAAGCCCCCGTGCCTCTGAGGGCGCTGACCTTGTCGGCAGGGCTTTCGCATCGAAATCCTCCCGTGCCGTTAGCGTCCATACGTCACATTGTCTGCGCGTCGACTCCTCTTGCTCATCGCGACCTCTGCACATCCTCTTGCCCATCAGCGAGGGAAAGTGCCAAAGACAAGACAGGAGAAGGCAATTGCCTTCTCCTGCTATTCCGATTGAGGTAGCCCCCGTGTCAAGGTGGGCTTCCGTATGCTTTGTATAAGGAGCTTCCCCTACTTCTTCACGCGTCGTAGCGTGCAGACCTCAGCGTCATACGGGGCAGAGAGATAATCAGGCACGATCACAGGGCGATCGATCCCGATCATGCTCCTTCGGCGTACTACTATCGTATCATGTGCCGCATTCAAGCAGAGATACAGAGTGGCAAGTCCCTGATAGGGCTTGTCTGCTTTGCCATAGATAAATGGTACTTTGTAAACATCTAATAGTAGAGACCTCTTCTCTGTGTCCCAGAAAAGCCCCCAGCCCTTAATAAAGGAGGTTCCGGGCAGAAGGGAACCAGTAGGGGTGACACACGCTTTCCCATCCTTTGTGATTGATAGCTCCAGTCCAAGAGCATCGGACCAATAGGAGTCGTAATAGTTTGCCTTTTTCAGTACGACGATATGTACGCGCCAGAGATGGTTACCAAAGCCCATGCCCTCCCATTCTCCTACGAACTTATCGAGGTCATGATGTCGGTCCTCAAAGTAGTAACCTTCAGGGTCGTTACGGTTGCTATCCCACACGCGTTTGAAGTCACGTAAGCCCACGACCTGTGTCTGAGCAGAGACCCTCACTCCCGAGAGGAGCAGTACGAGGGATAAGAGCCTAATTAGTTTGGTCATAGTGAAAGGGGTAGGTTCATTCGGTAAGCAGTTCGGGTGACGAGTTGGTGCATCAAGCAGGGGGAACTTCCCCTACTTCTTTACGCGTCGTAGCGTACAGACCTCAGCGTCATACGGGGCAGAGAGATAATCAGGCACGATCACAGGGCGATCGATCCCGATCATGCTCCTTCGGCGTACTACTATCGTATCATGTGCCGCATTCAAGCAGAGATACAGAGTGGCAAGTCCCTGATAGGGCTTGTCTGCTTTGCCATATGCGAAAGGTACTTTGCAAACGTCGGGCTGTACAGAGTTCTTTTCTTCGTCCCAGGCAAACTCCCAGCCTTGGATAAAGGAGGTCCCTGATAGCAAGCCTTTCGTAGGGGTAATACATGCCTTACCATCTTTTGTGATTGAGAGTTCCAGCCCAAGAGCATCTGACCAATAAGAGTGGTAATAGTTCGCCTTTTTCAGCACCACGATACGTACGCTCCACTGGTGGCCAACAAAGCCCGTGCCTTCCCACTCTCCTGCGAACTTATCGAGGTCGTGGTGTCGGTCCTCAAAATAGAAGCCACGAGGATTATCGTGGTTACTATCCCACACTTGCCTGAAATCGCGCAAGGCTGCGACCTTCGTCTGAGCAGAGACCCTCGCTCCCGAGAGGAGCAGTATGAGGGATAAGAGCCTAATTAGCTTGGTCATAGTAAAAGAGGCGGGTTTATTTGGTGAGTAGTTCGGGTGACGAGTTGGTGTATCAAGCAGGGGAAACTTTCCTTACTTCTTCACACGTCGTAGCGTACAGACTTCAGCCAGATAGCCCCCAGGGGGAATATAATCAGGGATGTTCGCACTGTGCTCTATCTGGATAGTATATCCCCGCCGTATCACGATTGTGTCATGGGTAGCATTGATATAGAGACGCAGTTCGACACTCTCCTGATAAGGCTTGTCAGCTTCCCCGTAAGAGAAGAGGACCTTATAGATATTAGGGTCAACAGCCCCCTTCTCTCTCTCCCATCTAAGCCCCCATCCTAAAATAAAAGAAGTTCCAGGGATGAGATTTCCAGTCGGTGTGATAGCTGCCTTACCATCCTTCTTGATTGATAGCTCTAAGCCGAGGGCATCAGCCCAATAGGAATTGTTGCAGTTCGCTTTCTTTTGCACTGCGATACGGGTACGCCACTGATAGCCACCAAAGCCAGCGCCCTCCCATTCACCTGCGAACTTGTCGAGGTCGTGGTGCTGGTCCTCAAAGTAGAAGCCTCGGGGATTGCCTCGATTATCTTCTATCACTTGGTGGAAGTTGCGCAAAGTTGCGACTTTTTTCTGGGCATTCCCCTCTTTATGGAGGAAGCTGAAGAAGAGTAAGATAGAGAGGGCTCTTATCGCAAAGAGACTCTTTCGTTTTACATTACTTGCAGTCATGTCGGTTATAAAATAGATTCCGATTAATTAACTTCTTGAACGCTGCACTTGGGTCTCCAGAATTTTTATCATAGACAGAAAAGCCTTCAGGATCCTTCTTTGTAAGATCAAAGAACATCAAGCCTAGGACTGACTTAAGAGAAGGATAGTACTCTTTTATGTGATCTAAGATATACTGTTCTTCTCGGGAGAGAAGGTCGTTCTCATTATTATCTATATCGCCGTTCGTACGGTCAATCTGACTTGTTATCCAGATTTTCTGATCGTTTATTAAACCCTGGAAAGCACTATCACTAGCTGCTGCGCTGCTGTTCACTGGTCCAAATAAGTTGATGAACTCTGAATAGGTCTTGATCTTCTTGTTAAAACTCAAGATGTACACTCCATGCTTACTGACGATTCCTGTGTAATACTTAGATAAATCAATCCCTACAGGACTGCCTGTTTTCGAGTTCTTCGCAAGCTCTTTCGCTATGCTTTTACTCACATGAGCAATAAAACTACGAATATCAGCTAAGGAGAAAGACTGATTTGAGTACATCACCGGGTCTGTTCCAGAAGAGTTCTTGCGATATACATGTGTATGCATAATACCGATAACGTCTTCTGCAGGAGCATGAACTGCATCCTTTACACCTTGAATATCCTTGAAGCTACCATCAGAAAGCTGTATAAACGCTCGTTCAATGCCACCCTGAGCTTCTTCACTCCTGACATAATCAAAGAGGCTCTTGATATGACTATTCATTTGGGGTTCCTGGATCTTCATTCGATAGTCTCCACATGGAGGTGGCTGAATGGGACCAATAGGAGTAGGCGGTTCATCAGGGATAGTAGGGGCGTATCGAATACATTTATACTGCTCTGGGGCTATACGTGGATTCCCTGAATCTGCACCACTAAAGCGTCCCCAAAAGCCCGCAGGAGCCCCGGAGAAGCGACCTCTAGGTCTGTCAAAGCCTTGAAATTCAAAGACTGGAACACAATTCTCTGGGTGGAATCGAGTGCTCGATCCTCCATCAACGACATTCATATCATCATCATAGAGATTTCCCACGGTAAAGCTGTGAGCACGAATACACTCATAAACCTTCCCATTTATTACTTTACGAAAGCTCCGCGCTCCTGGCGGTGGAGTATAGTACACACCACTTTTGGCAACATGTCCTAGTCCCTTTTGTGTAAGGTAGTCAAAGAGCCATAAGTGATCGTCGTAAACCTCTGCTCGGTTTAGGAACTCAGATGCAATCTGAGTCCCACGGTCAAGGTAAATTACCCAAATCCAATTGATCTCATTCTCCCCTTGAATATGGATTGGAATGTAAACTATCTCATTAACACCAACCTCACCTACATGTGAGATGCCCTGCCATACTAAACGAGCCTTAACCTGAGAAAGGTGAGCCGCCATGCCTTTAGCTTCTGGCAGTTGCTTTATTGACTCCATTATTGTTTGTACAGTCTGATCGCTACCTATATAGTTAAACGTCTGTGCGATCAACTGATCAGGGGAGAGCTTCGATGCTGGTTGAGTTTCAATATCTGCATCACTTCGGCATCCAGCAAAGAGGATGGAAACAAGAAGGAGCGATGTGTAAATGAGTCGCCAATTAGGAAGGCAATAACTCATGGTAGTAAATCTGCGCATAGTGAGCATAGTATAGTGTGTTACTTCGTGTGTCAATCTCCATCTAACTAGCTCATGATGTTTCATGGGACATGGCTCTATGGAGGTTTCGATAGCAAATGTAGTTGATTAGAATCATACAAACAAGAGGACGGATATTATCGGATATTGGTCAGTGGAGGAATCCTGTCCTAATTGTCCTGAAGACCTCTGCATAGCTGTGGGGAAGATCTATTGGCTATAGGTTCCCCTCCATCTTTATAAGCTTGCTTGGAGTCTACCAGAGGGAAGTAAAGACGAGGGGACTCGGACTGAATGTTGCTATAGCTTCGGTGCTGGATTCTTCAGGAAGAAAAGCTGGTAGCAATAGTGGAATAATTTCATCCGTGCGCGGGGAGGAGTTGCGGACGAGTAGTAGAAAAGCTTTGTCCACGTGCGTGGATCTAAAATCTACGTACGTGGATCATAGAGATCACGTACCGAGTCCTTAGGACTACGTACGTGGACAGAGGAGATGGCGTAGAGGAAGGGGCTTTCTTTTCATGGAGGAGGAGGCTTTTTCTTTCGCTGGATGAGAAAAATCCCCGCGATAGGCGAAGGGCTCGGACTATGGCGGGGAAGAGGGATGCTGCGCTGGGGCGGGCAGGTGTGTCGTGGCTTAGCTCGGTGTCGCACCTTCGCCTGCCTGGAGCTTCTTGCGGTACTCGGTGGGCGTGAGGCCCGTCTGCTGCTTGACGAACTTGCCGAAGAAGGCGAGGCTTGAGAAGCCCTGCTGGCAGGCGATCTCCTTGGCTGTCTTGCTTGAGTAGCGTAGCTCCTGCGTGATGGCGCGCATCATGTACTGATGGATGAAGTGGATGGGTGTCTCTCCCGTCTGCTCCTTGATGATGCGTGAGAGGTGCTTCGGCGTGAGGTTCATCAGAGTAGCGATCTCCGAGACGGAGCGTATGCGCCCGCGTCGCATGGCCAGCAGGTCGAAGAAGAGGCGTGCTTGCTGGCTGGCACGGGTCAGGTCTTGCGGGGTGGCTTGGCGGATCTCTTCGCTGACCTCACGGATGAAGGAGTAGAGGAGCGCCTGGATATGGATGTGTAGGAGTTCGTCACGGAAGAGGGGATTGGGCGAGTGACAGAGCTTGTAGATCTGCTGGTGATAGATCTTGGAGAGGGCGGTCAGCTCCTCGCTCAGCGTGTAGATGGGCGACCTGCGCACATAGTCCACGATGCTCCATACCACGGTATTCAGCACTTCGGTCGCCCCGATGAGCTCCCATGAGAGTCCCATGAGGACCAGATCGGCATCGCTCGAGGCGAGGCATTCCTCGATGAGAGAGCCCCCTTGGTAGCTAAGCCTCTGCCCTTGCTCGAGGCGATACTGCCGGCCGTCAATGGCGATCTGTATCGTCCCCTGACGGCAGTAGATCACCATGCCGAATTGCATGCGAGCCCCTATCATCCGCTCGGGGAGCGTGTGTAGGGTATGGGCAAAGAGGATCTTGTCGTCGCAGTAGTCTATGCCTGGCTCTCCCTTGAAGTCATTGGTCGTCCACTCGTGTAGCTGCATGCTGTCTTGCTGATGTATCTGGGGCTGTACTTATGAGTGTAAAGGTAGGGGATATATGTGATACTCGGGTGTTGTCTAAATGTCGCATGGGGCAGGTAAAGCTTTTCCTTTCTTCGCATTGAGGGGAAGGTGGGGGAGAAAAAGCGACTATTTGCCCCTCCGCGCAAAGGTGTAGCGCTCCTTTCCCGCGCGAGTGCGCACGCATACAGCTTGCATATATGGGCGAAAATGACGAAAATTGTAGTCTAAAAGCAGGCTATGCGAGGTAGGGTGAAGAGGTCCTTTGCCCTACCTCCCATTGCACCCCATAGCAAGACAAATAAGATGATAGAAGAGAAGTTCCAGGCCGTCGTCCTGGGCGCTGGCGAAAGCGGTGTCGGCGCAGCCCTATTATACCAGAGTCGTGGTATATCCGTCATGGTCTCCGACTACGGGCATATTGCCCCGAAGTACAAGCAGGAGCTCGAAGCCAATGGCATCCCCTACGAAGAGGGTAGCCACACCACCGAGCTTATCCTGCGTGCCGAGGAGATCGTCAAGAGCCCTGGTATCCCTGAGAAGGCGCCTATCATGGTAGCTATCCGTGAGCGTGGCATCCCCGTCATCTCCGAGATCGAGCTGGCAGGCCGCTACCTCAAGGGCAAGGTCATCGGTATCACGGGGAGCAATGGGAAGACCACGACGACGATGTGGCTGCACCACATCCTCACCGAGGCGGGTATGAAGCCCGCACTGGCTGGGAACGTGGGCTTCAGCCTCGCCCGTCAGGTGATCCCCGACGAGCAGCCCGACTACTTCGTCGTCGAGCTGAGTAGCTTCCAGCTGGATGATATGTACAAGTTCCGCGTGCATATCGCCCTCTTGATGAATATCACCCCCGACCACCTCGACCGCTATCACTACAACTTCGAGGAGTACGCTATGGCGAAGATGCGCATCCTGCAGAACCAGACCGCAGAGGATGCCTTCATCTATTGGGGTGAAGATGAGTTCGTCTCCCGCTACGTCATGAGCCACCAGCCCATGCCGATGCAGACGCTCTCCTTCCTGACCTATCCGCAGGTAGGCTCTGCTGCTGACAAGTCGGACGACAATATGATGCGCCTGCACTTTGACGGGAAGAGCTTTGAGTTCCCCATCGATCAGCTCGCACTCCAGGGGCCGCACAACCTGCAGAATGCTATGGCCGCCTCGATCGCAGCCCTGCGTCTCGGCGTCTCGCATGATGTCCTGAGACGTGCACTCAGCGACTTCGTGAACGTCCCCCACCGCCTCGAGAAGGTCGGGGTACTCGATGGCGTGCGCTATATCAACGACTCCAAGGCCACCAACGTCAGCTCTACCTACTATGCACTCCGCACGATGACCACGCCCTACGTGCTCATCCTCGGCGGCGAAGACAAGGGGAATGACTACATGGATATCACCGAGCTCATCACCTCTGGGGCGCGTGGGCTCGTCTTCCTCACGACCGACGTGCTGAAGCTGTACAAGAGCTTCCACGGCAAGGTGCCTCAGATCGCCTCAGCTCTCTCCATGGAGGAGGCTATCGCCCACGCTCGTGAGATGGCTCAGCCAGGCGACACCGTCCTGCTCTCTCCCGCCTGTGCGAGCTTCGACCTCTTCACCAGCTACATCCATCGAGGCGACCGCTTCCGCGAAGTGGTACAGGGCCTGATCCAAGCTGAGGAGAAGCATGCCTAACGATCAGACGACCTCCCTCCAGCCGAAGGACTCGTGGCTGCGCCGCATCTTCGCGGGCAACGGCCTCATGTGGGCACTCTACTTCGTGCTCGTCTTGGTCTCGCTCTACACCGT
>ERZ773077.2926-NODE-2926-length-10713-cov-24.190936_pt1 | contig 10713 bp, 10 predicted proteins | sample MGYA00580612_ERZ773077 | MGnify/ENA primary metagenome ERZ773077 (study PRJEB29015, sample SAMEA2737971) | human oral metagenome | biome: human oral; feature: human-associated habitat; material: dental | place: China | collected 2021 ...
CCTAAATGTCTTGGTGGGAATTTAGGGGATTTTGGGGAATTTTGCAAAGGTCTCAGCACGTATAATTAATTATGAAGATCAATATGATCGGATGAGGGATTTACAATTCCATGTAAGTAAGTAAATAGCCAGTACCGGATTTGGCTTTGCCAAAACTAGATATTTTGACGCCGAACCCTTTATCAGCTAACCGCACACGAAAAAGCAGCCTGCACTTAAAAAAACGAAGTGCAGGCTGCTTTTGTATTTTCTGCCACTTCCGCATTGAAATGCTGTTATCAAAGCACATTTTATTGGCCATCTGGCTTTGCGGCCTTTTTGTTATTGTGCAGTGAGAAGAAACAAATGTGCGTTTCATCGCAAAAGCCCATCAGCGCATCACATTGGTCCAATCCTGTTCAAAATACGCCACCAGTTTCTGATTGTTCAGATAATTCGCTTCCACGGGTCGGCGTGCCATATCGTTCGGGAAATCAAACATCTGAGCCAGAACGGGCGGTGTTAAAAACTGTGTCGGCACGTCAATCCGTGCAGGCTGCCTGAAATCGCCCGCCGTATCGGCCATCACGAAGCCCCATTCGCCGAAACTCGGCACATACACATGATAAGGCGCGGTGCGCAGCCCTGCCGCTTCCAGCGTCGCCACCACCGACCAATAGGCATTCGGTGCGAAATAGGGCGAGGTGGACTGCACCACGATTTTTCCTCCCGGATTAAGGCGCTGCGCCACCATGCGGTACATCGGCACGGAATAAAGCTTGCCCAGCGCGAAATTGGACGGGTCGGGCAGGTCGATGATAATCACGTCAAAACGTTCGGCCTGATGTTGCAGCCACTGGGCGGCATCATCGTTGATAATGCGGATTTTCGGGTGGTTCAACGCATTTTTGTTCAATGCGGTGAGCCGCGCGGAGGTTTGGAAGGTGCGCGTCATGTCCGGGTCCAAATCGACCAAGGTAAGCTGCTGAACTTCAGGATATTTCAGCACCTCGCGCGCCGCCAGTCCGTCGCCGCCGCCCAAAATCAGCACGCGCTTGCGGCTGGGCGACATCTGCATGGCGGGAATGACCAATGCTTCGTGGTAACGGGCTTCATCACGCGAAGAAAACTGCAAATTCCCGTTGATATACAGCCGGATATCGTCCTTCCATTGGGTAACGACCAGCCGCTGGTAGGGCGAGTGGCTTTCGTACACGACCGGGTCGCCGAAATAGCGCTGTTCTGCTTGAAGCACCCAATAATTGGCATAAACAAAGGCCATCACCAACAGCATTAACACGATAAAGCAGCGGCCGGCCAGTGCTTTATATCGGGCGATTTTCGCGCGGAAGACACGGGCGGTGATGTAGGCGATGGCAGCGTTCAAAATGCCGAACAGCAATGCGGAGCGCGCCATGCCCAATTTGGGTGCGAGCAGCAGCGGAAACAGCAGCGACACGGCCAGCGCGCCCATATAGTCAAACGTCAGCACACGCGCCACGATTTCTTTGAATTCATGTTCCTGCTGGTTCAAAAGCCGCATCACCAGCGGAATTTCCATGCCCACAATCGTGCCGACCAGCAACACCAGCGCATAGAGCAGGGTACGGAAGGGCGCGGCGGCAAACCCAAAGGCGACAAACAAGAACAGCGCCGACAATCCGCCCGCCAGTCCGACCAAAAGCTCGATTTCCACAAAACGCATCAGCACATCTTCGTCTTTGATATAGCGAGTAAGGTGCGCGCCAATGCCCATGGAAAAAAGATACAGGCCGATGATGAACGAATACTGGAAAATGCTGTCGCCCAAAAGATAGCTGGCCAAAGCCGCCATAATCAGCTCGTATGCCAAGCCGCAACTGGCCACCATAAATACGGATAAAATCAGAATGCGCGATGGATTCATGCAAAATGCCTAACTTGTAAAAAGTGCAGGCTGCTTTTGGCAATCGTTCAAAAGCAGCCTGCACGTTCAGACCCGATTAGTTTTTCTCTTGGTCAACCAATTTGTTTTTGGCAATCCAAGGCATCATGCTGCGCAACTGCGCGCCGACTTTTTCGATTTGGTGGTCAGCCGTCAGGCGGCGGCGAGCCGTCATGCTCGCGTAATTCACAGCGCCTTCCTGAATGAACATTTTCGCGTATTCGCCGGTTTGGATGCGTTTGAGCGCATTGCGCATGGCTTCGCGCGATTTTTCGTTAATCACTTCCACGCCGGTCACGTATTCGCCGTATTCCGCGTTGTTGGAAATGGAGTAGTTCATATTGGCAATGCCGCCTTCGTAAATCAAATCCACGATGAGCTTCATTTCGTGCAGGCATTCGAAATACGCCATTTCGGGCGCGTAGCCTGCTTCCACCAATGTTTCGAAACCGGTTTTAATCAGTTCCACCACGCCGCCGCACAATACGGCTTGTTCGCCGAACAGGTCGGTTTCGGTTTCTTCGCGGAAGTTGGTTTCAATCACGCCGCCTTTGGTGCCGCCGTTGGCCGCAGCATAAGACAGGGCGATGTCTTTGGCTTTGCCGGTATAGTCTTGATACACCGCAATCAGCGAAGGCACGCCGCCGCCTTTCAAAAATTCGCTGCGCACGGTGTGGCCGGGGCCTTTGGGCGCCACCATAATCACGTCCACATTTTTAGGCGGAACGATTTGGTTGTAATGAATATTGAAGCCGTGTGCGAATGCCAAAGCAGCGCCTTCTTTCAAGTTCGGCGCGATTTCGTTTTTATACACGGCGGGTTGGTTTTCATCGGGCAGCAAAATCATGACAACGTCTGCTTTTTTGGTGGCATCGGCAACGCTCAATGTTTCAAAGCCGGCAGCCACCGCTTTGTTCCAAGACGCGCCCTGACGCAGACCAATCACCACATTCACGCCGGAATCTTTCAAGTTGGCCGCGTGGGCATGGCCTTGCGAACCATAACCGATGATGGCCACCGTTTTGCCTTTTACCAATGATAAATCAGCGTCTTTATCGTAATAAACCTGCATTGTTTTTCCTTTTGGAATGTTAATAGGGAGAAGATAAGTCGAACATTGCCAAACCATCATGCGTTTGTGTCAAACGGTTCTGTTTGGGGGTCAATATGGCTTTTGCCCACATTGAACAAATGCGTGGCTGGAAATTTTACACTATTTTGCACGGCTTTTGTAATTTTATGCAGCCTGCACCAATGCCTGCCGCATTTCGCGGATAACGGCGGCATAATCGCCCTGCCCGAAAATGGCGGAGCCTGCCACGAACGTGTCCGCGCCGGCTTGGGCGATTTCGGCAATATTGCTCGTTTTCACGCCACCATCGACTTCCAGCGCAATCCGCCGCCCCGTTTGCGCTTGGTAATGGTCGAGCAGGCTGCGCACGCGGCGCAGTTTGTCCAGCGTGTGCGGGATAAAGCTTTGGCCGCCGAATCCGGGATTTACCGACATCAGCAGCACCATGTCCAGCTTGTCCAAAACGTGTTCCAACACATGAACAGGCGTGGCGGGATTCAGCACCAAACCGGCCTGTTTGCCCGCGTTTTTGATGAGTTGCAGGCTGCGGTCGATGTGGCGGCTGGCTTCGGGGTGGAAGCTGATAATGTCGGCGCCTGCTTCGATAAAGGCGCGAATCATGTCGTCCACCGGCTCCACCATCAAATGCACGTCAATCGGCACGGTGCTGACGGGGCGCAGGGCTTGGCAAATCATCGGCCCGAAGGTGAGGTTGGGGACGTAATGGTTGTCCATCACGTCGAAATGGATTAAATCGGCACCTGCGTCAATCACTCGGCGGACTTCTTCGCCCAATCGGGTGAAGTCGGCGGACAGGATGCTGGGGGCTATGCGGTAGTTCATTTTCGGCTTTCGGAAGGGCAATTAAAAAGCAGCCTGCACTTTTTTCGCCAGCTGTTCTGCGGCGGTGAGGGCAACTTTATCGCGGATATACAGCAGGTTGGCGTGTTCTGCGGCGGTGGCGGGATAGCGGCCGCTTTGTGCCAGCCGCAGATAATCGGCGGCGGTGGGCATAAGGGGCTGTCCTGCAAAGGCGGGCGGCTGTTCGATCGCGAATGCGTTGCCCGCACCTGCGACTTGTCGGCCGCGGCAGGATTCCGGCAGGGCGATTTCTTCGGCCTTGCCCACACCGTATGCGCTCAATCGTTCGTGGCGGCGCGTATCGAACCACGCATAAAACACTTCGCCCATCCGCGCGTCGGTGGCGGCCAGCACGCATTCGCAGTCGGGTATTTGGTAGGCCACGGCATCCAAGCAGGGAATGCCGACCAAGGGAATGCCGAACGGCACGGCCAATCCTTGCGCCACGCCGATACCGATGCGCAGGCCGGTAAACGCGCCCGCACCTTGCGCATACACAATCGCGCCCAAATCTGAAACGGTGCAGGCTGCTTCTGAAAGCAGGCTGCGGATACCCGGCAGAATCAAATCAGACTGCCGATTGCCCGCTTCCGTGTGCATGCCGTGCCATTGCCCGTCCGAGTGCAGCGCCAATGAAAGGAAGGCGGTCGAAGTGTCTATCGCCAACACGGGGAGGCTGAAATCAGGTGTCGTCATGCTTATTTGCTGTAATCGAATTGAATGGAGCGGCCTGATTGACGGCGGAGGCGCTGGCGCAGCAATTCGTCGCTGGCGGCGCGGCCTTCAATGCAGAAGGCTTCATACAGTACGCGGCGCACGGCGTTGCTGCCGTTGAGTTTGCCGCCAATCACTTCCCAGCGGCTGTTGCGCGGCGTAATCCAGCGGCGGTTGGCCAAATCGGCAAAGGCAAAGGTTTTCAGTTTAGAGCCTTCGCTGCCGAGCAGTTTCGCGCCGGTGATGCACAGCAGGCCTTCCGCGCTGACGTTCGGATAGCCCGAAGCCGAGCGGTTGTTCAGAATATAGCGGATGCTGCCGTCGGGCGCGTAATGAATGCTGTCGAGCAGGATTTGCGGCTTGCCGGAAAACGTGGGGCTAACATACAAATCAAACCAGCCTGCACCTTCCGTGTCGGGCAATTCGGGCAGCGGCAGGCTGCTTTCCTGAAATTCGGCATCGCTGCGGTCGGACACGCCCAGCCAGCCCGAATCGGCAAAGGCAAAAGAGGCGGACAAAAGCCCCGCGCAGAATAAAGATAAATATTTCATAAATTTGCTTACTGATTTTTTAAATGAATAAAGCAGCCTGCACTTTTCCCGTTGCCGTGGAGTGCCGTTGAAAAGTGCAGGCTGCTTTTGAAGGATTATGCTTTCAATGCGGCCAAAATTTCCGCTTTCACCTCGTCCACGTTCCGGGTGCCGTCCACTTTGATATAGCGCGGCGCGTGTTCGCCGGTCAAACGGCTGTAAAAACCCACCAGCACTTCGGTTTGTTCGTGGTACACGGCCAGGCGTTTTTTCACGGTTTCTTCTTTGTCATCGTCGCGCTGCACCAAATCTTCGCCCGTCTCATCGTCTTTGCCTTCGGTTTTGGGCGGATTGTATTTGACGTGGTAGGTGCGGCCGGAGGCAATATGCACGCGGCGGCCGCTCATGCGTTCCACAATCGCTTCGTCCGGCACGTCGATTTCCACCACGGCATCCAAATTCACGCCTGCTTCCACCATGGCTTCCGCCTGCGCCAGTGTGCGCGGGAAGCCGTCGAACAGGAAGCCGTTGGCGCAATCGGGCTGGGCAATGCGTTCTTTCACCAAGCCGATGATGATGTCGTCGCGCACCAAGCCGCCCTGGTCCATGATTTTTTTGGCTTCCAAACCCAATTCCGTGCCTGCTTTAATGGCGGCGCGCAGCATATCGCCGGTGGAAATTTGCGGAATATTGAATTCGCGCGTGATGAATTGCGCCTGTGTGCCTTTGCCTGCGCCCGGTGCGCCCAACAATAAAACTTTCATGTCGTGTTCCTTCGGATAATGTGGAAATGGTTGAAATAACGGCGAACCGTGCGGCAGCCGTGATGAGGAATGCCGCTATGGTAATACGTTTTGCGGCATTATAAAAGGGATTTACACAATCCGCGCTTTCAGCAAATCATACATATTCAGCGCGCCGACCAGCCGTCCGCCTTCGCACACGGGCAGGCCGTTGATGCGTTTTTCCTGCATCAGCTTCAAGGCTTCGCTCAATAATTTTTCGGGCGATATGGCGGCGGGATGACGGGTCATTACTTCGCTCATCGGCAGGTCGGGCAGTTGCTCGTGCCGCTCGAACAGGCGGCGCAAATCGCCGTCGGTAAACACGCCCGCCAGGCAGCCTGCACCATCGGCCACCGCCACCATACCCAAGCCTTTGCCGCTCATTTGAATAATCGCTTCGCGCAGGCTGCTTTCGGGGCGGACCACCGGCAGCGCGTCGCCCGAATGCATCACATCGCCCACCGTCAAAAGCAGCCTGCGCCCCAAACTGCCCGCCGGATGACTCAATGCGAAATCTTCCGGCGTGAATTGGCGCGCGTTCAACAGCGCAATCGCCAGCGCATCGCCCAAAGCCAGCACGGCCGTGGTGCTGGACGTCGGCGCAAGCCCCAAGGGGCAGGCTTCTTGCGACACGGCGGCGCGGATATGGATGTCCGCGTGTTTCGCCATGCTCGATTCGGGTTTACCCGTGATGCAGATTAGCGTAATGTGGCGGCGTTTGAGCGCGGGCATAATCGCCAGGATTTCATCGCTTTCGCCAGAATTGGAAATGGCCAGCACCACGTCGCCGTCCACAATCATGCCCAAATCGCCGTGCGCCGCTTCTGCCGGATGGACAAAAAAGGCCGGCGTGCCGGTGGAGGCCAGCGTGGCGGCGATTTTGCGCCCGATATGCCCCGATTTGCCCATGCCAGTCACAATCACGCGGCCGCGGCTTTGCAGCACCGAATCCACCGCGCGGGCAAATGCTCCGTCCAACTGCGCCGCCATTTCCAGCACCGACTGCGCTTCAATCTGCAAAACCTGTTTTGCCCAGTCCAAATAATGTGTTGCACCCATTCCGTTATCCTTTGTCTGTCTGTTTCCGCCGCACCCGTGTTCGCTGCCGCCGGACGGTTTTCACGGCGTTGCGCCGCCGTACCCACTTTCAGGCTGCCGCGCCCCGCATTCCGCGCACGTTGCAAAAGCAGCCTGCACCCTGCCGTTGGTCATTGCCCGCGCAAAAACAGCGCATCCAAATCCGCCAATGCCAAATGCACCCAAGTCGGGCGGCCGTGGTTGCATTGGTTGCTGCGCGGCGTGTTTTCCATATCGCGCAATAGGGCGTTCATTTCGGGCAGAGTGAGCTGCCGCCCCGCACGCACCGAGCCGTGGCACGCCATGGTGGCGAATATCCGGTTTTCCATCGATTCCACGGTGTGCGAGCTGCCCACATTGCCCAGTTCGCGCAACACGTTCTGCGCCAATGCCACGGCATCGGCCTTGCCCAGCATGGCCGGCACGGAACGCACGGCAATCTGCCCGTTGCCTTCGTCTGAAAGCAGCAGGCCGTATTCGCGCAGGGTTTCCCCGTGTTCGGCCAACACGGCGCGTTCGGTGTGGCTGGCGGCAAACACGGGCGGAATCAGCAGCATTTGCGTTTGCAGGCTGCCTTGCTGCCGCTGCGCCTTCATTTTTTCGTAATTCACGCGTTCAGCGGCGGCGTGCATATCGACCAAAATCAAGCCTTCCGCCGTCTGCGCCAGAATATAAATGCCTAGAAGCTGCGCCAACGCGAAGCCCAGCGGATATTCGGGTGGTTCGGCCGCTTCGGTTTCGGGGACGGGCGGAGGGGCGGTGCAGGCTGCTTTTTCGATGGGGAAATCATCGTCGTGGCGGTAAAGTTCGGCATAGGTTTGCAGGGCGGCGCGGTTTTCTTTCAGCGACAAACTGCGCTGCTGCGGCGCGCGGTAGGCCGAGTAGGGGGCTGGGGTAGAAGGGGCTTTGCCGGAATTGGGCATGACCGCCGTTTCGGTGTGCAGGCTGCTTTGCGCGTTCGGGAAACGCTGCTGCAAAATATCGCCCGCATTGCCCACGCTGCCGGTCATGTCCGCGCGCGTGCCTTCCAGCGCTTTGTCCAGCGTGTGGAACACCAGCCGGTGCACGGCCTGGCTGTCGCGGAAGCGGATTTCGGTTTTGGTCGGATGCACGTTTACGTCCACCATTTCCGGCGGCATTTCCAAAAACAATACAAATGCCGGCGTGATTTTGTGGTGCAGCACATCGCGGTATGCCTGTTTCACGGCGTGCAGCACCACTTTGTCGCGCACGAAGCGCCGATTGACAAAACAAAACTGCAATTCCGATTTGCCTTTGGCGAACGTGGGTTTGGAAACGAAACCGTGCACGCGCACCGCGCCTTCACCGCTGTCCACCGGCAGGCTGGCGGACTGGAACTCCGCGCCCATCACCGCCGCCATGCGCTCTTCCAGGCTTTGCACGGGATAACGGAACACGGTTTTGCCGTTGTGCGCCAGCGAAAAAGCAGCCTGCGGATTGGCCAGCGCCAAGCGTTCCAGCATGGCGGCGCAGTGGGCGTATTCGGTGTTTTCGGATTTCAGGAATTTGCGCCGCGCGGGCGTGTTGAAAAAGAGTTCGCGCACTTCCACCGTGGTGCCTTCGGGGTGCGCCGCCGCATTGACCGTGCTCAAAACGCCGTCTTCGGCACGGATTTCGTGTGCATGCGGCAAATCAGCGGTGCGGCTGGTCAGCGTCAGGCGCGATACGGAGGCGATGCTGGCCAAGCCCTCGCCGCGAAAGCCCATGCTGCGGACATGTTCCAAATCGTGCAACTGTTTGATTTTACTGGTAGCATGGCGAGAGAGTGCCAAGGGAAGGTCGTCGGCGTGGATGCCGCTGCCGTTGTCGGTTACGCGGATGAGTTTGATGCCGCCGCCCGCCAGTTCCACGCTGATGTGCGTCGCCCCCGCGTCCAAGCTGTTTTCTACAATTTCTTTGAGCGCGGCGGCGGGGCGTTCCACCACTTCGCCGGCAGCGATTTGATTGACGAGATGGTCGGGCAGGGCATGGATACGGGGCATGGGGTGGCTTCGGTCAGCAGAAAGGGGCTTATTTTAAAGCGTTTTGCGCAGGCTGCAAACTGCTTGTCTGCGCCGCGGGGAAAACCGTATAATGTCGGGCACTTGTCTGTTGATATGAGCGCGCTGCCGATAAAGATACACCGCCACAATGCCCGTTGCCTTGTTCCAAACGGGTTTTTTGTTGCCCGAAAGCAGCCTGCACCTCCCCCACCGTCCATCCTGCGAGAGTCCGATTATGCCGAACCCATTGTACCGTCAAAACATTTTATCCGTTTCCGATTTGAGCATCGAGCAGCTGCAATGCCTGCTGGACACCGCGCTGCGCCTGAAACGGCAGCCGCGCGGCGATTTGCTGGAAGGGCGGCTGATCGCGTCCTGCTTCTTCGAACCGTCCACCCGCACGCGCCTGTCGTTCGAAACCGCCGTGCAGCGGCTGGGTGGCAAGGTCATCGGTTTTGCCGACGGCGCGAACACCAGTGCGAAAAAAGGCGAAACGCTGGCCGATACCGCGCGGATTATCTCCAGCTATGCCGATGCGATTGTCCAACGTCACCCGAAAGACGGCGCGGCGCGCGTGTTGGCCGAATTTTCGCGCGTACCCGTGATTAACGCGGGCGACGGCACCAACCAGCACCCCAGCCAAACGCTGCTGGATTTGGTGACCATTTACGAAACGCAAGGCAGCCTGCACCACCTGAAAATCGCCATGTGCGGCGATTTGAAATACGGCCGCACCGTGCATTCGCTGGCACAAGCCTTAAAACGCTTCGGCTGCGAATTTGCATTTGTGTCGCCACCCAGCCTGGCCATGCCCGAATACATTACCGAAGAATTGGATGAGGCTGGCGCAAAATGGCAGATACTGCCCAATTTGGAAAGTACGGCGGAATGGGCCGACATCCTATATATGACCCGCGTGCAGCGCGAACGCTTCGATGACGAGGAATTCGCCAAAATCCAAGGCAAATTCAACCTGCATGCCGCCACTTTAGCCAACGCCAAGCCCAACCTGCGCGTGCTGCACCCCCTGCCGCGCGTGGACGAAATTGCGCCCGACGTAGATGGCACGCCGTATGCTTATTACTTTGAGCAAGCACAAAACGGCGTATTTGCGCGCATGGCCATGCTTGCACTGGTGTTGAATGAAAATGTGTAGGGATTAAGTCTTCATTCAGCCTGAAAATCCATTTTGCAAGAAAGTTCAAAAGAATGTATGCGAGAAAATTATTGGTGGTGATGTGCTTGGTGGCACTCACTGCAGGCTGCAATGAAGACGAAAAATCAGGCCTCGGCACAGCAAAAGGCTTGGCCACGGCCAACTCAACCTCCGGCTCGTCTTCCAATAACAATAACTATGCAAAACTCGGCGGACGGGAATACGCTTCCGCACAAACGCCTGCTCCTGCCCCGAGTCCTACACCAGCACCAGCACCAGCACCTGCGCCCACGCCAAGTCCTGCACCTACTCCAACGCCGACACCTAATCCGATACCGTCGCCAAGTCCCGCACCCAACCCTTCGCCGACACCGTCCCCAGCGCCAGCGCCCACGCCCGCACCTTCCGCAAACGGTTGCGAGCACCCGACCGATGAATCCGGGCAATGGCGAAGCGCGAAATGCTATGAATTCAAGGAAGGGCGCGTGCCTGCCGATTGGGAAAGCAAAGAAATCCGCAATCATTTGCACAGCTATTTGTCCTACCTGCCGGAAAACGTCTCTTTTGTGGCCGGCGATTATGCCCAACTGACCACGCGCCGCCACTGCGTCG
>ERZ773077.2927-NODE-2927-length-10713-cov-8.498780_pt1 | contig 10713 bp, 9 predicted proteins | sample MGYA00580612_ERZ773077 | MGnify/ENA primary metagenome ERZ773077 (study PRJEB29015, sample SAMEA2737971) | human oral metagenome | biome: human oral; feature: human-associated habitat; material: dental | place: China | collected 2021 ...
AGGTAATTATAACATAACCTACAAGGTATGTGATAATGCAACACCTCAAACTTGTGAGTCAACAACTCTTACCGTACAAGTACAAGGAAATACAACTACAGCAGTAGCTGATGATTTCTCAGCTCACAAGGTAGAACATCCTACAACAAATACCTTCGTAAAAGATGGTACTAATGATGTAAATGTTCTCTCTAACGACAAGCTTGGTAATAATAGTAATATTAGTACTAATGAGGTAACTATCACTCAGACAGCTACTTCTGATCCTAAGGTAACTATCGATACTGCTACCGGTAAGGTGAAAGTAGCCGCTAACACCCCAGCAGGTGAATATACAGTGAAGTATAAGTTTACTGAAAAAGGACAGCCTTCAACTCAAGCTTCTGCTGAAAAAGAAGTGAAAGTAGTGGTAACCAATAAGTTGGTAAACAACAATGCTAACTATAGTGGAGCAGCATCTACTAATAGTACACCAACTAATGCAGGTAATGTGTTAGATAATGTACGTATCAATGATGCAACTTCTAACCCTGCACCAAGTGATGTTACTATCTCTGTCGATGTGCCTGCTACAGGAACAAAGGTACCATACCTTGAAACATCAGGACCTGATGCTGGTAAGATAAAGATCCCTCAAGGAACACCTTCAGGACCTTATACTATAAAGTATACTGTATGTGATAAAGCTCCAGGAGCTGCTAAGTCTTGCAAGCAAGCGACAGCTACTGTAACAGTGGGTGCTAACCCAATAGTACTTAATCCAACTACTAAGCGTGTACCTAAGACAGGTGGTTCTGTAGATGTATTGGACAATGCTACTATAGGTGGAAATCCTGCTACTAAGAACAATGTAAATGTATCTATCGTAAATGATGGCGGAACAGGTGCAACAGTAGATCCTGCAACAGGTAAGATCAATGTACCAAGTGGTCTCGCTCCAGGCGAACATACCATTACTTATAAAGTATGTGAAAAGGGAAGCACTACTAATTGCCAAACAAGTACACTTAAGGTAGTAATTCCATCAGACATTGTAGTAAATCCTGCTCCTAATGCAGTGATACCTAAGACAGGAGGTACAGTAGATGTATTTGGTAATACTACTGTAAATGGTCGCCCTGCTACTAAGGACAAGGTAGATGTATCTATCGTAAATGATGGTGGAACAGGTGCAACAGTAGATCCTGCCACAGGTAAGATCAATGTACCAGGCGGTCTCGCTCCAGGTGAATATACCATTACTTACAAGGTATGTGAAAAGGGTCAAACAGACAACTGTAAGACAGGTACATTGAAGGTGGTAATACCAGCTGACATCGTACTAAACCCAGATGGAGACAAGAGGGTTCCTAAGACAGGAGGTACTGTAGATGTATTGGGTAACGATACCGTAAATGGTAACCCTGCTACCAAAAACAACGTGGATATCTCTATCGTAGATCCTGATGGAACTAGTGCAACCATAGATTCTACTGGTAAGATAGTAATACCTAATGGCGCAGCCCCAGGTACACATACTATCCGATACAGAGTATGTGAAAAGGGTACAAACCGTTGCAAAGATGGTTCTGTAAAAGTGGTAGTAGCTCAAGAGAATATCGCGGCTAATCCAGATAACTATGAAGAGCTATGGTCTAATGCAGATAGAGTAGCTAAGGCTGCAGGAAATGTAGATGCAAATATACTTACTAATGACCAATTAGGATCTCGTACAGCTCTTAACACAACTCTTGTGGATATTGAGCAAGTAGATGCTTCTTCTGACAAAGTAAGTGTAGACCCTGCCACAGGTAAGGTAACCATAAAGGCTAATACCCCTGGAGGTACCTATACAGTGAAATATAGAATTAAGCCAAAAGGTCAAACTACACCTGTAAGTACTCCTGCTACTGTAACCGTAGTGGTGAAGAACAAAGTGGAAGTAACTGATAATGAAATTTCAGGTAAACCATCAGAAAACAATTCACCTAGGGAAATTGGTAATGTAACCGATAATGTGAAGATTAACGGTCAAAAACCAAGCCCAAGCGGAGTTACCATAGAAGTGATAAATCCAGCTACTCCTGTAAGACCAGGTGCCCCTGTACCAACAGTGGATACTACTACAGGTAAGATAATTGTAGGTAAGGATGTACCAGCAGGCAACTACACTATCAAAGTGAAAGTATGTGATAAGGCTACTCCTAAGACTTGTGTAGAAAAGGATCTTAAGATTAAGGTAAGACCTAATCAAAACCTTGAAGCTGTAAATGATGAGTTCAATATAGGTACCACAGGAGGAACTACTCCAAGTGTCATAGATAATGATAAGTGGAAAAATGAAGCAGGCAAGCTTAAGACTAATGGAAGTAATAGTGATGAACTTAAAGTGCAAGTAGTACCTACTCTAGGACAGCGTCAACCTGACCCAACCCGTGTGATTTTGGGAGCTGACGGACATATTACTGTAAAACCAGGACTTGCTCCAGGAGAATATACTTACTATTACACAATCATTAGTGCAAAAGAACCTAGTATGTCCTCTGATGCTAAAGCAGTAATCCGCATATCTGCTTATGTAGCAGGTGAAGATACTGTTGTAGTAGATAAGCCTAAAGAAGGTGAGGAAGTAACTTCTCAAGAAAGTGTCTTGGATAACGATACACTTAATGGAGTGAAACCAACCCCTGAGACAGTAGAAATATCTCTAATAAGTGTTACTCCATCAGCACAAGGAAAGATTGAGTTGGATACCACTACAGGTAAGATCAAAGTGAAATCTGGCGTTCCAGTGGGCGAGCATACAGTGAAATACAAAGTTTGTCTAAAAGGAACCACTAGTTGCCAAGAAGGTGAAGCTAAAGTAAAAGTACAGCCTAACTTGACCCTTAAGGAACATACCTTTGATAAACCTATCAATAGTGCATTATCAGAAACCCATACCGATAGTGTATTGACTGGTAGTACTTTGGACGGACAACCTATCAAACCAGCAGATGTTACTACAAGTATAGTAACTAATGGAGGTCTCAGAGGAGTAGAAATCAATGAAAATGGACAGATAGTGATACCTAAGGGAAGTCCTTCTGGAACTTACACTATAGAGTACAGGGTGAAATCCAACACCTATGGTGTAGAGAAAACAGCTAAGGTAACGGTAACCATAACCAATGATGCAGCTCTTGAGTTCTATAATGCGATCTCAACTGACGAAGGTAGCCAGAACAATGGATTTATAATCAAGAACATTGATCTCTATCCTAATAACAATCTCAAGATATTCAACCGCTACGGTGTGTTGGTATATGAGAAAGATGGTTATACCAATGCAGATCCATTCAAAGGATTCTCTACTGGACGTGCCACTGTAAACAAAGACGGTAAGCTACCACAAGGAACTTACTACTATGTCTTAGAATACACTGACGGCCAGAACCAAAGTCAACAAAAAGCTGGATGGCTCTATATCAAATAGCCTAGCGCAAATCTATAAAAGCGGAAGACGAAAAGTCTTCCGCTTTTTGCTTTTGTGGGGATTTTTTCATTAACTTTGCAAAATAGAGAAAAGGAAAAAAGTAAAAGATAAAAAGTGAAGCTAAGTATTCACTTTTCATTATTCATTAACATTTAATAATTATGTCTCAGTTCTACAATTGTATTGCGGAAAAATATGACTTTATCTTTCCGCTATCTCCAGCACACCAAACTTTCTTTGCTAGCGAACTTCGTGGAAAGACCCTTCTTGATGTAGGTGCCGCTACTGGCAATCTTACTGCTTATCTTAGCTCACAAGGATACGAAGTTACTGCCATAGACCTCAGTGAGCGATTGATTGCTAAAGCTGCCGAGAAAGGCATCACAGTACAGCAGCTTAATATGCTCAATATTGACGAACTTTCCACCTTTGACAACATTGTTTGTATAGGCAATACACTTCCTCATTTGGATAGTAAGGCCTCTGTACAGCTCTTTCTACAAAAAGCTTACAAACAACTCACCCAAGGGGGCAAACTCGTTCTTCAATTGGTCAATTTTGAGAAGTATTTTGCCCAACAACAAGGGGATTATCTTGGTAGTCTCCCCTTGATAGCCAACGATAAGGTGAAGTTTGAGCGATTTTACTATCTCAATTCGGAAGGGAAAATTCGTTTCAAGACTATTTTGGACGACACCATAGAGAATGAAGAATTGTTACAGCCTATTTTGGCTAACGGACTCACCCAATGGCTTTCCCAAATAGGGTTTCAAGCAATCGACCTATATGGTAATTTCAAAAAAGATCCTTTTGATCCCAATGCTTCTATGGCATTGATTATCGTAGCAGAAAAATAAAGTATATTACTAAATTTTTACACAATGAAACACATTTTTATCATCTTTGTGAGTCTTTTTATGGTTTCAATTACTTATGGGCAGGAATATTATAAGATAAAACTCTTAGAATTGAAAGGAAAAGTGAAATGTATTCGTATTATTCCTGAAGTTATAAAGGAAAATCCTACTAATCAAAAGACTAATAATAGAATAATGCTGAGTACTTATGACCGAAATGCTCTTATTTTTTTTAACAGAGAAGGATATTATACCAAAAACATCATCTTTAATGATAATAACGATACTATTTTTGTAAATAATGTGTCCTATAAAGATAATAAATGGGTGCAAAGTGAAGAGCAAATTAACAAAGAAACTTTTAAAACTATTTTTATTGAGGTTGAGTTTGACAAAGATCACAAAATAGAAACTCGATACTTCCACGATAATATTTTGAAAAGTTTAAAGAGCAAGCAAGTCCGTCATTTGAATAAATACAATGAGTACGTAACTGATACTATTTACAATCATTTGGGTAGTATGGCTCAAAGAACGCTTTATACTTATAATGAAAGGGGAATTTGCCTTTCAGAAAGCGTTTTTGATGAGAATAACAACCCTATTTTCATAGTTAAGAAGAAATTAGATAATAAAAATAGAATGATTGAAGAAGAAGTTACTGTCTTTTCTCCTAATGAATACACTTTTGCTTCTGTAAGAACGTATGATAAGGGGATTTTTCCTATAAAAATGGAAAATATAGACAACCATGGACGACGAGAAACAGCTACTATGAAATATCAAATTGATAAAAAAGGAAATTGGATACGTAAGGAATTCTATAATGACTACGGACTCTATCTTGTTATCAAAAGAGAAATCACTTACTATTAAAAGTAATTGAGTACTTGGCACTGATAATCACTGCCAAAAAATAAATTACAGCTTATGAAAATTATCAAAGTAATATCGTTTATTATAGTTGTTTTGTTGTCTTCTTGTAAGCCTACCTTGCCAGATTTGACAAAAAGAGATCGTATAAAACTACTCAAAAAATATGCGTTCTACTTATGTATGGAGCATAATTATAATCGAATAGATAGCACCTTTCGATTCTCGAAAGACCATATAGATGGGGTTGTATTTTTTCATTATGGCTTAGAGGGGTTAGAAAAGACAAAAGATTTCGTGAACCAAAATACACAGTTTAAATTTCCTAACGGACGGTTAAAGAATGAAATAGGAGATCCTAAGGCAAATCTTATTTGTTTGGATTGTTTTGATTTTTATGAAAGCAAAGAACTAGACCGTTTTGTAAGAAAAATAGAGAGAGAGAACTAAGAGAATAATTTTCTTTTAGAATCACAACTATTTCCATATCTTACAAATATTGTGTACTTTTGCGCAAAAATATGATCGGTATGCAATTTATTATTTTTAGGAAAGTCTTATTTCTATTTAGCATTCTATCTTTTTTCCTATTAGGAAGTTCTTGTGATTTCTTATCTAAGAAAAAGGATGCTAATGTGATTGATACCAATGAACCTGTTACTTCAACAACAGATGAAGAATCAACTACCTCAGTAATAGAAGAATATCCGACTGATTTCCCTGAACAAGGAAATAAAATGGAAGATTTTGTGCCTAAACATTGGTCTGCTATAATGAAAGTAGATGGAGATCTCAACAAAGATGGCTTAGCAGATACAGCTCTTATTGTAGAACAAGAAAATCCTGAAAATATAATCGTTACAGAATATAATGACACTTTGAATACCAATCCTAGGGTTCTTCTGGTACTATTCAAACAGGAAAATGGTACTTACAAATTAGCTGCTAAGAATGATAAAGGCTTTATAGAACCTCCTAAAGAAAGTTCTTCTCTATTAGATCCGTTAGGGGAAGGTGATATAAATATAAAAAACAATACCTTACGATTGAGATTTCAATATTTCTTTTCTGCTGGTTCTTGGTATATTACTAATGTAGAATACGTGTTCAGATACCAGAATAGCCATTTTGAACTTATTGGAGTGGAAACCAATAGCTTCCATAGGGCTACAGGAGAGGAAACTATAGTGAGTTTTAATTTGAGCACCAATAAGTTGGAAACCACTATGGGAGGAAATGTCTTTGAAGAGAAAGAGAATAATCCTAAAAAAGAAACCGAAACCTTTATCTATAATCCCAAACCTATTTTGGATAATATGGAAGCAACTGCTTACTTAACAATTTTGTATAACCGAGACGAATAATAAAAAGATATATTATGGCACGATTAGGCGTTTTTTATGCACTTAGTGATGAGCAGGTAGATGCTATTGCAGAACAAGATGATGACAAGATGTATGCTTATATGCTCAACACCATTGAAGAAAATCTCTTGGGTACACCCAAAAGTTATCAGATAGATAAAGCGTGGGAAGGCATTCACTATTGTCTTTGTGAGGGTGATTGGTACAAAGAAGAAGGAATAGCTCCTAATATTGTTTTTGGAGGTTATTTATTATTAGATCATAATGATTGTGTAATATTTGTGAATGACCTCGATAATATTCAAAAAATTGTAGACTATCTTGAAGAGAATAATCTACAAGAGATTATCAAAAAGAATTTTGTCAAAATTCCCTCAGACTATTCATATACTAAAAACGAGGAAGAACTTAACTATTTGTTGAGTTGGAGCAAAGGGGTATTAGATTTTTATAAATATGCTTTGAAGAACCAACTAAATACTATTTTTACCGTAGATCTTTAATTAATCATTAAACATTAATCATTAACAATGTTATCAGTATCCAATTTATCAGTACAATTCGGTAAGCGTGTCCTCTTCGATGAGGTAAACGTAACTTTTACACAAGGCAACTGCTACGGCATCATCGGTGCCAATGGAGCAGGCAAATCTACCTTTCTTAAAATCCTTTCTGGCAAGCAAGAACCTACTTCGGGGCGTGTGATCCTCGAACCAGGCAAGCGTATGTCGGTACTCGAACAAGACCACTACGCTTATGACGACTACACGGTACTTGACACCGTGATTATGGGTAACAAAGTCCTCTCCAAAGTCAAAAAAGAGATGGACGACCTCTATGCCGACTATTCCGATGAACACGCCGAACGCATCGGTGAGCTACAAATACAGTTCGATGAGATGAACGGCTGGAATGCTGAGAGTGATGCGGCAGCCCTGCTCTCCAATTTGGGCATTACCGAAGATATGCACTACACTATGATGTCCGAAATGGACGGTAAGCTCAAGGTGCGAGTGCTTTTGGCACAGGCGCTCTTTGGTAACCCCGATGTACTCATAATGGACGAGCCTACGAACGACCTCGACTTCGAGACTATCAGCTGGTTGGAGAACTTTTTGGCAAACTATGACAATACGGTGATTGTAGTCTCTCACGACCGACACTTCCTCGATGCTGTTTGTACCCATATCTCCGATATAGACTTCGGAAAAATCAATCATTATTCGGGTAACTATACTTTCTGGTACGAAAGTAGTCAGTTGGCAGCCCGTCAGCGTGCCCAACAGAACAAAAAGGCAGAAGAGAAAGCCAAAGAATTGCAGGAATTTATCGCGCGCTTTAGTGCCAATGTGGCCAAATCAAAACAAGCAACCTCTCGTAAGAAGATGTTGGAGAAACTCAATATTGAGGAAATCAGACCGTCTTCTCGCCGTTACCCTGCTATCATTTTCGAGCGTGACCGTGAGGCAGGCGACCAAATCCTACATGTGGAAAACCTTGCCGCTTCTATTGACGGACAGGTATTGTTTAAGAATGTAGACATTAACCTTGCCAAAGACGACAAAGTAGCCGTGATTTCTAAGGATTCACGTGCCACCACTGCCTTTTATGAGATTCTCAACGGCAACCTCAAGCCCGATGCGGGTACTTTTGCGTGGGGTATTACCACTTCGCAGTCTTACCTGCCCGTGGATAACTCCGATTTCTTCACTCAAGACCTTTCTTTGGTGGATTGGTTGCGCCAATGGGCAAAAACAGAGGAAGAGCGCGAGGAAGTATATGTACGCGGGTTCTTGGGCAAGATGCTTTTCAGTGGAGAGGAAGCCCTCAAAAACTGCAAAGTACTCTCAGGAGGCGAGAAAGTGCGCTGTATGCTCAGTCGTATGATGATGTTGCGCGCTAATGTGCTAATGCTCAACGAACCTACCAACCATTTGGATTTGGAGAGCATCACCGCCTTCAACAACTCGCTGAAAAACTTCAAAGGCACCGTGCTTTTCACCACCCACGACCACGAATTTTCGCAAACCGTCGCCAATCGTATCATCGAGCTTACCCCTAGTGGTATTATCGACCGCTATATGACCTTTGATGAGTATATGGACGACAAGAATATTCAGGAACTCCGCGAAAAGATGTACCGAGGATAGTGACTAATAATACTTTGGCAAAGTTCGTTGTATAAAAGGGGATTAGATGAACTTTGCCAGAGTTTTTTGAAATAAAAAAATATTAAATACTGTAAAAATATGTATAGAGGATTTAATTTAGAAATGGATAGATGCGTTTTGACACTATCTGATTTTATTTCTTACAAAATGAGAGATAAAAATCAATTCCAAAAGTTAGATTTTTCTCCTATTTTAAAAAAGGGAACTCTTGATGGAAATGAAATCATAAAAAAATGGTTTCCAAATGATATTAGATATCATATTTTCTTATCTCATTCTCATAAAGATGAAGATTTAGCTCTTAGAATAGCCTACATATTAGAAGAAAGACATAATTTAAAAGTTTTCGTAGATTCTGATATTTGGGGAAATAGTCTTGACTTACTAAAAAGAATTAATGATGAATATTGTATTGCTGAAGAAGATAAAACTTTATATGATTATGATAAATGTAATTATAGTGCTTCTCACGTTTATTTAATGCTTATGAATTCTTTAAATATAATGATAGATAGATGTGAAGCATTATTCTTTTTGAACACACCTAATTCTATTCTATTAGAAGATAACCTAGATAATCTTAATGATTTAGATAGAACATTGTCTCCTTGGATTTTTTCAGAAATACAAATAAGTAAAACTATTAGAAAGAAGATTGATAGACCTCGAACAAAGTCTTTTAGTTCTACTGAGAAATTAGATGAAAGTCTACAAATAAGTTATCCATTAGATATAAAGGATTTTCCTAAGATATCCTGTAGAATATTTAAAGATTGGATAAATATGGAATATAATAGTCCCGATGAAGCATTAGATGATCTATATAATAAATTACATTAACTATGGAAAAGAAACTAAAACATTTAGAATTTATACAAAATGCCATTAATAGAATGGCAAATAATTCGTTTATCATTAAAGGTTGGTGTATTACACTTGCCGCAGCATTAATTGCACTATTGGAAAAGAAAGATATAGACAAATGCTATATTGCTTTTTCTTTTCTTCCATTGTTATTCTTTTGGTTTCTTGATGCTTTTTATTTAAAAACAGAGAGACAATATAGAAGATTATATACAGATATAAGCAAAAAAGGTAAGAAGGAAATAGATTTTTCTATGGATATAACACTTTATAAAGAATGTTATGTAGAAGCTCTTTTCTCACGAACATTATTACCTTTTTATTTATCTTTAATGGGAATTGTCTTAGTAATAATCTTTATGATAAAATAATTTTCTAAATGGAAACAAGTATAAAAAATTGCAAAGGCGATGAAGCCAAAAAACAAATTGTAGAAGAGTATGATATTTATCCTATCTCTTTTGTAAAACTATTGGAAGGACAAAAAAGAGAAGGATGTTGTGGTACATTAAAAGATGTTTACTATACTTTTTCAGCTATTAATAAAGAAACAAAGAAAGAAGAGTCTTTTTTTGTAGGAAAAAGTTGTGCTGAGCAATTTTTAGAATTGCTAAAATTAAAAAAGTTGCCTCTTTTTAATCCATTAACAGACATCAATGATAAATCAAAATCTGCAACCAATAATGATAAGAAAAATGACACAAAAGAAGAAATAGATAAGGTACTTCCCATTAATAGAGAACTATTAAATGCTATTGCATTACTTTCTATTATATGGGATAGTCCTTTAAAATCTATGCGAAATGTATGTAAGTTTTCTATTGAGAGTTCAACACCAAATACAAAAGGAATAATATGGTTTAATGAGAAATTAAAAAGTGATTCTAAGGGAAGAACTTTAACTCAAATGTGTGACGAACTAAGAGAAAAATACCCTAATTTTAAAGTTTATAACTTTGATAATCTAAGAAAGATTCTTTTAGAGAATGAAATAAAGGAGAAAGATATATTTCTGTAATAAAACTATTATAGTAAAACTTGTTATCAATCCCAAATAATTCAATATTAACCTCAAAAATTACAATATTAAGTTCAAAAAATCTAAATTCAATTGTTTAATATATAAAAAT
>ERZ773077.2934-NODE-2934-length-10687-cov-12.134970_pt1 | contig 10687 bp, 13 predicted proteins | sample MGYA00580612_ERZ773077 | MGnify/ENA primary metagenome ERZ773077 (study PRJEB29015, sample SAMEA2737971) | human oral metagenome | biome: human oral; feature: human-associated habitat; material: dental | place: China | collected 2021 ...
CCAAGTTTTCGTCAATCACATCGGCGATTTTGTTGAGTATGGCGGCGCGTTCGGTAGTGGTGGTTTTGCGCCATGTTTTGAACGCTTCTTGCGCGGCGGCGACAGCGGCATCAACATCGGCGTCAGTCGCGTCGGTAAATTTCGCCAATGCTTCGCCATTGGCGGGATTGTAAGAATCCAAAAGCGTGCCGGGGCTCGTCCACGCGCCGTTAATCAAAAGGCCATACTCTTTATCGAACACATTTAAATCTTTTGCCATGATGCTGTCCCCTTAGTTGCCTTTCTTGGGTTCTGGACGTTTCTCCAACGTCACCTAAACAGGATAGTATTTTTTCTCTTTCGGTTCAAGCATTAAAAATGAGAACGTTCTCGAAAATCCAAATATGCATAAAACGCAGCCAGGCAAATCTTGATGATGTATGGGGACGAGAGCGGTTTATTAATAATATATTAAGTTCTCAGACAAGCCTTGTTTGGTTGAGACCAAGGAATCTATCTTATGAACAGCACCATTCTGACCCCAAATTTTCCGGAGCTTTGGGCGACATAATTACCTGCGTCACCACCAGGGTTTGTGCCTACTCAAATTTGTTGGCAGTAGGTGGGTCAAGCGCGAACAAAAGAACTTGCAGCGGTTGTTAAACCTACCGTTGCGCATCGGCACAAATGAGCATTTGATGCAAACCGAAGCACAGCTGCGCGAATATTTTTTCTGGTACGCGCCGCTCTTTCGATACTGCATTGCATACGCACGGAACATCGTTTCAAAATGAAGCGTGGCAAGGATTTGCACCAAATCTCACACGGCAAAACGGGCAGGTCAGCCGCCGAGAGCAGGCAGCCCGCATGGGCAAGCCGTCCGCCGTGCGCGCCATCGCCAATGCCGAAGACGAAAGCCTCAGGAAGTGAACTACCTCCACTGCGACCACATCAATATCCTAGGGAGATGACCGATAAGGGCGACAACCTGCTGTGGTTCGGTATCTATACCGGATGGGATCGTCTGAAAGAGGAAACCAAGGTAACGGATACTGTTTACCAGCCCTTTCGCCCGCAAAGCCAGCACTGTGACCGTGAGATGGGCGCGCTACGACTTCTTCAGGTACTATGAACCTGATGCGGGTCGGTTTGTGAATTAGAATTCGATTAGGTTATAGGCGGAGAGAATCTGTATCAGTTTGGGTCGAATGTACAAGATTGGAGGGATAATTTAAGGTTAATAGGACAATGTGGTTGTAGGAGGGTATTTGCTGGAAATTGGATCGTTTCACCCACGTCTTTAAAACTATTTGAAGAGATAAAAAAGTACGGTCACTCAATAAGCTGGTTATAAACATTAAATAAATAGTCTATTTTTAGATTTTAATAAGGAGTGTATTTTTATGGGAGCTTGGGGATATAAATTTTACGAAAACGACGAAGCAGCAGATTGGTTACATCAATTTTGGAGCACCAAAAGCTTTGACCTACTAGTTAAAGAAGTGGAGCAATTTGATCCTAGGAACGAAAATTACGACACAATAAGAGTGATCGCACATATTTTAATTTGTTTTGGTTCACCTTATACATGCCCAGGGGATTTTCTAGATCAAAGAAGCATAATCACTAAGAGGGTTTTGACAATACTTGAAAATATGATAAATCCTCCTAATAGCGATTGGGAATTCTTAGACATATGGGATAATGATCCTAAAATCATCTCTGAGGTAGAAAAACAAATCTTAGAACTCAAAAAAATTGTATAGGATATATGTCCTAAATAAAATTTACTAGATATTAAAAACCGTTGTTGCATTGTTTATACAACTCGCTGGACGGTTCGTTGCCGTTGCGTTTTGCGCCGCTGGTAGCAGAGGACGGTTCGGATGAAGACTACTTCCTCTTCGCTAGTGGCAGCAGAAGACGCCAACGGCAGCCATCAGCGTTTCGTTTACCATCTGCTGACCGGACCGGTTTGCTGCAGTACGTTATCGACAACAACGGTCGGGTGCTCTCGCTGAACTTCAGAAATGGAAGGGGTAACGGCTGGCAGGAAATATGAACAACGCATCTGCTGCATTAGATTTAGTTATAGAATCTTATTGGGAAGATGCTAAAACAGGAAAAATAAAAATGGGAAACAAACCCTAAAAGCAAGGATTGCCATAAAGCATAGAGAGCACAGAAATACAAAAAATATTATCTCCAAAATATAATTGTACATAATGAGAATTTTAATATGGGTAAAATTGTTTTAAATGTAATTAATTATGAAATGGTTTATGATCAATTAGATACAAGTTGTTTCAATATTATATTTGAAGGTGGATATTTTAATATTCAGTCTTCTGTATACATAGACCCTGATTTCGAGTATTCAGAGATTGCTTATTTTGAGTTATCCGGTCAGGAAAATGGAAGGTACTTAGACCCAGAAAAAATTATTTTTCACCCTAAAAGAATCATAATTATTTTTGACAAAAGTGAAAAATTTCTGGACACCATTCAAGAAATACACATTATTTTTTCTAATGAAATAAAAAAGGAATTGGTTGATTTTTTTAACAATTGTTTATTTTTTGGTGAGTTTATTCAGTACTCACCTGATTTTGATAAACATAAAATTGTGCGGCAAACTCTTGATCGTGAGTTATAGATTGGGAAGAGGATACAGAGTAGCGTAGAAAGCGTAGCCCATATAGGTAACAACTGTATTTTTACCCCTGTCGGGCGAAAATGCAAAAACTCAAATCAAGCCGTTCGGATACCGTTTCTGGCAAAGTAATCACGCATCCGGGAGTTCAATACCATCAGCAGTTTGCGCACACACGCCGTAACGGCAACGAATAAGCGGTTCAGAACCGTGTTGCCACCATGGTAGCCATATACAGCGCCTTATGTACTGCAGACCTTCCACCGAAGTAGTGGCTTTTGAATTTGGTTTTGTCGCTCTGTCTCAGGTGCAGCGCGATGCCGACCAGACTCGCTATCTGATTGTTAGGCAACCGTTTCAACTCGGGCAACATCGCAAGAGGTATTAGATATAATTAAAGAACACCATGATCGGCGCATGATAGGAAGATTTCCATTAGTCTGTGGTAAATGTGGTAATTCAGTAGATAGTTGATGAATATAATTGTTTAACAATTCAATTAAGGAAAATATCATGTTTTTGGAAGAAGATGACGACAGATTCGACAGGGTACACTTGTGGTTAGGAACTGTAACAGATTCAGAAGATCAGTATGAGCAGTATTTTGAACAAGATAGTTTGCCAGAGGGTGTGTTTTGCCCTTTTTGTAAAGATATTGGATTAGATGAAGAATACGATGAAGACTATATTGGAATTATTCCTTTATTTCCTAAAGTAGTTTCTTTGAATAAATTATTAGTTGAAGCTGCGGTAGATGAATCTGAATTACCAGCTGTAAAAGCAAAATGTAAAGAGCTGGGTATTACAAAAGGTAATGCTGTCTTATGGTATTCAGACCCTGACTTAAAAATTTCTCCAGATAAAAAATATAATGGTTTAACATATATCGGTGAGTTTCGTGGAGATTAATATGCAAAAGCGTAAGCACTAATGTCGTCTGAAAGTTTTAGATAAAAGTTCAGGCGGCATTTTTGTTTTTTAACAACATATTTTATCTAGCTGGCAACCGCTCTGAGATCTGGACATACGCCTACGACCCGTTCGGACGAAGGCTCTCCAAAGAACGCCAAGACAAACTGGCATAGGCGAGCACCGACCCGAAACGTACCCATTTCGTCTGGGACGGTAATCGATTACTTCAGGGGTACACCTACAAAGGCTGCCCCCCCCCCTAGCCAAAGTCTTCCGCAACACCAAAACAAAGAAGAATAAATACTCGCTTATTTCCGCACCGACCACATCGGGATCCCAGAGAGATGGGCACCCACGGCAATCTCCTGTGGTACGGCGAATACACCGCCTAGGGTCGCCTGAAAGGACGAATGGGTCTATCGGAACGCACATCAGCCGTTCCGACTGCACAACCAGTATTATGATGAAGGACCGGATTGCATTACAACCTGATGCACTACTATGAACCTGAAACCGGTAGGTTTATGAAACAGGACCCGATTGGGTTGGTAGGTGGGGATAACCTTTATCAGTTTGCGCCGAATGTTCAGATTTGGGTTGATCCATGGGGTTTGGTTCGCCTTATACGTTACAAACCCCGAGATACTATTCCGGCTCAAAATGGTGCACGTGGAACAGCCATAGATAAAGCTTTGGAGAGAGGAAAAAGCTTTAGTTGAGGCAGGGGGTGGTACTCGAAAATGGACACAAGCAGAAAGAGATTTGATTTTGAGCACGAAAAATAAAAATTTGACTTCTGTTATGTCTAGAGCGGGTTATACCGGTCATCATATTAATTCTGCTGAATTAGGTAGTTTAGATCAAAATAGAAGGGCAACCCACGAAATATTGTATTTTTGCCTAATGGTAACCATCCTGGAGGAGCTGACGAAAATTTACATTCTAATCAAGGGCGTAGAGGTCGCTGGACCAATTTAGGACGCGGTAAATTAATTGGTAGGCGAGCAATGTTACAATAACTTAAAAATGCACAGTATAGGAGTATATTATTATGTTTAGTTTGAACACAGCAGTTAGAAATTTTTCTAATATTTATGGTCAACTTTCTCGTGAGGAGATTGATTTTGGGCAAATTATAATTGATAAAAAAATATTACAAGATAATGAGCTTATCATTAACTATTTTTTCAATTTGGTAACATTAAACCCTCAGATCCATATAGGTCAGCCATTTAATTTAATTTTTGCATCATCTAAAAATCGAGAAAGCTTAGTAGGATGGCCAAAAGGCATAAACATAGAGAATTATCTCTATATGGCTAGTCAAAATGATGAACCTATATTAATTTCAAAGGAAACTTTTGAAATCTTTTCCTTACGATTGGGTTCAGAAGAACCTAAAAAAATAGCTTCTTCTTTAGGAGATTTTATACAAACATTATCTGAAATAATGACATTGTCGGAAAAATTCTTTTCGAAGAATATTAATAATGATGATTATTTTATTCTAGCGGACGATGAATTCATTGCTGAAATTAATGCTTTTTTCCAGCTGACTAAACTAAATATTGAAGTAAAAAACTTCTATGGTTTTTTCTTTGAATAATTGGGAATAACAAGAAAATAAATAAGAAAATGTAAACCTCTATCTGTATGCGTTTTTAGCGAGCAAGCCACAGCCTACCTAAATTTCCAAATTCACAGGTAGCGGTGGCGTGCGTTCCTCAAAACGTGCACGCGTTTTTGGTTTGCAGACTACCCCAGTATCTCTTTGTGGTCGTCTAAAATATTTGTTCTTTGACAATCCAATTTCTGTTATCGGTTGGGCTGGGATAGCAAGCTGTAGCCCGAATAAAACCTTCAAGTCTGGACGTAGGGTGTATGCGGTACGCACGTGGTTTCTGCTTTTCAGAGGACCATTGTTGTACCGTGTTCAATCGCCGTTACGCCTACGACAAAGCTGGCAATCTCCTGTGGTACGGCGAATACACCGCCTAGCGGCGCCTGAAAGGACGAACGCGTCTATCGGAACGCACATCAGCCGTTCAGGTTGCAAAAACCAGTGTTATGATGAAGAGACTGGACTGCATTACAACCTGATGTGGTATTACGAGCCGGAGACTGGACGGTTTGTGAAATACTCTTACAGTTTAATGATTAAAGGAAAAGTATTATGGATAAAAAAGTATTTTTAGAAAATCTCATGACATATATTAAAGAAAACATGAATGAAGAAAATGTGCGTTTCTTCAAGAAGTCCATTAAATTTAGAAAAGCAAACCATCTTTACGGAGAGATCTCCTTCGAATATTCAAGAGTTTCTGAAGGATATACAGCATGTATTTGGATAGAAAGTAAAACTTTAGCTAAATTTTTAAAGGAAATGTATGATTCTCAAAATCGAAAATATAATATTCATAACATTAGTTTTGAAGTAATTTTTTGGATGTACTCAGTAGCAGGTGCACATTATTATCATGCTCCCTCGCTTACTAGTTTCCAATGGGGGGATGCTATTAAGGTACCGTCCTCTCCTGAGGAAGCTGACAAAATTTATCCTGATGTTCTGAAGCATTTGATGTCAGGTTATGTTTCTATTATTAAAGCTTTCATGGATATGAGTCCAAGTGTTCTAGAATATTTAGTTAAGTACCCCTCTCATTTTGAGTTTAAATCATTGACAGCTTTTTATATTATTAAGGTAAATAGATTACCTTTTAATCACCCACTTGTTCAAAAATTGTTCGAGTTTGATGATAAAGTGAAAGAAAATAAGAATGGCCTTTTTACTGGTTTTGACTTGATTTTCGAAGATAATCCTTTTGATCAGGAAATTAAAAAGCGCATATTAAATAATGAATATTAAATTGTGTGACAATATGCGTAAAAACTGTATTTTCACCTCATCGGGCAAAAATACCAAAACTCAAGTCAAGCTGTTTGGATACTGTTTTCGGTAAAGTAATCGTGCACCAGGACATTGCAACATAAAAGATGATGATAGGGTGCAATCACACCATACCATTCAATAAGAATGGGCAAGAAAGAATATAAAAGGTTACGATCCCCTAAAAGCTCCAGCAATTCTATTGCCTTCTTCGTCAAAAAGCTCATGCTATTATTTCAGCAATGCAGCGAGCCTTTAGGAAACAAAATGGATATAATACAAGTATTCGACAAGAATTTACGGAAGCAGCAAGACAATTAAAAGCTGCGGGTTTGTCACCTCAGAAAATTAAACGAGCATTAAATCAAAGCTATAAGTATTTCAAAGAATTGGGGGCAATTTAAAATGAATAGATATGAATTAGAAACTTTATATACTTTAAATGACCCTGCTACTAGTCAGGCAATAAAAATGTTGCCACTGGAGTGGCATAGTTCATATTCATCATATATTCAATTTTTAGAACTAAGTAATGGATTATTTGGAGATGAGATAACCCTTTTAGAGGCAGAGGATATTCAACAAAGGAATATTGACTATGAGGTACAAGAATATTTACCGAATTTTCTTATGATTGGAGATAATGGTGGGGGAATTGCTATTCTGATGGACAATAAAGAGCAAAATATTTTTGCTGTTAGCATGGGAGTAATGAGTGAAGACTCCTTAGAAAAAATATCATCTTCCTTAGAAGAATTTCTATTGGTAAAGAAAGGAATGTTTAATTATTAGAAAACTAGGTTTAACAAGCAACAAACCGTAACGTGTATAAAACTTCTAATTCCGACACAGCAAGCCGTAGCCCGCATAAAACCCCTAATCCTGAAGTGGGGTGTGTGTGGAATGCACGCGAGTAGTTTCTGATTTTTAGAAGACCTCAATACGTTTTTTGAGATCGTCTGAAATATTTGCTCTTTAACAACTTCGTCACTAGTCAACATAGAGGTCATCTGAAACACAACTTTCAGACGACCTTTGTTGTAACGTGTTCAACCACCGCTACGCCTACGACGCACTGGGCAACCTGATCTACCGCCAGCTGCCCGACGGCGAGAACCAATTGCGGATATAAGGACAAAGATTGACCCACGGATTACCGAAAACCCCAATGTAAAAGTTCAAAGGGTATCTTTTGATGACCTGATTGAACAGGAAGCTAAAAGACAGGGCAAATGCCCGAAAACTGAAAAAATATGTTAGGAAATTAGAATGATAAATGATTCAGACATTAAAAATAAGTTATTCGAATATTATGGCCTTGTTTATTATTTTCAGCCTACCCATAAGGAACATGCAGATGAAGAATGGATTAAGCTGGTATCGGAGTTGTCGGAGTTTATATACGACAACTATCAAGAGCCGGAAACCGTATTTGCCGGTTGCAAGTTCCATTTTGAACCTGTGATGATGGATGCTTATTTGAGTATTGCCAAGGGATTAGAGGATAACCTTTACCTGCTGCAATCTGAAAAAGTCAAAGCTTTTTTAATCGAACAGCTTAAGGATAAAAAATGGCTGTCCGGACACGCTAATTTTTTACGTCCTTTAATCATGATGAATGATAGGAACCTAATCAATGATATTGCGAAAAATATGCCGCATTTGTGGGAAGCAAATTTTGCAAATACTTTCCTGATGGAGGCCGTGGCAAAAATGAAAATTCCGGGATTTCGGAAGGAGATGGAACAGTTTCTGAATAGCGGGGCAAAAATATTGGTTAGGAAAGCAGAAACTTATTTAAAGAACGAAGGCAAGTACAAGCCTGTATAACTTTCGGTTATTCGGTTTTTTCAGGCAGCCCATCGCCCCCATCAGGCTACCTGAAAGCGCAGCACCACCGCAGTTAAAAAGTGCAGGCTGCTTTTGAGCCGTTTTGAGCTTTTAAAAGCAGCCTGCACATTCAAAGACACACCGGCCAAGGCCGTCTGAAGCCCGCCAAGGCAACCCCCATTCGGCCCCTCGTCGAACGTCGCTACCGCTACGACAAAGCCGGCAACCTCATCAGCAGCACTGACCTCAAAAGCGGCACGACCCATTACCGCTACGACCCCCTCGACCGTATCCTCGAAGCCGCATACGTACCCAAAAATACAGCACAGAAGTTTGCCTTCGCCCCCGTAGGCAATATACTGGACGATCTGACCCAAAACGCCCGCGAAGGCGGCCTATACCGCCCCGACGGCAACAGAATCGCCGAATTCAACGGCACAAAATACCAATACGACGCCCTAGGCAACCTGATCTACCGCCAGCTGCCCGACGGCGAAAACCAATATTACCAATACGATTTAGAAAACCAACTCGTCCGCGCCGAAATCAAAAAGCCAGCCGGCAATACCGAGATTTGGACATACGCCTACGACCCGTTCGGCAGACGCCTTTCTAAAGAACGCCAAGACAAACTCGCCTGGACGAGCACCGACCCGAAACGCACCCACTTCGTCTGGGACGGCAGCCGCCTATTGCAGGAGTATACCTACAAAGGCAGCTACGAACCCCTGGACCAAGTCTTCCATTTGGGGTTAAAAGTCAAAATATTGACTTATATACATATCTTAAAACCAGATAAAGTTACTGATGTTAAAGAGTTAAAACGCCAAATGAGAGGGCAAATTAGGGCATTTAATAAAATTTTAAAAACAGAGGGTCTAGAAGGCTTGCAAGAAATAATTAGGAATTTTAGAGATGACCCAACTATAGAAGCGAGAGGAAGAAGGTACACAAGTGATAAAGGATCAGCAGGAGAGGGTATGGTATGGTTACATGAACCAGATATGTGTGCAGGTGGTGCTCCCGAGAGTGCCGATAGAAAAGGGAAAAGCCGAGAAAATTCGATAATTGGGCCTAATTCAAGTAGAATTTCTGATGAAATATTGAAATTAAAACCATCTGACGAAATAACTAAATTTAGGTCTAAATTAATTTTGAAAGATAACCTTGAGGTAAAAATATGCATTATGAAGAATTTAAATCACTCTATCAAAAATTTAATAATGATAGTGATAAAGAAAATTTCTTACAAAATTATGTTGATGAGGATATGTCTGAGGAATTAGCAAACTTTCTTTTGGATATTGGCATAAATTCAAAGGAGTCTGATCTTTCTCGGAATGAGGCATTCAAAATATTGAGAATATATATAGGTGATTTTGACTATAGTGAAATATTTAAAAAAATAATTCATTTTGTCAATAATGTTAACGAAGATATTTACCTTCGAATTGAGGCACTGAGTATTTTAAAAAGAGCACCAATAACTGTCAATGAAGCAGATTTTGCAATGAGTACTCTCAAAGAAAATGAAAACGAGTTAATAGCTAGCGCTGTACTCCAAGTCTTAACATTTCATCGAAAATTACCTTTTGTAAAATTAATTCTTCGTCAACTAATTGAAGATAAATCTGCTTTTGCTGAAGATGCTCAAATAGCTTTAGATTCAGATTAGCAAGTTGTAGCGTGCGTGCATTAAAGCACGCACTCGGTTTTTTGGTTTTCAGCAAGCCGTAGTCCGGACAAAACTTTCAGTCCTGACGTAGCAAGCTGTAGCCCGCACAAAACCTTCAGTCCTGACGTAGGGTGTGTGCGGTACGCATGCACACAGTTTCTGTTTTTCAGACGACCTCACAATCTTCTTTGAGGTCGTCTGAACCATTTGTTCTTTAACAATCTCGTTTCCGAAGACGAACATTTCTACGTCAACCGCCTTACTTCCGTCACCTTCAACGGCAAGGAACTGGTGCGCTACGACTACGACGGTTACGGCGATTTGACCGCCGTTTACGGACGCGACGGCAAAAAACTGTGCGGTTTCGCCTACCGCAACCACATCATGGTCGAACACGGCCACCCCGTCGGACTGGATCCCCACATAAATTCTGCAATCAAATATTTGTCATAATTCTCTAAAAGCACTTATTATTACATATCTAATAATCATAATTTAAGGGAAAACGTTCATGGCGTGGCGGTTTATGTTGCCTGCTTGGGTGGTGGGTGTAGTGCTTTCGTTTGCGTTGCCGTTTGTACCGCCATGGTGGGCTTGGTTGTCTGTAATCATTGGCGTGCTTGCGTTGTGTCGAAGATTTGCTGTAGCTTGGTTGGTGCTGGCCGTCTGTGTAGGCATGGTGTTTGGAGTGTGGCAGACCGGGCTGGTTTTGGCTGGTCAATGGCCTGTGGGGGAGGCGGCGGCTAAAGTT
>ERZ773077.2937-NODE-2937-length-10683-cov-2.843432_pt1 | contig 10683 bp, 8 predicted proteins | sample MGYA00580612_ERZ773077 | MGnify/ENA primary metagenome ERZ773077 (study PRJEB29015, sample SAMEA2737971) | human oral metagenome | biome: human oral; feature: human-associated habitat; material: dental | place: China | collected 2021 ...
CGACTGCCGGTGCCCACCATCGCGGCCATCAATGGCTATTGCCTGGGCGGTGGCCTGGAACTGGCGATGGCCTGCGATATTCGCCTGGCCAGCCAAAACGCCAAACTTGGGTTACCGGAGATCAATATTGCCATGCTGCCCGGCTGGGGTGGCGCCGAACGCCTACAGCGGTTGATCGGTCAGTCGAGAGCGGCTGCCATGATCATCACCGGGGAGGCGATCACGGCCGACGAAGCGGTCGCCTGCGGCCTGGTGCTGCGCAGCCAGCCCAGCGTGGCTGAGCTACGCGCCGATGCCGCGGCGCTGGCGGTCAAACTGGCCGGGTTCGCGCCGCTGTCGATGCGGGCCACCAAGCAGATGCTGCTCTACTCGGCCGGGCTGAGCCCCGAACAGCTCGTCCAGCGGGATGCCGCCCTGCTGGGCTGGCTGTGTACCACCGCCGATGCCCATGAGGGCCTGAGTGCCTTCCTGGCCCGGCGTCCGGCGGTCTACCAGGGACGATGAGGTGGCCCGGACGGTACTGGTCACCGGCGGCGGCCGGGGCATCGGTTTGGGAATCGTGACCCGGTTCCTAGCGGAGGGCTGCAACCTGGCGGTACTGGAAAAGGATCTCGCCGCCGACCCCGGCCTTGCCGAATTGGCGGCCGGAGCGGCCGGGCGACTGTGGACGATGGCCGGCGATCTGAACAGCGCCGCCGACCGGCAGGACTTCGTGACCGGTGCGCTGGCCCGGTTCGGACGCCTCGATGTGCTGGTCAACAATGCCGGGGTCTCCCCACAGCGGCGCGGCGATCTGCTGGCGGTCACCGAGGATGCCTGGGATTTCGTGTTGGACACCAACCTGAAGGCCACCTTCTTCCTGACCCAACTGGTCGCCCGGCAGATGATCGCCCAACCGGTCATCGACGCGGCGCGCGGCTATATCGTCAACCTCGGTTCGCTGAACAGCTATGCCGTGGCCGTCGATCGGGCCGAATACTGCACCGCCAAGGCCGGTCTGGCCATGCTTACCCAGCTGTTCGCCCGCCGGCTGGCTGCCGAGCAGATCTACGTGCACGAGGTGCGGCCCGGGGTGATCGATACCCCGATGACCCGGGTGGTGCACGACAGATACGACCGGCTGATCGCGGCGGGCGAGGATTTCCCGATCGCCCGCTGGGGGCAGCCCGCCGACATCGCGCTGGCAGTGTCCGGCCTGGTGGGCGGCTGCTTCCGGTATTCGACCGGCGAGGTCATCAATGTGGACGGCGGCTTCCATCTGCGCCGGCAGTAGCCGCCACCGGGCGGGCCAGGGCGGGCTACCCGCTCGGTGGTGCCGGGGCATCACCGCCGACTTGGTGAAAAGCGGGTCAGATCGATCACCCGGTCGCAGCGGGCCATCAGCCCCGGGTCATGGGTGATCACCAGCAGGGCGGTCCGGTCGAACTGCTCGAACAGATCGTCCAGCAGGGCGGTTGCGGTGAGGTGGTCGAGGTGCTCGGTCGGCTCGTCCAGGATCACCAATTCGGCGGGCTCGGCCGCGACCAGGACGCGGGCCAGGGCGACGCGCCGGGCTTCGCCACCCGACAGCGTCGCCCCCTGCTCGCCGACCACCCGCTGGGGGTCGAGGGCCAGACCAGCTCTGGCCATTGCCCGGACGATCTGGGCAGCGGTGGCATCCCGGTTGCCGATCTTGACGTTTTCGGCCAGCGTGGTGGCGAAGATGTGGGCGTCCTGGGCCAGATAGCCGACCCGGTCGGGCACCGTCAGACCGCCGCCACGGGCCGGGATCAGGCCCATGATCGTCGCCGCCAGGGTGGTCTTGCCGAGCCCCGACGGGCCGGTGAGCGCGACCGATTCCCCAGCGGCCAGGGTGAGTTCGACGCCGGTGAGCAACAGCCCGGCGCCCGGCCAGCCCACGTCCACGGCATGCAATGCCAGCCCGCCGGGCAGGCCAGCGGCCCCACCGGTCGGGCCGGCGGACTGCCCGCTGCCCGCCCCGGTGGCCGGCGGCGGCTCGCGGTCGCCCATCCCCACCGGTTCCGCCGCCAGTACGTCCAGCACCCGGCCGAGCGCGGCCCGCGTCCGGGTGAGGGTCTGGGTCGCCTTGCCGAAGCCGGCGAACAGCTCGTGGATCGCTAGCGGCACGAACACCAGGATCGCCAGGTCTCGCGCCGCCAGTTTCCCGGTGGCTACCGCCGATCCACCGATCAGCAGGGCCAGCGCCACCGCCGTCCCGGTGATCGCCAGTTGCAGGCCGCTGGCTATCCCGCGCGTCCACGCCCCACGGGCCTCCGCGTTTCGTAACCGCGCGTCCACCCGCGCCAGCTGCTGGACGGTCCGGCGTTCCTGGCCGTAGGCCACCAGATCGGCGGCGGCCAGTGTCGCCTCGCGTACCCGGGCGCCCAACTCGCCGCGAGCGGGCACCGCGGCATCGTCGGCGGCCCGGGACCAACGCTGGGCCAGCAACGGCACCACCAGCCCCGCGAGCAGCGCGGCACCCAGCAACACGATCGCGAATGGTGGGCTGAACGGTGCCAGCAGCAGGCCGGTACCCACGAACACCACCAATGTCGAGCAGAAGGGCAGCAGCACCCGCACCAGCAGATCGGTGATGGCCCCGGTGTCGGCGATGATCCGCACCAGCAGATCGCCATGCGGCGTGCCCAGCAAGGTGGTGCGGCTCAGCTTGTCGTAGACGTGCACCCGGAGCGCGCTCTGCATCCGTAGGGCCACATCGTGGCCGGTGAGCCGCTCCAGATAGCGGCTTACCCCGCGGTTGATGCCGAAGAAGCGCACCCCGACCGCGGCCGCCGACAGATACATCACCGGAGGATGCTCCGCGGCCCGGCTGACTAACCAGGCGGATACCCCCATCAGGGCCACCGCCGAGCCGCTGGCGCCGATCGCCAGCAGCAGCGCGATGGCCAGCCTAGCCGGACCCTTCGGCAGCTCCCGCAGTAGTCGCCGCATCAGTTGCCAGATCTCTGGTGCGGATCTCCCGGGCCTGCCCGGGCCGGGCGCGGCCTGGTCGCCGGTTTGCGGTTTGCCGGCCGCCGAGGACCAGGCCACCGTGTCCGGTAAGGCCGCCTCCGGTGGGTCGTCCGGCGCCGGGCCGGCGATCCGCTGGCCGGAGCGCGCAGCGGTGGCCCGCCGATCCGCGGCGGTGTGCTCCGGGCGGTCGCCGGCGTCCACCTGCTGGCCGGCCGGTCTCTTCGCCGGCTTCGACCGTGACCTGCTCGTCGGCCAGTGCCAGCAGCGCCGGACGGTGGCTGACCACCACCGCGCCCACCCCGGCAGCCCGGACGCCCGCCACCGCCCGGGCCTCGGTGGCCTGGTCCAGGCCCGCAGTGGGCTCGTCCAGCACCAGCAGATTGGCCTCACCGGATTCGATCCGCAGCAGCGCCCGGGCCAGGGCCACCCGGCGGCGTTCCCCGGCGGAAAGCCCCACGCCGCCCTCGCCGACGGGCCGGTCGAGTTCCAGCGCTGCGCCGCCTGCGGCGTCCAGCACGGCGCGCAACTGCGCTCGGCCGGCGCCAGGATCGCCCAGCGCGATGTTGTCGGCCACGCTGCCGTCGATCATTCCGGGGGTCTGGGCGACCAGCGCGAGTTGCCGGCGCCAGCTGGTCGCATCGATGGCCTGCAGGTCAACGCCGTCCACCAGCACCCGGCCCCGGGTGGGGGCGACGAAACCCAGCAGCACGGCGAGTGCGGTCGATTTGCCGCCTCCGGACCGGCCGACCAGGGCCAGCAGCTCACCCGGCCGGAGCCGGAAGCTCAACTCGGTCAGCGAATCCCGGCTAGCGCCCGGATAGCGAACGCCGACCCGCTCGAAACGAATCTCCGCGCGCCGTAGATCGGGCGCGGCCTGCGTGCCCGGCGTCTGCGGCCCGGCGGCCTCGATCAGCTCGAAGGCCCGGCTGGCCGCCGCGGTGCCATCTGCCGAGTCGTGAAAGTGCACCCCCACCATGCGCACCGGCAGGTAGGCCTCCGGCGCCAGGACGAGAACGAACAGCGCGGTCTCCAGGTCCATGCCGTGGGCGACCAACCGGAAGCCGATGCTCACCGCGACCAGCGCCACCGAGAGGGCGGCCAGCAATTCGAGCACCCCGCCGCTGAGGAAGGCCACCCGCAGCGTCTGCATGGTTTCGGTCCGGGCCCGGTCCTCGGTTTCGGCCAGCCCACGAGACTGGGCGCGGGCCCGGCCAAACACCTGTAGGGTCGCTAACCCGGTGATCAGATCGGCGAAGTGATTGGCCAGCCGGGTCTGGAATCTTAGCCGGCGGGCCATCTCGTCCCGGGTATTGAGACCGATCAACACCATGAACAGCGGGATCAGCGGCAGGGTGAGCGCGATGATGGCGGCGGCCTGCCAGTCCCGGGCGCAGATCGCCCCGGTGACCAGCAGGGGGATGATCGCGGCCATCACCAACTGCGGCAGGTACCTGGCGAAATAGGCGTCCAGGGCATCCAATCCCTGGGTGACCAGCAGGATCAGTTCGGCCGATGAGGTTTGGTGGGTCAGCGGGTGGGCCAACCGGGCGGCCATCAGATCGGTACGCAACTGCGATTTCACCGCGGCGGACGCCCGGTGGGCCAGCCACGAGTCGGCCCAGGACAACACCCCCCGCAGCACGAACACGCCGAGCAGCGCAACGGCCTGGACCGGCAGGCCAGGCCGGGGCTCGGCGGTGCCCCGAGCGGCATAGAAAACCCCACAGACGGCGCGCGCGATCAGCCAGGCCTGCACGACGAGACAGGCCTGGTTCGCCATGCCGATGGCGGCGACGGCGATCAGGAACGCCCTGGTCGCCGTCGCCCGGCGCAGCAGTCGCCGGTCCAGCGGTGGGGGCAAGGTCAGCTCTCGGCCACGGCCGCCTCGGTGGCCAGCGCACTGGGTTCGGGTGGCATGTTCGCCACGCTGAGCCGCTTGCGGAACACCCAGTAGCTCCAGAGGGTGTAGGCCAGCACGAACGGGAAGCCCACCAGGACGGTGGTGGTCATCAAAGACAGGGTTCTTGGGCTACTGGCGGCCGTATACATGTCGAACTTGACCTGCGGCGCGCTGAACCCGAGCGTCCCGAACATCTTGATGAAATGGGTGGCGAACAGCGCGGCGATGGCCACCCCGGTACCCAGGAAGGCGAGCCCTTCGCGCCGCTGGCTACTCCTGCGGGATTGCGCCAGCACCGCCCCACCCAGCGCGGCGACCGACAGCAGGCCAACCAACCACATCGCGATCGCGGCGGCCGGGCCGAGATGTGCGTTGTCGGCGGCCGGGTAGCAGATGTTGCCGGCCACCAGGTAGCAGGTCAGTAGGATCAGCGCTACCGGCCCGGCCCTCCTGACCACGCCATGTGCCTTGTCGCGGACGCTGCCCGCGGTCTTCAGGGTCAAAAACATCGCCCCGTGGACCACGAACAGGGCCAACAGCAGCGCGCCGCCCAGCAATGCGAAGGGGCTGAACAGGCTCCAGAAGCCCTGGGTCATCAGGGGAGGCTCGCCGGCCACCGGCAGGCCGCGCCACATATTGGCGAAGCCCACACCGAAGACCAGGGTGACCAGTCCGGAACCGATGGTGGCCGCCCAGTCGAAGCTGTCGCGCCAGTTGTCATCCGGTATCAAGGCCCGGTACTCGAATGACACGCCACGCACGATCAGGCCGAGCAGTACCAGCAGCAGTGGCAGGTAGAGGCCGCTGAACAGGGTCGAATACCAGCCGGGGAATCCGGCGAACATGGCGCCGCCGGCCGTCAGCAGCCAGACCTCGTTGCCGTCCCAGGTCGGGCCGATGGAGTTGATCATCACCCGGCGTTCGGTCGGGTTCTTGCCGATCGCCGGATAGAGCAGGGCGACCCCGAAGTCGAAGCCTTCGAGGAAGAAGAAGCCGATCCACAGCACTGCGATCAGGCAGAACCAGATTACGATTAGCGTCTCGTGGGTCATCGGTTTCCCCGGTTCAGTAGGCGAAGCTCAGCGGAGCGTCGGGATCGGTGCGGAGCCCGGCCGGGTGCACCTCGGGTAGCCCCTTGCCGATTTGCCGGAAGAACAGCTTCAACACGATAACCGCGATGATGCCGTAGACGAGGGTGAAGGCGATCATGCTGGCCAGCACCTCACCGGCGCTCACCCCCGGGGACGCCGCCGTCCAGGTGGGCAGGACGCCATCCACCACCCACGGCTGGCGGCCCATCTCGGTGAGAATCCAACCGGAACAGTTCGCCAGCAACGGCATGAACGGCAGCGCGCCCATCGCCCACAGCCACGCTCTGCTGGCCGGTGGGGCCTGGTCGCCGCGGGCGAACCAGAGGATCAGCAACCCTATACCGAGCCCGGCCACGCCCAGGCCGATCATCAAGCGGAAGCTGTAGAACGACACCATCACGTTGGGCACCGGATCCACTCCCAGCGTGTCGAGCTCGGACTTGAACGAGGCCTGCAACGTGTTGCGTGGCTGGGTGGTGTTCTCGCTGCCGTCGGGGTTGACGGCGGCGTAGCCCTCGGTTAGGTACTCGTCGGTCAGATCGGCGATGCCCTTGACCTCGGCGTCTGGGTTGTTGAATGCCAGCAGGCTGAGCACATGGGGCACCTCGAAGCTCCACACCCGGGTCACCTCGGTGATGCCGGCGGCATTGCGTTGCTGGGTGTAGATGCCCACGATCGCGAACCCGGCCTGGCGGCTGGTCTCGATATGGCCTTCGGAAGCGGCCAGTTTCATGGGCTGGAAGCGGGCTTCGACCTGCGCCTGATGATGACCGCTGACCAGCACGATGACCGATGCGGCGATCAGCACGACCGCGCCCATGCGGGCGACTGGCCGCCAGATGTGCGGCGCACCCTGCGATTCTGGGATCCTGCCGCGGACCGCTTGGCCCATCTGCCAGCAGGCGATGCCGGCCACCAGGGCGCCGGCGACCATCAGCGCGGCCCCGATCTGGTGGGGGACGGTGGCGGTGAAGAACGGGTTGGTGAACAAGGCACCGAAATCGGTCAGCTCGGCGCGCCCGTTGGCGTAGGTGGCACCTACCGGATTTTGCATGAAGCAGTTTGCCGCCAGGATGAAGATCGCCGAGACGGTGCTGCCCAGGGCGGTCAGATACATGCACAGATTGTGGACGCCGCGTGACAGCCGGTCCCAGCCGAAGATCCACAGTCCGATGAAGGTGGATTCCAGGAAGAACGCGACGAGTGCCTCTAGCGCAAGCGGTGCGCCGAAAATGTCGCCGACAAATCGCGAATACTCCGACCAGTTCATCCCGAATTGGAACTCCTGCACTATTCCGGTGACCACCCCGGCCGCGAAATTGATGAGGAAGAGTTTGCTGAAGAATTTGGTGAGTCGCAGCCATTCCTCGTTCTTTGAGCGCAGCCAGCGGGTCTCCATGGCGGCGACTAGCCAAGCCGTCCCGATGGTGATGGGCACGAAGAAGAAATGATAGACGGTCGTGATGCCGAACTGCCATCTAGCGAGCACTTGGGCGTCCATGCATCGAACGGTACACCGCTATACGGAGTGATTGAAAGTCGAATCCAATGATCTTGGGCCGGCGAGGCGCTGCCGGGCGATGGGCCGGCTGAGTGCCTCCCGGTGCCGGATTGATTCATGTTCAGATTCGGGTGAACGGTGTTAGGGTGGTGGTCTCAGGTATTCCTCGAAAGGCCGGCCATGCGTTCTCGTTCTCCTCAAGGCTTTGCGGCTCCGCTGCGTATTTCGGCTCGTGATCTGGCATTGATCGTGGTATTCGCCGGGTTGACCGCCGCCCTTGGCCTGTTGCCGGCCATCCCCGTGCCGTGGTCTCCAGCGCCGATCACCGCCCAATCCCTGGGCATCATCCTTGCCGGCAGCATTCTCGGCGGCTGGCGGGGTGCCGTCTCGCAGGGGCTCTTCCTGGCCCTGGTCGCGCTGGGCCTGCCGCTGCTTGCCGGCGGTCGCGGTGGTATCGGGGTCTTCCTCGGCCCGACCTGGGGCTTCCTGCTGGGTTACATGGTGGTGGCCGGATTGGTCGGGCTGTTCGTCTACCGCATCGGGGCGCCCTACGTGCTGTGGAAGGGTTTGAGCGTCAATATCGTGTTCGGGATGGGGGCGCTCTACCTGTTTGGGCTGGTCGGCATCGTGATCTCCGCGAAATTGTCGTTCTTCGCGGCACTGGCGGCCAACGTGGCCTACCTGCCCGGGGACACGCTCAAGTGCGTGCTAGCCGCCCTGGTCGCCAAGGGCGTCCATGCCGCGGTGCCGGGAATGCTGCCCTGGCGGGACTCCTTCCGGGCGCCGGTCGAACGCTGATGGTGCACATCGAGATCGACCGGGTCAGCCACAGCTATGGTGAGGGACCGCTCGCCCGGCGCGTCCTGCGCGACCTCGACGTCGACCTGGATCAATCGCGGATCGGGGTCATCGGGCACAACGGATCGGGCAAATCCACCTTCGTGCGCATGCTCAACGCGCTGGTGGTGCCGAGTCAGGGTGCGGTTCGGGTGGACGGATTGGACACCGCCAGCCACGCCCGGCAGGTCCGGGCCCGCACCGGGTTCCTATTCACCGACCCGGACGCCCAGATCATCATGCCCACCGTCGCCGAAGACGTCGCCTTCGGGCTGCGCAGGTCCGGGCTCGGCAAGGAGGAGATAGCCCAGCGCGTAGACCAGGCGCTCGCCCACTACCAACTGACCGAACACCGCGACCATCCCGCCCATCTGCTATCGGGCGGGCAGAAGCAACTGCTCGCCCTGGCGGCGGTGCTGATCACCGGACCCCGGCTGATCATCATGGACGAGCCGACCACACTGCTCGACTTGCGCAATGCCCGCCGGATCGGGCGGCTGATCGACGAACTGGATCAGACGGTCGTGCTGGCCACTCACCACCTGGATCTGCTGGCCGGTTTCGAACGAGTGCTGGTCTTCGACGAGGGACGCCTGGTGATCGATGACGTCCCGGCGGCCGCCATCGCCGGTTACCGGGCACTGATGGACTGACCGTGGCGCAGCTCACCGCTTTGGGCCTTTACCGGCCGGGCCGGTCGGTATTGCACCGCCTGGGTGCCGGCCGGAAACTGCTGGGTCTGCTCATCCTGGGCGGCTCATCGATCCTGCTACAGACCCGCTGGTGGCTGGTGTCGGTTGCGTTGCTGCTGGTGGTAGCCGGTTTCCTGATCGCCGGACTGGGGCTGCGGGCGTGGTGGCAGCAGGTGCGTCCCATGGTGTGGCTGTTGGCCTTCACCGCGGTGCTGCATCTGCTGGTGTCGGATTGGCGGCGCGCGGTCTGCGTGGTGGGCATGATCGTGACGCTGGTCACCGCCGCGGCCCTGATCACCCTGACCACCCCGACCACCGCCCTGATCGATGTCGTGGTACGGCTGGCTGGCCCGCTGCGGCGCATCGGCGTGGATCCGGAGCGGTTGGGATTGACCCTGCTGCTGGGCATCCGTTTTGTTCCCGTGGTGGCCGGACTGGCTCGCGAAGTGCGGCAGGCACAATATGCCAGGGGTGCCCTGTACAGCTACCGGGCCTTTGCGGTACCGCTGCTCGTCCGGGCACTGCGCACCGCAAATGCGATCGGCGATGCCCTGGTATCCCGCGGTCTAGACGATTGATCGCGGGGCAGCCCCGGGGTCGGCCGCCCGCCGCCTCGTGCTGTTGCGGGCACTCAGTTGGCGGGATTGGTGCCCAATGTGACCTGGCCCGAATGCTCCTGACCGGATGAATCCCGCCAGGTCACCTCGACCGTCTGATCGGGATCGGTGCCGTCCAGCAGCCGCAGCAGGGTGTGCGCGCGGTCCACCGGCGTGCCGTTGAAACTCACGATGGTGGCGCCCGCGACGATGCCCGCCGCATCGGCCGGGGAGCCGCGGGTCACCCCATGCACCTTCGGCACGTCCTCCTCGCCCAAATCCAGACCCAGCAGGGGCCGCGGGCCGATCCGGGTGTTGGGGCTTTCCCTGCCGGCCAGGATGTCGTCCACCACGTGCATCGCATGATCGATGGGGATGGTGTAGGAGACCATCTGCGAGCTCTCCTCCTGCTGGCCGGCGCTGGTGATGCCGATCGCCTCGGCCGTCTGGTTGAAGGTCGGCCCGCCGGAATAGCCGGGCACTGCCCCGGCGCTGGATTCGATGACCCCCATCAAGGGATCCTCGCCGTAGCCGCCATAGGCCGAGTCGAGCCAGATGGTGGTGTTCACCCGGCTCACGCTGCCGCCGGTACCGCGCAGTATGCCCTCGCCGCCGGCGTTCCCCACGGCCACCACCCGGTCGCCAGGGGAAACATGCTGATCGCTGAGGGCGATGGTGACCAGCCCGGACGCGTTCTCCAATTTGACCAGGGCGACATCCGCCATCAGATTGCGGCCCACCACATGGGCGGTGAACTGCTGCTTGGTGTCGTTGATCTCCACTTGCAGTTCGTGGGTGCCGGCCACGACGTGATAATTGGTCAGCACCAAACCATCGCTGGTCAGCACCATGCCGCTGCCCGCCGAGCGGCCCTCGGGGCTCTTACCGAAGATCAACGCGACACCGCGGCTGAGTTCCGCGGTCACCTCCGTGTGGTAGGTGGGGATGGGGGCGGTGGATGCCACGCTGCCCTGTCGATGGGCGAGGTCGGGACTGTCCCCCAGCTGACGCCATTGGGTTGGCCGATCGGCCAGGCCGAAGCGCAGGACTCTCGAAGGGGTAGCCGAGCACCCGTGAGGCGTCCTTGAGGGCC
>ERZ773077.2938-NODE-2938-length-10681-cov-6.165067_pt1 | contig 10681 bp, 7 predicted proteins | sample MGYA00580612_ERZ773077 | MGnify/ENA primary metagenome ERZ773077 (study PRJEB29015, sample SAMEA2737971) | human oral metagenome | biome: human oral; feature: human-associated habitat; material: dental | place: China | collected 2021 ...
GGTCAAGTGACGTGCTCGCAGGCCCGGCCGGGATGGAGGATCAGGCCGGGGCGGAGGATAGGGCCCGGGCCCGAGAGGAGCAGGCCCGGGCCCGATCAGGCGGAGCCCTCCCGGCGCAGGACGACCCCGACCGTCTTGAGCAGGATCACCAGGTCCATGACCGGCGTCCAGTTCTCCACGTAGAACAGGTCGAAGCGCAGCGCCTCCTCCCAGGTCAGCGACGAGCGCCCGTTGACCTGCCACAGGCCCGTGAGCCCGGGCTTGACCAGGAGCCGGCGCGCGGCCGTCTCGTCGTAGAGCGCCACCTCCTTGGGCACCTGCGGGCGCGGCCCCACCAGGCTCATGGAGCCCCCGATGACATTGAACAGCTGAGGGAGCTCGTCGATGGAGGAGCGCCGCAGGAAGTGGCCTATCCTCGTGATCCGGGGGTCGTCGTCGACCTTGAACAGCGGCTTGCCCGACCGCCCCTGCTCGGACAGCAGTCCGGCCAGCTCGGCGTCGGCGTTGACCCGCATGGTGCGGAACTTCCAGATCCGGAACTCCTTGCCGTCCAGGCCGACGCGGGTCTGCCGGAATATGACCGGCCCGCGGTCCTCGCGCCAGATGAGCAGCGGGACGACGATCCACAGCGGAAGGGCCAGAACGCACAGGACGCTCGCCAGCACGAGGTCCATCGCCCGCTTGATCAGGCGCTTGACGCCGTCGGGGCGGGGGCGGCGGACCTCGGCGAGGGTCAGCCCGTCGGCCGACCACTGGCGCTGGCGGGATCCGACGACGTCGAGCCGGGGGGCGACCATCATGAGCCTGCTCCCCGGACCCAGGTCCCGGCTGAGGTCGCGGATCGCGGAGAGGGGCAGGCCGGAGTCCCGGGCGATGACGACGGCGATCCCGTTGGAGGTGCCGATGGTCTCGCGCAGACCCTTGACGCCCCCCAGCACGGGCACGCGCCGGACCCGCTCCGTGCGGGCGCACTCGTCGTCGGAGACGAAGGCGCCGCAGACCCTCAGTCCCAGTCCGGGCCTGCGCTCGAGGTCGGTGATGGTCCGGGCCACGGAGCCCGTGGGCCCCACCACGAAGGTCGGCTGGGTGAACCTCCCCCGCAGCCGGGCCCTCACCAGGCGCCGCCGGGCGAGGCACCGCCACACGACGAGCGCCACGACGCCGACGCACAGCGCCACGAGGAAGTACCCGCCGGGGACCGGCATCTCGATCAGGTGCAGCAGCAGGCAGATCCCGGCGAACTCGGCGACCGTCGCCCCGACCACGCGCCGGTACTCGCCGGCCCCGTGCCCCAGGATCTGCTCCCGGTACGTCTTGGCCCCCGCGAGCAGGAGGGCCCAGCTGCCCGTGATGACGCAGCCGAGCACAATGCTGTGCAGCGCGCTCGCGCGCACGGCGGCGCTCTGCGGGTCGGCGCTCCAGGCGAGGCTCAGGATGTGGACGCCGCCGATGACGACCACGATGATCGCCAGGTCGCCCGCGCGCAGGCGCCGCGGGAAAACGGTTCCCGGCCCGTTGACGCCGAGGCCCGGCATCGGACGGGGAGTAGATGGATGAGTCATTAGCACTTCCCAGGTCTCAGTGCATCATGCCGCAGGTGACGGCTGAGGCGGGACGGCGCGGGCACGGCCGCCGGGGCGGGCCGTCGTGACGCCGTCGATTATCGGTGGCAGGGGCAAGGGGGAACCGGGGAGGTCGGGAGCGCAGTGCGTGGCCGGGCCGTCTCACGGGCCGCGGATGCGATCGCCGCCGTTCTCGACGGCGGCGCCCGGGATGCGTACGAGGGCGCGCTGGCGGTGGGCATCCGTCTCATCCCTCCGCGGCGTCGCGCCTTCTGGCGCGCCTGGTGCGGTCCGCGGCGGGCCGCCTGAGCGCGACCACCTCGCTCACGCCGGGCCGGGTCTCGGGCGGCGGCGGGGAGTCGGCGGCCTTGCGCTCGTCGGAGCCCCGGCGCGGTTCGCGGGCCATCAGGGAGGCCGACGACGCCGGGTTGAGGACGGCCCCTATGATCGCGCCGCCCCCCTGCTTGATGGCCTGCGCCGCCCGGCGCAGCTGGTCCTGCGCCGTGCGGCCCACGCCGGCGACGAGTAGGACTCCGCCGGCGTGCTCGGACATGACGACGCCGTCGGTGAACTCCAGGACCGGCGGGGAGTCGACGATGACCACGTAGTCGGAGGCGAGGTAGGTCAGCAGGTCGGACATGCGGGCCGAGCCGAGGAGCTCGGAGGGGTTCGAGGGCGCGGCGCCGGCCGGGATGACCTGGAGCCCGCGGACGGAGGTGCTCACCATCACCTGGTCGAGGGTGGCCGCGCCGATGAGCAGGTGGGCCAGACCCGGGCGCTGGGGCGGCAGGGCGAACACCTCGCCCATGACGGGTTCGCGCAGGTCGCCCTCCACGAGGACCACCCGCTGGCCCGACAGCGCCATGACCCGCGCGAGGTTGATGGCCACGGTCGACCTGCCCTCGCGCCGCGCGGGGGAGCAGATGACGAAGACCCGCTTGCCCGCGCTGACCTGCACGTGGCGCAGATTGGTGCGCAGCTTGCGGAACTCCTCCTCCACGCCCGGCTCCACCGTCTGGAGGCCGCGGCCGTTGAGGATCGAGTTCGACGCCGGCACGGCGCCGAGCACCGGGCGGTGGATGATCTCGGACACGTCCGCCACGGAGCGGATCCTCTTGTCGGACAGCTCGCGCACGACGACCCACGCGTAGCTGAGCACGAGTCCGACGGCGAATCCGATGGCGGGGTACTTCACGATCGACGGCGAGCGGACCGGGCTCGACAGGTCCGCGGAGGACATGAGCACGACGTCGACCGGCGAGCTGTCCCCCTCGAGGCGCTTGAGCTCGGCCCCCGCCTGGTTGACGACCTCGTCGGCGATCTTCTGGGCCTCGGAGACCGTCGACGCGCTCGCCGAGACGGTGACGTTGAGCGTGTTGTTGGTGTGCTCGGCCGTCAGGGTCTTGGCCAGCTGGGCCGGGGTGACATCGAGGCCCAGGGAGTCCACGACCCTCTGGGCCACGGCCTCGGAGGTGAAGACGGGCACGACGGCGTCGACCTTCTGGTTGGCCAGCTGGGAGGCGGTGAAGTAGGTGCCGGTATCGTCCTTCCCCTCGGCGGAGACGTCGACCCGCACGTACGCCACCGCCGAGACCGTGTAGTTCACGGGCGCCACGAGGGCCACGCCCAGGGCCAGCAGGGTGCAGGTCAGCACGCCCAGCACCAGGGGGACGATCCGCTGACGAGTCAGCGTGAGGAGGTCCTCGAGCGTCATATTCACATCACCGACCACGATTCAGGACTGGGCAGAGCGGCGCTTTCCCGTGGACGCTTCAGGGACAGCACGCATGAGGCTTGTGAAGCATAGCATGCACCCAACCAGTGCGATCCATGATGTCCGGTTCCCAGGCGGCATCCTGGGAAAAGTCTGAAAAGCGCGCCGCGCGAGTCGACCGCTCCCATCATTGAGATCCTCCCGTTCATGTCACTTCATCGAGTTGATCGCCCTCAGTGAGGCCGTGAGCGATTTAATATTGATCAATAGCACGGCCGCCGAGACGGCGCACATGACGAGCGCCGCAATGACGGGCACCGGCAGGCCGAGCGTTATGAGCGCCCGTCTGAGCGCGCTGCCCGCCAGGGCCGCCGCGAGCATCGACACGATGTAGACGCCCAGCGCCCCGGCGTCGAAGGCCGTCGCCAGGCTCCCGCCCACCTCCTTGAGACTCAGCCGCACAAGGACCGCCGCCATGCCGACGTTGACCAGGACCGACGCCAGCGCCGGGCCGATGAAGCCCATGAGTGAGTACAGGACGACGCACAGGAGCGCATTGAACACCACGGCCACCAGCGAGACGACCATGAGCGCCTTCGTCCGGCCGGCCGCGCTCAGAATGAGCGACAGGCTCGCGAACCTGGCCATGGTGGCGACCAGGTAGAGGCAGAACACGCCGTAGCCCGGCAGGTAGCGCGCGCCGTAGAGCACCTGGATCGCCTCGGGGGCCACCACGAAGCATGAGACCGAGAAGGTGACGGTCGTGAGGTACCCCACCGCCAGGTAGTGCTTGAACAGGAGGCGGACCCGGTCACGGCGCCCGGCGGCGATGTAGCGCGTGACGATCGGGATGATCACCGTCAGGAAGGACGCCGAGACGACGTCGAGGGGCAGGATCGTCGCGCAGTTGGCGTAGATGGCGTAGCGCTGCGTGCTCTCGTGCATCCCGATGACCAGCTCGCCGATCTGCCTCATGAGGGAGGCCGTCAGGACGTAGGCGGCCATGGGCAGGGAGAAGGCCAGGATCTCGCGGATCCGATCCCAGCGCGGCCGGATGAGGCGGATCATGTACTTCCACCGGCGGAAGCAGTCCCAGAACCACAGGACGGACAGGACGTCGAGGGCGAGCAGCATGGCGAACAGCACCGCGATGCTGGAGGTCAGCAGCGCCGTGATGAGCACGGCCACGAACTTCAGGGCCGCGAAGACGACGTTCCTGACCACGATGGCCCGCGCCCGGCCGATCGACATCATGAGCACCTGGAGCACGCTCGCCATATTGGTCAGCATCGGCCGCAGGGCCAGGAGGACGACGAGCGCCGGGAGCATGGGGTTGGAGAAGTAGCCCCCGATCGCCCCCCGCAGCGCCACGAGCAGGACGGCCGTGACCAGGCCGACGGCGGTCTGTATGACGAAGATCGAGTTCACGTACTCCCGGGCCACGTCCTGGCGGCGGTCCCGGTTGAAGAAGTAGTTGACGGCGTCGACCAGGCCCAGGACGGTCGCGTCCGCCCCCAGGGCCACCAGCAGGACGCCCTGGGCGTAGGTGCCGTAGGCCTCCAGCGACAGGCTGCGCGAGAGGATCATCGTGTTGGCCATGGTCGACCCCAGCGTCACGAATTTGACGCCGGCCAGCAGGAGGGAGTCGACGGCGCTGCCCGATCTCGGTCTGGATCCGCCCATCACCGGATCCTCGTGATCGTCCCCGTCGGGCCCTCGGCCACGACGAGGGAGGGGCGGGGGCGAGCCCCGGGCCGCTCCGGCCGGCCGCCGTCGTCCATCAGCTCGTCCAGCCTGCTCGCCAGGAACGGGAGGAGGTAGAACATCCCCATGTTGTAGACGTAGATCTCGCTGACGGACATCACCGACATGGCGGTGTAGACGGCGATGAAGGCGGCCCTGACGTGGTCGCTGCACCGGGAGGCGTCGGCGCGGGCGCTCGCCGTCCACAGCAGGGCGATGAACAGGCCGACGGCCACCAGGCCGCCGTCGTAGGCGATCTGGAGGTACTGGTTGTGCGCCTGCCACAGCAGCCCCTTGAAGGCGGGGATGAAGGCGCCGAACTGGGAGTTGATGCCGTAGCCGAACAGCGGGGAGTCCGCCAGGATCGGCATGGCGGCGTCCCACAGCTCGGTGCGCCCCGTCATGGTGACCGACTTGCCCAGCAGCCCCTCGATCTGCGCGGCGAAGTAGGTCTGCACCCGGGCGACGACGACCAGGAGCGTGACGGCGACGCCCAGGATGGTCGCGCCCCGCATGGACAGCAGGCCGCCCGCGCGCAGGTGCAGGCGGACCGCCAGGTAGACGACCGCCATGATGGCGGCGCCGACCCAGGCCGTGGCGACATGCAGCGTGATGATCTGCACGATCCCGCTGGAGATCGCCAGGACCGTCCGCCAGCCCCAGCGCCGGCGGGAGCCGGAGTCGTACAGCAGGGCCAGGAGGATCGCGGGGAACACGCAGTCGGTCACGCGGGTGCGGATGCCCAGGAGGTAGGAGGGCTGGGCGAAGAACTCGTGCTGCCCCCAGGAGGCCACCGAGCCCGTGCCCGTCATGATCATGACGTAGTTGACGAGCAGGTAGATGAGCAGCAGGTCCGTCAGCACCCGCAGGAGCCTCCTGCGCTCCTGACGGCCGTACCCGGCGTACAGCTCGATGAGCATGAGGATGGACAGCTGGCTGAGCGTCACGTAGCCCCAGTTGAGCAGGTCGCCGTCGCGGTAGACCGTCGGCAGGAGGGAGGCCAGGCGGTAGAGGACGAACAGGATGACGGCCGTGGACAGCGGTATGCGCCGCACGATGTGGAGGTTGACCAGCCAGGCGAAGACCGCCGCCGTCAGGGCCTTCATGAGGGGCCCCAGGGTCGGGTCCTGACCGACCATGATGGGTCTCATGAGCACGAAGCACGCCGCCATCAGCCCGAGGTAGCGCAGCGGGTAGCACCGCCGCAGCAGGTCGGGGTCCAGCACGGCGGGCAGCGTCCGGCGCACCGCGCCCAGGGCGTGCTCAGCGATAGAGGTCAACGTACTTCTCCATCATCGCCTCTGCGGAGTAGTGCGACGACGTCCGCACCGCCCCGGCGCTCAGCCTCGCGTACAGGGCCGGGTCGTCGCAGATGGCGGCGATCGCCCCGGCGGCCGCGGCGGCGTCGGCCTCGACGAGGGCGCCGTTGACGCCGTCGTCCACGAGCTCGGCGACTCCCCCGGCGCGCGTGGCCACCACGGGCAGCCCGGAGGCCATGGCCTCGATAATGCTCATGGGCATGCCCTCGTAGTCCGACAGCAGCACGAAGAGGTCGCAGTCGCGGTAGAAGGCGGGAGTGTCCGTGCGCCGGCCGGCGAAGCGGACGCGCTCCGAGATCCCCAGCTCCCGGGCGAGCTCCTCCAGCCGGCCCCGGAGGGGCCCGTCGCCCACCAGGGTCAGCGAGACGTCCCGCCCCGACTCCCTCAGCAGCGCCACGGTCTGAAGCAGCAGGGCGTGGTTCTTGGCCGGGGCCAGGCGGGCGACGCACAGCAGGCGCGCCCCCGCGCCGCGCAGCCCCCGCCGCTGCGGGCCGCGGAAGGCGTCGAGGTCGATGCCGTTGCCCACGACGGGGACCGCGGAGGGGGGCAGGGCGTACTCGCGGCAGATGGAGGACCTGACCTCCTCGTTGAGGGCGACCGGGACCACCCCGTGGGAGAAGGCGCGGCGGTTGACCTCCCTCAGGACGCGGTGGCGGGTCTCCTCGCGCGCGAGATTGTGGACGGTGTGGATGATCCCGACCCGTCGGCCGTACAGGCGCGCCGCGGGCAGCACGTACTCCAGCACGGGCAGGTGGGTGTGCACGACGGTGGGCGAGAAGTCCCGCATCTGCGCGCGCAGGCGCAGCACCGTCCGCGGGTCGGGCCCCCCGGCCTTGTTGAGCGCCACGACGTCGACGCCGGCCCGCCTCATGAGCCCGGCCACGTCCGTGTCATCGCCGTGGAGGGAGACGACCCGGACCGGGTGGCCCGCGCGGTCGAGCTCGCGGGCGAGGTGGAGCACCATCATCTCGGCGCCGCCGGTCTCCAGGCCGTGGACGACGATCATGACGCGCATGCCGTCCGACGGCGCCGCGGCGGTCGGGCCGGGGGCGGGGGCCGTGAGCGCGGCGGGCGTCTTGGACCCGGCGATGACCGGTCCGCGGGCGGCGCTCATGAGCGTCCGGGCGATCTCGCCGAAGACGGCCTCGGGCGTGTAGGCGCGGGCCCGCTCCAGGAGCGCGCGCCTCATGGAGACGATCCGCGCCTCCGGCAGGGCGAGCAGCTCGCGGATCGTCGCCTCGAGCAGCTCGGGGCGGTCGAAGTCGTAGCTCAGGCCGGTGACCCCGTCCTGGAGCATCTCGCCGTAGTAGCGCCAGCGGCTGGCCACCACCGGCAGGCCCGCGTGCATGGCGTCGATGATCGTGCCGGGCACGCCCTCCCCGGTCCACTCGGTCGGGAAGATCAGCGCGAAGTGGCCGCTGACGGCCGCCGCGGCCCGCTCGGGGGGCACGCGGCCCGCGTAGCGCACGTGCGGGACGGAGTCGACCAGGCGGCGGAAGCGCTCCTCGTAGGAGGGCTCGATCGGGCCGAAGACGTCGAGCGTCACGACGGGCGGCCCGTCCCCGTTGATCGCCGCGACCGCCCGCACGGCGTTGTCGATGCCCTTCTCGGGCGTCACCCGGCTGAGGGTGCACAGCCGGCGGGGGCGCTCCCGCGGGGCCGTCGGATCGACGTCGACGTCGTCGACGTCCTTGAAGTTGGGCAGGTGGGAGGCGTTGCGCACCCCGAGGGCGGAGAGCCGGTCCGCCAGGGCGCGGGTCTCCACCCAGTTCACCTCGAAGGAGTTGAGGTAGTGCACCAGGAGGCCCGAGGGGTCGGCCTCGACGTCGTCGGCCAGGGACCCCCCGATGAGGTCGTGGTAGATCCTGACCCCCAGCGCCGTGGAGGCGAGCCACAGGATCGGGAACAGCGCCCTGCGCCCGCCGCTCGACAGGAGCACGACGACGTCGTCGCACGCGTGCAGGCAGCGGATCAGCTCCCGGACAACCCTGCCCCCCTGGTGGTGGTAGTCCAGCGTGTCCACGGCGCGGATGTTGGAGGCGCCGAAGCGGCGCACCATGTAGCGGTACAGGGTGCGGGTCTTGACGGTCTGGCCGTCGACCATGGTCTCGTCGGGGTCGATCCGGCCGATGAAGCCGATCCTCCTCCTGCGCGCCCTCACAGCATGACGCCTTTGAACGGCTTCTTCTCGGGCAGGCGCAGCCTTTGACCGAATTCGAGGTCGTAGCGGGGTGGGCGGAAGTCGGACAGGCCGCTGGTGCAGGTGAAGGTGATCTCGCCGACGTAGACCCGGCCGTCGACCTCGTAGAAGTCGACCCGGGCGCAGGCGAACCCCTTCCCGAGCTCCCGGGCGAGGGCGAGCATCTGCTCCAGTCCCCGCGGCCTGGGGACGTCGGGCGCCCGGCCCTCGTCGTAGACGTACTCGAACGGCGCCCTGGTCCAGTCGGGCAGGTACGTGCCCAGGACCCTGCGGGTGGACCTGCCCTCGACGGTGATGGCGAACTGCACGTCCCCGTCGAAGGTCATGAACTTGTAGTCGCGCAGTCCGCCGGTCTCATCCTGGATGAACCGCTCGCAGACGATTCTGGGCTCGCAGAACTCGTAGTGCAGTTCGAACCCGCCCATCATCGCCTTCCGCAGGGCCAGCCAGGACGCCATCCGGCGCCGGGCCCCCCGGACGTCCAGGGCGCCCTTGTCCGTGACGAGGATGTTCCAGGCGGAGCCGTGGGTGGCCTTGAGGGCGAACCGCTCCGGCAGGGAGTCGAAGTCGATCTCGTCGGGCGAGTCCCACACGCCGACGAGCGGCACGAGGAACTCCTCGCCGACCCGGTCCGCGATCCACTGCCTGGCCAGGTACTTGTCGGCGACCCTGCCCTTGAGCGGGGTGCTGTCGTAGAGCTTGAGCCACTGGAGCTTGTCCATCATGGTCCGGGGGTGATCGAGGTCGCAGTCGCGGCCCTTGGACAGCCGGTACCACCGCTCCAGCTCCGCACGGTACCGGTGCGGGTCCAGCCGGCAGTTCCGGCGGTAGACCGCCTGCTTGACCCATGTCTGCGCCAGATGCGGGAGAATGGCGAGCGTGACGTCCTTGACGCTCACGCTCCGCGCCCCCGCGTTCCGCGCCTCGCTCCGAGCGCCCCGTCGCACCGCTTTCATCATGCGTCCCTTCTCCTCTTCTGAACGGCGTGCACCAGCTGCCAGAACAGGCAGTAGGCGGAGTAGGGGCGGGACAGCCCCTCGACGTCGCGGTAGAGGTGCCACGTCCGGCGGATGGCCTTGGTCTTGCTGCTAGACAGCGAGCCCGCCGTCTTGCGGTACTTGGCCAGGCACTCGTCCAGGCCGTACAGGATGTGCCCCGCCTTCATCACCCCCAGCCAGGTCGCCGCGTCCTGCCCCCGCCTGAGGTCCGGCATCTTCAGAAGGCCGCGATCGACGATCCGCGTGTCGAACAGGATCGTGTGGCTGCAGCTCACCGTGTTCTTCAAGAACCCCTTGTAGTCGATCGTGGCGGGGACCCTCACGAAGTTGCGGTGGTCGCCGTTCTCCTCGATCGTCTCGTAGGAGGTGAAGCAGGCCCCCGCCCCCGCCTCCGTCATGAAGGCGATCTGACGCTCGAGCTTGTTCGGCATCCACAGGTCGTCGGAGTCGAGGTAGGCGATGTAGCGGCCCCGGGCGTGCGCGAGCCCCCGGTTGCGCGCCAGGGCGACGCCCCCGTTGGAGGCCTGGGCGAAGGTTCTGAGCCGCCGGTCCCGCTGCGCCAGCTCCTCGACCAGCGATCGCGTCCGGTCCTGCGAGGCGTCGTCGACCGAGAGCACCTCCAGGTCCGCCATGGTCTGGGACAGGGCGCTCTCCAGCGCCTCGAGGATGTGCGCCTGGCTGTTGTAGGAGGGGACGATCACGGAGACGAGGGGCGCGGCGCCGTCGGGCGGGCGCTCATCGACCCCGCTCATCGCCCGCTCACCCCCTCCGGGGGCGGCGGGACGTCCCGGGGCGATCCGTCCTCGCGGCGGCGCCCGGCCGCCCGACGCACCGGGCGGGACGCGGCGATAGGCATCCACAGACATAGATTCATACAGGCCATCGTCATTCCTTATGAGGAAGTACGACCTCGACCAAGGGAAGTCCTGCCGGACGTTGGGGAATTCATACGATCTACATGCAGGACGTCGAGCAAGGGGAACCCCAGAGTCAAGTTCTCTTCCGCGTCACCTTTCTTCAATGCATCACGCTCGCAAGGCAGACGCTACATCACAAGTCGGCAACATACCAGCAACGACATCACGAGGCTGCCCGGTTGCCTGACCCTCCGGCGCGGGGGCCAGCTCCGGGGCCCGCCCGCCCTC
>ERZ773077.2941-NODE-2941-length-10677-cov-16.589249_pt1 | contig 10677 bp, 12 predicted proteins | sample MGYA00580612_ERZ773077 | MGnify/ENA primary metagenome ERZ773077 (study PRJEB29015, sample SAMEA2737971) | human oral metagenome | biome: human oral; feature: human-associated habitat; material: dental | place: China | collected 2021 ...
CGCTTGATCCCAATACACGCGCCGAGGATTTCATCCAGCGGATTCGCCGCCGCCAGAATTCGATGATCAAGCCAGCTTTTCTTGACCAGACAGTGATCGCCGGGGTTGGTAATATTTATGCTGACGAGGCGTTGTGGGCGGCACGTCTTCATCCGCAAACGCGGGTGAAAAATGTCAGTGATCAGCAGCTGAATACATTATTTACTGAGCTACGGCGCATCTTGCAACTCAGTATTGATCAGGGCGGCTCGACTGATAAAAATTACGTTGATGCCGAGGGTCGAAGGGGGAATTATCTGACATTTGCTCATGTGTTTCGCCGCGAAGGCCAAGCCTGCCATCGCCACCCCGACCAAGAGGTCATTAAGCTAAAAGTCGGCGGTCGTGGTACGCATGTGTGTCCGGTGTGCCAGAAGCCACCAGTATTTGACAAATAGTTATTTATAGTGTATATTACAGGAATATGGCAGGAATAGATCAACCACCACGCAATGGTCAATTTGGTAAAGGGTCGGATTGGGAGCGGTCGGAGATATTGGGCGATCCAGATGACATGGATACTGAACTGGCGGCCCTAGTAGAGAAAGCAGAGCATGCTTCTGAGGTTAGAGATAATGTTGCTTTTTGGATCAATAACATGCTAGAGAAGCATGGCGTGAACACAATTTATCAGCTGGGATTGAGTGATGAAGAGTCGTCCAAAAGAGAGGATGCTGTCTTTGAGGTCTACCGACAAGATGTAGAAAACGGTGATTTTAGCAAGCTAGATATTTCAGCTCTTGATGAGTGTCGAGGTGATGAGTTAGCACTGGCCGAAGCAATTGATTTGCAGCTACAAGTTTACATTGAAAAGCGTATTGCGAGTGAAATGTTCGTGATGATGTGTGTGTCGACTGAGCTGGATTCTCAACGCGTGATGGATGGCACCGAGAAAACAGACATGATCGCAGACCATCTGCTGGTGCTTGATGAGACGTCCCACTCGCCTTGGTTTGGTTTTCTCAATGAAGCACTTGGTGGTGAGGATGTTTCACCAGAACAGGTGGAGCGGGTAATGGATGCTCAGGCTACTGCTAATAAAACAGGCGATCCATATGAGAAATCTCGTGAGTTTTATGACCGCATATTTATGGAAACTGGCGGTGGGCTTTCTGCGGTGCAAACAGCATTGGTAGCGTATGATATTGCTGGCCTTGCTATGAAAGAGATGACTGATCAGGCTAGTGGCGGGGAATACGCATACTGCATAGAGAAATTGCAGAGTATTGGCTTATCTGATGAGCAAATAACTACGTTGATAGCTGCATATAAAGAGATTATGCGAAAGCCGCCTAAAGCGGAAGAATAAATCAGTACACCGAAAGGCATGGCCTAAGGGGGTGTTTGGTATAATTAAGTCGTGATCTATCTCTTTCACGGCGACAACGAGTTTGAGAAACGGGCGGCGCTTGCGGCGCTGGTTGGTGATATGGAGGTGGTGCGGCGCGATGGTGAAGAACTGACGACTGCTGAGGTCTGTGAGGTAGTGATGGGGCAGAGTTTGTTCACGCTAGAGCAGGCGGTGGTCATTGCTGATGCGAGTCAGAATGTGGCCCTGTGGCGTGAGTTGCCGGAGCTGCTTGGTGAGACGGCGACTACAGTTGTCCTTGTGGAGACAAAACTCGACAAGCGCACAAAGACGTATAAGTGGTTGCAGAGCCATGCCGAGGTAAGGGAATGCGCTCATTTCACTGAACGCCAAAAACCGCAGCTGAGCGCCTGGTGTGTTGAACGGGCCACGGTGCATGGGGCCGTGTTGACAGCGGCACAGGCAACGACGTTGATCGATCGGCTGGGGTTTGATCAATCACGGCTTGATCTGGTGCTGCAGCAGTTGGCGTTGGCTGGCGAGTTGAATGATGAGCTGATTGATGCGCTGGTGCCGCTAGCTCCGGCTGAAAGTGCGTTTGAGCTGTTTGCGGCGATGCTGGATGGCGACCAGGGAAAAGTGCGCGCGATCATTGCCTATCTCGAGGCGGAGAACGGTGATGATGGGGCGTACCAGACGCTGGGGCTATTGGTTTCACAATTGGTGCAGCTGAACGCGCTGGTGCTATCTGGCGGTGACACGGGGGCGGTGGCTCGTGATTTTGCGGCCCATCCGTATGCACTGCGAAAGGTAGCGCTGTATGCAGCGCGGATAACGCAAGCGCAACTTGCGGTAATTAATTCTGCCTTGGCGCAGGCTGATGAACATATGAAGACAACCCGTGTGTCGCCGTGGCTGTTGGTTGAGGCGGCGCTGATTGATGTGACTAGGATAGATCGCTAAGCCAGCATAAGCCATTTATATGCTTGACAAAATAAGTATGATATAGTACAATGCAAACTACTATTAGTTTACTAGAAAGGTAAAAAGGAATTAGCCATGGTCTTCAAAGATACGGAGCTTGATACACAGGGGTCTGATAAACAACAGTCTTTAGACGAACGGCAAAAGCAATGGATGGAGCTGGGGCTCGAGGAGAAAATGGCTAGAAAAGAAACAGAGATTAGCCGAGGAGCTATTGACAATGAGCCTGCGTTAGTGATCGCCGAGATGGCAAAGTATGTTGGCGAAGAGTGTCCTCATCTCGTTCAGGTATTTGAGGAGACTAAACGTATGCGACTATCTGACAAACATCTGAGCTCATTAGCGGCAAATATAGACATAAGGTTAAATAAAACAAGACCCGAAGAATTGCATGAGATTGCCGGGGAGATCAAGGATAACTATGATACATGGGCCGAGGGAAGGGCTGCACCGCCAATTGGCTCAAGAGGTCCACGTGGTGACGGTTATAAAACTCAGTATTTGTATGAAAGTATGATGGGGAACGGGCTTCCTAAGGAATTTTTTGACAAAATGGCCGTGGCATCCGTTCATTTTGATTATGTTTATCACCCAGACTCTCCGCAGAGTCAGATATATCAACAAATGCGACTTAACTCAGGGCGAGTGTCTGACATTGATGAGCTACAGGAGCAAACACTGAGAATTGCTGATGAAAGTCTTTATGATGCGGTAAAGCTGGTTATAGGGAAAAAAGAGCATGTGATTCGTGGAGTTTTTTGTGAGACGGACAATTATTACCCACAGCTCGTAACTCGGATGATAACAACGCTCGAGGTAGATAAGGGCTTGCCACAAGGGGTTCTGTTGGAGCGAGTTAATATGGATGACTTGTTCCATAGAATAAAGGAGGATCTTGGCCCGCGAACAAGCACTAGACTTTCTCGGTACTAGGGCTCACAAATTGTAAAATACTCCCGCCGGCCGACGGGAGTATTTGTTGATGCAACCGTGAATGGCTAGTTAGCCTCTTTGGCAGCTGGCTTTTTTGCAGCTGATTTTTTGGTAGCGGTTGATTTCGCGGTGGTTTTTGCCGCCGTCTTTACTGGGGCTTTGGCAGCTGGTTTTTTGGTCGCTTCAGGCTTAACACCGGCTTTTTTCGCGATAGCTGAGAGGGTACTCTTGCGCCGGGCAGCAGTATTTTTCTTCAGCAGGTTCTTCTTGACAGCGGTGTCGAGCTCACTGTGAGCAGCGGCTAGCGCCTCAGCACTCGGCTCAGCCATGAAAGCTTTGACGGCTGACTTGATGTCGCGCTTGATACCGATATTGCGCTCGCGGCGCTTTAGGGTTTGTTTGGCCCGTTTGATGGCGGATTTGATGATTGGCATAGATTTCCTTTACCTCTATAAATTTGTTTCGCTAATCAAGGATGGATTATACAGAAAAACCCAATAAAAGTAAAGAGTGGCTCGCATTGACGATAATCTATTGACTTTCCTGAAATGCTTATGTATAATGTGACTCAGCGGTATAAACAAAAATAAACAGGGACACAACAATGGCGAGCCAGTCACAAAAGCAGCAGATCATTCAGAGCATCAAAGATGTGACTAATATCTTGGTGACGGTGAGCGCTGACCCATCGGTGGACGAGCTGTCGGCAGCGTTGGGGCTGACAATTTTCCTAAATAAACTGGGCAAGCACGCCACGGCTGTTTTTAGTGGCAAAGTCCCGCCGGCGATTTCGTTCCTCGAGCCTGACGAGACGTTTGAAGCCACGGCGGACAGCCTGCGTGATTTTATCATCGCGCTTGATAAGGAAAAAGCCGACCATCTGCGCTACAAGGTGGTTGATGATGCAGTGAAGATTTTTATCACGCCGTACCGGGCGACAATTACCGAGGCTGATCTAGAGTTTTCGCAGGGCGATTATAACATTGAATTGGTGCTCGCATTGAACGTTGAGAGTCAGGATCATCTCGACAAGGCGCTGACGGCTCATGGCAAGATTTTGCATGATGCGGTGGTGTCGACGGTGACTGCCGGTATGGTGAGGAGTAGTCTCGGGACGGTTGATTGGCATGACGATAAGGCGTCAGGCGTCAGCGAGATGCTGGTTGACCTGATTGATGAGTTACGAACACCGAAAGTGACCATGGATGAGCAGATCGCAACGGCGCTGCTGACCGGTGTTGTGGCGGCGACGGAGCGGTTTAGCAATAATTTAACGTCGTCGCGGGTGATGACGTTGGCGGCGGAGCTGATGGCGGTTGGTGCAAACCAGCAATTGATTGCCACCAAGTTGGCTGAGGGGCAGGCGATTAAAGCCGAGGAGCACTCAGAGTCAGAGCAGTCAAGGCAAGCGGCTGATGCAGCTGATGATGAGGCGCACGATAATGACGGCCAGGATGGCGCTAATTTTAAGGTCGAGTGGGGAAAACGCTCGAAGCCAGCCGAGCCAAAGAGGGATGATAGTGCGCTATCAATTAGTCACGAGCGGCGGGGTAGCCTTGATGAGGTGGCCAAGCAGACTCGGGCCGAAGAGCAAGATGCGGCGGCCCGCGCGGCCACGGCGCAGCTTGAGCGCCTTCGAGCAGCGTCAGCGACGAGCGGACGGAGCAGTGCGCCGTCGACATCGCAACCAATCAGTGCGTCGGTGTCGGCCGAGCCAGAAACAGCCACACCACTACTAGGTGGAACGCTGAACGCAACGACGGAGCGGGCGGCTGAGGATAAGCGTCGCGATCTTGACACTGATCAAAACAAGACTATCTTGCATCACGGCACCTATGTCGGTGCGTCGCGGCCGGCCCTCGGCGAATCGCCGTTGAATGCCGCCATGGGGAGGTCTGATGAACCGCCGAGCGTTGACCCGTTTGCGACCACCAACAAAGACGAAGCGGTCATTGCTGCACTCAAGGAGGAGACGCAGGCGCTGGCTGACAAGCAGACTCAATCTACCGCGCCGCCATCGCTGCCAGATTCTGAGCGCGACGCCCGAGCGGCAATTACCGAGGCGCTGGCTGCTGCACCGCCGCTTGAGCCCGCGGCTTCGCCTGCTCCGGTAGTCTCATCTTCGCCGCTACCGACAGTGTCGTCTGCTCCGGCTACGCTCGCTGATATTGAGTCTAATGTGATGCATGGCCTACCGCCACTGCCTGATTTCTCTGATTTCTCGGGGTCAGGCTTGCCGCCGCTGCCACCGGCTCCGGTCGGTACTGCAGATGGGGGACTGCCAGCGTTAAACACCTCACCCTCAGCGCCATCCGCCCCGGCGCCGCCGCGCACCTTTAATCCGTCCCAATTCCAGATCCCGGGGCAAAAATAGCCCATGGATGAGGTGCTGCTCATTGATAAGCCGGCTGGCATGACAAGTTTCGGGGTAGTAGCGCGGTTGCGGCGAGTGCTCAGCCAGGCGGCGGGCAAGAAAGTGAAAGTTGGCCATACTGGTACGCTTGATCCGTTCGCTACGGGACTGATGATTATCGTGACGGGCAAGAAGTGCCGCGAGGCCGATACCTTTACCAAGCTCGATAAGTGGTATGAAGCAGAAATCATGCTTGGCGAGATATCGACGACCGGTGATCCTGAGGGTGAACTGACTCACGTGTCGGCGCGGCAGCCGCCTCGCAGTGAGGTTGAAGTGGTACTCGGTACATTTGTGGGTGAAATCAAACAACGACCGCCAGTGTTTAGTGCTATCAAGATCAATGGCCGTCGGGCCTATCAGCTGGCGCGTCAGGGTCAGCCGGTCGATATGCCGGAGCGCACCGTGTCGATCTACGCCCTGGAGATTGTTGCCTATGAGTATCCTCGTCTGGTGATTCGAGCGCATGTTTCGAGTGGTACGTACATTCGGAGCCTAGCGGTTGATATTGGTCAGCAGCTGGGAACAGGGGCTTACTGTCATCAGCTACGCCGCCAGGCCATCGCTGAATATGATGTCACTCAGGCAAAACTATTAGCGGATTTTGGGATTTCGTCTTGAAGTGCTATTATCAGAGCATGGGTAGGCAGACAGGTTTTACAATCGTTGAACTATTAATTGTGATGGTCGTGATCGCAATTTTGGCGACCATCGGTATTGTGGCGTATTCAGGCGTGCGCCAGGATGCTACTGATACTAAGATTCGCTCCATCGTCAAGATCGCTGGCGATGCGTTGCAGATATATGACACACAGAAACGAACGCTGCCGTCAGGACAGGGGACGTTCAATAGTGCGAATAGCGTTGACTCGCTTGTACCACAGTATATCCAGCCGGGGTATCGTGAGGGTGTCAGCAGCAAGAACGCGTCTAGTCCAGACGATATTTTTGTCTGGTATCCATGCAAAGATACCTCTGGTAAGATAACAGGTATTGCGGTATTTGCGGCCCTTAATTCTGCCAAGCCGCAGGAGTCGGCTCAGGTTAATGCGGTCAAGGCGACCTGCAACATTCCGGGCGCAGCCGTGCCGACTACGGGTAAACCAGCGTATAATTACGTGCAGACATTTTAGCAAATGCGGTTGATTTGCGTTTTTAGCGTAGCATTGGTATAATGACGAGGCTATGATTAGCAAAGACGATAAAGCGAAAGCAATTGCTTTGACTCAGGTCAACAAGGACGACGTTGGCAGCCCGCAGGCGCAGGTGTCGATCTTGACGGCTCGTATCAAAGAGGTCACAAAGCACCTGAAGGCGAATAAGCATGACTTCATGGCGCGCCGTGGCTTAATTCAGATGGTTGGCAAGCGCAAACGCCTGCTCAGATATCTGGAGCGAACTGATTTTGAGAGTTATAAAGCGGTTGTGGCTGCCCTGGGTCTGCGTAAATAGTCGCGCCGGGTAGTTGTACGGATATCCACCTTGATATATCACGAGGTGGGTATTTTGATTTAGCGCGGTGTAGCTACGAAAACCGTTCGGCCGTCAGCCGCGCCGCCGAGGGTACATGAATAGAGGGTAAGCTGTGGTTTGTTGGTTCGGTTTTCAATGTGAACGGCATTCGGCTTGACATCAAATAGCCGGGATATGACGTAGGTGTAGCGCTTGCCGTGGTAGTCAATGATTATTTCATCGCCAATGCGCAGCTTATCAATATTGTAGAATGGTGATTTTTGGATGGTTTGCTGCGGCGTCAGGCCCATGATAAATCGATGGGCCGACAAGACGAAGTTGCCGCCGTCGACTGGATTGCCATTGTTTGGTTGGCGCCACCAGGCACCCCGCTCCATAGTCTCGGCGCCGCCAGTGGCGTACGGCACGTTAATGTCAATTTTGGGAATATAGAGGCGGTCCTCGGTGATGTTGGCTTCTGGTGTAGCGGCGAGAAGCTGGGTGGTTTGGTTGCGCGTTGGGTCAATGAGCTGGGCGCGAAAGAATGGGCTAAATGCCGTGATGAGCGTGTAGCCGCCACCAGCGAGCATGATAATAGCCAGACTCATACTGAGCCATCGGCGGCGGTTTTTGGCGTGGGTTATCTGCTTCACTTGTTAAGTGTAGCATGGGCGGGGTCAGCCTAGCAGCATGGGCCGTTGTTTTATCGGGGTGAGCCGATCTGTTCGATGGGGTGCTGATTGACTTTTTATAGTTTTTATGCTAAATTACAGAGTATGAATGAATACGCGCCGCGGGCTGATAAATTACCGCCAGATGTGGCTGACCAAGTGACAAAGATTGGTGAAGTTCTGGCTGCTGTTAAGAAGCAGCTTGGTCCGAATGGGGGACGGTTAAGTGATGGCCCGCTGCATCTTGAGAAGTTGGAAGAGCTGAGTGCTGATGATCATAATTCAAGATTTACAGATGCGGATGACTTTTGGAAAAACGGTATGGATCCGTCGCGAGCAAATTCGTCGCAAGACGGCTCTGATACATCTGAAAAACTGCCGAGTAAATTTGTCAATAATTTTTGGCAGTACTTCTTTCCGGATAAAATGTTTGAGGATGACTTATTGGGGCCAACGGTCCTAAATAAACCGCCGCGAAAACTGCTTAAAGAAACAGGAGGAGAACTCCTCACATCGGTTCAGCAGTTGTTTGGGATGTTATTTGAGGATACCAATATTGATAGCCACAAACTTGCTACCCTGGAGTCAGCAGCTGGTGAAGAGCACCTTACCGATCTTAAGGAGGCAATGTTTATGCTCTATGTGCTGGCACTACATACGGTTACTCAACAAGATGCTGCTGGGGCCGGGTGTCCGAGCGCACATGCTTATTTATGTCTGTAGGAGCTTCATATGACGAGTCATGAACAATCGGAAAAAAAGAGTTTGATAAGTCGGCGTGGTCTGTTATGTGGTGCGATTGGAGCAGTGGCGGCCACAGCTGGTGGGTTACTTATGAACCGTGGCGATGAAAGTCAACGGATACTATCGGTAGAGACGAATGCCTCGAAGCTTGACCTTGAAGGGGCGTATGAGATATATGGTCAGGCCCGTGACATGTTTCGGCGATGTATTGAGGGTGCGTCTGTGTTTACGAGCGAAATGCCGCCGATATTACCACCACCCGCATCGGTATCTGTCTCTCGAGGCGGAGGTAAGCGCGGTTTTATGACGGGGAGTACGCTACTGCGTAAGGCCGGTCATTCTGAGCGAGCAGTGATAGGCACGGGAGTCTCTTCGGATTTGGGTGATGATAGTAGGGTGCGCGTGGCCGTCGCGTTTGAATTGTTGGCAGGTAAGCCCGAAGCTAAGATTGCTGAGCTGATGGCGGTTTGGGGAGTATCGAGGCGAGGGTTACCGACAGAACGTGCCTTTCGGGATATACTGTATGAAATTGATCCGGAAGAGCTGATGCTATCCTTTGTGCCAGTATCTCAGAGGCAACCGACAGTGCCAACTAGTGAGCAGCCGTATGAGTGGACTGCTATGCTGCCGGGAATGGAGAGTTTTAATGTGATACAACAAGTCATTGGTGCGGCTGGCGGTAGCTCACCGGAGGTGTTGTCACCAACGCCAAAGGTTTTGGACCGAGTAAGTGAGCAGCTCACTGCGGTTCGGGATGCGTTCGGTCGAGCTGGCTTCCTCTAAAGCGTGTGGCGCTGTGATATAATAGAAAGTACGAATATAACCCGCAGACGGTGATGGATGTGTGGTGTGTTGATAGTAAACCAGCATGCATACACCTGTTACTGTCTTTGCGAGAAAGAGAGGATCTATGGCAATTATTAATCCAAGTGGCAAGGAGATTTTTTCGGTTACTACTGAATTATGCGGGCGGCCGTTGACGCTGGAGGTCAACCGCGTCGGTTTTCGGACGACGGGCAGCGTGCTGGTGCGCTACGGCGATACAGTGGTTTTGGGCAGTGCCCAGGTGGGCAGCCGGCCGGTGCAGCTGGATTATTTCCCGCTGTCGATTGATTATGAAGAGCGGTTTTATGCGGCGGGTAAAATTTCTGGCTCGCGGTTTATCAAGCGTGAGGGCCGGCCGAGCGATGAGGCGGTGCTGATCGGCCGGTTGATTGACCGTCCGATTCGGCCGCTGTTTCCAAAGGGCTACCGCCAAGAAGTGCAAGTCGTGGCGACGGTGCTCAGCATGGATCCGGATTTCCGCCCGGACGTGGTGGCGATGATTGCAGCGTCGAGCGCCTTGATGCTGACTGGGACACCGTTTGACGGGCCGGTAGCGGGCTTGCGGGTGGGTCGTGTGAATGGCGAGTTTAAGGCCTTTTTGACGCCAGAGGAACGTGAGCAATCTGATTTGGATTTGGTGGTGGCGGGTATCGAGAGCGGCATCACCATGGTGGAAGCCGGCGCTAAGGAGGTATCAGAAGAGGTGATCGTCGACGCCATGGCGTGGGCGCACCAGATGATGCAGCCGGCGATTGCTTTGCAGCGAGAATTGGCAGCTAAAGTTGCGCCAGCCGCGCAGGAATATGAATTAGTTTTGCCGGACGAAACAATTCAGCAGACGGCTGATGCGTGGGTTGATGGCAAGCTGGGCGAACAAATCCGCCGGTCGTATCCAGAGCGCAACGAGCTGATTCGCGATATTCGCGCTGAGTTTCATGAAGCAATGGCCAAAAAACTTGGCATAGATGAAGAAGAGTATAGCGAAGTTCGCAATGATTATGATGAGGCGTTCACGCTGGCGCTACACAAAGATGTGCGCCGCGGTATCGTCGAGGAAGGGAAGCGCCCAGATGGCCGTGCCTTGACGGAAATCCGCCCGCTAAGCTCAGAGGTTGGCTTGCTACCACGAGCGCACGGCTCAAGCTTGTTTACCCGCGGCGTGACGCAGGGTATGAATATCGTCACCTTGGCGCCACTGAGTTACGCGCAGCTGGTTGATACTATGGAGGTCAATGACGGCGAGCGGCGCTATATGCATCATTACAATGCGCCGGGCTATACGGTTGGCGAGGTTAAGCGGATGGGCA
>ERZ773077.2948-NODE-2948-length-10667-cov-10.012439_pt1 | contig 10667 bp, 14 predicted proteins | sample MGYA00580612_ERZ773077 | MGnify/ENA primary metagenome ERZ773077 (study PRJEB29015, sample SAMEA2737971) | human oral metagenome | biome: human oral; feature: human-associated habitat; material: dental | place: China | collected 2021 ...
GGGCGATGATCTCCCCCACCTTGCGGGCCTTGGCGGACTTGTCGCCCTCCGCCGCGCGCAGGTCCGCTTCCATGGTGGATGCGGAGACCAGGGTGCGGCCGGCGGTGTCGTCGATCACCTGGACGTACAGGTGCCGCGCGGAGCGGGTGACCACCATGCGAGGCCGCTCGGCGGTGCCGTTGATCTTCTTGCGGCCACGCAACTGACGGCGGGCACGTGAGGCGGTCTTCGCCGCCAGGCCCTTGCGTATGCCAAGCGAGATAGCCATTACTTACCAGCCTTTCCGGCCTTGCGGCGGACGTGCTCGCCCGCGTAGCGAACGCCCTTGCCCTTGTACGGCTCGGGCTTGCGGATCTTGCGGATGTTCGCGGCGGTCTCACCGACAAGCTGCTTGTCGATGCCGAGCACCGTGAACTTGGTCGGGGTCTCCACCGTGAAGGTGATGCCCTCGGGGGCGTTGACCACCACGGGATGCGAGAAGCCGAGGGCGAACTCCAGCTGAGTGGGGCCCTTCGAGACGACACGGTAGCCGACACCGACGATCTCAAGCTTCTTCTCATAGCCCTGAGTGACTCCGGTGACCATGTTCGCCACCAGGGTTCGGGTCAGGCCGTGCAGGGAGCGGGACAGGCGCTCGTCGTCGGGACGCGAGACCTCCAGTTCGCCCTTGTCGTTCCTGGTCACCGAGATGGGCTCGCGGACGGTGAACTTCAGCTCACCCTTGGGGCCCTTGACCGCCACCTCCTGGCCGTCGAGCTTGACCTCGACGTTCGACGGGACCGCGACGGGGAGCTTGCCAATTCGTGACATGTTCTATCTCCTTTTCAGTCTCGTCGGGTCACCAGACGTAGGCGAGGACTTCGCCGCCCACGGATTTGGCGTTCGCTTGCTTGTCGGTCAGCAGGCCCAGCGAGGTGGAGATGATGGCGATGCCGAGACCGCCGAGCACCTTCGGGAGGGCGTTGGCCTTCGCGTAGACGCGCAGACCGGGCTTGCTGATGCGTCGCAGGCCGGCAATGGAGCGCTCGCGGGAGTCACCGTATTTGAGGGTGATCTTGAGCACCTTGCCGACTTGTCCCTCGACTTCGGTCAACTCGAAGTTCGAGATGTACCCCTCGGCTTTCAGGATCTCCGCGATGCCGACCTTGATCTTTGACGACGGCATGGTCGTCGACTCCTGATACGCCTGATTGGCGTTACGCAGACGTGTGAGCATGTCTGCGATGGGATCAGTCATTGTCATGGCTGTGTGGCTTCTTTCTCGCCCCGGTTTCCCGGCTCGGGACCTGGGGCAAATTCAAATTGGAAGTTCTTCTCGTCCGAGGGGTCACCAGGACGACTTGGTCACGCCGGGGAGCTGGCCGGCATGGGCCAGCTCACGCAGGCAGACGCGGCACAGACCGAACTTGCGGTAGACCGACTTGGGACGACCGCAGCGCTTGCAGCGGGTGTAGGCGCGCACACCGAACTTTGGCTTACGGGACTGCTTTACCTTGAGTGCTGTCTTGGCCATGGGTGATCAGCTCACTTCTTCTTCTTGGCGTAGAACGCGGGGCCGCGCTTGGACTTGACCTTCTTGGGATCGTCAACGGCCTTGAAGGGGAACCCGAGGTGCTTCAGCAGCGCCCGGCCCTCGACGTCGTTGGTGGCCGAGGTCACGAACGTGATGTCCATGCCGCGAACCCTGTCGATCTTGTCCTGGTCGATCTCCAGGAACATGACCTGCTCGTTCAGACCGAAGGTGTAGTTGCCCTTGCCGTCGAACTGGCGGCCGTTGAGGCCACGGAAGTCGCGGATGCGGGGCAATGCCAGGGTCAGCAGACGATCGGCGAACTCCCACATGCGGTCCCCACGCAGGGTGACGTGGCAGCCGATCGGCATGCCCTCACGCAGCTTGAACTGCGCGATGGACTTGCGGGCCTTGGTGACGGCGGGCTTCTGTCCGGTGATGACGGTCAGGTCGCGGACGGCGCCGTCGATGATCTTGGAGTCGCGAGCGGCCTCACCCACACCCATGTTCACCACGATCTTCACCAGACCGGGGATCTGCATGACGTTGGGGTACTTGAACTCCTCCTGCAGCGCAGGGATGATCTGCTCGCGGTATTTTTTCTTGAGACGCGGGATCTCGATGGTCTCGCTCATCAGATCTCCTTCTCAGTCTTGCGGGCGATGCGGACGCTGCGCTGGGCCTTGTATTCGGAGCCGTCGGAACGCCTCTTGGTGACGTCCACGCGCTTGTATCCGACGCGGGTCACAACCTCCTTGCCGTCCACCTTGGTGACGAGCTGAACGTTGGAGACGTGGATGGGGGCCTCGAAGCTGATGATGCCACCCTCGATACGACGGCCGTTCGTGCCCTGCGACTCACGCTTGTGACGCTTGACGACGTTGACGCCCTCGACAGTGACTCTCTGGGAGCGGGGATCGACGGCGATGATCTCGCCGGTCTTGCCCTTGTCCTTGCCTGCGATGACCTTGACGCGGTCACCCTTCTTGACGTGCAGCGAGTTCATGTCAGATCACCTCCGGGGCAAGCGACACGATGCGCATGAACTTCTTCTCACGCAGCTCACGGGCCACGGGGCCGAAGATGCGGGTGCCCCTCGGCTCCCCGTCGGCCTTGAGGATGACGGCTGCGTTCTCGTCGAACTTGATGTAGGAGCCGTCGCCGCGGCGGCGCTCCTTGACGGTACGCACGATGACGGCCTTGACGACATCACCCTTCTTGACGTTTCCGCCCGGGATGGCGTCCTTGACCGTGGCGACGATGGTGTCGCCTAGGTAGGCGTAACGACGCTTGGAGCCGCCGAGCACACGGATGCACAGGATCTCCTTTGCACCAGTGTTGTCGGCGACCTTGAGTCGCGACTCCTGCTGGATCATTGCTACTCCTTGCTTCGCCGGTTCCAGGGGCCTGGCCTGACGAAACTAGAAACGAACCCCCTGGATTTTGCCAGGAGGATGGCCTCCAGCTCGATGGAGAGGAGGACCGACGTGCCCGGGAAAGGTCCCCCCGCAGGGGCACAGACCCAAGGCAACCGGATTAGTGTAGCCGACGCTCCCCAGCGGGGGAAATCGGCTGTATGACCCACCACGAACCCACTCGCACCCACAGCACGGTGCCGCACCGCGGCTGCGGCTTTCTAGCGCAAGGCATGTTTCACGGGCAGTTGTTGGTATAGCGATGGTGGTGGTGTTCTCATAGGCAGTCGGCGGGAGGCTGCCGCAGTAGAAGCGGCGGAGCGCTGTGCTGTGGTGGGCGGCCCATCCGAAGACTTGGCGCTGGCAGTTGCCATCACACCGGGCCGACAGCGGCTGTCTTAAGCATTTCGGATGCGGCGTAGCCACCGGAGAAACCAATTTTTGGGTTCGGCGGCAGCCGGGGATGGCGATGCCAGTTGCTGCAGCCGTCGCCGTGCAGACTCCGCTGCCGCCTCGTCGTCTTGGGTGGTGATCCAGGCCAGGAAGGGCGGCGTCGCCCCCTCGTAGGTAGCTACCGCGACACGCAGCTCAGGATAAGTCCGGAAGATGGACGCCAGCTCATCGGGCCCCAGGACGGCACCCGCCAGCGCGGCCTCCGCCGACTGCTGATCTGGGTGGTCCAACGCGCCGTCACCCACCGGCATCTCCTCATGTCGCATGATGACCATGAAGCCTAGCGGCTACCGGGTTCGCCACCAGAGGCACACAGCCACTCCGCAGCCGCTATGCTGAGGAGCGCGTCGCGGGAGAACCGCCTAGCCGGTGCCGAAGGAGCAACCGCCCCGGAAACTCTCAGGCCCCAGGACCGCTTCGCGCATCAACTCTTGAGAGAGGCCACCCGGCCCGCCGAAGGATATTAAGATCTCAGGCAACCGCGAAAGAGGGGGCGTCACGGTGGAACCCCACCGGCTGGAACGCCATGGCGGAAAGGGCCGAAGATGTCACTGAAGACAACCGCATTGCATCCACTTCACACAGAGCTGGGCGGAAAACTGGTCGACTTCGCAGGCTGGGAGCTTCCCGTGCAATACGCCGGGATCCTGGCCGAGCACCGGCACACACGTGAGGCCGCGTCGCTCTTCGACGTCAGCCACATGGGGCAGGTGCTGCTGCATCCACTCACCGGCGACGCCTCAGAGGCCGCAGCTGCGCTTGAAACCCTCGTTCCAGCGAACCTGCTGGGGCTCACACCGGGCAGGCAGCGCTACGGGATCTTCACCGACGACAGGGGTGGTGTGCTGGACGACCTGATGATCGCCCGGCGACCCGGCCACCTGTTCCTGGTGGTCAACGCCGCCCGCACCGACCACGACCTGGGACTGCTGCGCACCCTCGACGGGGTCAGGATCGAGCAGGTCACAGACCGGGCGCTGATGGCGCTGCAGGGCCCGAAGGCCGCCGACGTGCTCACCAGAGTGATCCCCGAGGTGGCGGAGCTGAAGTTCATGGACTCGGTGGATCATGATTGGGAGGGCACCACGCTGTGGATCTCCCGATCCGGCTACACCGGCGAGGACGGCTTCGAGATCTCCGTGCCCAACGCCGTCGCCGAGCATCTCGCCCGGGCCCTGCTCGCCCAAGACGAGGTGCTTCCCGCAGGCCTGGGTGCCCGCGACTCCTTGCGCCTGGAGGCTGGGCTGCCGCTCTACGGGCATGAGCTCAGCCCCGACATCACCCCAGCCGAGGCGGGCATCAGCTGGGCCATCCCCAAGATCCGACGTGACGGTGGCACCCGGGCCGGCGGGTTCCCAGGCGCAAAGCGGATCCTGTCGCAGCTGACCGACGGCCCCGGACGCATCCGCATCGGCCTGCGCGCCCAGGGACGCGCTCCCGTCCGCGACGGCGCCCCCATCTTCCTGTCCGAGAATTCCGCCGAGCCTGTGGCCGAGGTCACCTCAGGTGGCTTCGGCGCAACGGTGGGCGGCCCCATCGCCATGGCCATGCTGCCCGCAGGAACGCCGCTGGGATCAACTGTCTACGCCGAGGTCCGCGGCAAACGACTTCCCCTGACCGTCACCAAACTGCCCTTCATCACCCAGTCCTACAAGCGCTAAAGGAGAGCACCCATGCTGAAGTACACCCAGGACCACGAGTGGCTCGACACCAGTGACGCCGAGATGGCCGTCGGCATCACCGCCCACGCCGTCGAACAGTTGGGTGACATCGTCTACATCGAGCTTCCGGAGGTTGACTCTGAGGTGACCAAGGGCGATGAGATCGTCGTGATCGACTCCTCCAAGGCCGCCTCAGGCATCAGCGCACCTGTCGACGGCGTGATCACCGCGGTGAACTCCGAGATCGCCGAGCACCCGGAGCTCGTCAACGAGGACCCGGCAGGTCAGTGGTTCTTCCGGATCCGTCCCACCAACCCCGACGACCTCGAAGGGCTGCTTGACGAGGACGCCTACCAGGCCCTGATCGGATGAGCGAACGATGACCTGGCAGACATATGACGCCTACGACTTCGCGAACCTGCGCCACATCGGCCCCAGCCGCCCGGAGGTGGCCGAGATGCTGAGGCAGGTTCAGGTGAAGTCCCTGGACGAGCTCATCGATCAGACCATCCCGGCAGGCATCCGGCAGCGTGATCCGCTGAGCTGGGAGCCGGTGACCGAGGGGGACATGCTGGAGCGGCTCCGTGTGGTGGCCTCCCGCAACCAGGTGCGCACCTCACTGATCGGGCAGGGCTTCCACGGCACCGTGACCCCGCCCGCCATCCAGCGCAACATCCTGGAGAACCCAGGCTGGTACACCGCCTACACGCCCTACCAGGCCGAGATCTCCCAAGGACGGCTGGAGGCCCTACTCAACTTCCAGACGATGATCATCGACTTGACGGGCCTGGACATCGCGGGCGCATCGCTGCTGGATGAGCCCACCGCGGCAGCCGAGGCCATGGCGATGGCCCACAACGCCGCCAAGGGCAAGAGGCACCGGTTCTTCGTGGCAGAGGACCTGCACCCCCAGATCCGCGCCGTCCTGGCGACGCGCGCCCACCCCCTCGGCATCGAACTCATTGAAGGCCCCGTGGATGCCTTGGATCCGGAGGGTCTGTTCGGAGCAATCTTCGCCTACCCGGGCACGCACGGCGAGCTCCGCGACTACTCCGCGCAGTGCGAGGCGCTGCATGACGCCGGGGCCCTGGCCATCATCGCCGCCGACCTGCTGGCCCTGACCGTGCTGCGGGAGCCCGGAGCAATGGGCGCTGACATCGCAGTGGGCTCGGCCCAGCGTTTCGGCGTGCCGATGGGCTATGGCGGTCCCCACGCCGCATACCTGGCCTGCCGCGACCAGCTGAAGCGCATCATGCCGGGCCGCATCGTCGGGGTGTCCAAAGACGCCGCGGGGAATCCCGCCTACCGGCTGGCCCTGCAGGCCCGGGAACAGCACATCCGCCGGGAGAAGGCCACCTCCAACGTCTGCACCGCCCAGGCGCTGCTGGCGGTGATGGCCTCCATGTACGCCGTCTTCCATGGCGCGCCCGGACTGACCGCCATCGCGCAGCGCATCCACCTGACCGCCGTCACGCTGGCGAAGACGCTGCGGGCCGCCGGCTTCACCGTCACGCCAAAGGAGTTCTTCGACACCATCACCGTCGACGTCGGCTCCCGGCAGCAGGAGATCCTCGACGCCGCAGTCGAACGGGGCATCAACCTCCGGCGGGTCGGCGATGACCGGATCGGGATCTCCGTTGACGAGACCACGACCCTGGAGATCTTGGAACGGGTGGCGCAGGCATTCGGCGCTGAGCCCCCGCGGCAGCTGGTCGACACACCCGTCATCACCGAGCCCTTGCGCCGCACAACTGAGTTCCTGACTCATCCGGTTTTCCACATGAACCGTTCGGAGACGGAGATGATGCGCTACATGCGCCGTCTCAGCGACCGGGACCTGGCTCTGGATCGGGCAATGATCCCACTGGGGTCGTGCACAATGAAGCTGAATGCGGCCATCGAGATGCTGCCGCTCACCTGGCCGGAGTTCGCGGCCCTCCATCCCCTGGCCCCCGCCGATCAAACACTGGGCTACACGGAGCTCGTCGCCGACCTGTCGTCGAAGCTGTGCGAGATCACCGGCTACGACGCATTCTCCATGCAGCCAAACTCTGGCGCGCAGGGAGAGTACGCGGGGCTGATGACCATCCGCGCTTATCACGAGGCCCGCGGCGAGGACCGGGATGTGTGCCTCATCCCCACCTCAGCGCACGGCACCAATCCGGCATCCGCTGCGATGGCCGGAATGAAGGTGGTGGCCGTGCAGGCTGCGGAGAACGGCGACATCGACCTCGATGACTTCCGTGCGAAAGCGGAGGCCGCGGGCGAGAGGCTGGCGGCGGTGATGATCACCTACCCGTCAACCCACGGTGTTTTCGAGGACACGGTGCGCGAGGTCTGCGACATCACCCACGAGTTCGGCGGCCAGGTCTACATCGACGGCGCGAACATGAATGCGCTCGTCGGCCTGGTGCGTCCCGGTGACCTGGGCGGCGACGTCAGCCACCTGAACCTGCACAAGACCTTCGCAATTCCCCACGGCGGTGGCGGCCCAGGCGCCGGCCCCATCGGCGTCAAGGAGCACCTGCGACCCCACCTGCCGAGGGATCCGAGAACAGGCGAGGCCGGAGCGGTCGCAGGGGCTGCCCTAGGTTCAGCCTCGATCCTGCTGATCTCCTGGGCCTACGTCTGCCTGATGGGTGGCTCAGGTCTCACACAGGCGACGCGGATTGCAATCTTGAATGCGAACTACCTGGCTTCCCGGCTGGGTGAGGCTTACCCGATCCTGTACCAGGGCGCAGGCGGGCGGGTGGCCCACGAGTGCATCGTCGACCCGCGTGGCTTCCACGGCGTGACCGTCGACGACATTGCCAAGCGGCTGATTGATCACGGCTTCCACGCCCCCACCATGTCCTGGCCCGTGGCTGGCACCCTGATGGTGGAGCCCACCGAGTCGGAGTCGAAGGCTGAGCTGGATCGCTTCGTCGCCGCGATGCTCGACATCGCCCGTGAGGCTGCGGATGTCGCGGAGGGTCGGGTGGAGGCCGCCGACTCGCCGCTGCGGAACGCCCCCCACACCGCCGCCGATCTCATCGGCGACTGGGATCGCCCGTACAGCCGTGAAACGGCCTGCTTCCCCGCGGGAGCGCGTCGCGTCGACAAGTACTGGCCGCCGGTCGGACGAGTTGACAACGCTTTCGGGGACCGGAACCTGGTGTGCAGCTGCCCACCGTGGGAGGGCGCGGAGGCCTGAGTAGGTGCGGGCGGCCCGCCCACTCAGGCAGGCCGCCCAGCCATCTCAATCCCACATATCCGTAGAGAAGCCTTTCCTTCGTTGGAAAAGGCTGTCCTTGCCTGCCGTTGGTTCTCCGCGTCACCCAATTAGGCTGACGCCATGGAATTGTCTGGACCACTTAAAGAATCATTCAACGCGCAGGTGACACTCGAACTCACCGCCTCCGTCGTTTACCGTCAGCTCTCCATCGACATGGAGGCTCTTGACCTGCCCGGCATCGCCGGCTGGTTCAAGGCCCAGGCCGCCGAGGAGGAGCTGCACGCTGACAAGTTCATCGCCCACATGCTGGATCGCGACGCCACCCCCCTGTTGGGCCAGATCCACGCCCAGACCAAGCATGCGGCAACCGTGCTGGAGGCCTTTGAGGCCTCCCTCGCGCACGAGAAGAAGGTCTCCGAGGCCATCCGGGAGCTGTACCGGCAGGCCCAGGCCACCGGCGACATCGATGCCCTGCCGCTGCTCAACTGGTTCGTCGAGGAGCAGCTGGAGGAAGAGTCCACCGTCTCCGAGATCATCGGCCGCATCAAGCTGATCGGCGACGACGGAAACGGTCTGCTCCGCCTCGACGCGGAACTCGGCGCACGTACCAGCGCCTGATCATCACGGCATACGGTAGTGGCCCGGTCCCTTCCCAGGGACCGGGCCACTACCGCAATGCGACTACTTGGCGCGCTCGATGATCTCAACCAGCCGCCAGCGCTTTTGCGCCGACAGCGGGCGGGTCTCCATGACGCGGACGCGGTCGCCGATGCCGGCGGTGTTCTCCTCGTCGTGGACTTTGATGCGCGACGACTTGGTCATGACCTTGCCGTACAGCGGATGCTTCACGCGATCCTCGACTAGGACGACGATGGTCTTGTTCATCTTGTCCGAGACGACGACGCCCTGCAGCACCTTGCGACGGCCGCGCTCTTTGGTGGGGGTGGTGTTCTCGCTCATGCTCACTTCTCCTCGATCACGGGCTCATCGACAATGCCGAGGTTGCGCTCCTGCAGCACGGTGTAGACACGGGCGATGTCCTTGCGGACCTCTCGCAGCCGCCCATGCGACTCCAGCTGGCCGGTGGCAGCCTGGAAGCGGAGCCCGAACAGCTCCTCCTTCAGCTCCACCACCTTGGCATTCAGCTGCGCACGGGACAGGCCACGCAGGTCATTGGCAGTCAGTGACTTGCTCATCAGTTCTCACCTGCTTCGCGCTTGATGAAACGGGCCTTGAAGGGCAGCTTGTGGATGGCGAGGCGCATGGCCTCACGGGCCACGTCCTCTGCCACACCAGACAGCTCGAAGAGCACCCGGCCGGGCTTGACGTTGGCAACCCACCACTCGGGCGAGCCCTTACCGGAACCCATGCGAGTCTCGGCCGGCTTCTTGGTCAGGGGACGGTCCGGGTACACATTGATCCAGACCTTGCCGCCACGCTTGATGTGACGGGTCATGGCGATACGAGCCGCCTCAATCTGACGGTTCGTCAGGTAGGAGGACTCAAGCGCCTGGATGCCGTACTCGCCGAAGGCGAGTTTCGTGGCGCCCTTGGCAACACCGTCCCGCTTCGGGTGGTGCTGCTTGCGGAACTTGACGCGACGAGGGATCAGCATGGGTCACGCTCCTGCGTTCTCGGTTGCGGGCGCAGCCTCGGCCGGGGCCTGGGCTGCGTCGGCGCGACGGCGACCGCCGCGCTCGGGACGGTCTCCACGGCCTTCACCGCGTCCCGGGCGGCGGCCCGGACGCTGACGGCCGGAGGGTGCGGAGTTCCGTGCAGCCTTCTGGGCGGCACGCTCAGCACGGGTGCCGGTGACGTCACCCTTGTAGATCCACACCTTCACGCCGATGCGGCCGAACGTGGTGCGGGCCTCGTAGAAGCCGTAGTCGATGTCAGCCCGGAGGGTGTGCAGCGGCACCTGGCCGTCGCGGTACCCCTCGGAGCGGGACATCTCCGCGCCGCCAAGACGGCCCGAGCACTTGATGCGGATGCCCTTGGCTCCCGCGCGCATCGCCGTCTGCTGGGCTTTGCGCATCGCACGTCGGAAGGCGACGCGGGCGCCGAGCTGCTCGGCGACACCCTGCGCAACCAGCTGGGCATCGATCTCGGGGTTCTTCACCTCAAGGATGTTCAGCTGCACCTGCTTGCCGGTCAGCTTCTCCAGTTCGGCCCGCACCCGCTCCGCCTCGGCCCCGTTGCGACCGATGACGATGCCCGGGCGGGCCGCGTGCAGGAAGATGGTGACCCGGTCGGAGCGGCGCTCGATCTCAATGGAGGAGATGCCGGCGCGTTCCAGCGACTTGGTCAGGTAGTTGCGGATCTTCACGTCCTCAGCCACGTAGTCCGCGTAGTTCTTCTCCGCGTACCAGCGGGTGATGTGATCCGTGGTGATGCCGAGACGGAAGCCGTTCGGG
>ERZ773077.2949-NODE-2949-length-10661-cov-17.018763_pt1 | contig 10661 bp, 12 predicted proteins | sample MGYA00580612_ERZ773077 | MGnify/ENA primary metagenome ERZ773077 (study PRJEB29015, sample SAMEA2737971) | human oral metagenome | biome: human oral; feature: human-associated habitat; material: dental | place: China | collected 2021 ...
AACAAATTCTAGCAAAAGTGAAATTATGGTAGGGATAATTGCCAAAGAGAGATTTGCAAAGCTGAATGAGTTTGTAGAAAGACTTACGAAATTAGATGATAGAATAGTCAGTGTAATGTTGAACATTAATGATAAAAAGACTAATGTTATATTTGGAGATAAAACTGAAAATTTATTTGGACGAGATTATATAGTTGATATATTAAATAGTATTGAATTTAAAATTTCATTACGCTCGTTCTACCAAGTAAATCCAATACAAACAGAAGTTTTATATAGTAAGGCACTGGAATTAGCTGAACTAAAAGAAGATGATACAATAATTGATGCATACTGTGGTATTGGAACGATAAGTTTATTCGCAGCACAAAAAGTAAAAAAAGTATACGGGATAGAAATAGTAGAAGCGGCAGTTCGTGACGCGAAAGAAAATGCAAAAAACAACAACATAAATAATGCAGAATTCTTATTAGGAAAAAGTGAAGATATAATAAAAAAACTAATCTCACAAAATATAAAACTAGATGCAGTTATTGTTGATCCACCACGTAAAGGTTGTGGAGAAAGCTTCTTGAGAGACCTTGCAGCAATGGATATAGAAAAAGTAGTATATGTTAGCTGTAATCCAGCAACCCTAGCAAGAGATATGGAAATCATGAGGAACCTTGGTTATAAACTAGGAGCTGTTCAACCAGTAGATATGTTCCCAGGGACGTATCATGTTGAAGCAGTCGTTTTAATGACAAGGGCGTAGACCGAAGTCATTAATTACGAATGCTTTGTGCGATAGCTGTTGCAGAGCGATAGTGATGCGGTAACAGCGAACCGCTGAGTGCGTGGTTTTGCTTTCATGAACTATACAGTAGATTGTGAAAGCAGATTTATCACACATGCAGGGTACGCCTAAGAGAACGAGCATAGAAAAGTTTCATTGATATCGGGTTGCAGCCAATATAGCTATGCTTTTAATAACAAAAAAGGAAGGAATCGTGAGTAATAGATATATTTGTATTTGCCTAGGAAGGAGTTTTGAAGACTATGAGACGCACAATTGATGAAGCCTATTTTAAATACAGTGTCTATAGTGCCATGGAATCAGGAATGCAAGTCAAATGTCCTAAATGTCAAGGATTAGGGATGATAGTTGCAGATGATGATAATGTATATTTTAAGTGTACAAGTTGTGGTCATCAAAAAAGCTATGATCGCACAATTTATCGCTATGATGTTAATAACAAATGTATAAATTGTGGCAGATATTATAGAGTAGATATTGAAGACAAGACAAAGCAACACTTCTCTACGCTAAATGTATTATGTCCTTATTGCGGAACTCAAATGCAAGGGAAGGTTCATAAAACCGCTGAGCCATTTACATATACTGCTGAAATTCAGGGAGGAAGAGAACCTTATTTTGGACTAGAGCTGTGGTTTTTGACATTTTTTCAGGGCAAGCCTGTCTGGGCACTGAACCGTGAACACCTTGAGTATTTAATTAAATATCTCAGTGCTAACCTGAGACTAAAGCCATATAATATTACAGGAATGTCCCAATCTGATCATCTCCCTACTTTTATGAAAACTGCAAAGAATAGGGAAAGAATAGTGAAACTACTGAAGAAAATGCAGGGAAAACAGGTTACTGACAAGGGCGTAGACCGAAGTCATTAATTACGAATACTTTATGCGATAGCTGTCGCAGAGCGATAGTGATGCGGTAACAGCGAACCGCTGAGTGCGTGGTTAGTGTCAAGTTAGAAATAGATAGCCACTAAAGCTTAGTGATACGGCGGTCTCCAGGCAATTGGGATAATTCGGTAACGAGTAGGATAAGTACTATTTGATAATTTTTTCAAAGGAAAGAAGGCTCAAAAAATGTGAGAGTTGAGTTGCTGAATCAGATATTGTGGTTATTCCGAGATGGGGAAGTAGAAGATATAACCGTGTTTATGATAAGTTTTGTACCATAGATATAGACTATGTAGTGTACGGATCATATAATTGGACATCAACAGCTAATGATAGTGAAGAAATCTTAGCTACTACACTTGGTCATGAACTTATCTCAAAGTTTGCTAAAGAATTTATGGAATTATATAATGGGATTTATTTTTAAGCAAAGAGAAATCAAAATTTATTGGGAAAATTTCATTAGAAATTTAATGAAATTCTCGGTTTATTTGGAGAAAAAGAGGTATTGAATTCAGATATGAGAAAATATACAGATATAAAAAACATCATTGAATATGGGTTAAATAATATTTCTGATAAGGAAAAAATAACAATGAGCCTGAAAGACTTTCTATACATTAGACGAGTTTTAGAGGAATATATGCGTTATCTACATAATCCTGATCATTATCCCGATATAGAAGCAATTCAAAATTTTTTAGGTGATATTTCTTCGGGAGGAGCATTCGAATGTTTAAGCACAGCTATTTATGAAAAAGTATATAAAGTTGATTTGCCGGCGAAGATTGAGAAAATGATTGATGATGGTGTATTTGAACACCCTCTTTATCCCAGTTACTACAAGAAAAACGAATAAGTAATAATTATATAGTATTGAAATGGTAGAAAATATAAATTTATGTGGATACGTAAATTTGAAGTTGGAGGGGGAATATTATGGATCTTGAAAAAGATATGATTATAAAAAATATTACACCAATGGGCTATGGAATGATGTTTTTATTGGCAGACTTATTTCTTGAAAACATAAAACGAAATTCAATTAGAAGTTCTAAATTCTTGTCATATTTCAACAAAAATATGGATGTCTATTTTGATTTTATTTCAAGAGGGGTAATTGTTCCATTTACATAGAATAGTTTGTTGTGATACGCCTCTTTATATTAAAATATCCCACTACAAATATGAGTTGCCGTTAGGTTATGAATTAGATTTTAAATATGATGGTTTTTATATAGATGTTGGGAAGAATGCGTTGTTATCACTGATAAGTTTTAGCAGTATGGATGATAAAAATATCGTTAAGAAAGGAATTACACATCAAAATCATTTTAGAGTTATCTAATACTTTAGATGATTGCAAACAGCACATAGAACCTAGAAAGGAGAAATAAATGGATGTGGTAGCATTGCAGGAAATGCTAGAAAAGAGATTGAACAAGAAACAGGCAAACCTGTCATTACTGCTAAAAATTCTATTGATTTAGGAAAGTTAATTGGTGTGGTAGCTAAAGAGATTGAAAACGAAGAAGAGAAAAAATGATAGTTACAAATTTAAGTTTTAAAGAGAAGAATATGAAAAAATTCATATCAAATAAATGTTAGGGGTGAGCGTTTGAATAAATACAGCCGAATACTAAATAAAGAAGTGAGAATATACAAAGAATGGGTTTATAAGCATTATTCTGAGATGACTGAAGATACTGATAATGGAGAATTTCTAGGTCCTTCTTTTGATAGAATGAGAGAATCTGCAATCTCATTTGTAAAGAATGTAGAAGTAAAAGATGTTACCGAAACTGATTTAGAATCTATACTTTATTGTGTAGCCAGGGACAATGAATGTGAATATTTGGCTGACTTTATTTCGTCATATAAAGAATGGTTTAAATATTTGATTGAAAGGTGTATAGATTCAATTTATACAACTGCGAAGTGGCAGCTAGTAAAAAGATTGCCAGTTTATAAAGATGATAGTTCAGTTACTGACTGGGTATTCAAATATATAAATGTAGATGATGAATATACACAGAGAATGTCTTTAAGTGCTTTAAGTGAGATAGATTATAAAAAAGCAGAACAGTATGCGATTGAATTTTGGGAAAGAGACAAATATAAGGGTGATACCTATGCTGAAGAGTATCAAAAAATAATGGCACTCAGTGTTCTTTATAAAATAAAATCAGATAAATTAAGCGAATATATTGAAGCGGCGAGACAATTAGACTTTGTTTATTTGAAAGAGAATGCAGATGAGATTGCAAATTCTGATTAATTTTCTAATTTTCTCACTAGGAGATAGATTGAAAAGTAGCTAACTTAATGCAGCATTCATTAAAAAAAGAGGAGTTTAATTTCAACAAAAATAGTTGATCTTTAAACTATGAGTATTTTAAAATAGAAATTAATGAAGATGATTTTAAAAATGAAGAATTAAAGTTTTTCAATCAATTAGCTAGCTTGTATCACGATAATTTACTGATGACAGTGTTTTGTTAGATTAGGAAAAGCGTGAATTAAAGAATACATTTAGCTCTTCCTTTATCATGATGTGGAAGAAATTATAGGTGCTAAAATTATTAAAATGAGGTTTTTATGGATGAATTATTGATTTTTAAAGATGCTAAGACTGGTGATAAGGTTGGTATATACTATAATATATGGCTATTTATAATTAAGTGCATTATAATAAAATATGCACATAAAACATCTAATGAGGCGGATGATATTTTAAAAAAAATTTATTATAAGAAGCCGGAAAGTTATTATGATGTTATCTATATGAGTCATGAAACAGAATATCATTGGGCAATGTTGGGAGTTTATGGTGAACAATATTGGCTTAAAGGTCTCAGTTCCGAAACACCAGTAGACTATGATGAATGGTATGATAATTGTATAATAGAAAATAACCTGAATGAACCTTTTGAATGGTTTTAATGTAGAAATCCAACACAAGTTGATAGGAGTTTTTATATGAAAATACCAACTTATTTTAAAGAAAGTAATTATAAAATTGTTGAAGTAGAAGAGGATTTTTCGTCTATTAGGATAGTTAATGAAGTAGAAAAAGACAAGTACAATGAGTTCTTTGAAATCTATTACTTTGGTGAATTGGATTTTGATGCTGTGATTACTGAAATTTTTGATGAAAAAACTTTAGCTATAAAACCTTGTAAGGTTGTAGCGAAATGTATTCAAACAGGGAAAGAAATTTTACTTTATGATCAATTAAAATATGGATATAATTCATTATTTTGTGATAAATTTGATTTAGAGACGGTTGATAATCGTCCACTTGTAAAATTAGATATTCCCAATTCTAAAATAGAAATTGATTTAGGATATAGTATAGATTATGATGAGGAAAAAGAAGATTTTGAATTTGATGATAATGACCATTTGGAAACAATCAATGGAGAAGAAATTTCTTTTGAGGATGTTAAAAAGGATGGATTTGATTACATTAAAATATTAGCAATAGATGAAGACGAAATTATTAGAGAAGTTTTAAATCTAGAGTTAGCTTAAAAATTACTTAGAGATTAGGCAGAGATAGTAAAAAATAAAAATAATATAAAATCTTATATTTTATTCTCTGAAAAAAGAGAATTGAGACTTATAAAGAGGGATTTTAGAAATGAAAAGAATAAAGTTTAGACATAATAAATATTCACCAGGCGTCTTATATATTTTGGTTATATTTGGAGTAGCAGTTGGGCTATTGGCTTTTTTCGGATTTTTAACAATTTCTGGTATAGACAAAGGGCCAGAATACGGCCCTATATATTTTAGAGAACATCCAATACATGCTGTTTACTTGATATTTGCCTTGATTCCTATATTTATGTTATTTCCTACATGGATTGCAAAGAAAATTTGGAGTCATGAGGATCAAGAGGCATATATTGACCTTTACGAAGATTATGCTGAACTAAATTGGAATGATAGAAAAGTACATATTAAAAAAGGAGAATTGGATATTAAGATTCCTAAACCTCAGCCTTTTTGGTATGGAACCTATATATTAAAAATTCCTCAATACAGAATAGTATTGGTTAGCTCTGTAAAGGAAAATAAAGAAAAGAATAGAGTACGACGTTCTTTGGACATTGCAATAAAGGAATTGTCTATTTATAAAAAATCTAGAAAATAAAATGGATGATATAGTGAAATAGTTTATGAAATAAATTGGAATTCATTGAGGTATAATATGATATGATTGAATATTTTAGTTGTAAAAAAGTAACAGTAGAAGAGTATAAGCAGGTTTTAATTAAATCAGGAATAAGAAGGCCTACAAGTGATTTGAAAAGATTGGAATTAATGTTAAATAACTCTAATTTTGTATTAACAGCATGGGATAATGATAAATTAGTTGGTATCTTACGTGGAATGACAGACTTTTCTTATGCCTGCTATTTGTCTGATTTAGCAATAGATAAAGAATATCAAAAACAAGGTATAGGAAAAAACCTTATTAATATGAGTAGAAAAATATTAGGAGAGAAGGTTGCAATTATATTACTTTCTGCTCCAAGTGCGATGGGCTACTATCCTAAAATTGGTTTAAACAAAGCTGAAAATGCGTTTATTATACCTAGGGAGGAATAGAAATAATTTAGTGTTTAATATTCAATTATATAAGGTATGCTATTTTTTCTAGGTTTACGAAAATTAATATTATAATAAATATGGTTGATAAAAATTTACATATCCCCACTTTACTGGCTAGCTTTATATTCAGCAAGCCTATTTAAAATGCATAATCACTATCTGCTTCAAACCAAATAGTTATCACCTGTAAATAGATAAGTATCATCAATCAAGTATACTAGATGCCCCCATGTGTGTTCAGGTATAAGAAATGCTTCAATTTTGATGTTTTTTATATAAAAGACTTGTTCATCATCAATTAAAATTTTTTCATTTTCTATTTGTACTTGAGGTAATTTATATAGCCCCCAATAAACCTTACGCTGTTTACACCCTTCTAAATATTCATTTTCGACTCTCCCTATACATATTCTTGATTTTTTAAATAAACCATATTGTTTTAGTGCTTGTGTCAGTAGTGGTTATTTTCATATATTTGCTAAAACGTAGATACAAAGAATGGGGAACAGATTATAAGTAAATATAATTATGTTGTTAAACGAGGATTGTTATTGTTATTAAAAAATGCTTCATGTATATTCAATAGTAAAGTAAATTAGTGCGATATAAACAAGTTTTCTATGCTACTGTTATTAGTAGAGGAAAGCTTGTTTTAATTTTGGTTCTTTGTCAAATTCGGTTGATGAAGAAAAATAAGGAGAAAGCCATGCTATGTTAAATAGTATAGCTTTTTTCTTATTCTTACGTTTTACTTTTAATTCTTTCCTTTTATCAAGAATAGCTAAACGTTCTTCTTTTGAATATCTAGGTTTTTTATTAGTATTAGAAGAAGAAAATAGTCTAAAAACAAGAAGAATCTTACCTCTAAAGTTATAAAAAGATCTATATCCATAAGAAATACGCTTAATAACTTTAATCTTATTATTAATTCCCTCCAAAGGACCATTTGATAATCCATTATAATACATAGTATTTTTAATCTGTCTTTTATATTTTCTAAGAGTTTTAATAGCCGTAAACATATATCTAGGTAAAGTAGATTTATCATTAATCAAAGTATTAAACTTATTAAAATCATCTTATTCAAGCGCCTCTCTAAGCTCTTGAACAAGCCAATAACATTTATAAAGCGCAGAATCTTGTTTAATCAAATAGTTCATAATATTATCTTCTGTAGTAATATACTTAAAATGTTTGAATTTCTTATAAGTAGAGTTATCTAGCTCATCGTATTTCATAAGAAGATTTTTCCAATAGTATTTTAATTGTCTGTATAAGTCTTTATCTTTGTCTTTAATGCTATTCATATATGATATTCTATATTTATTAAAAGCTTTATTAACTAGTTGAACAATATGGAATCTATCGATAATGATTTTCGCGTTAGGGAAAAGTTCCCTAATAAGACACTTATAACCAGAGTTCATATCAATAACTATAGCTTTAACATCACAACGTTCTTTGTAAGAATAGTATAAAAAGTAATTTTTTATAATATTATTCGTTCTACCTTGAAGTATGTTTTGTATTTGATGGGTCAATGCATCAGAATAGACAAAACTCATATTACTCACACTATCAGAGGTAGATGAAAGCTCATCAAAGCACATGTATGCAGGTAATGATTTAGGTCTATCTAGAGTTTTAGAGAGTTCAAATTGTACTCTCCATACAGTATTAGTAGAAATAGCGTAGGATTTGGCTATTTGTTTTATAGTTAACTGATTAGACAATTTTTTAATTATACCAGCCCTTAAATTTTTTAGAAGTATTAGAATATTTTCTAACTTCGGTAGTCTGAGTTACAAAGGATTTATTACAGACTTTACATATAAAACGTTGCTTATCTAGGAAAAGAATGACAGGTTTGTCAGAGATAAAAGGCATTTTAAGCTTTACTCTTCTATGACCATTTTTTCTTATAAGGCATGGAGAATTATGATTACAATGTGGACAAGTTTTAGGAGAATGTTACAGAACACCATAATAAATAAGATATATTTGGTTATTAATTTTTACTTGATTTATTTTATCTAGAATATTTATATTTTCATCGGTTATTTGTAGAGTTATCTTATGATATTTGTTATAATTAGGCGTATGAATGTAAAGTTCCTTTCGATTTTGTACGCACTTAAATTATATAGGGATTTTACATTCTTTTCTATGTTCTTATAAAATTTAAATACGGTTGATTTTTTTATCAACCGTACTTATTATAGAACCTCTTTTTTTATTTGCGCGAGTTTGATTAAAGAGAACATATTTATGAAAAAAGTGTATTTTATGGTATAATATATTAAATTTAGGTTTCTTGAACGGAGGATAAGAATGGGGGTTTTTAGTTATAAAAGATTGTTCAAAAAACTAATTGATTTAGATATGACAAATAATGAATTGATGGAAAAGGCAAAAGTGGGTAAAAGTACATTTTACAAAATGAAGAATGGACAAAATGTAACTACGGATGTCTTGCTTAGAATTTGTAATGCTTTAGACTGTAATATTGAAGAAATAGTAGAGTGTATTAAGAAAGAAAATTAATATCTTGAATGGTTAAATGAATAAATGAGTTATATATGATTTGTTAAATAGGGGTGGCAATGTGTTGCGTATCAGTCAATATATTAAACATGATTTTGATGACTTAACTTTACATGGTGCGGGGATACCACTATGCTCATATATAATTTATCAAAAGGGAAATCTTTGAACGAATTCATAAATAAAGGGAACAATGATAAGATAATAATATGCTTATTTATTATGTTATATACGCAAGATTAAAGGGGGTATTGAAAGATGAGAGATGGTACCATTGAATATAAAGTAAAAGTATTTATTAGCTCAAAATGTGGTGGAAGATATACTTTGGTAAGGAAGGCGTTAAAATCTTTATTATCAGAAACAAATATAGTTCAAGTATTTATATTTGAAGAGCAAGGGCCATCAAGCCAACATGTAATAGATAGTTATATCACAAAACTAGATGACTCGGATTTATGCGTGTTCTTGATAGATAATAAGGATGATGTGTCGGATGCTGTCTTGAAAGAACAAAAACGGGCTAGAGAATTAAAAAAGAGGGCATTATATATTTTCTGTGATGAAGATAAAAAGGAACCTACACAACTACAATTAGAAATACGAGATAGCTTTAGAGAAAAATATGACGTAGTTCACGAGTTTTCTGACTTTATTGAAAAAGTATATACTGGAATAATGAGAGATGTTGTTGATATTTATAGAAACTATTGTAGAGAACAATTCGTTGATTTTGCTATTAATGAAGATACAGAAGAGATAAACGTTATAAGTAATAACTATATTATTGATAAAGAACTTTTTCAAGGATTTACTATGACGAGAAATGTAGCTAAAGAGATAATATTTAATACAAAAAAAGAAGAAAGTTCAAGATTAAATTTTAAATTAGATAAATGGCTTAGTATAATGCTTTCAAATCTATTAGGTCACAATACAAATATACCGATTAATTATTCTAGTTTAGCAAATGAGTTATGTAATAGACATGAATCTTACTTGAAGTCTTTTATTACATATAGAGTTAGAGCTATAGAAGCATATTTTTCAAATGAATTAGATGAATGTGCCAATGAATTAGAAAATGCATACAATGAATCGATTAATAATGATAAAATACCAAACTGGCTTTCCAATGATGTTTTAATTGATTGGAGAAATATTATTATCTTGCAAGATGAGATAAATAATCAATATTCGTTAGAAATGAAACCACAAACTTTATTGGAAGAAAATCAGGAAAATGTATATTATCCATTACTTGATAGATGTACAGGTAGTTTATCACAAAAGCTGCTTAAAAGGTTAATGGCTCAGAAGGTAGATTCTCCATATACAACACATTTTGAAGGAGTGGATGATATTCTTGATGATGTGTCTAATTCATTTATATTATCAATGACTTATGGTTCTCTAACACATCTGTTGTTAATTAGAGATAGAATGATTAGTATACTTTCAAGCTTAAATTTTTTGTATTATGATCATAATATGTACATTTTTCTTATTAAATTATTATTAATGGAACAAAAAGATAAAAAATTAGAAAAAATTATAAGAGCTTATAATCAAAGTACAGATACGATAAATGCAACAGATATTGTGAATATGATTTCAGGAATAAATTTAATCCCAGTTCCACATAAGAGGTTTATTTCAAAATTATTAATCTTAAAACATTATGGTTACTACTTCGGTGATGATTTATTCACTTCATATGTATATGAAGTATTTAAAGAGATTGATATATGGATTGCAGATGAAAATAGAATTCTAAGTATAGCAAGCTATATCTTTGAATTTTTAAT
>ERZ773077.2951-NODE-2951-length-10656-cov-5.757853_pt1 | contig 10656 bp, 9 predicted proteins | sample MGYA00580612_ERZ773077 | MGnify/ENA primary metagenome ERZ773077 (study PRJEB29015, sample SAMEA2737971) | human oral metagenome | biome: human oral; feature: human-associated habitat; material: dental | place: China | collected 2021 ...
ACACTGAGAACTGCACAGGCTGTTTACCTCCCATCCAAGGTTCGGTGAATGAAAACCCATAAGTGCGATAGTATCTACTTACTTGCACACTAAGCGACAGAGCTTGTCCATCACCCATAGGCACCGGAGTATACGCCTTAGGATTGAAAAGATTCTTTATCGAAAAGTTATTGAAAGAGAGTGCTACTGTTCCTATAAATGAACCTCCGCCATAACCTCCTTGTAGTTGCACTTGACTTGATCCTGTCTCTGTTAGATTATACTCAACATCTACGGTACCTGCATTAGGGTCTGCATTCTTCAGCTCAGGATTCATATTCTGTGCATCAAACAGCTGCATTTGTCCTAACTCCCGCAATGTACGTATTATCGACTCTCTACTATATAGGTATCCAGGACGTGTACGAAGCTCTCGATATATCACATAGTCATTAGTCTTCTCATTTCCTACTACCGAAATCTTATTGAAGTAAGCTGGTTTACCTTCTTGTATACGCACTTCAAAATTAATCGTATCATTCACCACTGACGTTTCTACAGGATGCACTTGCGAAAAAAGATAACCACTGTTCTGATATAAGTTAGAAATATCTTCAGAATCTGGATTAGTAGAGTCTTGTATACGTTTCTTTAACAATACACCATTATAGACATCTCCTTTCTTTATCCCTAATACTTGATTGAGTACTCGGTCGTTATATACTGAGTTACCTAAGAAGCGTATATCACCAAAATAGTAACGTTTTCCCTCCTCTAACGCTATCTTCAAATCAATATTTCCGTTTTTATTTCTGATAAGCGTATCACTCACTATACGCGCATCTCTATATCCTTTCTCTTTGTAAAAATCAATAAGTCCTACTAAGTCCTCATCGTAATCTTTCTTCACATATTTCGAGCGCTTCCAAAAACGTCCAAAGCGTATTTGCTTAGTTTTTTTAAGCTTTTTGTGTAGTTTAGCCGCATCAAATTCTTTATTCCCCTCAAAAGTAATACGATCTATCTTTATCTTACTACCTTTATCTATGTGTATAAGCATATCTACCCCATTGGCATCAGTAGTATCTATTTTTGTATCAATAGTTACTTTAGTGTTGAAGTAGCCATCTTTTTTATACTTATTTGTAATATAGTTCTTAGTATTAGCTATAAGACTCTCATTTACCTTCACTCCTTTTTTTAGATCAGCATCTTTAAGCAATGTCTCAGCTTTTTTCTGATTAACCCCCGACACTTTCACATCTATAAGCGAAGGAGTCTCTTTGATAGCCAACTCTAAAAATACCTTATTCCCCTCTACTCGTTGTATGTAAATATTAATATCGCTAAACAACTTATAGCTCCACAATTTGTGAATGATGGCACTGAACTTTTCACTTGGTATCTCTATCTCATCGCCCACTCTCAATCCTGATGTGGTAAGAATAGTTTGCTCATTATAACGTTTGGCACCCGTTACTTCAATGCCTCCAATAGTATATTTTCTTCCTTGTCCTAATGATATTCTTTCTTCCTCTTGAGCATTCACCAAACTACAAACAGCTATGAATGCTAGTAATAAAATCTTTTTCAGCATAGTTTTACTTAAGTTGTTCGCTAATTTTTCCAAATCGTCTCTCTCTATTTTGATAACTAATGAGGGCTTCTTCCAAATGTTTTTTGGTAAAATCAGGCCATAGTACATCAGTAAAATAAAGTTCAGCATATGCTATTTGCCACAGTAGAAAGTTGCTAATTCTGTACTCTCCGCTGGTACGGATAAGTAAGTCTACATTGGGCAAATCATACGTATATAGATGTTGTTGTATAATATCTTCGTTTATAGCATCAACTTTTAGCTGTTGTTGCTCCACTTGCTGAGCTATGCGTTTTATTGTTGTCAGCAACTCCTCACGCGCTCCATAACTCAAAGCCAAGGTTAGAGTAGTACCCGTGTTGTGCTTCAGACGGTCTATCACTCCTACAAGTGTATTCTTTACTTTCTCAGGAAACCTTTCTAAGTTACCTATCATATTCAGCCGCACATTGTTCTTATCTAACTCATCAGCTTCTTTTCTCAAGAATTTTACTAATAGTTCCATAAGAGCCTTCACTTCCAATGCGGGTCTATTCCAATTTTCTGTTGAAAAAGTATAGAGTGTCAAATAAGGAATGTGGTGCTCTACACAATATTCCAACACTTGGCGCACACTTTGCGCCCCTTTTTCGTGTCCTAATGCTCTGAGCAACCCTTGTTTCTTAGCCCAACGTCCATTGCCATCCATTATAATGGCTAAATGTTCAGGGTATTTTGTTATTTCCATATATTAAACCCTATTTTCTACAATAGCAAGGCTCTTCTCCAAACGTATAAGTAAGAGTTAAACCTGTAAATGTATACCAATCATTGCTAGCTTTATTACCAAATGAAAAAGGTCGTTCTTTCGGTAAGCTACCATCTAAATTATTAGTAAGTGTGTATCTAAAACCTACTTCACCTGCTAAAATAAGCCGCATGGTTATCTTTTTCTTTACTCCTAAAATCACAGGGAAAGTATAACTGAGCGTGCGCTTAGTAGTATCAGTAGCCTCTACTGGCGGAGTAACAGCCTTCTCAAAATACAAATCGTCGTGCCAAAAAGCAGCGGCTCCTATGTAGAGATAGGGGGTCATTGGCTTATCTAATAAGTTTTTGATTCTAAAACGGAAGAAATTAAACTCCGCTCCTACAGAAAGTTCAGTCAAGTCGCTCTTAAACGAGAACTGACGGTTAATCTTACCTGGTATATCCGACTGTGCATCATCACCTTTCAATGATGATTTATTAACCTGCACCCTAAGAGCCATCCTCTGGTGAAAATTCCATTTAAAAAGACCGCCAAAGGCTGCTTGGTTAGGATATACATAATAAGTACTCCCAACATCTGATATAGGGTTGCTTCCGCCTAAAAATACCCCTACTTCATACCGCTGTGCTGATGCCAATTGCACCATCAATAGTATTCCGGTGATATATAATATTCTATACATACGCTATTCTATGCAAGGCGCAAATATAGGAGTTTTAAATGAAATAACATTCATTTTTAGCTTTTTTTTAACCCTAAAAACTCATTTTTTCCATCATCAAACCCATATAACACTGATTTTCAATAGTATACAAAAAGCATCTTTTACCTCTATCGCCCCTACTCCTAATCACACTCTTTCAAAAGCAATGATTATGCCAAATTTACCTATTTTCTAATTTGCGAATCTTCTAATTTGTTAATTTGCCAATTATACACTATCTTTGCGCCATTAATTAAAAAAAGGATAAACTAATATGGCAAACATTGAAAAAATAAAATGCCTCATCATAGGATCAGGTCCTGCGGGCTATACAGCAGCCATCTACGCTTCTCGCGCCAATCTTAACCCTGTGCTTTACCAAGGCGAACAACCTGGGGGACAACTCACTACTACCAATGAGGTAGAAAACTTCCCTGGCTATCCTGAGGGGGTAATGGGTACAGAAATGATGATGCAATTAGAACAACAAGCTAAACGTTTCGGCACAGACATTCGCAATGGGTGGATTACTAAGGTCGACTTTTCTGCACACCCGCACAAAGTATGGGTAGACGACAAAGAAGTTCACGCCGATGCAGTAATCATTGCTACAGGGGCTTCTGCTAAATATTTAGGATTACCTTCCGAGCAACACTATCTACAAACAGGAGGAGGCGTGTCAGCTTGTGCCGTATGCGATGGCTTTTTCTACCGCAATCAAGAGGTGGCTATCGTAGGAGCAGGCGATTCTGCTTGCGAAGAAGCACTATATTTAGCTAATATCTGTGCCAAAGTTACGATGCTCGTACGCCGCGATGAATTCCGTGCCTCTCAAATTATGAAAGAGCGCGTATTGAAAAACGAAAAAATAAATGTACTCTTCAATACCGAAACAGAAGAAATTATCGGTGACGGACAAGTAGTTACAGCTATTAAGGTGCGCAATAATAAAACTAATGAAACAAATGAAATCCCTATTACAGGTTTCTTTGTTGCTATAGGTCACAAACCTAACACTGAGGTATTTAAACCTTATATTAACACTGATGAAGTAGGCTATATCAAGAACGTACCAGGCACTTCTCTTACCAATGTAACGGGCGTATTCGTAGCAGGCGATGCTGCTGATACCCGTTACCGCCAAGCTATTACAGCTGCAGGTTCAGGCTGTATGGCAGCCCTCGATGCCGAAAAGTACCTAATGACCATCGAATAACCTCATAAGGGCAAAAGACTATTCTCCATAAAAAAGCGCGATGTTTATCATTTGAAACATCGCGCTTTTTCATTTGCTAATTTATTTGCTTGTGCCGCTGGCACCTAATTTGCTAATTTATGATTAATAATTCTATCCATATAATCCTGCATAAAAGCCTTAAGGTCTTTAATGCCTTTCTGAATTTCAGCATTATCCACCTTACCCAGTAGATTATCCTTCAAAGCCCCATCTTCTTTCTTATAAATACCATTGACTTTAGCATTTTCATCTATAATATAGATATAATTACCCTGCATCATTTGGTACATCACTGCATTCGAGATAAAAGCACGAGGTGCTTCATCTGCTACATTACTAAAAAGACTCCGCCCCCACGAACGGAAAGGCTTATGATAACCCATCAAATCTACTAATGAGGGGTAAATATCTATCTGTTGGGCTATTTCCGAAGATACTTTAGTAGGCACCAAGTTAGGATTAGCACTGTAGAACATTATAGCAGCTCCCATACCCGTAATTGGTTCTTTATACAAATCGTAATATACCTGATTAGGGTGGTCATTTACGAAAGCAAAAATCGTATTCTCAAACCAAGGTTGTTTTTTAGCACATTCAAAAAACTGTTTCAATGCGTAATCCGTATAACCTATACATTTATGAATTTCCAAATGCCCCACAGGAAATTTTCCTTCATATTTCTTCGGAATCTGAAAAGGATGATGTGACGAAAGTGTAAAAATAGTTCCAAAGAAAGGTTGCTTTTTCTCAGAATAAGTCCTACACATATACTGAAAGAAAGGCTCGTCCCATATCCCCCAATGTCCATCATCATCAGCGTCGTTATTATATTCTGTTTTACCGTAATAATGGTCAAAACCTAAGATATTAGAAAAACCTAAAAATCCCATTGAACCATTAGGAGCCGAGTGGAAAAATGAAGTGTCATACCCCATCTCTTTAGCTATTGAAACTAATGACTGAGTAGATTGTTTCACATAGGGCGAAGAAGTATAAGCTACCTGAAATGAAGGAATACCTGCCAACATAGACGAGATTCCGTGTATAGATTGCCGCCCTGTACAGTAAGCATTATCAAGCACAAATGAATGCTGTGCAAGCGAATCTAAGAAAGGAGTATAACTCTCAAAATTAGGAATATGCGTCTTAGTATTCATACAGCCCCAATACTCCTTACCAAAGCTCTCTAAAATAAACAACACCACATTAGGTTTCTGTACCACCTCACGGCTATACTGCTTAATAGGCTTAATATTTCCTTCTATATACGCCTCATCTACCAAATGATATTCTTTAAAACCTTTATTCTTTCCCATACTACGTATAAGGCAGAAAGGCGTGTTGAGTATCGCATCTGCCTGTGCCGTAATATTCACGTGCCTACTCGCGTCCAACATATTAATAGGACGTGTATCCGAAGTAAAACCACCCCCGCGAATAGCCATCATTATCAGCGTACCCAATCCTAAAAAGCAAATCGTAGACCACGCATAGTAAGGTACTTTTCTCTCAACCTTCACAGGATTTATTTTCACTAACTTATACAGAAATACCCATAAAGCAATAAGCAAAATAAAACCGACAAACATATACCAATAATCTACCAAGAAAGTAAAAAATAAGGTCGTTTTGTTCTGTTCGTGCTCAATAACCGCAAAAGAAGCCGAAGTAAGACGCGATTTACTAAATGGATAATACACCATATCAATAAAATTAGTGGTATAAGCTATCGTATTAGGAATAAAATACGACCAAAAGACCACTTTCTGAAATTTCGGATGCGTATTTACCCACAAAGGCAACAAACTAAGCAGTATAAACAGTAAATTGATATACATTATAGCACAGTTATCAAACGCCAGACCATAGTAGAAAAGGTCAATAGCGCTATAATCACCCATCACATCGTGATTAAAATAGATAAACAAGCCACGTGCTATAGCATAAAAGAAATATACTAAGAAAATACGGTACAGAAATACTAAATATTCTCTAACCCTCATAATATTTATAGTTGTTTTTTAAGTAAATTGTAATAATAATATAACAAAAGCCAATACAGTTGAAGCGATAAGTACCCCTCGTGCGCTCTCATTCTTATTTCTATTCAAGAAAATGAAAAACACCAAAAGGTCTAAGGCACCTCCTAAGGCTATAAGTTTCCCCAGATAACCTTTATAATAAGCATCTAACAAAGTAATGCGAACGCTAAACTTCGAAAAAATAAGCACATAAGCCAAAATAGCCAACGCATTAGCCAATAATCCTGCTAAAAAACCAATGATAAGGTCTCTCCTATCCTCATTTATTTTTATAAATCCCATTGCTGTAATGTTTGAAGATGTTGATGAGCAGTAAGGTCAAACTGCACAGGCACCACCGATATATATCCATTTTCAAGAGCCCATTGGTCAGTATCAGTACCTTCATCTTGGTTTACAAAAGTACCAGTCATCCAGTAGTATACTCTTCCTTGTGGATTTACACGCTTATCAAAGCTCTCAATCCATCTCGAACGTGCCTGACGACATATCTTCACCCCTTTTATTTCTTCTTTGCGAAGATTAGGAATATTCACATTCAGCACCGTACCTTTAGGCAAGCCATTAGCGAGCACCTTCTCAGCAATATGTTTTATATAGCTACGTGCTTGCGAAAAATCAGCATTCCAACTAGGGTCTAATAGCGAGAAGCCTATAGCGGGTATTCCTTCAGTTCCAGCTTCAATAGCAGCACTCATTGTACCCGAATATATCACATTTATAGAGGCGTTACTCCCGTGATTGATACCACTCACACAGAGGTCAGGCATACGTCCGTTTAGTACCTCGTGTTTAGCAATCTTCACACAGTCAGCAGGTGTACCGCTACAAGCGTACTCACGGGTTGCGCCGTTTTTAGAAGGCATTGGGTCGCAATACATAGTCGTATCTAAGGTTACCGCGTGACCTTTACCACTTTGGGGCGAGTCAGGCGCCACTACCACCACCTCGCCTAATTCGTTCATTATCTCTATCAAATAACGGATACCAGGAGCTGTAATACCGTCATCATTAGTTACTAAGATCAAAGGTTTTTGCATATTCAAAAAAAAACTTAAAAAAGTATCAGCGCACAAAAGTACAAAATAATTACAAATAACAAATGATAAATACCAAATTTTATACTTTCAGATCACATAGCCTCTCACCGAACGTTAAGCGAACGATGAGCGAAGGATAAGCGAACAATTAGCGAAGGATAAGCGAACAATAAACATCTTACAAACGCCCTTTCTGCTCGCCTTCCCACACGTCTCACCTGTCTCACCTGCCCCACTCGTCTCACCTGCCCCACTCGTCTCACCTATCCCACTCGTCCCACACGTCCTACTCATCCCACACGTCCCACTTGCCCCACTCGTCCCACCCGTCTCACCTGTCCCACACGTCTCACCTGTCCCACACGTCTCACCTGTCCCACACGTCCCACTCGTCCCACTCGTCCCACATCTCTGCCTGTGCGGCTCGCACTCCCACTCGTCTCAAACCTCCCAGCCTTCCCAGCCCTCTCAAACCTCCCATCTATTTCTTACTGATAATAAACAACTTACACACTCCTGTAAAAAAATAAATGTTAAAATATTTGTCAATTAGAAATATTCATCGTAACTATGCACCAAAATTAAGCAACCAAGAACATTTAAACACTATTTAAATGCAATTAATATAGTGATATAAAGACATAAAAATATTAGCGTTTCGCTTTACATTTTCCTTTACAGAAATACGACCAATTTTTCTTTACACTACAGGAAAGTGAAGTGGAAGTGCCTGCGATTACGTGGGCATTCCTTTTTACTTTGTAGTGTGCCTTTGGTCGGGCTTCTGTAATAAGTAAAAAAAAGGAATGCACCGCGTTTTTTTTATGTCCCTATATAAACAACAAGGCGGAAACTGAAAAGCCTGTAACAGAGTAGGTATATTTTTTTTAATTTTTTAGAACAATGAAAGAAGATACTGTTAAACAATCAGATGTAAAAAATCTCTCATCTTCAAACAAATTACAAGAAACCGTAAACCAAATGCAAGGTGAAGAGCTTTTTAAACAAGCTCTATCCCTAATTGCTCAAAACAATTACACAGAAGCATTACCAATTTTAGAGCAAGCTGCTAACTTAGGAAATGCAAATGCTATGTGTACTTTTGGCGAGTTATATGCTGAAGGAAAAGTTGTTGCTAGTGATGTTCAAAAATCGTACGAGTATTACAGTCAAGCTGCTCAAAAAGAACATCCTCAAGCACAATACCAATTAGGAATGTGTTTCTTAGGAGGAAAAGGAGTATCTACCGATATGCAACAAGCACAACAATGGATAGAAAAAGCGGCTCAAAATGGCTATCCTGAAGCTCTTAAGGTCTTAAAAAGAATGGGAATTGAAATAACTCCTATTAGAAAACCCGAAGTTATTACAAGTGAAGAAACCTTTGAAAATACACGTACAAAAGGTATACTTAGTAATGTATTTATTTCTGTTTTACTATTCGGAATTACACTTTGGATAGTATGTTTTGTAGGATACATGGTTCAAAATCCTAATGAACAGCAAGAATATGACCTTAGAGAAACAGCAGCTACTTTTGCATCTTATATAACTCTTATAGGAGTCCCTATAGGGTTAGTATGTATGCTCATAGCTTACCATAAACCAAAAATCTCATCTTTTGTATATGTTATAGTTATATTTGTGTTAGCAAGTGCATCTACTTGGTTATCCCTATTTATAGAAACTGGTTTTTCTAACCAGCAAGAGGTAGCTAATTTTCTAGGAATAATTTTTCTATACATAATATCCCTAATTCTTTTAGGCCTCTTTATCAAGCTATCTAAAAGTAAAAAACCTATTATAAAATTTTAAGGATATTACTAATTTTAAACATTTATGCTCAAAATTAAAATGGAAAAGCAGAAAGACTTACAAAACGAACTATTGAATACTATTAGTGAATTGTTAGACGATAGCAATATAAATTCTGTACTCATATTAGTACGCAAAACAGCGCGTTTTCTAATAGGAAACAATTTAAATACAGGAGAAAATGAGCGTTTAAATATCAATGAGTTTATCTTTGAAAATAATTTATATCATTCCTTTTTCTCTGGAATTATGGGATATTTTACCTTATTAGATCAATTAGGATGTATTTTCTTTGAAAAGCAACCTATCCGCAATGTATTAAAGAAATATAGTGGTATCCCTAAGAAAGAACAAGAAGCCTTAGTTGGTCTTAGAAATTGCTTGGCTCATAACTATGGATTAGCTAACAAATATTACAATTTCTCATTAGTAGATAATAATGAGAATGAGAGAAGAGTAGTTGAACTTGCTAAAGCTAAGAAAATACAAGGAGATTATTCAAATAAAGATGATTATTACACAAGTATTTATATTCATAACTTTACCTCTTTAGTAGAAGATATCTTTCATAAAATAAAAGAAGATTTTTCTAATAATAAACTAAAGCCTGTTATTAAGAATGTTAGCGAGTTAAGAGCAAGATTTACAATTAAACAATGAAAAATAAAAATATTCTCATCATCATCACTTTATTTACTTCCTTATCTGTCTTTTCACAAGTGAGAAAAGAAGTAGAAAATGGTATTTGGGTAACCTTCTCTAAAAATCCACAGTATAGTATGGCACAGGGGGCACGACAATATTTTGCTCAAACAGATAATGCAGTCTGTATGGTGCAGAGTATAGATCTACCACAACGTTCTCAGTACTTAGTAGCTGAAAGAAATTTCTCAGAGGCTGAGAAAAAAGAAGTAGCAGATAGTTTTCTCAACAACTATACTCAAGGAGTAATGGCTTCCTCAGGAAATACTGCACAGGTAAGCCCTATCAAAAAGGGAACTCATTATGGTAGAAAAATAAGTTATTCTGCAATTAATCCTATAACGGGTGAAGTTACTAAATGCTGTAGTGTAGTGCTTTTTGTTCGTGCTAAGGTAGTCTCTATAGAATGTATTACAATAGATAACAGAGAGCAAGCTATTACTGAAATGAACCTTTTTTTAAACTCTATTACAGCTAAATAAAGCTATCTTTATTCTCAAAAAAGCTACCCACAGGTAGCTTTCTTTCTCTCTTTAGTACAAGCTTGCAATTCGTATTTTTCTTTTTAAAGTTGCTTTTACAACCTTGTTCCACTAAGAGACAACTATTTGCCTAAAAACAAAAATAGCTGCAACTTTGCAGCCTAAAAACACGTTCTTTGATATTTTGTTTAGTGTGGTATACAGCTAGTTTTAAAAACAAAAAAAGAGCAATCTAACTATTTAGATTGCTCTTTTTATAAGAAGGCGGCGACATACTCTCCCACGTGACCGTAGTACCATCTGCGCTA
>ERZ773077.2952-NODE-2952-length-10654-cov-21.252194_pt1 | contig 10654 bp, 10 predicted proteins | sample MGYA00580612_ERZ773077 | MGnify/ENA primary metagenome ERZ773077 (study PRJEB29015, sample SAMEA2737971) | human oral metagenome | biome: human oral; feature: human-associated habitat; material: dental | place: China | collected 2021 ...
AGAAAAGCGTCTCTAAATCTGAGCCCGAGTATGTGTAACCAACTTTAGGCGTAGCTTTTAAAATCCCAACCAAGGTCAGAAAAGAAAGATCCGAGCGCAGAGTCGCCCGAGAAATATCCAGTAATTCAGAGATTTTCTCACCACTGACTGGCTGGTGTTCTTTTACAATTTCTACAATTTTCTTTTGCCGTTCACTTAATTTCAAATAGGTCTGACTCCTTCTTTCTTTATAATAGATGATTAGCCTAATTTCGCTTAAAATCGAGGAAATATTGCTCATATTAAATTTTAATATATCCAAATAATCATCATTTTGTAACACATTATGACAAAAAAATTGCATATTGTCAACAAAACAGGATGTTTTTTTCGTTGACAAACATATATGATGTATATTAGAATATAAACAAGATATATATGACACATTTTTGTCTATTTGGAGGTAAGATATGACGAAATGGATTTATTCCTTTGAGGAAGGACGAGCCGATCAAAATGCACTTCTAGGTGGTAAAGGGGCCAATCTGGCTGAAATGACCAATTTAGGACTGCCGGTTCCGCCAGGATTTACCATTACGACGCAAGCCTGTATTCATTTTTTAAATAGCCCCTACTTTTTTGAAGAAACATTAAGAGAGAATGTTTTGCAGGCTATTTCGGAACTGGAGCAAAAAACCGGCCAATACTTCTCAGGGAACGAAGAGGAACAACTGCTAGTCTCTGTGCGTAGTGGTGCCAAGTTTTCTATGCCTGGTATGATGGATACGATTTTAAACTTAGGACTGAATGACCTGCGAACCCAAACCTTGGCTTCCAAAACCAATATGGCTTTTGCCTATAATTGTTACCGCAGGCTGCTCCAGATGTATGCAGATGTCGTTTTCCAAATTCCAAAAGAGGATTTCGATCAGTTGCTCTCCTATTTTGAGAAGAATGCTGGTAAGACTGCCAAGGACTTTAGTCTGGAAGAGCACCAAGCTCTCATCGATCAGTACAAGCAGTTGTATCGTGAGCATTATCAGACTTTTCCTCAAAATCCTAAGGAACAACTCTTCGCTGCTATCAAAGCCGTTTTCCGCTCTTGGAATAACCCACGGGCCCAGGTCTATCGCAAGCTCAATCAGATTCCAGAAGATTTGGGAACCGCCGTTAATGTTCAAGTCATGGTCTTTGGCAACTTTGATCAAGAAAGTGGAACTGGTGTCGTCTTCACTCGAAATCCAGCAACTGGTCAAAAAGGCCTCTTTGGCGAATTTCTTTTAAATGCCCAAGGAGAGGATGTCGTTGCTGGTATTCGTACGCCCGAACCTATTCAAAATCTGCAAGAAAAGATGCCAGAAGTCTATGCTGCTTTTCAAGAATATGCCCACATCCTTGAAGATCACTATAAAGATATGCAGGATATCGAATTTACAATCGAAAAAGGCAAGCTCTATATCCTGCAAACTCGTAATGGTAAGCGAACAGTCAAGGCTGCTTTGAAAATCGCTCTGCAATTAGTAGAAGAAGGCAAAATAGACAAGTGCGAGGCTATTCGGCGGATTAGCCCTGCTCATATCAATCAGCTGATTCACCCAGTCTTTGATGAAAATAAGCTCCAGCAAGCGACAATTTTAGCGCAGGGATTGCCAGCCAGTCCTGGTGCTGCAACAGGAAAAATTGTCTTTACTGCCAAGCGAGCTAAAGAACTACATGAAGCTGGCGAAAAAGTTGTGCTGGTCCGGCAAGAAACTTCTCCCGAAGACATAGAAGGAATGATTGTTAGCCAAGCAATCGTCACTAGCCAAGGTGGGATGACCTCACACGCGGCAGTTGTCGCCCGAGGGATGGGAACCTGCTGTGTCGCAGGATGTGGAGATCTGCTTGTCCAAGAGGACAGCAAGACCATCCAGTGTGGAGATATCTTGCTTAATGAAGGAGATATTCTATCCGTAGATGGTCGGACTGGTTTTCTTTATCTGGGGCAAATCCCGACTGTTTCAGTAGAAAATGATCAGGATTTGCAGCTCTTGCTGACTTGGGCTGATGAAGTTGCGAAACTCTCCGTCCGCGCCAATGCTGAAACAATCCACGATTTGCAAACCGCTATTAGCTTTGGAGCACAAGGCATTGGACTAGCACGAACCGAGCATATGTTTTTCGGTGAGGAAAGAATCCTGCAAATGAGGAAATTAATTCTAGCCGAAAATGAGATAGAAAGACGAGAGGCACTTGCCCATCTCCTCGATTACCAAGCTGAAGACTTCTATCAAATGTTCCATACTGTTGGCGAAAAAACCATGATTGTCCGTCTATTGGATCCTCCAATGCACGAATTTCTCCCTAAAGACCAACTTGAAATTGCCCTGCTGGCTGAAAAACTCAATAAAAAAGCCAGTCAACTAGAAAGAAAAATTACACAATTGCAAGAAACAAATCCTATGCTAGGTCATCGCGGCTGTCGCTTGGGAATCACCTTGCCAGATATCTATAAAATGCAAATAGAAGCTATCTTTAGCAGCGCCATTCGACTGCAACAAGAAGGACATCCAAACCGCCCTGAAATTATGATTCCATTGATTGCTACAAAATCAGAGCTTGTTTACCTCAAAGAACTGCTCGTCAAACATATCGAATGGATTTTCAAAAAGTATCAATGCCCTCCATTCCCATATGATATCGGAACCATGATCGAACTTCCGAGAGCCTGCTTCATTGCTGATCAACTGGCTGAAGAAGCCGACTTCTTCAGCTTCGGAACCAATGACTTGACCCAGATGACTTTTGGCTTTTCAAGAGATGATATCGGAAAATTCCTCAATGATTATAAAGAGAAAAAGTTGCTCACCCAGGATCCCTTCCAAAGCCTTGACCAAGAAGGTGTCGGCCAATTGATGAAATTGGCGATTGAAAAAGCTCGCCAAGTAGAGCCAAACCTATCCATCGGAGTTTGTGGTGAAGTTGGCGGTGATCCGGCTTCCATTCCTTTCTTACAAGAAATAGGAGTCACTTATGTCTCTTGCTCCCCTTATCGAGTCCCAGCTGCTCGGCTAGCCGTGGCCCAAGCTGCCCTTGACTCTGAAACGACACCAAAACAGCTCTAACATTTTGATAAAACCAACAGCTCTAAGAGGCTTATCTCTCCGCCTTTTAGAGCTGTTGTTATTTATTTTTTGTGTACGTTTTCATTTGAAATTTTCAAATTTTTGGAAGACTTTTCTAAATAAAAGACGTATAATAAATTAAGAACGAAAAGGAGCGACTTTTACATGGAAAAATATTCTCGCAGAGTAAAAAATAACAGCAATTCAAATCGAAAACCAGCTAGTCAGCATATCAAAACTGGCTTTTCTGCCCTACAAAAGACTATTGCTACAATTGCCAGTCTTCTCTCGATTATTATTGCTTGCTTTACCATCATGAACCTTTTGAATAACAACGACTCAAAATCCAAAGCCGATACAGGCAATTCGACAACAACGACTACCATTATCAAGGAAGTAGAAAAAGAGTCCACTTCGGTCAGCTCGACTCCAACAGAAACTTCATCTGCTACTGAGACTGAAACATCATCAAGTTCCTCAAGCGCAGAAACGAATACGAGCCATACAACTACTTCCACTGACAGCAGTTCGACAAGCCAAGACCAGCATACAACGACAGAGTCCAGCACTCAAGCATCCAACTAAAAACTCTATTCAATCTATCCAAGAAGAGAGTGGGACAGAAATCGGTAATTCGTTAGAATTCGATTTCGTCGCTCCACTCTCTTTTCTATTTCTCTCTTTCTCTTGCTCTTTGAGAAGAATAATAATTTTCCTAACGTTTTTGTGTCAAGAAAAATGCTGCAAGGCTAAGAAGCCCCACAGCATTTTCAAAATTATAGTTCCAAAATTTGATAATCATAGCCCAGATGAGCCAGGAACTTAAAAAGATCTTGGGTTGCGACAAAAATCGTCTTTTCATTGGTATTGGGATGGAAAGTCATGATATCCTCTGATACAATGTCCTTATCAAAATAGACCTGAATGTCTCGCTCAGGATTATTCAGAAGGCCAAAAGGTGATACCGTTCCTGGTGGCAGCTGCATTTTTTCAAAGAGAGAATCCGCTGAAGCCATGCGAATGCGGTTGGCTGAGACCAAGTCTTTAAATAAGTCCATATCTAGACTCTTTTGATCATCCATAATCAGCAGATAATATTGAGTTTTCTTCTTATTGGTCAAAAACATGGACTTAGTCCGAACTCCTTCCATGCCTTCAATATAGCGATCTGCTTGCTCTGTGGTAAATGCAGGTGGGTGCTCCACTACATCAAAGGTGATCCCCAACTCTTGCAACTTGTTAACTACTTGTTGATATGCATCCATGCTTCTTACCTCATTTCTCCATGATATTTTTCACCATTTTTTGCAAATCTGGCACAACCTGCTCTGCAAACCAAGGATTTTTAGCCATCCAGATTTGATTGCGAGGCGATGGGTGTACCAAGGGAAAAAAGTCTGGCAGGTAGTCTTGATAATGCTGAACCGTCTCGGTCAGTTTGACATTTCCTTTTTGATGCAAATAATATTTCTGCGCATACTGGCCAATCAAAATAGTCAACTCAATATCTGGTAAGAGCTCTAAAATCGGCTGGTGCCATTTTTCCGCAAAGCCCTTACGAGGCGGTAAGTCTCCAGACTTGCCATGCCCCGGGAAATAAAAATCCATGGGCAAAACCGCAAAGTAGCCAGAATGATAAAAAGTCTCTTCATCGACACCCAGCCATTCTCTCAGCCGGTCGCCACTCTTGTCCTTCCAGTAAAGTCCTGCCTCTTGAGTTTTTAGACCTGGTGCTTGACCGACAATGTTAATCCGAGCATTCTTAGGCGCTGCAAAAAGTGGCTTAATGCCCTGCTCTGTGAAAGTTTGATTCTGTGGGTCAGCTATAATGGCCTTGGTAATATCTTCTATTGTCTGCATCATATTTCCTTCCTTGAAAAGAAACTCACCTGGCATAGCCAAATGAGTTTTTATCTTATTTGATCAATTCGTAGATAGCTTCAGCATAGATTGCAGCCGCACGGAATAGATCTTCAACATCGATAAATTCATTGGCTTGGTGCATAGTGTCGATATATTCTGGAAACATCGCGCCATAAGCGACACCACGTTTCAATAGGCGTCCAAAGGTACCACCACCGATAACTTGCTCATGACCTTTCAGTCCCGTTTGTTTTTCATAAACAGCCAGCAAGGTCTGCACCAACGGATCTTCCATCGGTACATAGTGAGGAGTATGTCCATGCTCAGACAAGGTCACTTTGGTCACTGGCAACTGCTCTAACACATTCTGAATAGCTTCTGGACTAGTTCCTTTAGGATAGCGAATATTGAGGGCAATTGTATTGTCAGCCTTGTTTTCGTCAAAGCGGAAAACGCCCGCATTCATTGATAGAGCTCCCATCTTCTCATCCACATGAGCAATCTTTAAGTTCTTACCCTCATGGTCATTTAGGAGAATATTTCCAGCCACATCTAGGTAATCCTTAGCTGGTCCAGCAAAGTCAAACTGCGTTAGGAATTTGGCTAAATAGGTTGCACCATTGACACCAGACTGAGGAGAAGCACCGTGCGCAGACTTACCGATAATGGTCACAGTGACTTGGCCACCAGCTAGTTCTTCATAAGTAAATTCTATCCCATTTTCCTTAGCAAATTGCTCCAATTTATCAACTAGATTTGGCAATTGACCTGATACGATGGCTGTCCCAGACTCAGGCACCATGTTCTCCCGCAAGCCACCAGTAAAGCTATGCAGGCGTGCTGCGCCAGCATTTTCACCATCAAAATGCAGGTACTCTGTGATATTTCCTTTTTCGCCATTGATAATCGGGAACTCAGCGTCTGGTGAGAAGCCGAAATCAGGCTCAGGCAGGCCTACATGAGCAAAGTAATACTCCATGTCTTTCCAACCAGACTCTTCATCTGTCCCCACCACAAAGCGCACGCGCTTAGAAACCGGCAAGCCTAAGTCTTTGATGATTTTCAAGCCGTAGTAACATGCCATGGTTGGTCCCTTGTCATCACTAGAACCACGGGCATAGAGACGGCCATCCTTAATCGTCGGTGTATAAGGGTCTGTATCCCAACCGCTTCCAGCAGGTACCACATCCATATGGGCAAAGATTCCCAGCTCTTCTTCTCCTTGACCAAAAGTAAAGTGACCAGCATAATTATCCACATTTTGAGTTGGGTAACCATCACGTTCAGCAATTTCCAAGAACTTATGCAAGGCCTTTACAGGACCCGTTCCAAAAGGATGCTCCTTGTCTGCCTTTGAATCATCCCGCTCTGAATTAATTTCTAAAAGGCTGAACAAGTCCGCCAACAGAGCTTCTCTACGTTTTTCAACTTCTGCTTTAAAATCAATTGTCATTTTCTCACCTCTATAAAACACTTCGATTTAAAATATCTGAATTAAATCGCGAATTCTATTTTTTACTTTATTAACGCTTTTCGATAATCTCGTCAACTGGTAAACGATAGCTAGGTTCTAGCTTGTCGTCTGTATAACCAACAGTAATCAAGAGTTCCGGACGGAAACGCTCATCAATCTCCAAAACTTGGTTGACTTTTGATTTATCAAATCCTAGGATGATATTGGAGCCAATACCTTGGTCAGTCAAGGCCAAAACAAGGTTCATAGCTACCAAACCAGCGTTAAGGGCCAAGTAATCACTCTTTTGCTGGTCATTGTAGCGAGCAAACTCAGCTGGCAAATTCTGCATGTAAAATTGAAGCTGTTCATCAGAAAAATTTCTTACCCCAGCGACACGCGCGATTTTTCGTGCCCGCTTGGCCAAATCCGTATCTGTAAAGAGGGCAATTGTCACTGGAGCTTCCTTGATTTGATCTTGGTTAGAGCCAAAAGCAATGCCCGCTAGAGCTTCATTTCGCTCACGCACCACCACGAACTTCCAAGGCTGACTATTGTGAGCGCTCGGCGCCAAGGTCGCAATCTCAATAGCTGTGCGGACATCTCTAGGATCTACCGGTTTGTCATTGAAATGCTTAGTCGCATGACGCTTTTTGTTTAATTCAAGAAATTTCATAATTTATTTCCTTTTCTAATTTCTGTTACTCTTATTTTACCACAAATTGAAAGAGCTTGCAGATGTTTCTCACAAAGTCAGATTGCTATATTTTATAAAATGATTTCAAATAGAAAAGTCGGACAATATGAACTCAAGACAATATCATAAATTCCTTCTATTTCAAAACCAGATCCAAATTTTTTCTGGAGCTCTGCACGAATATCCTTCTCCAAATGTTCTTTATGCTTGTCAAAATTCAGCCCCATCTGTCTTCAACTTTCTTTTTACTTTTCAAAAACAGCCCCACCACACACTTGGTCGCATGGAAAGCATTATGCCTCTGCTTTTCTATCATTCAACTAGAGATTGTCGCAAGCATTAAGCTTGAGTACTGTTCTTTACTTCCTCAAAACATTTTTCAAACTCTAGTCGTGGAAGTAATTCTTCATCCTTATCATAACGTCCTTCATAACTATAGCGACTATCAAGACTATTTTTCTGAGCATCATAAATCAACCACATTTCAGTTGGATGCTCGCGACCGTATTCTTGGCAAACATCAAGCATTGATTTTACATCCTTGACACCTTCTTTCAACAAGAGAGATTGTAAACTGGTATCAATGTGTGATTTTGTAGGTAAAAAATCATTTACTAAGTGTTTGTGTACAATATTTCCTTTAATCTTATAAAATACATTAAAACTATACAAACTGTCAGCTATCGCATAGATATATACTTTTTCTGCTTGATTATGGACATATTCCATAGCTAGTGAAATCATGCTAGCCTGAACTTCCATAAATTTATCTTCAAATGTTGTCATGGTTACATTCCTATTTTATAAAATCTTTAATTCGATAAAACTGCTTAAATTTCCAATCACTGAGAATCAATTAGCTTCTAAGTCACTTCCAGTCAATAGTGGCATAAGCTAACAAGGTTTTCTTTTATATTTTTTCCTTATAAAACCTTATAGCACCCCTTGGTATAACCACAAGGAATGTAGCCTGCTTGATATAAAGCATACAAATCATCATAAAATGTTGACTCAGCTTGGGGAACCTCTTTTTTGATGGTCAAGTACCTAGCTATGCCAATGATATCAAATAGAATCTGATCTTTCATGGATGCTACTAGTTTACCTTCCCCGATCAGGTTATCTAATCGTGCTTCAATTTCAGGAATTATTTCCTCTTTTGCGCTAATTCCCAGTGAGTTCCAGTGTTTATGAATATCACTATGATTTTTAAAAATATAAACACTAAAATCACCACCTTTCTCTAACACAAAATTCTCCCACTTCAAACTATTGATGCTCTTTTCTGCTTCCTGCAATTTCTTTATCTGTTTGATGGGAACAGTCGTTTCTCTGCTTTCCTTTAAGAAAGGAAGCGAGATTAAACTTTTAATAACGTCATCATTTATTTTCATAAATAACCTCCATTTTATATGAAAACTCCGATTTCCTCACATTGTCTCTTCCTGCAACTGTCCACTTTTTACCAGCTTTTTATAGTATCGTTTGCTGTACCATTCTCGATCCGATATCTTTAAATAAGCCTTATACTCTTCTGGGTATTTGTGGATATAGTAGGCTTGAAAGATATGAACATTGATCATAAAGGAGATAAAATGAGCTCCAATGACAAACCAAACTGGCAAAAATAAGCCTAAAATATAGAAATACCACTGAAGAGGGACTTGATATAGCAGATGATAGACCAGCGACACTGGAAAGAGAATCCTGACTAGCTGCTTGAGGATTGACTTTTCCTCTTGATCATTTAGTCTGCGCTTGAGATTCTGAATACTATTGAGGATAATCCAGAAAAAGAGGGCTATGCCTACCCCAAGCTCAAGCCAGAAGCCCAGCCATGTATAAGCATCATAGGCCACTGCACTGGCAAAGTACAGTCCTGATATGAAAGCGCAAATGGACATGGCAAAATAGAAAGGAAAGTAGGTCCAAAGCTGGCTGGTCAAGCGTTTTTTGGGCCAAAAAACAAGCACCATTCCTAGATAGGATATCGCATATACCGTCAGATTAAAGGGCTTAAGAAAGCTACTCATGTTATGAATCAGCAATCCTGCTTCCAGGGAAATGACCTTAACATCACTATCTACACCTATAAACTCCGGTATCCCGATTAATACGCCATAGATCAGAATCCCTGAAAAGCAAAATCCAAGAATAATCACTGTAAAGAGGCGGTTGATGATGCCCATATGAATGGGGTTGGGCATACCTGCGGTCAGGGCAAAATCCCCCTGGGTCACGATTCGCTTACTTCTTTCAAAGTCGGCACCGAAAATACGGATGTCTTTCATTTTTTATCTCCAAATGTCATCTGGCAGAATGCCGTATATTCTTGAAAATCTTCCATTTGAGGAGGGCATCACATAGCAACTCTCGTAGCAGCTACACCTCGCCTCGTTAAAGATACAGCACTCACTTTCTGGGATTTGACTGTTCCCTAACACCTAGTTACACGTTTCGTTCTCCGGTTCTTTCTTGAACAAGATTTTCCCTTGGCTGTATAGCTTCATAATCTTCACAAAACGAACGGGGTTGTTTTGGTTGTACAACAAAAAGAGCACGAAGAACATTAAACCAGCTCCCCAAAAATCATAGCTGCGTTCGATCGGTTGCCCAAATTTTTGAGTACAGTCGTAAAAAACATACAAAAAATAGATAACAAAGGCAAGTATGATGTAACGAGTGATTCGATAGATCGTAGCAGATGCCTCAGCTGGATCAAAGTGTTCGTCCCTCACCATCAAATTATGTGACACTGCGTAGTAAAACACCTTCTCCGTTGTTGGCTGAGCCTTGCGCACATTTTTATAAAGTCCTCGCTCAAGAATAGCGGTAAACAATAGAAACTCAGCCAGCCACAATAGTAAAACATAGCTCAAACTGGTCCAGTTATAAACACCAATATCCAAGGCTGAAAGGAGGCCATAGAGACCAGGTCCACCTGCCATCAGAAAAATAACCATTTCAGGAATGTAAGCATTGGTCTTATAAGCACCTTCCGTATTGAGCAAGACACTCTTTGGAGCAGCCAAGGCCTCCCCAGTCTTTTGGTCATAGTAAACCGCCTGACCATCGCATTCTCCGATAAAAACCCGACGACGTCTCAGAAAAAACATACTCTACCTCTTTCTATCTCACTCTTTCAAAAACGGATCCTAATCCTTCTGCACTTCCTTGATGACAAATTCTTCATCCGTCCCCATACTCACTTCCAGATAGACATCTGGATTGTCGTCTGCTCGACAGATGAGGCTCAGTTTTCTAGCATAAAAGCGGTCCAGGATATCAAATATTCTGGGTAAATTGTTTTGGTTATAAAGAACAAATGTCAAGCCTAATAAAAGTCCTGTTAGGACAATCTTGACAATCTCTCCTCCAATGGGAGTGCCCAACCTCTCTTGGTAATTCCAAATAAAATTATAGGCGTAGAAAAATCCAACCAAGGGAACCAGAGAGAGCAATGCTCTTATCCAGCGAGTAGCATTGCGACTATCTTTTTCACTCATCTCCGCCTCAGCTTCCTTTGTTTCCTCTGACTTTTCCATAAGCGCCAGACAG
>ERZ773077.2959-NODE-2959-length-10631-cov-4.692511_pt1 | contig 10631 bp, 9 predicted proteins | sample MGYA00580612_ERZ773077 | MGnify/ENA primary metagenome ERZ773077 (study PRJEB29015, sample SAMEA2737971) | human oral metagenome | biome: human oral; feature: human-associated habitat; material: dental | place: China | collected 2021 ...
ATTGTTTGTGAAGCGTAAATCTCTGATTTGAGGTATTGGGGCAATCCTGTGGGGGGTTGCCCTTTTTTTGCCGTTTGCCGCCGGCTTTCTTTATCCTCCGCTTCATGTAACAATGCCGTCATTCATCCCGTTGGTTGCCGGAGCGACGCCATGACCCCGATTTTAGCCTTTGACATCGAAACCGTACCCGACGTACACGGCATCCGCCTGTTGTACGACCTGCCTGACAACCTGCCCGACAGCGAGGCCGTTATGTTCGCACAGCAGAAACGCCGCGCCCAGACCGGCGGCGATTTCATGCAGCACCACCTGCATCAGGTGGTGGCCATTTCCTGCTGCATGCGCTGGGGGCAGGACAAAATCCATGTCGGCACCATCGGCGAAATGCACGACAGCGAAGAGGTGATGATTGCCAAGTTTTTCGACCTCATCGAGACTCATACGCCGCAACTGGTGAGTTGGAACGGCGGCGGCTTCGACCTGCCCGTGCTGCATTACCGTTCGCTGATTCACGGCATCGCCGCCGCGCGTTACTGGGACACGGGGGAGGGCGATTTCGGCGACAGCCGCGATTTCAAATGGAACAACTACATCAGCCGCTACCACAACCGCCATTGCGACCTGATGGACCTGCTCGCACTCTACCAGCCGCGCGCCAGCGTGCCGCTCGACGACATGGCCAAACTCTGCGGCTTTCCCGGCAAGCTCGGCATGGACGGCGGCAAAGTGTGGGAGGCCTTCCATGCAGGCCGTCTGAAAGACATCCGCGATTATTGCGAAACCGACGCGGCGAACACTTATCTGATGTACCTGCGTTTCCGCCTAATGAGCGGCGCGCTGGACGCCGACGAATACGAAGTCGAAATCAAACGCCTGAAAAACTACCTTGCCGACCAAGCGAAGGATAAGCCGCACTGGGCCGAGTTTACCTGTGCATGGCGGCAGGCCGTCTGAAGCCGGTGCGGCAGGCCTGTTTCCGTATTATGAAAACAGGCTTGCCGCCCGCCGAAACGTTACGCTAAGATTGAGGCCGTCTGAAACCACATTCCCGTTTTCAGACGGCCTCCCAACCTTTTAACGGCTTTGCAGAAAACATGAACCCGCCCGCTGCACTCAGACAAATCACCCTTATCGGCGTCGGCCTCATCGGCGGTTCGTTTGCGCTGGATTTGAAACGGCTCGGGCTGGTGGAAAAAGTCGCCGGCATCGATCTGAGCCGCAGCAATCTCGACCGCGCGCTGGAGCGCGGCGTGATTGACGAAGCTTTTGATACCGTCGGTGAAGACAATATCGGTGCGGCGGACTTGGTCCTCATCGCCACACCCGTATCGACCCTGTCCGCCATCTGCCGCAGCATCGCGCCGTTCCTCAAGGCCGGAACGCTGGTGTCCGACGTCGGCAGCACCAAACAATCCGCACTCGAAGCCTTCCGCGATTGCCTGCCCGGACATCTCCCGTACTGTATCGCCGCCCATCCGATTGCAGGTTCAGACCGCAGCGGCGCACTGGCCGCCCAATTCGGCCTGTATCAGGGTAAAAAACTCATCATCACGCCGCACGGACGGGAAGATTCAGACGGCCTTTGCAGGCTGGAATCCTTGTGGCAGGCCGTCGGTGCCGAAACATACCGTATGAGTGCGGCGGAACACGACGCCGTATTCGCCGCCGTCTCCCACATGCCGCACCTGCTCGCCTTCGCCTTCGTCCATCAGATTCTCGACCACCCCGCGGGGCAAACCTACCTGAAGTTCGCTGCGACGGGATTCCGCGACTTCACCCGCATCGCCTCCAGCCATCCCGCCATCTGGACGGACATCTGCATGGCCAACAAAAACAGCCTACTGGACTTAATCGGCGGCCTGCACGCACAGCTTGGTGTTTTGAAGGACATTTTGGAAACCGGCGACAGGCCTGCGCTTTACCGTTATCTGGAAGAAGCCAAACAGACGCGCGACGACTGGCAGGCGAATCAGCCGTTGTGAGGGCAGCGTCAAAATACAGCGAGGCCGTCTGAAACTTAAGTTTCAGACGGCCTTTTGATTGCCCGTTGTAGCAGTCGGTTATTTGAGGCGGGGGTGAATATTAGGAACTTTAATCGGATTATTCAGTCCCAAATACCGAATTGGTCAATACTGGTTCATTTTATGTTTATGATTTGATTTAAGGAGATTATGATGAAAGAATTAATGGTAAAAGAGTTGGGGCAGGTGGCCGGAGGGATTAATTGGGATTCATTTGGATTCTTGGATTGGTTAGATCCTGATTTTTCTAACCCGTTCTCTCCGTTACTTCTTTAAAGAAGTTTATTGGACTTGGGAATTCTAATCCTCGCAGTAATTTGAGGATGGTTCACACAGTGCGGGATTATTGCAGGTAAATCAGCAAACCCGACCGAGGTTTGGGATGTGTACTTAAATGTGCGTCACATTTGCCGTTTTACTTGTCCTCCTGCCAGTCTTTACATGCTGGCGGGTGCGTATTTCCAACCGATATGTTCAAAGGCCGTCTGAAACTTAAGTTTCAGACGGCCTTTTGATTGTGTTTGCGGCTGCCGGATATTTTCTGCAATCTTCCGGTTACATCCGCCTGCGCCATTGTGCCAGCAGGTGTTTGAACGCTGCGGGATTTTCGTAGCCGTTCCATATGGCGGCCTGGAGCCAGCGGCAGGCGGTGGCGACGTTGAAGGGGACGCCGCGGCCGTAGTAATACATGCGCGCGAGGTGGTATTGCGCCATAGCGTTGTCCTGTACGGCGGCGGTTTCGAACCAGTAGGCGGCTTCCTTCGGACTGTATTTCACGCCTTGGCCGTAGTAGTAAATCACGCCGAGCTGCGCTGCGGCGCCGCTGTGGTGGAATTCGGCGGCTTCAAGGTAGAGTTTGCGCGCTGCGGTGTAGTCTTGCTGCCTGCCGATGCCTTCCTGATAAGCCAGTGCTTCCTGAAAGGTTTTTTCGATGTGCTGGAGTATCAGCGCGGTCCGTTTGATGTCTTCGTAGTGGTCTTGGTCGTGCAGGGCGGCGTCGCTCAGGAGTTTGCGGCAGGCGGAGAGGCTGCCTGCTTCGGCGGCCTGACGGTAGTAGTTTTGCGCGGTATGGTGGTCGGGCCGGACGCCCAAACCGTAGCGGTAGATGTCGCCCATCAGCGAGAGGGCTTCGGGATGGCCGTATTCCGCGGCGGTTTCGGCATAGCGGACGGCTTTCAACTGGTTGCGCTCGGTCAGCGTGCCGATGAGGTAGTGCCGCGCAAGGGCGGTAACGGCATCGTAGTCGCGCTGGTCGGCGGCGGCCTTGTACCAGTCCAGCGCGTCGGGGTTGCCCTGTTCGGCCAGTACGTCGGCCAACATGGTTTGCGCGCCGATAAATCCTTGTTCCGCAGCCTGACGGAGATGGAAGGCTGCGCGCTCCAAATCGGGCGGGGTGCCCATGCCTTTGCGATAGATTTTGCCGAGCTGCCAGTGTGCGACGGAAAGCCCCTGCTCGGCGGCTTCGTGATAGAGACCGCGGGCGATGGTCAGGTCGGCTTCGCCGGAGAGGTGGTAGTGTTGGGCGAGGAAGTATTGCCCGAACGGGTGGCCTTGTCCGGCGGCTTTGCGCGCCCAATAGACGGCCTGCGGTTCGTGGTGGTCGGCATAGTATTCGAGCAGGCGCAGTTGTGCCGCCAGTATGCCGCGTTCGCCCAGCCATGCGTATTCGCTGAGGAAGGCGGAAAACGGTTCGCCCGCGCGTTCGCGCAGGTGCAGCAGGTTGTAAACGGCGTAGGGATGGTTTTGTTTGGCGGCGATTTCCAGCCACGGGATGGCAGCCTCGATGTCCGGTTCGGACTGCTCCAGAAAGATGCCGGCCAGTTGGAACGCGGCCTCGGCATGACCCTGACGGGCGGCTTGTTGCAGCAACGGCAGTGCCTGCCCGTAGTCGGGCGGATTTTGCGTCAGCAGTTGGTCTGCCTGCCGGAAAAGGGAATCTGATGCTGCGTTGGCCATGATTGGAAACGGGCGTCTAAAATTTCAAATTATACCTTCTCTGTAATTTATTGTTAACAGGGCGGCGTTTTACTGGTAGGTTTTCATGATAAAAGGTTGTTTGAGAGGATGTTTTCAGACGGCCTTTCTGTATTCCATGTTAAAATGCCGTCTGAATCAAACTACCACTCAAGTGAATAAAAATGAATCATCAGATACAACACGCATTACAGCAGCTTAACGGGCTGATTTTAGGGAAAGAGAACGTTTTACGGCAGATATTCGCCGCCGTGCTGGCGGGCGGGCATGTGCTTCTGGAGGACGTGCCCGGGGTGGGGAAGACCACGCTGTCGCACGGGGTGGCGGCGGTGCTGGGGCTGGACTACCGGCGGGTGCAGTTTACCAACGACATGCTGCCTTCCGATTTGCTGGGGGTTAATGTGTTCCGTCCGAACGAGGGGTGGTTTGAGTTTCATGCGGGGCCGGTGTTCCATGCGTTTTTGCTGGCGGACGAGATTAACCGCGCGTCGCCGAAATTGCAGTCGGCGCTTTTGGAGGCGATGGAGGAGCGGCAGGTATCGCTTGACCGGCAGACGCACCGCCTGCCGTCACCGTTTTTTGTGATTGCCACGCAGAATCCGCTGGAGCAGATTGGCACGTTTGCCCTGCCGGAGTCGCAGCTCGACCGTTTTTTGATGCGTCTGTCGCTTGGTTATCCGACGGCGGCGCGCGAGGCGGAGATTTTGCGCGGGGTGTCGCGCGAGGCGATGCTCGCCGCAGCTAAACCGGTGCTGTCCCGCGAGGAGGTGCTGGCGTTGCAGCAGGCGACGGCGCAGGTGGTGGTATCGGAGGCGCTGGCGCAGTATGTGCAGAAGTTGTTGGCGTACACGCGCACCAGCGGCGATTTTGTCCACGGGCTTTCGACGCGCGGCGGGCTGGCGCTGGTGCGGGCGGCGCAGGCGTATGCGCTGTTGCGCGGTGAGTCGGCGGTGTTGCCGGAGTTTGTGCAGAAGGTGTTTCCGGCGGTCGCCTGGCACCGTCTGCGCTCGGTGCATGCGGATAGTGAGGGGCATCAGGCGGCGCTTGCGCGGGTGCTCGGTCAGGTGGCGGTGCCGTTGTAATGGCGATTGAGGACAGGGCGCGCGCGTATTGGCGGGCGCGGCAGCGGGAGGCGGTCGGCTCGCGGCTGTTGCCGTCGGTGTTGCGCATGCCGGTGGTGCCGACGCGCTTCGGGCTGGCGTTTTTGGCGGTGCTGGCGGTGATGTTCGTCTGGTCGGCCAATCATCAGTTGAATCTGGGTTATGCGCTGACGTTTTTGGCGTTCACGGTGTTTTTGCTCGGCGGGACGATTACTGCCGGGCAGCTCGCCGGGCTGGCGTTTGCCGCGCAGGGCGGCGCGCCGGTGTGGGCGGGCGACGAGGCGTCGTTTACGCTGACGGTGGTGGAAAGCGACGGCCGCGAACGCGGGCTGGTGCATGTGCGCAACGACGAGCAGCGCGCGGTGAGCGATGAATTGCGCGCCGGGGCAACGGCGCTGGTGGTGCTGCGCGAGACGACGTGGCAACGCGGCTGGCACGTGATGGCGCCGATTGAGGTGTTCTGCACGCATCCGCTCGGCGCGTTCGTCACTTGGGCGTGGCTGTGGCTGGACGCGCGCGTGCTGGTTTATCCGCGTCCGGCGGGCGATTTGCCGCTGCCGTGGCAGGCGGCGGTCGGGGCGGGCAAGGCGCAGGGGGCGACGGCGGGCGATGATGAGTTGTCCGGCTTGCGCCCGTATGTGCTGGGCGATTCGCTCTCGCGCGTCGCCTGGAAGCGTGCCGGACGTGGCGAATTGCTCTTGAAGCAGTTTGCCGGTGAAGGCGCACCGCGGGTGTTGCTGGATTTCGCCGCGCTCGCCGGTGGCACGGAGCAGCGCCTGTCGCAGCTGGCCAAATGGATTGTCGAGGCGGAGGCGCAGGGGCTTTCTTATGCGCTGCGCCTGCCGGATGCTTTTTTTGATTTTGGCCACGGGCGCGAGCAACGCGAGGCCTGTTTGCGCGCGCTGGCGCTGTTTGGGGGTGGCGCATGATCCGCTGGGTGAGCGCGCAGGCGTATCAGGACCGCCTTGAGCCGCGCGAGTGGCGGCGCATTACCGCGACGTTTACGCTGGTGGCGTTGCCGCTGTTTTTCTTTTTGCCGTCGCTGCTGGCAGTGCTGCTGGCGGTCGCCCTGGCGCTGAAGTTCGTCGCCATTGTCCGCGCTGACGAGCGCCTGGCGATTACCGCCGCCCTCGGCCTGATGCTCATCGGCGGCATGGTGATTTACGGGCAGTTGCGCACGCTTGGGCTGACGCTGTCGTTTGTCGCGCTGCTCGTGACGATGAGCGTCTGCAAGCTGCTGGAGTCGCGCAACCGCCGCGACGTGCATGTCCTCTTTTTGCTGGAAACGCTGCTGATGCTGGCGTTTTTGATGTTCTCGCAGTCCATCCTGATTTTCCTCTATTTGCTCTTTGCGCTGGCCATCAGCGTGCATGGGCTGGTGCGCTTTGAGCAGCTGGGGCGGGCGCGGGTGCAGTTCGCCCGCTGGCGCGACATGTTGCGCCTCTTGCTCATCGCCCTGCCGTTTGCGGCGGCGATGTTTTTCCTCTTTCCGCGCATCCAGCCGCTGTGGGGCATGCCGCAGCAGGGCAAAGGCGCCGTGACCGGTCTGCCGGACGAGATGAGCATGGACGATCTCTCCTCGCTGGCGCAGTCCAATGAAATCGCCTTCCGCGTGCGTTTCGCCGACGACAAGGTGCCGGACAGCCGCAAGCTGTACTGGCGTGGCCCGGTGCTGTGGCATTTTGACGGCAAGCAGTGGCTGCAACGGCGCGGCGACCTGTTCCGTGGCCCGGCGCCCTATACCTATCAAAAAGACAGCGTCGTGCATTACGAGCTGACGCCGGTGAAGGCCGGGCTGAAATGGCTGCCCGCACTCGATTTGCCGCTACAACTGCCGCCGGATACGCCACTTGGCAGCGCCTTCCAGATTGCCATGCCGCGGACGCCGCGCGGCGTCGTCGCCAATCGCTTCAACCTCGCCTCGGCGCTGGATTTCCGCACCGACGACGAACTGTCGCGCCGCGACCGGGAAGACGCGCTGCAACTGCCGCCCGGTCTGACCATCCCGCAAACGCAGGGACTGGCGCAACGCCTGCTCCAGGAAAACGGCAACAGCGCGCGCGGTTTCGCCGAAGGCTTCCTCAAACGGCTGCGCGAGGAAGAATTCTACTACTCGCTCGAACCGCCGCCCGGCGCGGGCAATCCGGAAACCTTCCTTTTCCGCGACCGCATCGGCTTCTGCGAGCATTACACCAACGCGATGGTGCTCGCCGCGCGCAGCATCGGCATTCCGGCGCGCGTGGTCATCGGCTATCAGGGCGGCGCGCGCAACCCGCTCAACGGCGACTGGGTGGTGCGCGAAGAATCGGCGCACGCCTGGGCGGAGCTGTGGCTTGACGGCGAAGGCTGGGTGCGCTTCGACCCGACTGCCGCCGTCGCCCCGAACCGCATCCTGCAAGGGCAACTCTCCGGCGGCGTACTGACCGCCGGTGAAGACAGCCGCGCCTTCAGCACGCGCATCGCCGAAAACCTCGGCGCCGTCGCCTGGCTGCGCAACGCGATGGACGCGACGCAGGCCTTCTGGCAGGACTGGGTCATCGACCTGGACCGCGACCAGCAAAACAGCCTGCTGCAAAGCCTCGGCCTGCAAACCTTCGGCTCGGCCGCGCTGATATTCGTATTGCTCATCCTGCTTGGCGTCGGCAGCGCGCTGCTCTACTGGCTGTGGACGCGCCGCCCGCGCAGCGACGACGATGCCGTCGCCCGTGCCTTGCGGCGCAAACTGGCAGCGTGGGAAAAACGCGGCTACAGCAAGGCGACCGCCGAATCGGTGGCGGTGTTCTTCCGCCGCATCGCCAAAGAAGTTGAAGAAAAACAGGCAGACAGGCTGAATGAGGCGGCAGCGCGCTACGAAGCGCTGCGTTATCGCGAGGATGATAACGTTTCGCAACTGTTGAGTTTGCTAAAACGAATCCGCTTATAACGCCAGTTTTTCTGCATCATCCCCTTGCGCGCCCCCGGCAAAAGGCATAAAGTACCCGCCCCGTTCTGATTGGAGCAACCATGCTGCGCATCACCAAAGAAAGCGAATACGCCTTCCTGCTGCTCGGCGCCATCTTGTCTGCCGAGGGCGCGGCGCGCAATACCGCGACCCTTGCCAAAGAAGCGCGCATTGCCGTGCCGATGTCCGGCAAAGTTTTGAAACGCCTGACCCAGCAAGGCATCCTCGAATCCATCCGTGGCGCGCACGGCGGCTACCAGCTGGCGCGCGCGGCGGAAAACGTGACCGCGCTGGACGTGGTCGAAGCCATCGAAGGCGGGCCGGAGCTGGTCGAATGTACAAATGGCGAGACGAACTGCGCGCTGGCCGAACACTGCCAGTTCAGCCCCTTCTGGCAAGAACTGAACGACGACATCCGCGCCATGCTGGCGGCGAAAACCCTGGCCGACATGCAGCGCTTTGAACGCCGCCAACACGAACGCACCCTGAAATTCCCCGAACATAACGACCTCAAACAAGAAGCCTCATGAGCAACGAAGAACTGAAAAAAATCGCCGAAACCGAATACCAGTACGGCTTTGAAACCCACATCGAACAAGAAACCCTGCCGCCCGGCCTTGACGAAAGCGTCATTGCGCACATCTCGCGCATGAAAAACGAGCCGGACTGGCTGCTCGAATTCCGCCTGAATGCCTACCGCCACTGGCTGACCCTGGAACAGCCCGACTGGGGACATCTCAACATCAAGCCCATCGACTACCAGGCGATTTCCTACTACTCCGCGCCGAAAACCCAGAAAGACGGCCCCAAATCGCTGGATGAAGTCGATCCCGAACTGCTGCGCACCTACGAAAAGCTCGGCATCCCGCTGCAAGAGCGGGAAATGCTGGCGGGCGTGGCGGTTGATGCCGTCTTCGACTCCGTCTCGGTCGCGACCAGCTTCAAAGAGCGTCTCGGCAAAGAAGGCATCATCTTCTGCTCCTTCAGCGAAGCGGTCAAAGAGCACCCCGACCTCGTGCGCAAATACCTCGGCTCCGTCGTGCGCATGGACGATAACTACTTCAGCGCACTCAACTCCGCCGTCTTCACCGACGGCTCCTTCTGCTACATCCCGCCCGGCGTGCGTTGCCCGATGGAACTCTCTACCTACTTCCGCATCAACGCCGCCAACACCGGCCAGTTTGAGCGCACCCTCATCATCGCCGACAAAGGCGCGTACGTGTCCTACCTCGAAGGCTGCACCGCGCCGAAGCGGGAAGAACACCAGCTGCACGCTGCTGTCGTCGAAATCATCGCCCACGAAAATGCCGAAGTGAAATACTCCACCGTGCAGAACTGGTTTCCCGGCGACAAAGACGGCAACGGCGGCATCTACAACTTCGTCACCAAACGCGGCCTGTGCGAAGGCGCGCGCAGCAAAATCTCGTGGACACAAGTCGAAACCGGCTCGGCCATCACCTGGAAATACCCCGGTGTCGTCCTGAAAGGCGATGACAGCATCGGCGAGTTCTACTCCGTTGCCCTCGCCCGTGACTACCAGCAGATCGATTCCGGCTCGAAAATGATCCACATCGGCAAAAACACCAAATCCACCATCATCTCCAAAGGCATCTCGCTCGGCCACGCGCAAAACGCCTATCGCGGCCTCGTCAAAATCCTGCCGAAAGCCGACGGCGCGCGCAACTTCTCGCAATGCGACTCCCTGCTCATCGGCAGCGACTGCGGCGCGCACACCTTCCCCTACCTGATGGTGCAAAACCCCGGCGCGCAAGTCGAACACGAAGCGACCACCGCCAAAATCGGCGAAGACCAAATCTTCTACTGCATGCAGCGCGGCCTTTCCGAAGAAGACGCGGTCAGCCTCATCGTCAACGGCTTCTGCAAAGAAATCTTCCAGGAACTGCCGATGGAATTTGCCGTTGAAGCGCAGCGCCTGATCGAACTCAAACTCGAAGGCAGTGTCGGCTGAAAGATCCCTGTCGGGAAAAAACTGAAAAAACGGAGACCTCACCATGCATAACGACCCATTACCGCCAAGCGGCGCAACCGATGCAAACGCCCGCCGCCGCGACTTGTCCATAGCCCTCGCCGTCTGCCTCCCGGCCCTGCTTGTCGGCTTTCTCGCCGACAGCCGCTGGTGGCTGATTTACTACGGTAACTACGCCGCCGCCGTCGGTATCCCGCTTGCCCTCGCCTGCCGCCTGCGCACCGCGCCGTACTTCCTGAGCGCGACTGCCGTCAGCCTCAACCTGACCGTGTGGCTCTTTATCGCAGTAAGCGTCCCTCTCCCGCCGCCCCCTTCCATGCTGATGGCTGTCCCCTACTACGGCTGGCTGTACGCCCCGTGGCTCGCCTGCTGGCTGATTGCCCTCGCCGTTGTGCGCCGCTGGGACAGCCGCCACGCCATCCGTAACAGCATCCTCACCACCCTCTGCCTCAGCATCCCCATGCTTCTCCTCTTCAGTTACACCGCAATCCTCGTTTTGTCCGGCAACTTATGGCCAAACCAACAATAACCCACAGTAAAACCATTCAAGATTATGCATAACGACCCATTACCGCCAAGCGGCGCAACCGATGCAAACGCCCGCCGCC
>ERZ773077.2965-NODE-2965-length-10614-cov-2.999148_pt1 | contig 10614 bp, 9 predicted proteins | sample MGYA00580612_ERZ773077 | MGnify/ENA primary metagenome ERZ773077 (study PRJEB29015, sample SAMEA2737971) | human oral metagenome | biome: human oral; feature: human-associated habitat; material: dental | place: China | collected 2021 ...
TTTTTGGCTTGATTTTTAACGTGCCTAACATAGGCGTTTACGTACTCAAAGCCCGAATATAGCGTCAGTGCGACCGCGATCCAGAGCAGGGCGTTTGCATAGGGCCACTGCATCGTGAGCCAGCCGATAGCGATCATCTGAAAGACCGTCTTTACTTTGCCGGCCATCGACGCGGCGACCTCTACACCGTCGCCCGCCATCGCCACGCGAAGGCCAGTGATGAAAAACTCGCGGATTAGGATCAGATAGATCGCCCACGGACTGGCTCGCCCGATAAACATAAGCCCCAAAAAGCCCGCAAGCGTCAGCATCTTATCGGCTAGCGGATCGATGATGGCGCCCAGCTTGGTCTTTTGGTTCCAAGAGCGCGCGATGTACCCATCGAAAAAGTCCGTGACGGAGGCGATGACGAAGACGAGCGCGGCAAAATAATCGATCCAGCTTACGTGCACCGAGCCCACCATGCCGCCGTTCGCATGACCGGCTAGTAAGATTAGCCAGAAAAACAGCGGCGCCAGCGCAACGCGAAAGCTCGCTAAAATATTGGGTAAATTTAGCATTATTTAAAGGTCGTTCCGCCGTCGACGATGAAGGTGTGCCCCGTCACCCAGCTAGCCTTGCTCGAGCACAGAAATAAACATGCTCCCGCCAGATCCTCCGGCTGCCCCATACGTCCTAGCGGGCTAAGCTCGGCGGTTTTATCGCGTACCTCTTCGTAGTTAGTAAAGGCTCTAAGCGCGTCCGTCTCGATCGGCCCGCCGCTTACGACGTTTACGCGGATATTTTTCTCTCCTAGCTCGGTCGCGGCGTAGCGTGCCATCGCTTCAACTGCGGCTTTCGCCGTGCCGTGACCCGCGTAGTTTTCGATATAGACCAAATTTCCCGTGGAGCTAAGCGAGATGATCGAGCCGCCGCCTACCGCTTCCATGCGTTTTGCGGCTTCTTGTGCGCCCACGACGAAGGCATTTACGGTCGCGGTAAAGATATTGTTGATACCGCGCGGCTTTAGTCTCATAAATTTAGTGTATCCGCCCGCGACCGCACGACCCGAGATGATGGCGTTTGAGATGAAAAAATCCACTCGAGCAAAATCTTCGTCGATCTTAGCAAAGAGCTCCTTGTAGGTCTCGGGCTCCAAGATATTGAGCGCATAAGCGCGCGCCTTGATGCCGTAGGTCTTCTCAAGATCGGCTGCTTGCGAAGTCGCCAGCTCCTCGTTGGAATTATACGTAAAAGCGATATTTGCTCCCGCAGCTGCGAATTCCAAAACTATCGCCCTGCCTATGCCTCTCGTGCCGCCGCTGATAACTAGCGTTTTTCCTTTAAATTCGTTCGTCAATTAAAATCCTTTGATAGTGTATTGTTTCATTACGTTTTCTATTTTTTTGAGGTTTTCTGCGCTCGGCTCGCAAAGCGGCAAGCGGTACTCCAAACTCGGCGCGAGGCCCGCGATATACATCGCCGCTTTGATCGGGATCGGATTGCTCTCGCAGAATAAAATTTTATTGATCGCGTAGAGATCGTCGTTGATCTGCTTGGCTTTTAAAAACTCATTTTGCAGCGCAAATTTCACAAGCTTTGCCGTGTAATCGGGCAGTAAATTTGCGGTAACGGAGATCACGCCCTTGCCGCCGTTGCTTAGTATCGGATAGTTGATCGCATCCTCGCCGCTAAGCACGCTAAGGCGCGGCTCGTGCGCGAGCAGATCGACGCATTTATCGATGCTGCCGCTGGCTTCTTTGACGCCGTAGATGTTCTCGCAGTCGTTAAAAAGCTTGATGATCGTATCTGCGGCTATGTCGCAGCCGGTGCGACCAGGGACATTGTAGAGCAGCACCGGCAGATCTACCGAGCTCGCGATCGCCTTGTAGTGCAGATAGAGCCCCTTTTGGGTGGGTTTGTTGTAGTAGGGCGCTACGGATAAAATTCCGTCCGCGCCGTGAGCCTGCGCAAACTGCGCGAGTCCGATCGCTTCGTGAGTTGCGTTGCTGCCCGCGCCCGCTAGCACCTTGACGTCCGTGCCCTTGCACGCATCTACCGCGATCTCGATACAGACGCGATGCTCGTCGTGCGTCAGCGTCGCGCTCTCGCCCGTGGTGCCTACGGGCACGACTGCGCTTATGCCGTTTGCGATCTGTCTTTTGATGAGCTTTGCGTAGGTCTGCTCGTCCAGTTTGCCCTCTTTAAAAGGCGTGATCAGCGCCGTCATAGAGCCGATTATGACATTTTTATTCATCGTTTTCCTTTCGTAAGATAATGCTCGTGGAATTTTTAAGACTTAGATAGGTTTTCATCGCTTTTTTAACCGCGTTTTTATCTAGACTTTTGATCTCGCGCTCCAGCCTAAATAGCGCGTCCAGATCGCCGCGGACGATGTAGCTGCCGTACATCTGCGCTACCTTGCTAGCGCTGTCGAGGGAGTAGATCAGATCGCTACTTAGGGTGTTTTTGATCTTTAGCATATCATCGTCGCTTATTTTAGCTTTTTTAGCTTTTTCGATCAGCGCTAAAATTTCACTCCTCAGCGCCTCGCCGCTTACGCCTTGGTTGCAAACGGCAAAGACTATAAATAAATTCTCGTCCTTGGCGCTCATATCGTAGATGTTGATCTGATTGGCGAGCTTTTTCTCATCGACCAGCACGCGCTGCAAAAGCGAGCTCTTGCCGCCGCTAAGATATATATCCATCGCTTTGATCGCCGCGACGTCGGCGTGGTTAAACGGCGGAATTTTAAAGGCGACTGCAACGATCTGCGCCTCGCTGTTTTTGTAAATAATGCTAAGCTTCTCGCCGTCTTGCGTGGGCTCGGTACAGTGAAGGCTCGGAATTTCGCTTTTGTTTTTTACGGGCGCGAAGTGTTTTTTGGCTGCATCAAACGCCGCCTTTTCGCCGATGTCGCCAGTGATCAGCAGTACGGCGTTTTGCGGCTGATAAAATTTAGCGTGAAATTCCTTGATATCTTTGATGTTCCAGTTTTCGATATCCTTGCGAAAGCCGATCGGCGTCCAGTGATACGGGTGGTACAAAAACGCGGCGTTGTAGAGCCTGAAAAATAGATATCCAAACGGATCGTTATCGGTGCGCCACAGCCGCTCCTCGAGCACGACCTTGCGCTCGGGCTGAAATTCTTTGTCTTTGAGGCTTAAGTTTTGCATGATGTCGGCGTAAAGATCCAAGCAGACCTCTAAATTTGAGCTCGCGCACTTGATGAAGTAGTGCGTGTAATCAAAGCCCGTGCTTGCGTTGTTTACGCCGCCAAAGCCCTTTACGATCGCGTCGAACTCGCCCGCCTTGCGATTTTTCGTGGATTTAAAATTTAGATGCTCCAGCATGTGCGCGATGCCGCTTTTGCCCATCGTCTCGTCGCGCGAGCCGACGTTGTAAAACACGTCCACGCTGATGACGCCGCTGCCTTTATTCATCGGGATGTGATAAATTTGAAGCCCGTTTTGTAGCGTGATTTTCTTAAATTTCGGAAACATTAATCTTTTTTCGCCTTTCGTTTTTTGCTTGAGTTTTGCTCTGCGTTTTGGGTACCGCTCGCTTTTTTGGCCTCTTTAAGCTCTTTGGTCTCTTTGGCCTCGGCATTTTTAGTTTTTGCGCTGCCTTGCTTTACGTTTTTAGCTTTTAAGCTTTTGCTTTCCGCGCTATTTTTTGGTGCGGTTTTAGTTGCGGTTTTAGTTTTTGGCGCGGTTTTGGTTTTGGCGGTTTTGCTTGCCGCGCCGCTTTGTTTTGCGTTTTTGACCTCTAAATTCTCGCTTTTTGCATCGCTTTTCGAGAGATTTTTAGCTTCGGCGTCCTTCTGCTGCGAGGCGTTATCCTGCGCGCCATCTTTCTGCGAAGCGTCATTATCCTTAGCAGTATCTTTTTGCGCGGCGTCTTTCTGCGTAGCGTCCTTTGAGATTTTACCACGTTTGGAGGTTACGCCGCTTTTTGAAATTTGACTTTGTTTTTGATCCGCACCGTTTTTGGAAACCCTTTTTGAAATTTTATCTAGCTTCTCATCGGCGCCGCCTTGCTTTGTGCTTTTAGCCTCTAAATTTTTGCTTTTTGCGCTGCTTCGTTTTGTATTTTTAACCTCGGAATTTTTGTTATTCGCGCTACTTTTAATCTCTGAATTTTCGCTCTCCGCACCGCTTTGTTCGATTGATCTTTGATCCGTCGTGGTATCTGCGCTTACTAAGACGTTTAAATTTGCCGAAGCGCTGGAATTTTCATCCGCTTCGAAGCTTGAGCCTGTTTGAGCGCTCGGAATTTCATCTATTTGAGCGCTTAAAATTTTGCTTTCGCCGTCGTTTGGAATTTCATCCGCATCCCTGCTTTCGGGTACGTTTGAAATTTCGCTCGTTTCCTCACCTTCGGCCGTACTTGAAATTTTATCCGTTTTAGCTTCCGCCTCTTTGTCTTCGCAAGCGCGCAAATCCGCGCCGTCGCCGAGATTTTCGGCCTGATCATTTCTGATGCCGTATCCTTCACCCGCGCGATCTTTTAAATTTACCCCGACCGCCTCGCTGATGCTATTAAAGCCGTCTGCGCGCAGAAGCTCCGCCAGCCCCTCGTTGATCGATTTGGCGACGAACGGGCCTTTGAAGATAAAGGCGGTAAAAATTTGAACCAGGCTCGCGCCCGATTTGATGCGCTCGTAGGCCTCCTGCGCGCTGTCTATGCCGCCGCAGCTGATTAGGATCGTGCGGCCGAAGAGCTCGCGAGCGACCTGTGCGAAAAGCTTTCGCGATTTTTCGGTGATCAGTCTGCCGCTTAGGCCGCCGAAGTCCCTAGCGTTGGGACTTAGCGAATAATCAACGCTCGTGTTGTTTATGATAATGCCGCTTGCGCCGCTTTGCACCGCGCACTCGCACAGCGCGATCGCCTGATCCGCGCTCATATCGGGTGCCAGCTTTAAGACGAGCGGTCTGTTCGTGATCTTTTTCATCGCCCCGATCAGCTCGCTTATGAAGCTGTTTTCTTGCAAAGCACGCAGATTGGGGGTGTTCGGCGAGCTTACGTTAATGATGAAAAAATCGCAAAGCCCGTCAAATTTACGCGCCAAGGCCTCGTAATCGCTTAGCGCGTCCTCGTTCGAAGTGGCTTTGTTTTTGCCGATATTTGCGGCGATTGGGATTTTAAAAGGATAAATTTTTCGCACGCGATGCTCGATAACATCGGCGCCTTCGTTGTTAAAGCCCATCGCGTTTTGGATGCTCTGCTCGCTAACGAGGCGAAAAAGTCGCGGCTTAAGATTGCCGCTTTGAGGACGCGGCGTAAAGGTGCCAAAATCGATGTGTCCGAAGCCAAGAGCCGCTAGCGGCGCGATCATCGTGGCGTTTTTGTCGAAGCCACCCGCGATACCCACGGGGTTATCGAAGCTGAGATTCCATATATTTTGAGTTAAAATTTCATCTTTATAAACGCCGAATTTTGCTAAAGCCTCAAGCCCGCCCGGGGTCGCATAGAGCGCGCGAAGTCCGAATTCTGCGATCTTGTGAGCGGTTTCTGGATCAAATCGAAAAAAGATTTTTTTCAAGGTATCATAATTCATAATTTTTCCTCAAATTTTGCGTAATGGTAGCTAAAATTTAATTAAATATAGATAAGAATTTCGCGCTGAATTGCAATTCGCGGCGGTTAAATTTAGTTTTAGAATTACGCGAGAAATGCCGGTAAAATTTCTACGGCTTGCAATGAGCAGTTTAAATTTACGCATAAGTCTAAAGATGCGCGCCGCAAATTTTATAAATTTAGCCCGCCCAGGTACGTGCCGAAATGCGCAGTATCTGTGGCGCAGCCCGCGGTGGCGGGGGTCGTCACGATTTATCCTGCGCCGATTTGGGCTCAATACCGCTGAAGCTAAATTTTAAAATTTAAAGCGTCCACTCGCACCGTTTGAGTTTAGCGCGCGTATTTGCCGCCCAAGGCAACGATCATCGTGCCCAGTGGAATGATCGCAACGCCCAAGATAATCGCTAGCGGGTTTAGCAAGGACAGCTTGGCAAGCAGGTAGATCGCCGCTACAAGCGCCGCGTAGGACAGAATTTTAAACGGAGAGAAAAACGCCCCCGCAAAATTACTCCGAACCTCGCTCCGCTCGCACTCATCATCCCAATCATCGACGCTACCGTCCGCGCCGTCGAAATCATCATTTGATCCGTCGTGCGCGCCGCCAATCCTACCCTCAAAATCGCTCGTACCGTCGCCCGGCTCGCCGCTATCTACATCGCCGCCACGATTACCGCTATCTGTGCCGGCGCTCCGGTCGCCACTATCTACGCCGCCGCCTAGATCGCTGCTCGCTGCATTTTTCAAGTCGTCGCAACGCGCGCCTATGTCGCCTTGCGAACTATCGCTAGCTTCGTCGTTTATGCCGCCGTGTGAGTTGCCGCAAGTCGCGCAATCTTTCATATTAAATTTATCGGCGACGTGTCCCAAAGCGGTCGCGTTGCAAGCGGAGATTTCGTTGCGGTTGTCTTCGGTAGAATTTAAGTCGCGCTTGGTAGCAGCGGTTCTGCTGCACTCGGCGTCTAAATTTGAGCTGCGAGTAAAATTTATATCGGCGGCGGAGTTTACGGCGCACCCAGCGGAGCTTGCGGTACACTCGGTAGAGTTTGTGGCACATCCAGCGGCGGCTTCGTCGTGCAGGGCGCGGCTATCGCCGTTTTCGACGCGGGTCTCGCCGCTAGTAAAATTTACCGCGCCTTCGGAATTTTGAGAATTTGAAATTTCGGCGCCTGAATTTGCGCCGCTAAAATTCTCGCTCTTTAAAATTTCACCGCCGCAAATTTTGCCGTATGAAATTTCATCGCCGCCGCTCGCGCCACCTCGGTTTTTGCCGCCGCGGCTTACGGAATTCGTATCGCAGGATGAAGTTTTGCCGCTCATGAAACCTGCGGAATTTTTAGGGCTTTGCCGTAAAATTTCATCGTATTTGCCGGCTCTTAGCTCATCTTCTATCTTGTTTCGGTAAGCGCGAAACGAAAAATATACCGCACCGAATGCGCCTAAAAATCCAGCCTCCAGGCTAAGAAGCCACGCAAGCGCTCGTACGCCGAAAGTGCCCGAGCCGAAAAATCCTGCGCCGCAAAGCGCTAGCCCAAGCAGGACAAACGCCGCGTTTAGCACGCAGTATATGATCAAAAACCGCCTACTCAATCCCGCTCATCCAATTCATCGTCGTCGTCGAAATTTTTCGGATCCGCCTTGTATTTCGGATCGTCCTCGAGCTCTTTTAGGCTCGAATTTAGCGCCTTACACGCACGGTAAACGTTCAAAAACGCCGCCGCGATGCCGATAGCGATGCCAAGCCATAATAAAAGCAGCGAGCCCGTGAGGTGCCGCAGTCCAAGTCCGATCGCTACTCCGATGCCGATTGCTACGACGATTGAGATGCCTAGACTGATGTCGCAGGCGCCCTTTACGATTTTGTTTAAATTTTTCGTTACTCTCATCTAAAATCCGTAAAATTTTAAAACGCAGCTCTTAAAGCGCCGCCATCGCTTCATCCGCGGCGTTTAGCGCAAAGTCAATCTGCGCTTCATCCATCGTGGAGCAAATAAAGCCCGTCTCAAACTGACTAGGCGCCAGAAATACGCCGCGCTTAATCATCTCGCCGTGAAATTTAGCAAAGCGCGCAGTGTCTGCCCGCAAGGCGTCGTCATAGTCTCGCACCTCTTCGTCTGCAAAAAAGTAGCCGAACATCGAGCCTACGCAGGCGGTTTGCAGCGCGATGCCGCGGCGCTGTGCTATAGCGCAAAGCCCGTCTGCGAGCCTGCGTGCTAGCTCACCGAGCCTTTCGTAAAGGCCGCCGTTAGCGTAAATTTTACTTAGACTGGCGATGCCCGCAGCCATTGCGACGGGGTTTCCGCTTAGAGTGCCTGCTTGATACACCGCTCCTAGCGGGCTTATCATATCCATAATTTCGCGCTTGCCCGCAAACGCCGCCACGCTCATACCGCCGCCGATGACCTTGCCGAAGGTCACCAGATCGCCGCGGACGCCGTAGATGTCGTAGCTGCCTAGCTCGCTCGCGCGAAAGCCGCTCATTACCTCGTCGATTATCAGCACGATCTTTTTCTCGTCGCACAGCGTGCGAAGCTCGGTTAAAAATTCGGGATCCGCCGGCACCAAGCCCATATTTCCCGCAATCGGCTCGATTATGATCGTGCCGATGTCGTTTTGCGCTAGGACGTCCTTTACGCTTTGTATGTCGTTGTATCTAGCTAGGTAGGTATTTTTTGCGACGTCCTGAGGCACGCCCGCGCTGCTTGCGTTACCGAAGGTGCTCGCGCCGCTGCCCGCTTTGACGAGCAGGCTGTCGCTATGACCGTGGTAGCAGCCCTCAAATTTTAAAATTTTATCCCGTCCGCTAAAGGCGCGCGCAAGACGGATCGCGCTCATCGTGGCTTCTGTGCCGCTGCTGGTAAAGCGGATCTTATCTAGGAAGTCGAAATTTTTTAGCACGAGCGAGGCGAGCTGCGTCTCAAGCGGGCTAGATGCGCCAAAGCTTAGCCCTTTTTTGGCGGTTTGCACGACGGCGCGCTCGATGTCTGCATCTGCGTGACCGAAGATGAGCGGCCCCCAGCTCTGCACGAAGTCGAGATATTTTTTGCCCTCGACGTCGTAGATGTACGAGCCCTCGCCGCGATCCACCATAAAAGGCTCGCCGCCTACGTTACCGAATGCTCGCACAGGCGAATCTACGCCGCCTGGGATAAGTTTTTGTGCTGCTAAAAATTCGTCGTGATTATTCATTTTTTCTCCTTCTTTTTGGGTTGATTTATCGATTTTATATATTTGTAGATGATGATGATCTCGTTTTGCGTCAGGAAGTAGCTGGGCATCACGTCGCGCGAGCTACTGACGCCGTCGGCGAGCTCCTGAAGCGAGAGAGCGTTGATCGGCGGCGCGTTTAGGGCGCGCTCGTAGTAGGCGCCCGAGGTGCGGTTAAATTCTTTATACTTTACGATTAGCGAGCCCTCGCCCTTTTCGCCGTGGCACTTGTCGCAGCCCACGCCGCGGGGGTTTTTATACAGCATCGCGCCGTACTCCTCGTCGGTGATAAAGCTCTCGGCTTGCGCGCCGCGAGGTAGAAAAAATATGGTCGCAGTTAAAAATAGCGCTAAAAATATGAAATTTCGCATCTTCTCGTTTCGAATTTTTGGCGCAATAATATAAAAAATGTGCTTAAATTTCATAACGTCGCTATCTTTTCGATCCCCTCAAAATAAAAGACATTTAACTCGTCCTGCCTGCGGTAGAGGAATTTTAGTCCGTGCGCCTTGGCGATGTTATCGACGATGTAAAGCCCTAGGCCGAAGCTTTGCTTGGCGTTCGTGCCCTTTACGAAGGCCTCTTTGTAGTAGCTAAAGTCCTTCTGCAGCGGCTCGCCGAGCGTTATGAAGTCCATCGTTTCGGCATTTAGGCGGATTAAAATTTTACCGTCTGCGGCGTATTTTACGGCGTTGTCGATTAAATTTTTCACCGCGACGCAAAAGAGCTTCAGATCGACGTTTAGGCTTAGTCTTAGCGGATTTTGCAGCGTGACGCAGCCAGGCTCGATCATCGCGATGCCGAGCGCTTCTTTTAAAATTTCATCCATTGAAAAAATTCCGCGTTCGACTAGCGCCGTACCCGCGGTCGCGCGCTCGACCGCCGCAAATTCGTTGATTAGGCTCTCCAGCCGCTCAAAGACCGAGATGAGGCGCTCCTGATTTTTACCGCGCTCGATCATCTCGACGGCGATGCGACCCTTTGTGATGGGGGTTTTGAGCTCGTGCATTATGTTTCGCAAAAACAGATGGCGCGATTCGTTAAGCTTGTTTATCTGCGTGACCGCCTCGTAAAATGCATGCGAAACCTCGGAAATTTCGTCGTTTCCTACGCTTACGTCTTTGATCTGGAGATTGCCTTTAGCAAATTTATCGATCTGGCGTTTGAGCTTGCGAAGGGGGCGAATTTTGCGGATGATGAAGATATACGCAAGCAGGATGATTACCAAAATGACGCCGTAGATCGCTTTGAAAATATCGTAGCGGTAGGGCTGATACTCCTTGTCGTTTAAAAGCCGCGTCTCGCCCGCGTGGGTGATTTTTAGATAGTGTTTGCGCTTAAAAAGCAAGATGTCCGCAGAGCCGATGTCCGCGGAGATGCTATCTAAAATTTCGGCGCCTGCAATGATCTCATCGCGCTTGGCTTCATCTCGGATCGTCGAAAACTCGAAATTTGCGACCTGGCGGTCATATTCGGCTTCGCTGATGAGCTTGCTCATCTCATAGAGGTTCGCGCGCGCGACGATGGAGTATTTGGAGTTTAGCTCGCGGGTGTAATTTTGCTGATCGTAGCCGATGAGCCAGAGTAGGGCGAGCGAAACGCCCACGGCAGCGAGCGCGAAGATGAACGTGATGGTGTAAAAAATCGACGATCTTACTTTCATTAAATTTATAGGATCCTTAAATTTTTAAAATTTCAAAGCTTTAAAGCCGCGGGCCTGCTTTGCTTTTGGCACGCGGAATGGCTTACGGCTCGTCTTAAAGGCGCGACGCGCAAATTTTGCCCTTCGCAAGCGGCGCTAAATTTTAAAATTTCGCCGTAAAGCAGGGCGCTTTCAATTTAATAGCCCCA
>ERZ773077.2966-NODE-2966-length-10612-cov-3.073979_pt1 | contig 10612 bp, 12 predicted proteins | sample MGYA00580612_ERZ773077 | MGnify/ENA primary metagenome ERZ773077 (study PRJEB29015, sample SAMEA2737971) | human oral metagenome | biome: human oral; feature: human-associated habitat; material: dental | place: China | collected 2021 ...
GTCGAACTCGGCCTGCGCCACCCCGAACTGGGCGAAGGCTTCCGCGAGTATCTGAAAAACCTCGAACTCTAAAAACATACCCTGAACACTCCCTCCCCTGCGCAGCGGGGAGGGCGCGTAAAACCACGAAGCGACGACCCTTCCCATCGTCGCTTCGCCACATTTCACCCCGCAAAAATCCCCATGCCCCCTACCTCCCCCATCGCCGTCCTGCTCATCAACCTCGGCTCGCCCGCCGCACCGACCAAAAAAGCGCTGCGCCCCTACCTCAACGAATTCCTCTCTGACCGCCGCGTCATCGACCTGCCGCGCTGGCAATGGCTGCCCATCCTGCACGGCATCGTGCTGAATACCCGCCCCAAACGCTCCGCGCACGCCTACCGGCAAATCTGGCAAGAAGACGGCGCGCCGCTCATCGCCATCACCGCGCGGCAAACCCTCGCCCTGCGCAGCACCCTCGCCGCACGCGGCCTCGGCCACTACCACGTCGCAAGCGCCATGCGCTACGGCCAGCCGTCCATCAAAAACGCCCTGCGCGACCTCGCCGCCCGTGGCGTCGAAAAACTGCTCATCGTGCCGATGTACCCGCAGTACAGCGACGCCACCACCGCCAGCGTCTTTGACGGCGTCGCCCAGGCGCTTGCCAACCAGCGCGCCATCCCCGAACTGCGCCTGGTGCGCGACTGGCACACCCACCCGCGCTACATCGCCGCGCTTGCCGACAGCATCCGCCGCCACACCCTCGCCCACGGCGCGACCGAACAACTGCTGTTCTCCTTCCACGGCCTGCCCGCGCGCTACGCCACCGAAGGCGACCCCTACCCGCGCCAGTGCGAAGCGACCGTCGCCGCCGTCGCCGCCGAACTGCAACTGCCCGCCGAACGCTACCGCCTCGTCTACCAATCACGCTTTGGCAACGAACCCTGGCTGCAACCCTACGCCGACGAAACCATCCAGGCGCTCGCCGCAGAAGGCTACAAAAACATCCGCATCATCTGCCCCGGCTTTACCGCCGACTGCCTCGAAACCCTCGAAGAAATGGCGATGACCAACCGCAGCCTTTTCCTGCAACACGGCGGCACGCACTACGACTACATCCCGGCGCTTAACGACGACCCGGCACACATCGAACTGCTCGCCGACCTCGTCGCCGTGCACACGCAGGGGTGGTAGCAGAAAAACCGCCGATTTTCCTTGCAATTATTTGAACGCGACGGTGCGCCAAGGCGCTCCCGCTTCGCGGGGGAAGGAATGTGTAAACCGCGCGCAGCGCGTAACCCGACAAAACCGGTTCTAGCCATACAACGCCTCGCGCATCGCCACCAATGCCGCGATCGCCGCCTCTTTGTCCACCGCGTCCGGCAAGGATGATGCGGCAAACAGCGCCGCGCTTTCTGTCATTAGCGCTTCGGCGCGAGTGAGCAGTGCGTCGTAGGTGAACGCGCCGTGTTTGATGGCGAGCAGTTCGTCGCGATTGTCGCGGCGCACGCGCAGTGTGCCATCGCGGGCGAGGTCGCGCGCGGTTTCGAGCAGGCGGATGGTGTGCATCAGGTTTTTCGCGTCGTAGCCCTGGCCGTGCGCCTGGGTGCTGGCGTAGCGCGCCGGGTTGCGTTCGCGCGCCCATTGTTGGTATTCGGCGAAATGGCGGCAGTGCGCGCTGTAGCCGTCGGCGTTATAGCTCAGGTAGGCGAGCGGTGCGCTGTCCGGGGCGACGCTTTCCGTGCAGAGGCCGGTCGCGGCAGGGTAACGCTGGATGCCGCGGTAGCCACGGCTGCCGTCTGCGTCGTAGTAAATGGCGTAGAGGTCGCGCGCGTGCGCCAGGCGGACGAGGCCGATGCGGCACTGCTCGCACCCGCTGCGGGCGAGCCAGGCGGCAAGTGGCAGGGCGCGCGCACCATCGAGAATGTGGCAGAAGTCGAGCGGGGTTTTCGCGGCGACGGGCGCGTTGATTTTTTTGTTGAGGCCGCGCGCTTTTTTGATTTGGCCGAGGGCGTAGCCGGCGAAGGTTTGCTGGCACGCCTTGCTGAGAAACCACGCCGGGCGCAGCGCGTCCATCAGTGGCGCGCGTTGGCGGATGGTGTCGGGCGGCGCGGCGAGCAGTTCGAGTGCGGTCGGGTTGCTGGCGAGGAGCAGTTCGACGAACCGCCCCAGTTCGTAGTAGGTGGTGTCGTTGCCCGCGTCGCTGATTTGCGGCTGGTAGTCGAGGCCGTAGTAAAGGCGGCGCGGCAGGTAGAAGACGCCCTTGATGTCGGTATCGGACTGCGGCGTGGCCAGACCGTAGGCGTGGCTGCCGGAGATGGCCTCAAAGAGGATGAGGTTTTCCGCGTGCAGGTCGGCAAGCGTCAGCATGGATACACCCGCTGCAAGGTGGTGCGAAAGAGCGCGTCGAGCGGCGCGGTGGCAGGTGCGGGCGGCGCGGGTGCGGTGAGCGCGGCGACTTCGGCGGCGAGCGTTTTGGTAAGCGCGATGAGCGAGGCGCTCAGGCGGTGGCGGTAGTTTTCCGCTTGCCCGCTTTTGAGGGCGACGAGGTCGCGGATTTCGGCGACGGCGGCGGGCGGCAGGTCTGCCATCAGTTCGGCAAGCGTCATCGGCGGGATGCCGCCGTGCTGCACCGCCCAACGCGCGGCGAGCAGCGGGCGCAGGACGTAAAACCATTTTTTCAGGCGAATCTCGCCGTGCAAATCCATCGCGCCGAGGGCATTGCGCGCGATGCCGCGGTAGTGGTGCAACAGCGGCGCGGCCTGCGCGTACTGCGGCGCGAGGGTGTTCAGGTCGCGGACAAAGGCGCTGTCTGCGGCATAAACCACCGGCGAGCGCAGCCATTCGAGTAGCACTGCGTTGCTTTTGCGCAAAAGACGCAGCGCCTTGCGGATGTCCCAGGCGCCGACGTCAAACCATTCATCTTCAATAAATTCAAAAGTGTCCTTGCCTTCGTCAATCGCCAGATAATGCGCGGACGGGCGGATGTAGAGCGCGCGCACGTCGTAATCGCTGTCGGGCGAGGCAAAGCCCCAGGCGCGGCTGCCGCTTTCCACGGCGAGGAGAAAATGCAGATTTTCTTGTTGTGCCAGCGTGGCGAGTTTGGCGGGGATGGGTGGCATGGTGTTCTCTCAAGAAAGGATGCGGCAGGATAACACCGGCGGGGGCGATTGCGGGCGGGAATCGGCCGGACTGCTATATTCCCCGCCCCATTCAACCCCCTAACGGAAACCCAACATGACCCCATTACAAAAAACCGCTGCCCCGCTGTTTCTCCTGCTCGCTGCCGCAGGCGCATGGGCTTGTTATGACCCCGCAGGTTCAGGGCAATGTGGTCCAAACGGCATCGGACCGCGCAATCCTGACGCATACGGTTCGGGCGCGGGCGGGTATGTCCCCAGCTACACGCCTCCTATCGGCTACTACGAATCGTCCGAGTATTATCTAAACAGGTCGTCTTCCTCAAGCGACATACCCCCGCCGCCGGTGCGCGAAAGCCGCTATGGCGCATTTGCCATTTATGCCAATCCCAACGGCTTATGGGATAGCCGCACAATGTTCGCTTCCGTCATCAGCCTTTCTTCAAAAGAAAGCGCCAGAAAGATGGCGCTGCAAGCGTGCAATCAGAAGAGCGGCCACACCTGCCAGGTCTATGACTATGCCAACCAATGCCTCAGCGTAACGACGGGTGAGGTTTCCGAAGTCCTGAAAATATTCTCCGCCCTTTCGCCGCAACCGGGGCAGGCACCGCTGGATGCCATGCAGCAATGCACCGCCGCCCAAGGCAAAGACTGCGAGTTTGTCGTGCAGGAGGAATGCTCCCTGCCTGAATAGCACCGGCAATACCCCACCTATCCCGGCTTCCGCAGTCCGCCGACGCCACGCCCGCCGTCCCCGGCTTCAATCTGAACGGGAAAATACGCGCTAGCGTCCGGCGGACGACGTTGTACGGACAATAATCACCACCATACCGCCGCCCACCGGGGCGGCTTTTGATTGCGCGCATCGTCCCCATCTCGTCGCCAAACAAAAGGAGAACCCATGAAAATCGACATCTGGTCGGACGTGATCTGCCCGTTCTGCACCATTGGCAAACGCAAGCTGGAACTGGCGCTCGCGCAAACCGGCATCAACGCCGACATCGAATGGCACAGCTTTGAGCTCAATCCGCACGCGCCGCCCAGCTACGGCATGCCGCTGCCCGGCGTCTTGCACACCCTCTACGGCATGGACGAAGACTACGCGCTTGGCGTGCTGGCGCACGAAGAAGCGGCGGCACGGGCGGTCGGCCTGGAATTTCGCTGGCGCGACGCTAAACCGGGCAATACCTTCGACGCGCACCGCCTGCTGCACCTCGGCAAAAGCGTCGGGCTTGGCGGTGTGGTCAAAGACCGCTTCCTGCGCGCCTACTTCAGCGAAGGGCAGGAAATCGGCAACCCGGCGGTGTTGCGCGTGCTGGCGCAAGAAGCCGGGCTGGAAGCGGCAGCTATCGACGAAGTGCTGGCGAGCGACCTGTATGCCGACGCGGTACGCGCCGACGAACGCCGCGCGGCGGAGCTGGGCATCCGCGGCGTGCCGTATTTCCTCATCGACGGCCAGATGGCGATTGCCGGGGCGCAGGACGTCACCGAATTTGTCCGCGTCCTGCAAGCGCGACAAAACGCGGACGCCCGCGGCGCGACTTGCGACAGCAGCGGCTGCGCATTGTCATGAGCGCGGGCAAACTCTGGATGGTGCGCAGCGCGCAGGGTTGTCACTATCACGCTTTTTATCAGCGCGGCATTGTCGCTATCGGCTGGCGGCATATCGCCGCCGTCGCCCGCCCCGGTGTTTCGCGCGAAATCCTCGCGGCGCATTACCGCGACGCGCAGCCCGAGGCGAAAGCGGGCAGTATTCGCGCGGGTGTCGCACAGGTCTGGCGCTTTGTGAACGAGATGGGAAACGGCGATGGCGTGCTGACTTATGACCCCGCCAGCCGCCGCTACCGCTACGGCACTATCAGCGGCGCGGCGTGGCATAACCCAGCGGGCGATGAGGCGGCGATGAGTCTTGTCCGCCCGGTCGTGTGGGGCGACGTCGAGGTCTGCCGCGATGATTTAAGCGCAACGGCGCAGAAGGGGCTGAACGCCATTCTGACGGTGTTCGCGGTCAGCCCCACGGCGCAGGCGGAGATTGAGCGGCAGCTACGCCCGTGAGAACCTGTTTAGAGCCTGCGGGCAGATGCGGAGTAAGGGGCGGGCAATATGGTTCTTGAAGCAAGGTTCCCATTTTTCACATTTGCTGCCCCCACTCTAACCTCTCTCTCTTGCTTCGCAAACAATACTTGTCGCTACGCGAGCAATGCTTGTCACACCGGGAGAGGAGCTTGTTCATCCTCCCCTGCGAAGCGGGGGAGGGTCGGGATTCCCTTGAAAAAGACGAACGACTTTTTCAAGGGAACCCGGGGAGGGGGTGTGACAAGTCGCGTAGCGACGGCGTTATTCAAAACGAGGTAGTCCTCACGCGTATGTTGCATGCGAAGTTTGTTTATCCCTGCCCTCACCCCTCTCCCAGAGGGAGAGGGGCTTGTTCATCCTCCCCTGCGAAGCGGAGGATGAGAATTTTGAACAGGTCCTTCCATTAAAAAACGCGCCATCAGGCGCGTTTGGTTTTTTAGTTTTTGCGGTAGCGCAAGTCCCAGACGCCGTGGCCGAGGCGTTCGCCGCGCCGTTCGAATTTGGTCTGCGGCCGCCAGTCGGGGCGCGGCGCGTAGCCGTCCGCACCGCCGAGGTTTTGCCATTTGTCGTCGCTAGCGAAGACATCCCGCATCCATTCGGCGTATTCCGCCCAGTCGGTCGCGCAGTGGATTTCGCCGCCCGCGCGCAGTTTGCGCCAGATGAGGTCGGTGAAGGGTTTTTGCACGATGCGGCGTTTGTGGTGCCGCGCTTTCGGCCAGGGGTCGGGGAAGTAGATTTGTACGCGCGCAAGCGTCCCGTCGGCGACGTGGTCGCGCAAGATGGCGACGGCGTCGTGGCGGATGAGGCGCAGGTTGTCGAGGCCTGCGGCCGCGGCGGCGAGCATGGCATGACCAACGCCAGGGCGGTGCACTTCGATGCCGATGTAGCCCGCATCCGGCGCGGCTTGCGCCATTTGCACCAGGCTTTCGCCGTTGCCGAAACCAATTTCGAGGACGAGGTCGCGCGCATCATTAAAGAGTGTGGCAGCGTCCAGACGCAGCGCCTCATCCACGTCTAGGCCGTAGCGCGGCCAATGCTCGGCGAAGGCGCGTTCCTGCCCGGTGGTGATGCGCCCCTGGCGCAGGACGTAGCTGCGGATGCTGCGCGTTTTGTCCGCTTCAGTCGCGTTTGTCATGTTCAATGACGGCGTAGGCGGAGTGGTTGTGGATGGATTCGAAGTTTTCGGAGGAGACGCGGTAGGCCTTGATGCGCGGGTCGGCATTCAGGCGGGCGGCGACGTCGCGCACGATGTCTTCGACGAATTTGGGGTTTTCGTAGGCGCGCTCGGTGACGTATTTTTCGTCCGGCCGCTTCAGCGTCGCCCAGATTTCGCAGGAGCCTTCTTCTTCGCCGATGCGGATGAGGTCTTCGAGGGCAAACGGGGTTTTTTCGTCGTATTCGGCGTTGATGATGATGTGCGAGCGCTGGTTGTGCGCGCCGTATTGGGAGATTTCTTTGGAGCAGGGGCAGAGGCTGGTGACCGCGATGGTAACTTCGACGCTGACGATGCAGTCTTCATGGCCGCCGTCGGCGATAAGGGTGACTTCGTAGTCCATCAGGCTTTCGGTTTTGCTGACCGGCGCCTGTTTTTTCACGAAGTAGGGGAAGGTGAGGAGGATGCTGCCTTCGGCGGCGTTCAGGCGTTTGAGCATTTCGCCGTGCAGCGCGGCGAAGCCGTCCAGGCTGATGGCGCCCGCTTCGTTCAGGAGGTGGATGAAGCGCGACATGTGCGTGCCTTTTTGGTGGTGCGGCAGGGCGACGGTCATTTCGGCGGTGGCGACGGTCGGCTGCGGGCCGTGCGGCGTGGCGATGTGCAGCGGCATGCGGATGTCGCGGATGCCGACGCGGGTAATGGCGATGTTGCGGGTGTCGGGTTTTCCCTGGACGTCAGGGATGGTCGTTTGGTTCATTGTTTTGGATTTCACTCGGTTAAAAGGCGGCTATTATCGTCCGAACGCTGGCGGGCTGCAATTGCACCGGGCGCTTCGGACAGTTTGTGCCGGATATGGGGGCGGTGGCGGGAATGTAAATGGTTAGTCGCGCTTCTGGTAACGCTGGTTTTCGCGCCCGGCGAGCCAGAGGATGAGTTTGTCGAGGAGAAAGGTCGGCAGCAGGCGCTTCGCCGAGCCCATCAGCCAGGTGACGGCGGTGACGTAGTAGCGCGCTTTCGGCCGCGGCGATTCGATGGCGTGGATGAGTTTTTGTACCACCGCTTCCGGCGCCAGGGGATTTCAGGCTTCTTCCAGTTCGCGTTGGGCAGCGAGGGCGAGAAAGTGACTGCGGTCTTTGTAGCGGCTGTTGTCGAGGTCAATCCAGTGCTGGAACTGCTGGTAGGCGTTGCCGCGAAAATGGCTTTTGATGGGGCCGGGCTCTATCAGGCTGACGTAAATGCCGCTGCCGGCAAGCTCCAGGCGCAGCACGTCGCTCCAGCCTTCGAGCGCGAATTTGGTGGTGGTGTAGGCGCCGCGAAAGCGCATCGCGGCGAGGCCGAGGACGGAGCTGTTATTGACGATGCGGCCGTGTCCCTGCGCGCGCATGACGGGCAGGACGCGCATGGTGAGGTCGTGCCAGCCGAGCAGGCCGGTATCAAGCTGGTAGGACAGCGCGTTGCGCGAGAGGTCTTCCAGCGCGGCGGGGATGGCAAAGGCGCCGTTGTTAAAGAGTGCGTCGAGGGTGCCGCCGGTTTGTTTGAGCACCCAGTCGAGCGCCATGCGGATGCTGTCCGGCTCGGTGAGGTCAAGCTGGACGGCGTCAAGCCCTTCGCTTTTCAGGCGCTCAACGTCGGCGGCATCGCGCGCGCTGGCGAATACCTGCCAGCCGCGTTGTTGCAGGATATGGGCGGCGCTGTAGCCGATGCCGCTGGAACAGCCGGTGATGAGGATGCTTTTTTTCATGGTTGTCTCATTTTTTGCGTATTAGTGTGTTGCCGGGTAATGTGCGATTTTACATTGCTCATGCGGCAATGCATCCCGCGCAAAGGATTTCTCGTCTTTCGCCTGCATACTGAAACCCATACGCCCCGAACCCTATGACCCGTATCAACCTCGTCCCGCCGCAAGAACTCTGCGACCAACACCTGCTCGCCGAACACCGCGAACTGACGCGCATCCCCAACGCCGTCGCCCGCGGCCGTTATCACCTGCGCGGCCAGCCCGCCGACTACAAACTGGGCGAAGGCCACGTCCGCTTCTTCTTCGACAAACTCGCCTACCTGCAACAGCGCTACCAAGCGCTGCACGCCGAATGCCGCGCCCGCGGCTTCAACGTGCAAAACATCTGGCCGGATAACCTGCCCGCTGACCCCGCGCTATGGCGCGACTACCAGCCGACCGCCGCCGCGCTCGCCTTGAACCGCGCCCGTATCCAAGAGCGCATGCCGAAAACCCCGCGCTTCACCCCGCACCGGGTGTGAATCCTCGCGCCACTTCAACCTGCGCCAGATAGATAAAACGGGCGGTCACGACGCCAGTGTCGTCACCGCCCGTTTTCCGCGACGATTTGCGCGATTGTGCTACGGTCAGGGTTTTGCCGCTAACGCCGCAAGATTCGCAGGTAGCTCAAAGCGGCGCACCGCGAAAGGTTTGAGGCCATCTTTTGCGCGTTCGGGGAGAAACAGCGCCGCAACCTGGCTTTCGGCGACGTAAATTTTGCCGTCACGCACCGCCACGCCGGTCGGCACGGCGAGGTCAGCATTTTCGATGACCGGCGTCAGGCTGACGCGGTCGCCATCAATTTCGAGTAGGCTGATTTTGCCCTGGTTGGCGACGACGCTCGCTTCGCAAATGAGCATTTTGCCGGGGGCGAGCAGGGCGATGCCGTCCGGGTCGTCAATGCGGCGCGGCAGGCGGAGAATTTCGGGTTCGCCGGCGGGTTGTTCGTCGGCGGTGAGGCGCTGGCGCAGCAACTCGCCGCTGTCCAGTTTGCCGATGTAGAGGGTGCGCGCGTCGGCTTCGAGCGCGAGGTTGTTCAGCGCGTAGCGTTTGCCCGCGAATTTGTCGCTTTTCAGCCAAATGTCCAGTTTGTCGCTGCCCGGCCGCAGGATGAGGATTTCCGGGTTAAGGCTGTCGCTCACGAGCACCGCGCCGGAGGGCAGGACGACCATGTCGTTGCAATAGGCGTTGGCGCCGCCGGGCAAGTTCCAGCTGCCTTGCAGGCTGCCGTCTGCGAGCGCGAAGGCTTTGAGGGCGGACGCGCCTTTTTTGGCGTGCGGGTTGGCGCCGTTGTGGCTGGAGCAGACGTAGAGCAGGCCGCGTTTTTCGTCGATGCGGCCGCCTTGCGCGCCCATCAGCCCGCCGCTGCCGGGGGCGATGAAGGGCTCGGCGGCGTCGGCGCCGGGGCGGACGCGGTCAACGGCACCGCGTCCCATGCTGGTGACGTAGAGGTTGCCCGCGACATCGAAGACGACGCCTTCGGGATGGGCGTGTTCCGGCAGGGCGATGTCTGCGGCAAATGCGGGGGCGATGAGCGCTGCGAGGGCGGTAGCGATGAGGGTTTGGCGTTTCATGGGTTCTCCGTGTGTTGGGGGAGCGCGCATGATAGGCGGCGGGATTGTGCAGGATAAGCCGCTTTGTGTCGCATGGATTGTTTGCTGAAACGGTACAATCTGGTTTTTCCGGATTGTGGAGCCGTTATGCGTTCTTCTGAATTGGGCGAGCTCGCCGCCTTTGCCGCCATCGCCCGCGAGGGCAATTTTCGCCGCGCCGCCGCGCAGTTGGAGCTGAAGCCGTCCACCCTGTCGTCGGCGATGCGCGCGCTGGAAAGCCGCCTCGGCGTGCGCCTCTTGAACCGCACCACGCGCAGCGTTTCGCTCACCGAGGCGGGGCAGCAGCTTTTCACTACGCTTGCGCCCGCGCTGGAGGAAATCGACGCGGCGCTGGAAACGGTGAACGGCTTTCGCGCGCATCCGATGGGGCGGCTGCGCCTGAGCGTGCCGCGCAGCGTCGCCGCCAGTCTCATCCTGCCGCTGTTCCGCCACTTCAGCGAACGTTACCCGGACATCGTGCTGGAGCTCGCCGCTGACAACGGCTTCGTTGATATCGTCAAAGAAGGCTTCGACGCGGGCGTGCGCCTCGGCGAGAGCGTCGCGCCGGGCATGGTAGCGGTGCGCATCACCCCCGACATGAGCCGCGCCGTGGTCGGCGCGCCCGCCTATTTCGCGCACCACCCGTCACCGCAAACGCCGCACGACCTGCGCATGCACAACTGCATCGGCTACCGCAAAATCAGCAGCGGCGAGCTGCACCGCTGGGCGTTCGCCAAAGACGGCGAAACGCTGAACATCGCTGTGCGCGGCAACCTGATTCTGGACGACGCCGGGCTGATGCTTGATGCCGCCACCGATGGCATCGGCCTCGCCTACACCGCTGACAGCTATGCCGCGCCCTATCTCGCCAACGGACAACTACAGCGGGTACTGG